>Ga0105049_10002382_pt1 | contig 22237 bp, 19 predicted proteins | sample MAT06_FD_78087 | JGI IMG/M metagenome (GOLD analysis project Ga0105049, IMG submission 78087) | Freshwater microbial communities from Lake Fryxell liftoff mats and glacier meltwater in Antarctica - MAT-06 | ecosystem: Environmental > Aquatic > Freshwater > Ice > Liftoff microbial mat | place...
CCCGTTTGGAGTAGCAATCTATGGAAGGAGTTGGATGAGTGAGGAGTATCGTTACGGGTTCAATGGGAAGGAGAATGACAGAGAGGTTTCGAGCACGGGACAATGCACTCAGGATTACGGTATGCACATCTACAATCCCTCTTTGGGTCGGTTTTTAAGCACTGACCCTTTGAGCAAGTCTTGTCCATAGTGGATTAGTATTATTAACTAAAAAAAAAGAAGAAAGATTCTAGTGACGGACTAATTTTGAGTAATAAGGATTATTTCTTTCGTCGGGATTATTGTTTCAATTCAACAGATTCATTGTTGGGGTATTGGTTTGTCAAAAAAGATAGTCTATATTTCTTGCCGCTGTCAAGAATCGAGTTAAAAGTTAATTGCACTCCTTTTCTTTTTGCTGTATGGCGTGACGAATTAGTTTACTCTTCGCCCTATAAATTGGGCATGAATGCCAGTCTTATTGGCTTGCAGTATCCCACATATATATTTTGTAAACGGAATGATTCCAATGATGGGTACATCAATGTTGCACATGAGTTTCATGATTATGCCGATTTAGAGGAGGATTCACTTTTAGAAAAATGGATTAACAAAAGGCAATTCGTGGTGGATCGCAATGGCAAAATCCTCAACATGAGCAGTTTCACGAGGTTATCTGCCAGTATATTTTATTGCGACTATATCCTTTTCGATGACGAAAATTGGAAGGCGCTCGTCATTCTAATGTCAAGCGAGTGCTGATCTTTTGCGCCCTATCTGCTGGGATCCAACTAGTCTCTTGGAGATCACAGATGGCTTCCATCCTAATCTTTTGTCATTATCCATAAATTTCTTTATTCGCCTATAGAACGATGAAGCCTTCCCTTTTTTAGTTACGTTAAAAAGCAGAGGTTTTACTTTTTTTGTTCTCCCCACATTTAGGGAGTTCATTCTTCCCGCTGTCGGCCTGTTCTGTGGATATATTTGGCGGGCTGAGTGGTCTAGCCTTAGCCCCCAAACCGAACCTGTACTATGACGAGGATGTTTCGCTCGATATGCATTACCGCTATGCTTGTTCTGCTTGGCCCCTATTCGGACCTTCAAGCCCAAGGTCCCACCGACTCCACCTTCAAACCGTCCGGAAAAGTATGGGGACTGGGATTTGGTGATTTTGCCTTTAAGGCCAATGCCGACGAATCCAACCGCGGAGGCACCAACCAGTACACCGGAATGGCGGCTAATCAGAGTATGTTTCAATTTCGTAGGGTTTATCTCGGATACGATTATGAAATCAGTGAGCGCTTCTCTTCGAATTTTCTGCTCGCTATGGAAGACAATTTGGTGACGACTGCATCCAGCACACCAGTTACGTCAGGCGACTTACTTACCAACGGCAGGTATTCACTTTTTATCAAAAACGCCAACGTTACCTGGAAAAACATCTTTAAAGGATCACACCTCAGTTTGGGCATGGTGCATACTCCCGCTGCGGTGCTTTTGCCCGAATTAATCTGGGATTACCGCTGCATCGAACGCACTATTTCAGAATTGCGCAGAACACCCGCATGGGATATGGGAGTCATTCTCAGCGGCACTTTGCACTCCGCCAAGAAAACGGAATTCGGATATAACCTCATGATTGGAAACGGCACTGCATCGCGTCCGGAGAACAATCAATTCAAATGGTTTTATGGAGATGTGTACGTCAAATTATTCAACAAGAAACTGATCATCGATTTATATGCCGACTACAATCGGATGGACTTGGTGCCTGGAGCGCATCACGACAGAAGCACGATCAAAGGATTGATTGCGTTTACAAGTCCGAAATTTACCATCGGAATTGAAGCCTTTACCAATACCCTTCGCAATGACGTGATTGCAATGAGCGCAGACAGCAGTACTTCGAAAATAGATACCCGCGCCATCGACTATTCGATCTATGCGCGTGGTCGTATTTACAAAGACCAACTTGGATTCTTTGTGCGCTACGACAATTACGATGCATCACTCAACACGCAAAACGATACCTACATCAACTACGCACCCAGAACGTCTAATTACGACCCCAATACGGTGGAGCAATTCTTTACCGCCGGACTCGATTTCACGCCGATAGACAAGATTCATATCATGCCCAATGTGTGGTACACAGGATACAAAAATGCGGGGCCTAGTAGCATAGAAGATGGATATGATCTGGTTTATCGTCTGTCTATTTACTACGTTTACGGCAAATAAGTGGAATGAAGGGCGCACGAATTCTGTGGGGTTTACTTGTGGGAGTGTTGGTCAGCTATACTGGACTTTCTCAGGAAAACCATAACCTGACTGAGTTGATCGACAGTTTGAAGGTGGTGGCCTCCACGATGAAGAACGACACCAATAAGGTGACGCTGCTCAATCGCCTTTCCTTCGAGTGCAATACAGTTCATCCGAACGATGGAATCCGTTACGGCATTCAAGCCCATATGCTGGCTGAGGAACTGGACTATAAAGCGGGAATGGCGCGGGCCAACAGCAGCTTGGGGGCGAATTACTTTTCACTTTCAGATTATCCCAACGCCTATGACTATTGGCTCAAGGCTCTAAGTATCAATCGGGAAACAAACAACAAATTCGGGGTGGCCAATCACCTGCACAACATTGGTATGGTGCTCTATACGCAGAAGGATTACGAGCGCGCATTGGAGTATTATAACAAGGCGCTTGAAGTCAGTTTGGAGATGGGCAACCAACGTTTTGCCACCAATACGTATACCGCGATCGGCAACATTTACGCTCAAAAGAAAGAGTACACTCGCTCCCTTGAGTTCCATTTCAAAGCCTTGGGCATTGATACGGATTTGGGCAATCAGAAGAGCATTTCCTCCGACCTGTTGAATATTGGTTCGGTGTATTGTGATCAAGGCGATTTTGCGCGCGCCTTAGAAACACTAGAGGAGGCGTTGAGGATTAAAAAAACAATTACAGATAAGAACGGCATCACAAAGGCCTACAATCTGCTCGGAAAGGTGCATTTCCAGCGTGCGAAGAAGGACGGCCTCCCGGATTCCGATCTGCTTATTGCGCAAGCATTTCTTGACAGCGCAATAATGGCTGGTGAGCAAATCGGGTATCTGGAAAGTCTGCAAAGCAGTCATCAGATGCTGTCCGAAATTTTTGAAATACGAGGTGATCTCCGCAATGCATTAAAGAGTGCCAAGTCGTATCACGCGATTAAAGATTCCATTTTCTCCGTATCACGACAAACTGAAATTTTCAATCTGGATAAAAAAGCCACCAAGGCCGAACAGGATAAAAAAGATGCGCTTGCAAATCAGGAACTTCAAAAGCAGAAGTTGCTTCGAAATGCATTTGTGGGAGGATTTGGAGTGGTGTTGCTCTTCGCCTTTGTATTTTTTGCGCAGCGCAATCGAATAGCGAAAGGTAAACGGCGCAGTGATGAATTGCTCCTGAACATTTTACCTGAAGAAGTGGCGAATGAGCTGAAGGCAAAAGGGAGTGCAGATGCGCGTTCGATCGACAACGTTACCGTCCTTTTTACAGACTTCAAAGGCTTCACGGAACTTTCGGAAAAACTCACTCCGAAGGAATTGGTGGCCGAAATAGACGAGTGCTTCTCGGTTTTTGACACCATTATGCAGAAGCATGGAGTAGAAAAAATCAAGACCATTGGCGATGCTTATATGGCCGCGGGTGGCCTGCCGACAGCCAACTCAACACATCCCCATGATGTGGTGCAAGCAGCGCTCGATATTCAATTCTTTATGAAAGCGTATCGCATAAAACGCGAATCAGAAGGAAGGCTTTTCTTCGAAATACGAATTGGGGTGCACTCAGGTCCGGTGATCGCTGGAATTGTAGGGCTCAACAAATTTGCCTACGACATCTGGGGCGACACGGTAAATACCGCCAGCAGGATGGAAAGTGGCAGTGAACCAGGAAAGGTGAACATCAGCGGCACCACGCACTATTACGTCAAGAATAGCTTCAACTGCATCCATCGCGGTAAAATTCAGGCCAAAGGAAAAGGTGAAATAGACATGTACTTTGTGGAAGCCTGAACCTATTTTTTCGAAAACACTTGGTCTTTGATACCCAAGTTGACTTTGTAGTTTGAGAGCTCAATTTTGACCTCACCTGTTTTGGACGCAGGCTTGTTCGGATCGGGTGTTCGGGTCTTATTGATATCAGTGGCAACTCCTTTGGGGATTTTGAATTTTTTGACGTCCACTGTAAAGATCATTTTATCAGGCAATCCCCACTTGACCTGATTTCCGTAGGAGTAGACAATAGAAACTGTTCCACTGCTGCGTGTGGTAATCTGCGATTTCATGACGACGTCGCGTGCAGTATCTATCCACAATTTTGCAAGCACAAGATCAGAAGTATCACTTATCGGGAAGATTGAAACGATATCCGCTTTTGTCGATCCAATCGTCTCTGTTCCCATCATCATTGCAGTATAACTTTCTTTGTCTTCGAGCATTTTTGCAATATCCGTAAACCCTTGTTTAGGTAGAATAGCGATGCCTTTGGAATCAATCTTAAACTTATCTTTTTGCTTAAAATAAATGGTGGCATTTGAAGGAAGAATCTTCACCATTGGAATATCAGAAGTGATCAATGCCTGCACGGAGTAGTCCTGGACGGAGTTCATTTTGGCCAGCAATCCGTCGATTGCAGGAGAGGCATCCTGCGCGAGCATGTTCAGCGGCATAGCGCAGATCAGCATAATTTTGAGAAGTAAAATCCTCATGAAGTAATGTCCTTTTTATTGAATGTGTACAGCGCAACGAGCACAAGCACCACGTTGTGTGCGAGAAGTATTACCACAGAACGAATGATATCATCCTTGGGTAATGGATCTTCGAAGAAGCTTCGCCATGCAGCCATGTGAGTGGTAAACAAGAAGGGTCGAATAGAATCGAAGATGCTTACATCGAGCGTACCGATGATAATAAAGAGAGTTATGATGGCCATCGTGGTCACTATTGGCCCGATAGAATTTTCAGAGAAACACGACAGCGTGATTGACAGAGACGAAACGGTGAGCATGGCCAAAAAAGCGACTGCAAATCCACCGATATACCTCCAATTAATGTCGGCCTCTTGCAGAATGACCAGTCCATCGCTGTTGAGCACCATCAGATCTCCTGAGCCAAAGAGGAGTTTCCCGACAACAACAGCCATTAAGCCCAACCAAACCACGATGAGAAGAGTATAGACACCTCCTGCAAGAAATTTGGACAGCAGCAATTGAGTGCGTGAAATAGGCTTGGTGGCGAGCATGCGGATCGTTCCCATCGCTGCCTCACCGGAAACCAAGTCGCCTGTCACAAGCGCCACTAAGAGCGGAATATGAATCACCAGCATCTGCAGCACGATAAACGCCACTAGGTTCCCGTTGAGAATATTTCCTTCAAAAGAGAGCGTTTGTTCGAACGAAGCCGTCACGAATGAAATGAACGACATACCATCAGCTTTGAGCGCGAATAAGATCACGCCCACAAGGATGGTGACAGCGACCAAGCCAAGATAACTGCGGGGTTTAGCGGCAATCTTGATGAATTCGTTGCGGGTACTTTTAAGCAACATTAGTTCGAGACGATTTTGATGAAGTAATCCTCCAATTTTCGTTTTGATTCGATAGCGTAGATGCCGATGTGCTGATTGGTGAGGGTGACGGTCAATTCAGGGATGCGCGATTTATCGGTAATAATCTGGATGCGCGACCCATCCACTTCATGCACTCGAACGTCAGGGAAATTCAAGGTAATTGCACTGAGCGCTTTGTCTGGCTGATCCACCTCGATATTTACGATCAATTCCTCTGCGTTCAGCAATTGGGCTACCTCGCCCTCGATCACCGATCGGCCTTGATTGATGATGACCATGCGATTCGCGATGATCTCAATCTCAGACAACTGATGGGAGGAGAGCAAGACCGTTTTATTCTGCTCACTTTGCAGCCTCAAAATGAGGTTGCGGATATCGATGATTCCTTGAGGATCGAGCCCAGTGGTTGGTTCATCGAGGATAATGAGATCAGGATTATGGAGAAGGGTTTGGGCAATACCAAGACGTTGTTTCATTCCGTGGGAGAACCCAGAAACCTTGTCCCGTTCTCTACCTGCGAGGCCCACAAAATCGAGCATGGCCCGGATTTCTTTTTTCGAAGAATGCACACCCGAAATGCGCGCGAAGATTTCGAGGTTTCGCTCTGCAGATAGGTATTTATAGAAATCAGGTTTCTCGATGATGCTTCCTACCTTCTTAAGAATTTCGGCCCGGTGTCCCGCCATTGATTTTCCGAAAAGGAAGATTTCTCCTTTGTCGGGTGCAATTAAGGATAGAATACACCGGATCGTTGTGCTTTTTCCAGCTCCATTTGGACCTAAAAAACCGAACACATCTCCCCTATTTACTGTGAAACTAACATCCTTGACCGCCTCAAAGGATCCGAAGGATTTGGCGAGGTTTCTTACCTCAATCATTTTGTCGCTCATTGCTACTGATTCCGCTGTGCGAATCTATTGACTGAAACTACGGGCATACGTTAATTGTTCGGAATAGGCGTGCGAATAACGACTCCAAGTCACGGCTATGTAGCCGCCTCATTTTCCCGTAGGACCAGCGAATAATGCAAAAGGAATAGGCTCGAATGTACGATTCGGGCCAAAAAATAAGGCGTGCTTAGCACACCTCTATGAAGGGTCTCGTTGAGATCGTCTTCATGGTGAATTCGAATCAATTTTTCTTTTCACACCGTTCCAATGAAAATACACCACATCTTCCTTTTTCTGCTGATTCTGACGAATGCTCATTCGCTCAAATCGCAGGACACTGAGCCGGTCGCAGAGCCCGCTCCACACCGCCCTTGCCAATTTGGTTTTAAAGTGGGTGCGAACTATTCCGGCATTTTCGATAAAGAAAGTGCTGCATTCGGATCACAGGGAAAGTTTGGGCTGGCCTCGGGAGCATATTTCAGTATGCCCATAGGAAAAACACTTGGATTTCAACCGGAACTCATATTCTCACAGAAAGGCTTTCAGGCCAATAATGAAAGTGGTGGAAACCGTTATAATGTGACACGAACTACGAGTTATTTTGACATCCCTTTGTACTTGACTTTTCAGCCTGTGAAAAACTTCACACTCCTCGCCGGACCACTTTACGCCATTCTTGTTCACGAAAAAAACATGTATTCGAATGGGGAAACAAACCTAGAGCAGCAAGCCTCTTTGGATATAATTTCCTCCCGCAGAAACACCATGTGCTTGTCCGCTGGATTTGATATCACCATGAAAAAATATGCGATTGGAGCCCGAGTGGGATACGATGCATTCAATAAAAAAAGCGACAACAACGCGAGCGAACTTTCCTATAAAAATGCTTGGTTACAATTGACTTTAGCCAGTACCATTTATACTTGGGGAAGAATGAGTGAGCGAGGGGATCAAACTTCAAAGGCGATTTACTAAAAACGAGATTTTCACTTGGATATGTTTGAATTGATATCAGCACTTATTATGAGTCAATACCTACATCTAGCGATATGTGTGAAGATGAATTGGGTGATCTTAGACCCAAAATTCAACTTCTCATGCGTAAAAATGTACTCCTCATTGGTCTGCTCACCTTCGTTCAATTTGGTCACGCCCAGGGCATCCTCGATGTGGAGTTTGCTGATCTAGGACAATTTGTATTCTTTCAGGAAAGCCCTAATCTGACCTATACGCACGACATTATTGTGGACTCGGAGAATCGCATTGTAGTGTGCGGACAGCATTTCGAATCGAATGCCACATCTTCGGCTTTTGCGCTTAGAATGTTTCAGGACGGTACCTTGGACGCATCCTTCGGCACCAACGGAGTGGCCACTTTCGCTTCAGAAACCATCCAAAGTCAGGATTTCATTGGCATACGTGAACTAGATAATGGCCACTACGTTGCCATTGGCGGAGTGCAACCCGAATTCGATGTGCTTCACGTGTACCTCACTGAGTTGGACGAGTCGGGAAGCCTGCTGAGTGAACTAGGCGGCGGACAGCCTTCTGCTGTGATCAGCGCTAGTTCGTACAATTATCGCTTCGCACTAAAACCAGATGGCAAATTTCTGTTGTCGTATACGTTCAATCCCTATCAAAATTTGTTTCCCACTGCAGGTGATGTTTTTCTGATGCAGTTCAATGAAGACGGCACTCCAGATGATTCGTTTGGTGGTAACGGATTGTTCACCTATGGTGTGGATCAGGCGGATGACCGGACATACGATATCGGCATTGACGGCAATGGAACCATTTACCTCAGTGGCTATACCCGTGCAGGCTTTGAATTTGGGGTGTTGACTAAGGCTTTGATTCTTGGAATAACTCCTTTGGGAGTATTGCTGAGCACTTTTGGTGATGGCGGAGTTGCTCTGGTAGCGGATGCACAGGCGAACCTTTCTGCAACGGCCATGGACGTCACCTCCGCCAATGAGTTCGTATTTGCAGGATTTCGCTATTCCCCTTCGGATTTTCAGCAGCTTGGAATGATTGGCAAAATGAATGCGTCAGGAGATTTAGTTGGCTCCTTCGGGGAGACTGGCATCCGACTTCTTCCGGACTATTTAAATGGAGAATTATTTGCCATTGAAGAACTAGCTGACGGCCAAATAGTAGCTGCAGGAAGGCATACCGGCAACAATTACGATGTGATTCTCACCAAATTGAATGCGAGTGGTGCATTTGTGTCTGGCTTTGGAAACGGCGGCACAACAGCATCCTGGGACCTTGAGGGGGGCGACGATTTCCCGCATCAGATGGCCATTGATGAGACAGGTAATATTCTGGTGACTGGCCGGGCTCAAGCCAATTCCGGCGGCGGCGGAGATGTGATCAATAGCGAAACTCGCTCCGGAGGCGGTGGCGGCGGTTTCTCTAGTGAATTGGCATTCGTGCTTCGGTATAGCAATCAACTCGTCCTGTCGGTTGCTCATTTTGAAAGCCCATTCTCAATCAGCTTATTTCCGAATCCGGCGAGAGAATTCATTCAAATTCGAGCACGAGCCAATGAGCCCATTTATCTTTCCGATCATACCGGTAGACTCATTCGGCAAATCAACATGTATAGCTCTTCGTCAGTGCTCGTATCGATAAGCGATCTGCCATCAGGTGTCTATTACTTTCGGCAATCCGAGCAGGTCTGTCGGTTCATCAAACAATAAAATTTGCCCATCGGGCGATTGTCCTTCTTGGATGTAAATCTCCCAGATTCAACATTGAATTCGTGCAGATCAATTGCATTTACCTAGATAATGAAAGGTGATTGTATTGAGCTATGGGAGTGCATATTGCCTTTTTGCGATGAACATAATTCAACGAGAATAAAAAAGAGCACATTGGTAATGTCCAATGTGCTCTTTCAGAAAATAAAACGACTTAGAACGTCCCTCTAATCGTAGCTACAAAGTTCCTTCCCGGAGCGCTGATATTAGAAGCATACACCCGGTAATTTTGATCGAGAATATTCTCAAGAGCCAACTGGACCTGCAGCATTTGATTGAGTTGTACGGAAGTTCTCAGGTTCAGAGTCATCCATGCCGGCATGAATCCATTCACCGGATCGGCGGAATAAGCTTGGTTATCCTCCCCAAGCAAATTGTAATCTCGTGCGTTCTTTGAACCATTGTACATGACAAAAAATTCAGTTCTCACTTGCTTTAATTTGAGATTGAAACTGACCCTACCAAATACTGGAGGAATATGATCCAATGGATAATCAGTGGTATCCGTTCTGATTCTTCCATACGTATAGTTTACTGTTCCGGATAGTCCAAATCGTTCGGTGACATCAGCATTAAAATATCCGTTGAAGCCATAGATATAGGCCTCGGCTGCGTTTTGAGAAGTAGTTACACGACTGAGTTCACCGTTGTAAACAATGGAATCTTGTCCATTAAACTGGGTTGGACGCACAGCGATAGCATTGGTGTATTTCGTGTAAAATCCGGTCACGCCAACAGTCAATTTATCATCGAATGATTTCGAAACTCCCAAATCGCCATTCAATGTCATCTCGGGCTTGAGATCTGGATTGGGCACTACCACTCTACCTGGAACTGACTCAAAGACTTTGCTCAAATCATCCACATTTGGTGCACGAAATCCAGAAGAACCGATAGCTGTGAATCGCCATCCTTTCTCAGGCATAAAAACCAGTCCGATGTTTCCATTGATGGCTGTGTTGTTTTGAGACACATTATCAAAAGGAAATGGGAAAAATGTCTTATCCGAAAATACTGCGTCCAGGGATACATTATTGACTCGGATACCATCATTGAGAATCAGTTTCTCGGATATCTCATAAGAATGGGTCACATAACCAGCGATACTTTGCATGGTTGAACCGCCATCTGGGTACCTGGTATCAAGAGGCGTGATTTCTCCAGATTCGATATTCACGCGTTCGGCAGTTGAGGCTACCGTATTCATCCATGCATCGATTCCGTATCGGATCTCATGTTTACCCAGATGCTTGGCAAAATCTGCGTTCAATGTGGCGATGCGTAGGTTCTCGGTACGGCGATTCAGATTTGCGGTTCGAAATCGACGATCGTGACGGCTTTCCTCGATTAACTGGATGCCTCCAATGATGACTGCCTGATCATACATTTTACTACTCCCCTTCAACTTCAGGGTATAAGAGGCAAACAAACGTTCCTGTGGACCATAATACCATTCCGCGAAACGGGGATTGGCGCCTTGTTGGAGGGTAAGTCGGTCATAACGCGGGACATCAGATGAAGTGGAGTATTGGAAGTTGAGGATGTGAGAAACGTTATTATTCTGTTTGAATAAAAACTTTTGAAGCAGGTCGATCTGATCATATCCTGATTGCTTTTGGATATTTTGATTCGGGTTTACCAACGCTGAATCGAGGCCATTGATTCGCTCCACATACCACGGTCGTTTTCCCCAATCGCCGTAAAATGGATTTCTCCAATTCCCTTGCCGGAGATCGTCAAACTGAGAGAAAGTGATGCTTGTCAGAGATCCGAACTTTTGTCCTCCAATACTAAAATCCACATGTGCGGTGCGTTCCATAGCGGCAGAGGCCGATCGCACAAATGCATTTGCACGGACCAATGAGTTAGCCGAATCTGAGAGCAATGGGTCGATGGTGTGAAAATGCATTACACCGCCTAATGCATCGCTGCCATAAACGACCGAACCTGGTCCAAATACAATTTCAACACGATCCATAATCGTATTATCGAGCGTAATGATGTTCTGCAGATGTCCTCCACGGTAAATGGCATTGTTCATTCGCACGCCATCCACGACCATGAGCACTTTATTGGTTTCGAAGCCCCGAATAATGGGACTTCCCCCACCCAGCTGACTTTTTTGAACCAAGACATTTCCGGACTGCTGCATCACATCAGCTGTGGTTGACTGATTCATGAAGCGAAGCTCCTTGGACCTTATTACCTGAACAGGCTGAGCTACATCCCTAGCCTTTTCTTCAAATTTACTGGCAGAAACGACAACATCCTCAAAGGAGAATGTGCTCTCCAGCATGGTAATTTTAAAATTTAGGGCTGCGAGTTGTGCATAGCTGTATGAGACAGAAATATAGCTTACATGAGTGAAGGAAATGTTTTCTGCATTTTTAAAGGCACTGAGATCCGCAGTTCCTTTTGCATTCGTAATCACGGTTTTATTTAATGATTCGCTTAAGATGATCACATCCGCAATAGGCTGCAACGATGAATTATCGAGCACACGGATTTTTTGCGCCGTCGTGCCGAATGAAATCAGGCAGACCAGCGCGATGAGTGTAGTGTGAATTTTCATTGAATGATTCAATTAGAATGAGAGTGTATTTGAGCAGGGTGAAGTACAAAAATCAGCAACGGCCATCGCGCATGAAGAGCAAAACTCTAGTGCATGACCGTTAATTGAACTGAAATTTGGAATTCTATCCACCCTGACTGACAAGTGTATACCATCAGTTTCGCTTCCAAAATCCATAACCATTTTTTCAAAAAGCAATGAAAGCAGGAATATGAAATCCTTAGGCAGACTGGGCACCTTATGACCTGTTTGGTGGTGGCTCTTCTGTCTGCTGCTGCCGCGAAAGAGCGCTTTCGTTAATTGGATGATTCCACTTTACAATTAGAAATTCATTGTCTGAAAGCAAAAGGTTGAATGGCACAACGAGGAACTTCTTCATGAATGCAAGCATCCGATTACTTCGTTCCTGACAAAGCGGATCGTGTCGCACTGCATTTTCGGAAAGTTCCTTGAGCTTAACGTTCAACTTAGTTTCTTTCTCATCCGGCCAACAGTGATAGGTGACACTGTCGCTTGAAAAAACTGTTTTGACGATATCGTACATACTCCCGCTCAATTCAAACTCACCTTCGTGCTTCCAATTCGGAATAGTGCGAGAATCTGCGAGTGAAAACGTCCAAGAGACAAGATCCTCATTGGAAGTCAGCAGCATGATTTGTCTCTTCATCTGTTTTCGAGTCCATGTCTTTTGAAGACTATAATACGAATAGGACCCAACAAAAGGAAGCGCCAGAACAATGAGTATGAAAGTAACTCGGAGTTTTATCACCACTGTGCGTTGGGTAGCGAAAGTAGGAATAATCCCGCGAAACATCAGGAGGCGGTAACTCTATCTGAGCACATGTTTCGGGTTAAAAAAGAGATTGTAGGATTTACTTTTCGTAAAAAAGGAGTACATTTCGACGGCTAATCGTTTTTTTTGTTTCATTTGGCCTTTGCGTTCTTCGTCAGTGAAGAAAGCTGGACTTGCCGGTCGCTGTCTTGAACCTCCGGAGGCCACATTCACTTTTTACTCACCTTCAAAAAACTCTACTCCAATGGTTAATGTACAACTCAAAATCGTAGAAGAGGGCCTGAAGCATCCTATTGAAGAGCTGACTGGTTTTATCACCCAACAACTTTTTGAAGACGACATCCTTGTGAAAGAGGGTGCTGATCTTACGTTGAAAGTGAAATTCCTGACAGATGTAGATCAGGATCTTGTCTTGATTCAATTGCGGGATTCCTCAACCAAGCAAAAACTCGGTGAAAAGGTGATCCACTACTTGGATCACTCCTGGAAAGAAGACATCTCCTCAGAGGCGCATGCCTTGCTAGCTGGTGCCACGGTAACTCATTAACACCCATTTGAGGAAAGAACGTGAGAATAACCCGGAGTTGAACGGCTCCGGGTTTTTTCTTTGTAAAAAGCAGTCGGAGTTGTAACAGAAGCCTAAATCCACCGTACAACTCAAGGTTTAAAGCATCCTATGCGTACATTCCAAGCCTCATATGGCCCTCAAACTGAAAAAACGGAAGGCATGTCAACACGACTAAACTCACTGATTGATCTTCATCAGAAGACTCAAAATCAGCCTGTTGCGTTCTGTTATAGGGGACCATTTCTCGATCGGTTTACACACACCATTCTGGAAATATATGAGAGTACGCTATCTGCGCGCCAGCATCAGCCTGTGGTGAATAGAAAGGTCTCCTTTCTTTTGGTTGAATGCTTTCAGAACATTCTCCGTCATGGGGAAACGGTAGCCGGTAATCAACCGAATTTTTCTGATGACGGATTGTTCAGTTTCCGCTCGGCGGGTGATGAGTTCATCATCAACTCGATCAACGTGGTGCCCCGCTGCGAGATAGAGGCTTTGGGGAAATTGATGAAAAACGTCAACAGCCTTGACGCCGACGCACTCAAAGAATTGTATCTCCAGCAGTTGAACAGCGCTACTTTCAGTGCCAAAGGCGGTGCGGGATTGGGATTAATTGAGTTGGCCCGAAAGTCCGGGCGCGAAGTACTGTATGAGTTCGCCGATGCCCCTGATGAACGATCATTCTTTCACCAGCAGGTTACTTTTTGCACGAATAAAGAGAAAAGCCACGTCAGCAATTGGATTAAAGAAACCCAAAGTCTCTACGACCAGATGACGTCAGAAAATACGTTACTTCATTACAAGGGTGATTTTTCTCAGAAATCAGTGCTTCCACTGCTTGATATGGTGGAGCACAACATTTCCTCTGGCATGGAGATTTCAAGTCTGGGAAGGCGAACCGGCCACGTTCTGATTGAAGTGTTACAAAACATTTCGAAGCATGGCGGATCCGAGGCTCAAACTCCCGAAGGTCTTTTCACCATTGGCTGGAATGACGGACGAATCCTTCTTCAGGCGGGAAATGTGATCACTGAGGAAGAGAAAAATTTCCTTCAGGAGAAATTGGAGTATTTGCGGGATCTGGATCATGACGATCTTCGCGAACTTCACAAGGCCGCTTTGCGCGCCAGCTTAAAATTTGAGAATAAGAATAAATCGGGGCTTGGATTGATTGAGGTAGCTCGCGCAAGTAGCGCTCCACTAGTCTTTCAATTCAAATCTCTCTCCTCACATAATCACCTTTTTGCACTTCAGGTGGCCATCTAGCTCCTAGACCCGATGAGTACGCTCTCCTCCCTAATCCTATCAGCTTCCGAAGACACGCCTGAAGTTCTTTTCAGTGCGGAGGAAGGAATGCTGCGAATTGACGGGCGGTCTTTACCTGAAAATGCCTACAACTTCTACCATCCTCTGATTGAATGGACACGCGTCTATTGTAAGCTATTCAATCAGCCTACATCCATTGAACTCAATCTTGATTATTTCAATTCATCCTCCGGACGGTATTTGTTTGAAATACTGACCATCGTGGAGCTTGAATCAAAAGATCGAACAAAATTCAGCATCCTCTGGAAGGTGGAGAAGGACGATGAACTGATGATTGAAAAAGGGGAAGAGCTGAAGAGTCTATTAGACCTTCCTTTCGTTATCGAGCTGATCTGATAGGATTTCTTCTGCGGCTAACAAATCATCACCGGGAACTACCCGGTTTTTTTGAACCTTGTTATTCGATTAAAGTCGAATTCCCAGAATAAGGATATCGTCGATTTGTGACCGTCCCTTTTTCCAGGACTGAAGTGCATCGCTGCAGGTCGCTGGAGCATCTGCAAAGGAAGTCGAAGAGACAGAACGCAGTAACTCCGTGAATTTAGTCTTATTCATTTTCTTATAGTCAGCACCCCCCAATTGATCGACCATTCCGTCGGTGAACATGAAAAGTTCATCGCCGGGTTGGTATGAAATAATCGTGGTCTTAAATGGATTGAAATCCTCTCCATGTCGGCGGGAAAAGATGGTGCCGCCAATGCTGTAGGGATTGGCTTTATACTCGATAAGTTGTCCACCTGATTGCACACAAATCGGACTGTTCGCACCGCAAAATTCAATGGTCTGACGCTCCAGATCAATTTTGCACAGGCTCATGTCCATTCCATCCGGTGTATTCGAATCCGCATCACTTTGATGGAGCATGCTGACTACTTCGCGGTGGAGTTCGAGGAGCATCAAAGAGGGATTTTCAATTCGATCGCTCATTACCTTATTCATTTTAGAGTATGCAATGAGCGACATAAATGCTCCTGGCACGCCATGACCGGTGCAATCAATTACCGCCAAATAAATTACCGAGCCTATTTTCTGACACCAATAGATGTCGCCGGATACAATATCCCGCGGACGGAAGAATACGAAGTGATCTGGAAAGTTGGAGGCGAGCAAATCGCCTGCGGGGAGAATGGCACTTTGAATGCGTCGGGCATAGTCGATTGACGCCAGCATTTTCTGACGCTGACTCTTAATCTCTTTGTTTTGAACTTTCAACAGCAGATTCGTACGACGTTTGCGAATCAGGTTCACAAGTACGAGTGAGGCGAATACGCACAATGCTCCTCCGCCCACTATAGCGAGGCGAAAGTGAGAAGATTTCTCATTGAGCATCTTTTCTTGTCTTGCAATCTGAGAGGATTGCTTTTCGGATTCATAGCGTGCATTCAATTCCGAGATTCGATTAAAACTGTTGATCTGATCTAGGCTATCCTTGAGCGTGATAAAATCCTTTTGTGCCTTGTAGGCCTTGCTGTGCAAACCCTGTTCGTACAGCAAGTCAGCAAGCACTTGAAGATACTCCAGCCGGAGGTTACTAAATCCGTTTTCGCGGATGTAAGTATCGGCGAAATACAAGTCAAGCTCGGCTTCCAGAAAGCTTTTCTTATCCATATAGGCCGTGGCCATACTTAAATGAATGCTCGCCATAAAATATTCATCGCCTTCAGCCCTGCTCAGTTCAAGAGCCTTTCCAAAGCACACCAATGCTGAATCAGGCTTATGCTCGTCCATATAAATCTCACCCATCACACTGCATGGGTCGATTGTAATTTCCGGGTGTTCTTTTTTGAGTGCTGTGATCCTATTTACAGTGGCCCTAGCCCTAGGAATATCCTTGAGTGACAGATATCCGGCGGCCATATTGAACAGATTATAGGCAGCATTCGACGGGTATCCCAAGCTCAAGTTTTCCTCGTAGGCGTCCTGATACGTCTCAATGGCTTTGGCATGCTCACCCATGTTGGTGTAAACAATACCAATGTTGTTCATTGCTTTGAGGGCACCGAGTCTATCACTGGCATCGCGACTGAGCCTTTGGGAGGTCTGGTAAAATTCAAGTGCGGATAAATAATGTCCTTGGCTGTAGTGGCAAATTCCGATATAATTGGACGCTTTAGCCATCTTCAGGGTATCCTGAATGAGAGTGGCTACCTGCAAGGCTTTTAGAGAATAATATCTAGAGGTATCCGGGTCGTTGAAAATGAATTCGTCCGCGATCTCGAGATTGAGGCGTACCATCATGGAATCCGAACACCCCTTTTCAAGAATGGCAAGAAGCCCGTTCACTCTTGTAACATTCTGTGATTGAACACATAATGCTACAAACAACGAGGCTATGAGGAGCGGATATCTCAGGGTACAGTGTGGCATTAGCGCCGGATTAACACCATTTTCTACGCGAATGAGCTTAAAAAGGTTCGATCTGAAGACTCAGAATCCTAGAGGAGGTACTTTTGCTTTGTTTGAGAACAGAAACCCCGCTACGTTCCACGCGAAGAGCATTTTTCTGAAAGAATCTCATATTTTTCATCGGGAGTATTGCACCGCCGATAGTTGTGTGTATATTTGCAGCCCGTTTTTAAGAAACTATGGCCAATCACAAGTCAGCAATCAAACGCATCCGGTCTAACGACGCCAAGAGGCTCCGTAACCGTTATTACCACAAGACAACCCGCAACGCGGTTCGTAAACTTCGTGGCCTCACTTCACACAAAGAGGCTCTAGAGCTTCTGCCGAAAGTGTCTTCCATGCTGGACAAACTGGCTAAGAAGGATATCATCCACTCCAACAAGGCTTCAAATTTGAAGAGTAGCCTGACAGTGTATGTGAACAAATTGAAGTAATTCGCTCCACAGATACTGAAGCCATCCCGAAAGGGGTGGCTTTTTTGTTTTCCAGTCCAATCAACCCCAATCCCATCATTTATAGGGGTTATGCATAGTTTATTTCCCTCCCGCGCAATGTGCTACAAATACTTTCGTGCTTTGAAGGAACTGAAATGACTGAACCATCCAACTCCATCCGATTGTGGGCACCTGATGAACGCCCGCGGGAAAAACTTCTCCAAAAAGGTCCATCCACTCTGAGCGACGCGGAGTTACTCGCAATCTTCATTGGCACAGGCACACGCGATGAAAGCGCTGTGGATATCGCACGACGCATTCTGGCCAGTTGCGGCAACAGTGTGGTGGAACTAGGGCGACTTTCACTCCACGATCTAACCGCCTTCAAAGGAATGGGGGCTGCAAAAGGTGTGAGTGTCCTCGCAGCCATAGAACTCAGTAGGAGAAGGCGTTCGGGAGAAGTCATAGAGAAGAAAAGAGTCGCCACTTCGCGCGATGTATATGAGTACTTCGCGGAATCGATGGGGGATCTCGTGCATGAAGAATTCTGGGCGATGTTTCTCACCCGAAACAATAAGGTGATCACCACCGAAAAACTCGGTGAAGGCGGATTCAATTCCACAGTAGTGGATCCGAAGAAAGTCTTTGCGCGGGCGCTCGGGCATAATGCTTCAGGAGTGATTGTGGCGCACAATCATCCCAGTGGGAACCTTTCGCCAAGTCAGGAAGATCGCAAAATCACACGGAAACTTTTTCTTACCGGTAAAAATCTGGATCTCCCCGTGTTGGATCACATTATTGTCACTCAGCAGGGTTATTTCAGTTTTGCAGATGAGGGTATCTTAGACGCCGAATGAAAAAAATCCTTACTGTAATTGGAGCTCGTCCTCAAATCATTAAATCTGCAGCTATCAGCAGAGCGATTCGCGGCCCCTTTTCTTCTGCCCTTCGGGAAATTCTGGTGCACACCGGCCAGCATTATGATGAAAACATGTCAGGGGTATTTTTTCACGAGATGGACATTCCTCAACCTGATTTGAATCTGAACGTAGGGTCTGGATCGCATGGTTCGCAAACTGCCGCGATGATTGACGGTCTAGAAAAAGCCATGGTGGATCAAAAGCCTGATGTGGTGTTACTCTATGGGGATACCAACTCCACACTTGCTGGTTCGCTTGCCGCCGCCAAATTGCATATTCCGATAGCCCATGTGGAGGCAGGACTTAGGTCGTTTGAAAAATACATGCCGGAAGAAATCAATCGCATTTGCTGCGATCATGCTTCCACACTGCTCTTCTCCCCTACGCTGCAGGGCATTGCAAACCTGAAGCGGGAAGGATTTGATCCATCCCGCGAAACACCTTGGAGTCCGGATCATCCCGGTGTATTTCATTGTGGCGATGTGATGCTCGACAACACACTTCATTTTGCAGAAAAAGCAAAAACGCATTCGCGTATTCTTCAGGAGCTCAAGCTGAGCAGCAAGCCTTTTATACTGGCCACAATGCACCGCGATCGAAACACAGACGAACCTGAGCGCCTGGAATCCATTTGCAAAGCTCTGGTTCATATTGCCAAGGAAATGCCTATTGTGTTTCCTGTTCATCCTCGCACACAAGGCGCATTGGAGAAATTGAGCGAACAGGAAGCCATTGGTGAGTTTCTTGCGCATCCCGAAATACATCGTATTCCGGCAGTTTCCTTTTTGGATATGATCCAATTGGAATCGTCGTGTGAATTGGTAATTACAGATTCGGGAGGAGTTCAGAAAGAGGCCTTTTTCTTAAAAAAGCCTTCCCTCATTTTACGTCCGCATACCGAATGGACAGAGCTTGTAGAAAGTGGTCAAGCATTGCTCGTAGACGCCGACACAATGCGCATAGTTCAGGGGTTTCAATATATGCACAGCGCGCCACCTTCATCGTGGCCGGCGATATTTGGAAATGGCAAAGCCGCCGAATTCATTTGTGAAAGAATACTTGAACACCTCGGCTGATGCTCATTTTCGCCGAACAAGTAAGTTCACGTTTGCGCTATGCAGCGTCCGTTCTGCTTGAACCGCTGGGGCTATTTGTGCAGTTTACGAGCGATGAAAATGAGTTCACCCAATCCGCGGAATGTCGCCTGAACTATAGTCTTCGGAATTTGAATGATTCCATTCAGATCATTCCAAACGATTGGCTTCGCGATGGTGAAAATCAATTGGTAAATCCAGAAATCGGTGACTGGAATGGGGTTCCAACACTATTTCATCAGGGAAAAGGAACTGTTCCGTTTGATCTCTTTTCGGCCATTTTTTATCTTGTTAGCCGATTTGAAGAATATCATTCATTCGAAGGAGATGCAATGAAGCGATTTGAGTTTGCCGATTCATTTACCGGAAAACATGGACTTCATCATCGGCCGCTAATCGATGAATGGCGCGAACAACTCATTCCTCTTTTAAGCAAATTTTCCTCTCAAGAAAAAATAGTCCGGACGCCGGGCAAGAATCTTCTCACGATCGATATTGATTCTGCATTTGCGTATCAGCACAAAGGCGTGTATCGCACAATCGGTGGGTTCGTCAAGGACCTTATTCACGCGGACTTTCGAAATATGAAAATGCGTTGGAAGGTGTTGATTCGAACGAGTCCAGATCCCTACAACACCTACGACTATATTTTACGCACGTGCCAAACAGTAGGCATTTCGCCGCGATGGTTTTTTCTGCTTGCTGATTTCGGTACCTACGATAAGAATGTACCTCATACCAGCAAGGAACTTCGACATCTGATCCAACTGTTGGATAGCACAGGCACCGTGGGTATTCACCCGGGTGTGGCGTCCAATGATTCAGATGCCGTGCTTTCCAAAGAAGTGAATCGATTAGTGGAAATCATGCGTCGGCCGGTACTTAATTCACGTCAACATTATCTCAAACTGGAGTTTCCCGCTACCTATCGAAAGCTCCTTCGCAGTGGGATACGACGCGATTACACCATGGGCTATTCGTCTGACACTGGATTTCGATTGGGGACATCACGCGAGATCAAGTGGTATGATGTAGAACACGATGAAGTGACTGAGCTTTCCCTCATTCCTTTTTGTGTTATGGACACTACCCTTCGTAAGTACCTGAAACTGGATCCTGCAAAGGCTTCTGAAAGACTGCGCGAACTTCATCACGTGATCACTTCAAGCCACGGACAATTCGTTGTATTGTGGCACAATGAAGCACTGAGTGAAGATGAAGTTTGGAAAAGCTGGCGTGTGGTGTTCGAAGAGGCTGTGCGGTTAGTCGCGCGCACCGAAACTACGAAGTGAACCGTTCTAGGTGAAATCCATCACTATCGAACTTACCGTAGGTAAAATCCTGAATCCAATCACCTAGATTATAATACATCGAGCGATCACTGAGACGGATTTCAAGAGGTAAGTGACGGTGGCCAAACACGAAGTAATCGAAGTGTTCCTTTCGGAGTACTTCACGCGCATACACAACCAACCATTCATTGTCGGCACCGAGAAATACACGATCCTTGTTGCCGGTGGCACTTCTGCTGTATCCGGAGGACGCGTTGGCCAGCCAGATTCCGAAGTTGGGATGCAACCGGGCAAAAAGCCATTGACACATTTTACTTGTAAATACCTTCTTGATAAATTTGTACCCGTGATCACTGGGGCCCAAACCGTCGCCATGACCTATCAAAAACCGTTTTCCATTCCACTCTCGCACAATAGGGGCGCGATGAATCTGAACGCCGCATTCTTTCGGTAGATAATCAAATATCCACATATCGTGATTTCCGGTAAACCAATGAACCGGAATTCCCGAGTCAGTAATTTCTGAAATGGTTCCTAGCAACCGCGTGAATCCGCGAGGTACAGCTCGCTTGTATTCAAACCAGAAATCAAACACATCGCCTACGAGAAAAATTTCTTCCGCATCTTGGCGGCATTGATTGAGCCATTTCACCACATGCTTTTCCCGCACGAGACTGGCCTCGAAGGAAGGCGCTCCGAGATGAAAGTCGGAGGCGAAGTAGATGCGTTTACCGGGTTTCACTCAGAACTCAAGGTTTCGAAGAATTTTGAAAGGCGAAAGTAAACTGATGTTTAGTGTAAACGTAACCCGATCCATAAATGAATAATCAAGGACGTTATGAATGCGATCAATCCGGTCAGAAACCAACAACGGGAAATGAACTTCGAACACCTCGCGAATCACTGGCACGGACAGTACCACTGACCTGAACATTTGGTCGCTGTCATAGAGATTCTCGAACCGATCAGCAACTAGGTTGGCGGAAAGCGTGAGAGGCACTTTGAACGGAAGTTCGAGTTCGGCATTGAACGCAAACATCTCGGGAAAGTAGACTGGTAAGGCTGTGCGAAGCATTCCCATTCCATTCACCAACTGCCGGGACAAATCACCTTGAAATTCATTTCGGCCGAGGTAAAGGGCATCGAGAAATACATCACTCGGGCCAGTTATTCCGGCAGGATTGAACAAGTTCAACCCTGACCCGGTGTCAAACGTGACACCGTAAAATCCGCGGAAGCTAAATCCCTTTTTTCGTTTGAGATGGTAGATATGCCGATACTTTAGCTCTGTGCTGAATACCTGACCAATACTAAAATTCTCTCTCGACTCTGGCTTGATCAAGTTGGTATTGTAGAAATACCGCACACTGGAAGTCCAATGGTCAAATGCTCCCCTCTTGTATTTCGCATTCGCAATGAATCGAACGGCTTCCTGATTCTGGGATATCGATCCCGCCAATGATTCAGTATTCGATTCGAAATTGGCCTTTGACAAAATAACCTGATAGCTCAATCTGAGATTCACGCGAAGTTGATCACTTCGAGTTCCGGCAGCTGGCGAAAAGCTATACTCTGCGTA
>Ga0105049_10002383_pt1 | contig 22236 bp, 17 predicted proteins | sample MAT06_FD_78087 | JGI IMG/M metagenome (GOLD analysis project Ga0105049, IMG submission 78087) | Freshwater microbial communities from Lake Fryxell liftoff mats and glacier meltwater in Antarctica - MAT-06 | ecosystem: Environmental > Aquatic > Freshwater > Ice > Liftoff microbial mat | place...
ATTTAAAGCAGGCACCTGCATGGGAAAATGAAGGTAATATCCAATATCACCGGTTAAGGAAGTGGGTACAAGGATACTGTCAAATGATTTCAAATTGGCTACATCTGTTCTGTTCACTGCAGTTACAATATCCATGGTGGTAGTGTTTGGAGTAGCGTTTTGTTCTTTGAACCAAGCTTTTGTGTTCACCCAATTATAGGTAAAAGCAGGCGGTTGGTTTCGTTGTATGACGGGTCCCTTTTTGGTGCTCCCCATTTTTTTGTCGGAAGAAGTACAACCAAGCCAAGCCAAAGGAATAACAGCCGTGAATAAAAATAATTCGAGGTATTTTTTAAGAACCATGTGGTTTTGTTTTATGTTAGAGTGGCAATTCCGTGCCAATTAATAGTATGTGGGCAGACATAGAGCTGTAGGCCGCATTGATAAAAAATAAGGGGAATTATCTCTACATTTTGTATGAAAAGCGATTGTTTAATATAAGGATGCCTCTATTATACTGGCTATACTTACTCTGGCATCATTCTGTATATACAGATTGCTAAGGTGATACCTCTATTGACATTTAAAATTTCTAAAAATAGCATCATGGATAAAAAAGCAACAAACGTAACCGAGAAGCAAACGTCTACCCTTAAACCAGACCCGGAAACTTTGCACAAGACCGACCCTCAAGATGAGATGAAAGGACCTATCTCTTCACTGGTGAACGGTGCAAAGGAGAATATGGAAGAAGGCAGCGAAGACAAAAAAGAGGCCGATCAAAAAAAGGATTCCAACAAATAGCCATTACAAAGCGGCTCTTCTGTAATAAATAAGGACGGGGAGTTTCAGCATGAGCAACCCAGATTAAACTAGCCATTGTTTCTAAAAAGAGACAGTGGCTTTCGTATGTGTTGAAAAAAAAAGTAAAAATCTAGTAACAATTTTACCGTTGCTGTATCAAAAGGAAAATTAAAACCATTTGATATGAAAAAGATCAGCAAAGTATGTATCGTGTTATGGATGGTATGTAGTATAACTTCTACCAATGCGCAATCACCGGCTTTTAAAGTAGAAGTAACAGGCAAAGGAGCTCCCGTTTTATTGTTGCCAGGTTTTGCTTGCACTGGTGCTATTTGGGATTACACTGTGAAAGAACTTTCCAAAAGTTACGAATGCCACGTATTTACCTTCGCAGGCTTTGGCGGTGTACCACCTATCCAACTGCCATGGTTGAGCACCATTAAAGATGAATTAATTCGTTATGTAAAAATAAAGAAATTAAATAAACCCAGCATTATTGGTCATAGCTTAGGCGGCACACTAGGTTTATGGCTGGCAGCAGAAGAGCAAGATCTGTTTGCCAAAGTATTAGCGGTTGACGCGCTGCCTTGCACAGGAGCGTTGATGGTGCCAAACTTTGATCCCGCCAATATGCAGTACGATAATCCTTACAGTAAACAAATGTTAAATATGGACAGTACTGAATTTAGAAAAATGGCCGCACAACAAGCTGCTTTTATGATGCTGAACAAAACCAAGCAGGACACCATTATAAACTGGATGATTCAGGCAGATCGAAATACGTATGTGTATGGTTACGTTGATTTGCTTAAATTAGACCTTCGGGAAAAAATTGCGGACATTAAAATTCCGGTAGTAATATTTGCGGCCACTTTTCCTGATAAAAAAGCTATTGAAAAAACGTACAATACTCAATTCGAAAAATTGAACAATAAAACGATCTTTTATGCGGATGCCGCTGCACATTTTATCATGCTGGATCAACCAGAGTGGCTCATGAATAAAATAAAAGAAAACCTGTAAACCAGTGGATACAGAAGAACAATTCAACCAAATATATACCCGGCATTACCCAAAAGTATATCGCCTCTGCAAAGGTTATTTTAATGGTGATGACGGCCATGCCAGCGATGCTGCACAGGAAGTATTCGTCAAGGTATGGCAAAAATTAGATCAATTCAGACAGGAATCTGCGATAGGCACCTGGATTTATACCATCACCGTAAATACCTGTTTACTGCAGCTTCGAAAACCGTCGTTTAAAAAAGAGATCAAAACCGAACACCTACCAGAGCGGGTTGCAGAAAATTATAACTTTCGGGAAGAAGAGCAATTGAAAAAAATGTATCAATGCATTCAAAAGCTTGATGAAACCGGAAAGATGATCATCTTAATGGTATTGGAAGGCGTCGAATACGAATCTATTGCCAGCGTGATGGGTATTACACAAGACACATTAAGGGTAAAAATTCACCGCATCAAAAAATCACTTTCAAACTGTGTACAATAATGGAATCATTTAACAACATGCAAGAAATATGGAAACAACAACATACGCCCAAACCGACTATACCTTCGGCTGAGCTGATGGCCACAGCCCAGAAAAATAGCAAAAAAATAAAACACAAACACGTATCCACTCTTCTGATACTCACTATTACCGTATTGGTGTTGGTAGCTTACTTTTTACAATTCAATAATGGAAAAATGAACCGGTTTGCTATAGGATTGTTTTGTATGATCGGTTCGCTTTTTCTAAGAATTTTGATAGAATACATCAGCTTTAGAAAATTTCAACAAATAGATGTCGGGCATTCTTTTTCTCTTTATACAGCAAAACTCACCAGCTTCTATAACATTCGAAAAAAAATACATTTTGTCATCACACCAATACTCTATGCCTTGTATTGTGTTGGGTTTGCCTTACTACTGCCAATTTTTAAAGACAATTTTTCTTTTGGATTTTATATTTATTTACTATTTTCTGGTACTGGATTTTTAGTTGTATTTGCCTGGATTATTTTTAAACAAAACAAAAAAGAAATGGCATTACTCGCTTTTTTAAAAAATGACATTGATACCCATAAAGCTGAATAGAACTACAGCACATTCAACTGATATTAAAAAAGATCCACATAGGTATGCCGTACAAGTGTGCGACGCAAGGATGCTGAAAGTTGCGCTGCTGCTGGTAAACAAAGATGACCTGCACAACTTGAAACAATTGTGTAAAAAATAGTGAGGAGGTGTACCCTATTTTCCCGAAATTTACCTGCTCACACTTCTGGTAATCAGCAGTACGTAACCATCATTTTTTGAATCAAGCACATGAAGTTTTCGCATCTACACGTACATACACAATTCTCTTTATTAGATGGAGCCGCCTCTATCAAAAACCTATATAAAAAAGCAGTGACAGATGGGATGCCGGCACTTGCCATCAGTGACCATGGCAACATGTTTGGCGCTTTTGATTTTGTGAAAGAAGCTTACAACCACAAAAATGATGATGGTACTTTAAAAGTAAAACCCATCGTGGGCTGTGAGTTTTACATCACACAGGACCGCACCCGTAAAACTTTTAATAAAGAAGAAAGGGATCCCCGGCACCACCAAATTTTACTGGCGAAAAATGATATTGGTTACAAAAATCTGGTGAAGCTGACTTCGCTTGGATACATTGAAGGCATGTATAGCAAGTATCCGCGCATTGACAAACAACTGATTCATAAATATCATGAAGGCCTGATTGCCACTACCTGTTGCCTGGGTGCATTGGTACCACAAACCATTTTGAAAAAAGGAGAAGAGGAAGGAGAAAATGAATTTAAATGGTGGCTCAATATTTTTCAAGAAGATTATTATGTAGAGCTACAGCGGCACGGTATGGCAGAACAAGACAAGGTGAACAACATCTTGCTAAAGTTTGCCAAAAAGTACGACGTAAAAGTGATTGCCAGCAATGACAGTCATTACGTAGATCAGCAAGACTTTAATGCGCATGATATTTTGTTGTGCATCAATACCGGTGAAAAGCAGGCTACGCCAGCCATGCGCGAATTTTCGGACGATGATGTGAGTACGAAGAACAAAAGGTTTGCCTTTCCGAACGATCAGTTTTACATGAAAACAACGCAGGAAATGAGCAAGGTATTTGCAGACCTTCCGGAGGCCATTGACAACACGAATGAGATCGTTGACAAAGTGGCTTTGCTGGATCTCAAAAAAGATATTTTGTTGCCACACTTTGTGGTGCCAGCCAATTTTAAATCACAGGAAGAATACCTGGCCAGCATCACTTGGGCGGGTGCCCGTAACCGTTATCAAATACTAACCCCGGAAACAGAAGAACGCATTCAGTTTGAATTGGGCGTGATAGAAAAAATGGGGTTTGCGGGTTACTTTTTGATCGTTAGTGATTTTATACAAGCTGGTAGAGATATTGGGGTGTTTGTTGGGCCAGGACGTGGCTCTGCAGCAGGTTCTGTGGTAGCGTATTGTATTGGCATCACCAATATTGACCCCATCAAATACAATTTGCTGTTTGAGCGTTTCCTGAATCCTGAACGTAAGAGCATGCCCGATATTGATACGGATTTTGATGACGAAGGACGCCAGAAAGTAATTGATTATGTGGTGCAGAAATATGGTAAAAATCAGGTAGCACAAATTATTACCTATGGTACCATGGCGGCCAAAAGCAGTATTGCCGATGTGGCAAGGGTGATGGATCTTCCACTACCCGAAAGCCGTATGTTGACGAAGCTGGTGCCCGACAAGCCAGGTATCAACTTAAAACGTTTGTTGCAAGCGCCACTAACGGATAAGGATAAAGGCAATTCGAAAGAAAAAAGTTTAGAAGAAAAAGAACAGCTTACTTCTGAGGATGTAGAAAATGTAAAACGCCTGAGAGAAATTTATGCGGGCACTGACCTGAATGCAAAAATTTTACGGGAAGCCGCTGTATTGGAAGGCTCTGTTCGCAACACGGGCATTCATGCGGCGGGGATCATCATTGCCCCGAAAGACCTTACCGACCTGATACCGGTGGCCACCTCTAAAGAATCGGAACTATGGCTAACACAGATTGATGGAAGTTCGATTGAGGAAGCGGGCGTTATTAAGATGGACTTTTTGGGGTTGAAAACACTGAGTATTTTGAAAACAGCTTTGTCATTAATCAAACAAAATCATGGTATTGATATTGCGATTGATGAAATCTCATTGGAAGATGAACTTACTTACAAATTATACCAGCAGGGCGATACCAATGCAACGTTTCAGTTTGAGAGTCCGGGCATGCAGAAGTACCTGCGGGAACTGAAGCCCGATAAATTTGATGACCTAATTGCGATGAATGCACTGTATCGTCCCGGACCTATCGGATACATTCCAAAGTTTATTGCGCGTAAGCATGGCCGTGAGGAAGTGAGTTATGATTTGGAAGACATGAAGGAATACCTGGAAGAAACCTATGGTATAACTGTGTACCAGGAACAGGTGATGTTGCTAAGCCAGAAATTGGCAGGGTTTAGCAAGGGCGATGCCGACGTGTTGCGAAAAGCGATGGGTAAAAAGCAGCTGGCAGTGCTCAATAAAATGAAAGTCCAATTTATCGAAGGGGCCACTGCCAAAGGACATCCGAAAGATAAGCTGAATAAGATCTGGACCGATTGGGAGGCTTTTGCGCAGTATGCGTTTAACAAATCGCACAGTACCTGTTACGCATTTGTGGCTTATCAAACAGCCTACATCAAAGCACACTATCCGAGTGAGTTTATGGCGGCCGTATTGAACCATGCAGGCAGTATCGAAAAAATAACCTTCTTCATGGAAGAATGTAAGCGTATGGGGTTAAAAGTGTTGGGGCCAGACATCAACGAATCGAACAATGGATTTGCAGTAAATAAAAAAGGTGAAATCAGATTTGGATTTAGTGGATTAAAGGGGGTGGGTGAAAACGCCATAGAGAACATCATTGAAGAACGCAACAAACGTGGTGTGTTTAAAGACATGTTCGACCTGGTGAAAAGAGTGAACCTGCGATCGGTGAACAAAAAATCGTTGGAGAGCTTGATCTACAGCGGCGCGTTTGATTGTTTTAAAGAATTGCACCGGGCTCAATACTTTTTTGCACCTTCAGGCGATATGCCTTCCTTAGAAAAAATTTTAAAATTCGGATCGGTGTTTCAGGCACAATCTGCCAACACCGCCAACACTTTGTTTGGCGATTTGCAAATGCCTGATATTGTACCGCCGAAATTGCCCAATTGTCCTGCTTGGCAACTCATAGAACAACTCGATTTTGAGAAAGACGTAACGGGTATGTACATGAGTGGGCATCCGCTCGATAATTTCAGGTTTGAATTAGACCATTACAACATCACGCCTATTGCAGATTTTTTAGAGATCAAAAATGCGGTGGGATTTGTTCCTCCTGGCAGAACGTTTCGTTTGGCAGGATTGGTCATTGATGGACAGCACAGGCTTACCAAAACCGGGAAAAATTACGGGGTGTTGTTTATAGAAGATTTTACAGGTAAAACGGATTTCTTTTTATTTCAGGAAGATTATGCCCGTTACCAACATTACTTCGAAAAAGGAATGAGTATTATGGTGGAAGGCGCTTTTAGGGAAAAACGTTTTAAACCGGGTGAATATGAATTTGGCATCAACAAAATGCATTTGTTAGAAACGGTGAAAACGAGTTTAACCAAACAACTGATCATTGATATTACGCCGGAGTTTATAGACGATGCTTTTATTGATTTCATTGATGCCAATATCAAGAATAACCCGGGTAAGGCTTCTATCCGTTTCAATATAAATGATACCTCAACTGCCCAGAAGATCAGTTTGTATTCGATAGATAATGGCTTTACCATGAACGATGACATGGCTGTTTTTCTAAACGAAAATCAGTATTTTCTAGTGAATGTGTTAACGTCTTAACATTTAACTGCCGTTTCTACCATTTCACACTGTCAATAAGATTGTGGATATGTCATTCTGTATGAATCATTATAATGGTTTTAAATTTGCAAATAAATAGTACATTCATCAACAATAAAATAAATTATCATGGCTTTAGAATTAACAGACGCAAACTTCAAAACAGAAGTATTGGATTCAGATAAATTGTCCGTAATAGATTTTTGGGCAGAATGGTGTGGTCCCTGCCGTGCCATTGGTCCGGTAATCGAAGAATTGAGTAAAGAATACGAAGGAATTGTAAAAATTGGGAAAGTAAATGTGGATCATAACCCACAGGTTTCTACCAATTACGGTATCACTAGTATTCCTGCCATTTTATTTGTAAAAAACGGAGAAGTGGTAGATAAGTTAGTAGGTGCACAGCCCAAAGCTAATTTTGTAAAGAAAATTGAAGCGCATAAGTAATTGTTCTCCATAAAATTTTAGAACCCTCTGCCTTGGCAGGGGGTTTCTTTTTTACATTCCTGAAACAAAACTCTTCGCTGTACTACAATTGGCATTAAACGATTTCGGTTAGCCAGCTTATTTAATGACTAACCTTCCCAATGGCGTTGGGATCGTGTTTGTATTTGAACACGAAGGGGAAAACGATGGCAAGCACCAATGCATAACCTGCAAAAGTGAACCAGATAGACTGCCAGTCGCGGATACCGTTGTTGGTAAAGTGGTCAACCACCCATCCGCTCAAAATCCCACCAAAAAATGCACCCAAACCATTGGTCATTAACATGAACAAACCTTGGGCGCTTGCTCTAATTTTTGGATCTGCTTCTTTTTCAACAAACAACGAACCGGAGATATTGAAGAAATCGAACGCCATTCCATAAATGATCATGGAACCAACCAGCAGGTAAAGGCCCTGGCCGGGGTCGCCGATGCCAAATAAACCAAACCTGAGCACCCATGCGATCATGCTCATCATCATGACCCTTTTGATACCAAACTTTTGCAGAAAAAATGGAATGGTTAAAATAAACAACGTTTCTGAAATCTGAGAAATGGAGAGTAATAAATTAGGATGTTCTACCCCAAAAGTGCCAGGATACATGGTTTTAAAATCGTCGAGGAAAGTGCCCCCAAACAAATTGGTAATTTGAAGTGCTGCACCCAGAAACATGGCAAACAGAAAAAACACCGCCATTTTCCTAGATTTGAACAATACAAACGCATCCAGTCCAATAGAAGATGCCAGTGATTTGCTTTCCGTATTTTTGAGTGGCAATCTTGGTGGCATGCTGAATGAATAAATACCAAGTATCAGTGCAGAAACAGCGCTCACATAAAGTTGCATAGAACTTTTAGTAAAATCCAACAAGTCAACCATCCACATAGCAAATATGAAACCCACGGTTCCCCATACCCGGATGGGGGGAAATTTTTTGACAATGTCCATGCCGTTTTTTTCTAAGGCGTTGTAAGAAACGGTATTACACAATGCAATAGTGGGCATGTAAGCCATCGCGTTAAAAAGCATTATAATGTATAAGGTTGGGTAATCGGTGATGTTAGATGCCAACAATAACAACAAAGCGCCGGCGATATGGGCTAAACCCAGCACCCGCTCTGCATTCATGAATCGATCAGCTATAATTCCCAACAACGCAGGCATAAACATAGAGGCTACCCCCATGGTAGCGTACACGCTCCCAACCTGAACACCCGTGAAACCAAGCGTTACAATCATATATCCGCCCAACGATATCAGCCAGCTTCCCCACACAAAAAACTGTAGAAAATTTAATATAATCAGTCTGAACTTTATATTCATAAGCAAGTTTTAACGTTCTATGTTAGAGTTCGAAAGATAGATATTTATTTGATACCAAAAATACTGACTATTAAACTTTAGAGCGCGTGATTCGTTTATATGATATTGATCAGTAACAACAGAAAATAGCGTTTTCCAAACAGCATTACACGTAAATTTGCAAAAAATACCACATGAGTCATCCAATAGATTTTATCCTCTCTTCTGAATCCAATACAGCCCTACAAAATATTGCTCAAAAAGTGAAAGAAGGTACCCGCATTAGTGATGAAGAATGCCTGGTTCTATTTGAAGAGGCAAGTCTGGGATTTGTTGGTGCGCTCGCCAATTACATCCGTGAGCAAAAACATGGAGACATTACATATTTCAATAGAAACTTTCATATAGAACCTACCAACGTTTGCGTATTCAGTTGCAAATTTTGCTCTTATTCCCGCCTATATGCCAACAAAGAAGAAGGCTGGGAATTGAGCATTGACCAAATGCTGGACATAGTAAAAAGTTATGATGGTAAACCAGTTACAGAAGTACATATTGTAGGCGGTGTTCACCCTAAAATGAATATGGCTTATTTCATTGAGCTGATACAAAAGATACATGCACACAGACCTGATTTACACATCAAAGGTTTTACAGCGGTAGAATTGGATTATATGTTTCGTAAGGCAAAGCTAACGGTAGAAGAAGGCATGTCGCAATTAAAGGAAGCTGGTTTACAATCGTTGCCAGGCGGAGGTGCAGAAATTTTTCATCCGGAAATAAGAGATATCATTGCGGGCGATAAAGTGAGTGGCGATGGCTGGCTGGCCATTCACGAAGCAGCACATCATTTGGGCATGAACAGCAATGCTACCATGCTCTATGGCCATGTAGAAAAGTATAGCCACAGAATAGACCATATGCGGAAACTCAGGGATCTGCAAGACAAAACCAATGGATTTAACACGTTTATTCCGTTAAAGTTTCGCAACAGCAACAACGACATGAGCCATATACCGGAGAGCAACATCAACGAAGACATGCGCATGTATGCTATCTCCAGAATTTATCTTGATAATTTCCCGCATCTTAAAGCTTATTGGCCGATGTTGGGAAGACAGAATGCACAACTTGCGCTTTCCTTCGGTGTGAATGATATAGATGGGACTATTGATGACTCTACGAAAATTTACTCAATGGCGGGAAGCGAAGAGCAAACACCTACGATGAATACGGAAGAATTAGTTCAACTAATCAAGCAAGTAAATAGAATGCCTATAGAAAGAGGCACACTGTATGAGGTCATCAAAGATTACAGCAAGGCTGAGGTAATGGCTTAAAGGATAATGAACAAGTTTGAATATTGATAGAATTTATTGAAGTGTCATTTTCAACGAAGATCAGCTAATTTATAGCTGCTCTTTTGCATACACTACGTTGTTAGATTTAAAACAAAGCTAGTTTGCACTATAAGGGACTACGCTACTTACCAAATATTTTACAAACAATATAAAATTACAAAGCCCCCTGTTGTACCAGAGGGCTTTGTTGTATTAAAGTTTATAAGAGGATCAGAAATTTCTAACCGTCATTTCAGTTCTTCTGTTTTGTGCACGACCTGTAGCGGTAGTGTTCTCCGCAACTGGTTTTGCTTCGCCATAACCGGTAGAAACCATGCGGCTTTCTGGAATGCCTCTGCTTTTGATGTATTCTCTTACAGACGCTGCTCTGTTTTCAGATAGTTTCTGGTTGTTTTCATCGCTACCTACGTCATCAGTGTGTCCATCTACATCTAAAATAAGCGACTCATCCGATTTCATCAATTCTGCTACTTCGTTGAGTGACTTGTAAGACTTAGCCAATAATTTATAAGAACCTGTTGCAAAAAATACATTTTTAGCAGCCATGTTTACTTTTTCAATTACTTCTTTTGCAATTTCAGGACAACCTTGGTTGCTTACCGGGCCAGGACGTGTAGGACATTTGTCATCTTCATCTGCTACACCATCATTGTCTTGATCAGGCATAGGGCAACCTTGATATTTGGCAAGGCCGGCAACTGTTGGGCATTTGTCTTGTTCGTCGTTGATACCATCCTTATCAGTATCAGGGATTGGACAACCTTGGTATTTTGCAATACCTCTCACGTCTGGGCATTTGTCATCTGCATCTGCAATACCATCGCCATCTTTGTCAGGGCAACCCATCAAACTAGCCAATCCTGGTGTGTCAGGGCATTTATCAGTATCATCAGGAACGCCATCATTATCGCGATCAAGGACCACTGGTGGTGGAGGAGGAGCCATTACTTTTGGTGCAGCTTCAGAGCCAAAATTGTGAGCAATACCTATGGAGTGCATTAAATGGTCACCCAGTACATCTTTGTCTAAGCTCCAACGATAGTTGCTTTGAATCATTAAATAAGTTACGCTCGTAAAGTTTACCTGTACACCCAGGCCAGCTGGAACGTACCCACCGAATTTGCCCGTGTAAAGGCCTGCTCCAATACCTGCAGTTAGGAAAGGGTTCACCAAAGCTTTATCACTAAAGGGGCGAAAGTTTAAAGTAGGCTCTATTTCTAAACCGGCTTCCGTTTGGGTAGTAGTTTCAGATCTTGCTCCCGCATAATTGCGTAGAATAGCATTGAATTTTGCCGCGAAATCAATTTTGCTGGTCAACCCTCTCCAATAAGAAAGCGTCAATCCAAAATCCATATCTCTTAGCCCGGCGAATTTCCTTTCGGTATTATTATTTTTAAATGTTTCAGGGGTAACAAAATCTACTGCATTGAGGTGAATACCAAATAATGTAGGCTTTTTGTCGGGCGAACCACTGTTTACCTGGGCGACTGCACCAGTGGCCAGTAGGGCCGACGCTAATACCATTGTAAGTTTTTGTTTCATAAACGCTTTTTTAATTTTTAAGATTTTCCTCGTGATTAGAAGAATAAATCGGGTTTTGACAAATGTAATGCCTAATCATATATAAATCAAGCAATTCCTTAACAAATATATAGTTTTATTTTTTCTTGTTTCTTGTGAAAATTTAGTATATGGAAGTTTAAGGGAAATTTCGTTCATTTTTAAATTGCTTTTAAAAAGACACTGAGAATCCCTATATTTGCCACCCAAAATAACCGTTGAATGTTATTTTAAGGTTCGGTAGCTCAGCTGGATAGAGCATCAGCCTTCTAAGCTGAGGGTCATTGGTTCGAATCCAATCCGGATCACAAAGCCCCTGGTATTTCAGGGGCTTTTTTGTTTGACTAGTTTTTTTCCCAGAAATTATAAGGCGGAAATATATTAAACTACTGATTCGCTCAGCAGGGTGGACCCTCCCGACCACAGGTGGGGAGGGTCATTGGTTGGAGTCCAATTCAGATCACAAAAGGACAAACATTTTAATGGTGTACATTTTTTATTCAACAATAGCAACCAACATTTTCTTCAAAGTGTACTATCCGCCGTTCCTTAAATACCGCCAATTTCTCTTCTCCAAATCATTCCGTCGTACTTTCATTAAAATTTTATCATGGAAGTTCAAATAGATCCTTCGTGGAAAGCGGTATTAAGGCACGAATTTACCAAACCTTACTTCCAGCAAATCGTCACCTTTTTGCGTTCTGAAAAAGCAAGCGGAAAAACCATCTATCCGCCAGGCAACTTGATGTTTAATGCCTACAACCACACCCCCTTCGAAAAGGTAAAAGTAGTGGTCATAGGGCAAGATCCTTATCATGGCCACGGACAAGCGCATGGACTGAGCTTTTCGGTACAAGATGGCATCAAACCACCGCCATCACTGGTAAATATTTTCAAAGAATTAAAATCAGATATTGGAATAGACACCCCTACCAGTGGCAATCTACTGCCATGGGCACAACAAGGGGTACTGCTGCTGAATGCCGCCCTTTCCGTTAGAGCCGGAGAGCCATTTAGTCATGCCAAATACGGTTGGGCAGATTTTACCGATGCTACCATCCAGAAAATTTCTGACGAAAAAGAAAACGTGGTTTTCCTGCTATGGGGTAAATTTGCGCAAGAAAAGCAGGCATTGATAGATGAAGGCAAACACCATGTGCTAAAAGCAGCACACCCCTCCCCTTTTTCGGCCGACAAAGGTTTTTTTGGTTGTAAACATTTTTCTAAAACAAACGACCTTTTGATGAAAGATCATTTGTCTCCGATTGATTGGAAATTATCATAACAACAACTAACAGCAACGCATACATGAAAAATATTTTTGGTAGAATTTGGGCATTTTGGGGTATCCTTAGTTTCATCAGTACTTTCCTGATCATTTTTATTCCTTCGATGTTATCGTATCTTTTTAAAGATGAAAAAAAAGGACAGGATTACTTCATCAAAGTATCCCGTATTTGGATGGAGTTTTGGCTAATGCTCATTGGTTGCCCTGTAAAAGTGACTGGCAAAGAAAATTTTAAAAAAGGAGAAAACTACATTGTAGTGTTTAACCACAACGCACTGTTAGACGTTCCCCTTTCTGCCCCATTCATACCCGGACCCAATAAAACCATTGCAAAAGCCTCATTTGCCAAAGTGCCCATTTTTGGTTATTTCTATAAAAGAGGTTCTGTGCTGGTTGACAGAAAAGATGAGAAAAGTAAAATAAAAAGTTTTGACTTAATGAAAAAAGCCTTGGCGAATGGCATGCACATGTGCATCTATCCGGAGGGTGCCCGAAATAGAACAAATGAACCCCTTAAAACCTTCTATGACGGCGCTTTTAAGTTAGCCACTGAAACTGGCAAAGAAGTAATTCCTTGTGTGATCAAAGGCACCAGAGAAGCCATGCCCATTCAAAAAAACTTTTTCCTAGTGCCGAAAAAACTAAGAATGCAATTTTTAGCACCCGTGTCGTCTGCCAACATCCCTTACAAAGAATTAAAAGAAAAAGTATTTCAGCAAATGTGGGATGTGTACGTAAAAAACTGATTTCTTTCACCCTTTTTTGATGACTTAAAAGAACATAAAGAAGCCGATTGTACGAAACACAATATTTAACCTAAGACGGACTTCTTATTTTTGTTGATCACCAGTATCTTAGGACGGGTAATAAGCCTGTTTATTTTTTTACAAAAAAAACAGACCAATTCCGCCTGTTTTTTCCTTGGAACGGGGCGACTATTTTTTTATTTTGATCTATTTATTATACAAGCAAATATCTTAGAGGATTAAAAAACAGCCGTAAATAATCTTACAGTCAGCTAATGAACTAGATTAAGTTTATTCTTTTTAATTACCCATTTTTAAAATAAAATATCAAACCCTCAACACACAGCAGCGTTTTTACAAATCAACAAACGACCTTGTACGATTTACTCTCAAATCTCTTAGCATACCTGATTTAGGACTGAGCGTAATATTGAAAAATTTGAATCTTCCCACGGGCGAAACGTTTATGGCCAACTGCCAGCAATGCATTTCTCTCGATAAAAACATGCTAATGGTTCCTAACTCGTTTTCAGTGATATTGTAAAAGCCAGTCACGCCGATTTTCCATTTTGGAGATAGATTGATAGAGCCATTCCAGTTCACATCCTGACTGACCGTTTTTTGTACCTGCTGTCCCGGAAATTGAGTTCTGTTGTAACGCAAAGAGTAATTCAGACTTACATCCCAGGGCACAGAAAAATCTACAAACTCACCCGGATTATTGTTCATATAAGATAGCTCCCGTTGGTATTCATCTAATGGCATTCCTGTAACGGGATCTACGTTGTTGAAGTTATTTTGTTGCTGCCCGTTGGTAGTAGTTTCGTCCGCTTTTTTCTTATCGCCTCCCCTAAAAGATGTTTGCAAGGACACATTTGCATTGGTAAGTGTTCCAAGCGTAAACTTTTTCTGCTTCCAAATAAGTTGGTCAATTCTTCTGCCAGAAGCATCTGTTTGATAAGGATCAAAAATAGCCCCCGCAGTAATGTTTATTTTTTCGAACAAACTACTCCTGGCTGATACATTCAACACATCCAGCTTAAAGGAATCACTTAGAAAATTATAACTACCAGTTATCCCAAAACCATCCAAAATATTCACTTTTTTCATTGCGTCTGCACTGGTATCTTTTTTATCCCGCACTTTCATTGATAGGTTATTGTCGATCCCAAAACCTATCCCTCCAAATTCACCGGGAGAATAAGTGCCATAAATACTACCCTCATAAATAGATCGGGAAATTTTGTTGCCATTCGTATCTATTTGTAGATCATACCAATCTTTACCATTGATATCAGGTTTGTAACTTACTGACACAAAGGGACGGATCTCATGACGGATGGCTTGCACTTTGCCTCTATCGAATGTGTACAATCCAAATACCCTGGTGCTGGCACTAATAGCAAATGACATATCGTAAGCACGGTAAAATCCGTTATTGATGTTGGTATCAAGACTAAGGGTGGAAGCATTCCATGTTTGCAACAATTGTTGCTGGTACCAGGTTTCCTGGTAACTAATGCTCGGTGCAATTTGGAAGGGGCCTACTTGTGGCAAACTCAATGTGATAGGTACAGTATGCCGTGCACCCCATTGCAATCGATCTACAATCTGGCTACCTATATTACCTGCCGTATCATAAAAAGAAGTAACGCTTCTTGCGTTTGTGTTCAGCGCCACTCCCAAATTTTCGTACCACTTACTCTCTCCCACCGGTTCTTTTTTTCTAAAAGGATACAACGTGTTTACGTTAAATGCAATATCGGGTAAGTTGAGATTGATCAATCTTTGCACCGTATTCTGGTTGTGGTTGGCACTCACCGAAAGGTTGTAAGGTTTGTCTTTCCACACTTTGGCGTAAGTGATGGAAGAAGTAAGCTGGTTTTGAAAATTTCTGGCTGGACTATTCGGCACCTGCTCATTGAACTTACTGCTACCCGCATTTACATTGGCACTAAAGGTAACCCCAGGGCGGGCTTTACCATCTGCGCTATGCGTCCACCGAACGTTGTAAGCCTGGTTAGATTGAAAATCAGGATCTCCTTTGAAATTGGTTTTAAACCTCTGTAAGTCAAGTAGCAAACTTCCTTGGTAGCGATATCGTTTCATATAACGTGGGCTAAAATTGACCGTCCAACCTCCATAAGAATACAGCGTAGCGCGGGTGGTAATGTCCCAATTATCGCTCAGCACTTTGTAATAACCCAATCCTTCCAATGCAATTCCCATTTGATCGTTAGCAGAAAAGCTGGGGGCGAGCAAGCCGGTTTTACGATTACCCTGCGACAGTGGATAAATTCCAAATGGCAACACGATGGGAACAGGCACGCCTTCAAACTCGGGATGAACCGGACCTGTGAACGCCATTTTTTTATTGATGAATTTTATTTTGTGACTCACAAATGCAAAGTGGGGGGTATCAAGGTTACAGGTAGTAAAACGTCCGTCAAGTGCATAAAAAACGTCGGCGCTCTCTTTTTTGATGGTCTTACCATACACAAATATCTCTCCCTGTTTAGTATAAGTTCCCTTGGTAATGCCTCGCTGGGTTTTCATGTCGAACTTGATCGTATCACTCTGCGATTCAAATTCTGCCTGCTTAAAGTTTGGATAGGCAATTACTTTCCCCAGACTGTCTTTGGTAAGATGGGCGGTAACCAGGTTTGTGGCTTGATTGTATTCGATGGTGGGTGCTTCGAGGTTCACATCGGTGTAAGCCACCGTCGATTTTTTCCCATATAGTTTGATGGTTTTTTCCGGAACACTCATGACCATCGAATCATCCGCATGGTATACAACAGGTGTGTCCAACGCGCCTTTTGCAATTTTAAAATTAAAAGTATCTATTGTGTTTACAATGACGGAATCTTTACTCCCTGCAGGAACGGTATCCAAAACTTTAGGAATTGAAGTTGCTTTTGGCAAAGCTTTGAGGATCGGATCTGTTGAATTTGAAGCAGGAATTATTATTTGAACAGGCGTGGTATCTGCAGTCGTTAATTGAATGTGAAATTTGCCTGGATTGAACCCTATGCTGTTATTACAAAACGTTAATAACAGCATCATAGTGGCGCAGATCGTTCCTGAAAAAAAATTTGCCTTACCTTTGTTAGTGTGGTTCATATAATATGATGCGCAAAAATAGCCATTAAAATAAAACTATTGTTGGATAAAAACAATTATAACAAAACCTATATAACCAGGAAACCAATGATAAGCCAGCAAGCAAAAAAAATAGTCGGTATCCTCTCTTTGATTTTAACGCTACAAGTGATTTGTTATGCACAAAACAGTAAAGGACTGAGAACCGTGATAGTAGATGCAGGGCATGGCGGGCACGACGCTGGCGCTGTAGGACAGTACGAAAATTCGCTGCGTTCCAAAGAAAAAGATGTTACACTCGCCATCTCCTTGAAAGTGGTGGCAGAATTAAAAAAACAAATGCCCGAACTGAATGTGATTCCCACGAGAACCACAGATGTGTATCAAAACCCGAATGAAAAAGCCAGGTTGGCCAACGAATACAAAGGCGACCTTTTTCTATGTATTCATGCAGACAGCGGTCCGCTGAAAACCGGACGCCGCCAAATTGGTACACGTACCGTAACCAAATACAAAGTTACCTACGTAAAAAAAGGCTCCAAAAAAGTAAAGAAATCAACCCCCTATACCGTTCAAGAGCCAGTATATGAGTACTTCAAACAACCGCTCAAAGCAAGCGGCACCAGCGTATATATATTTGCGGCGCATAAAACAAGTGATAAGCTCAAAGCCATCATGAAGGAAGTGGGTGAATTTGAAATTGAGACCAATGAGGGAGATTCCACCTACGCTCCAATCGATTTTAGCACGCCTGGCAATAAAATTATAGCAGACATTTATGCCAAAAGATACCAGGAAAAAAGTGACTTGCTGGCTACATTGGTGAACGATGAAGTGGGTAAAACGGGCCGGGCCTCCCTGGGTGTAAACCAACGCCAGATTGGAATCGCAGTTTTGCAAGCTACCAACATGCCCGCAATACTGATTGAAACGGGATTTATCAATAATCCGGAAGACGAGCGTTATATCAACAGCGAAGCTGGTCAGCAAGAATTAGCGGAAGCCATTACCCAGGCCGTAAAACGTTACAAATTACAATTGGAGAACGCTGCTAAAGCAACTGCCAATAACAATAATCCCTGATAAATACATTTCAGGCATAGATTTGGTTTATTTACGTTTGAAAGAATGGATATTCGTTGAATCATATTAACCCGTTAAATTAAACAAAACAACTACTAGTGAAAATATCAAACGAAACCAAGGTCGGGGCCATTGCTGTGGTGTCTGTGGCGCTACTCATTCTCGGATTTAATTTTTTAAAGGGGAAAAAATTACTCACCAGCAGCACAACCCTCTACGCCAGTTACAATAATATTCAAGGGCTGCAAAAATCAAATCCGGTTTTAATCAATGGATTGCAGGTAGGTACCGTGTACGACATCCGTACCGACAAGAACATGCGTAATATCATGGTTGAAATCAACATCACAAAAGACGTTTACATTGCAAAAAACTCTGTGGCCGTTGTAAAAACCAACCCAATTTCTACTCCAAGTATAGAAATCGTTTTGGGCGACGCGACAGATCACCTCGAAAATAAGGATACCATCAACACCTCTGACAAAGGAGGTCTACTGGGCAATTTGATGGAAAAAGTAGATCCCGTGATTACCCAATTAAAAAGGACGATGGTTTCACTGGACACTATATTGGTGAACTTTAATACCGTTTTAGATCCGAACGCGAAAGGCAACATCAGCTCTGCCTTAAAAAATATGAACCTCATCACCACATCCATGGTTCAATCTACCGCATATCTCAATGTATTGCTGAATACACAAACAGGAGCGTTGGCCAAAACATTGAACAACGTTGAATCTATCACAGGAAACATGGCCAACAACAACGAAAAAATCAGCAATGTCATGAGTAGCCTGGATAAAACCACCACCAAAATTTCTGAACTTGAATTTGAAAAAGCCGTGAATACGCTCAATGCAACCCTGGCTGATTTTCAAAAAACAGTTGCCAAATTAAACAATACCGATGGCACCATGGGGAAAATATTAAATGATCCGTCGCTGTACAACAACCTTGCCTCCACCGGCAACAAACTCAACTTATTACTAGACGATGTACGCATCAACCCAAAGAGATATGTAAACATTTCTGTGTTTGGAAAAAAAACAAAAGGGAGCCCGCTTTCTACCCCATTACCCGACACATTAGACTCGCCTTATCTTATTCAAAAAGTAAACTAGGCCGATTGCAGATCAAAGCTTATTACTGCAGCAATCCATCATGAAACAACGTTATTTTTTATATTATTTTAAAACGATCCTGTTTACTACAGGATTGTTTTTTTTATCTAGTGCTACAGCACAACAGCCTTTACCCCTCCCCGTTAACCAGCCAACCTCGGATAGCACTACACCTATTACGATCATCTTTGCCAGAAGTTTGCGGATGTTTACTTTACCCAATGGTACTGAATTGCAAACACTGGCTGGCAACGCAGCCGTGAAACAAGGCAACACCATTTTAAAAGGAGATAGCATTGTACTGAACCCAAGTACCGGCATTGCAGAAGTGTTTGGGAATGTGCACATCAATGATGCAGACAGTGTGAATACTTATGCTTCCTATTTAAAATATTTGGGTAAAGAAAGAATTGCTTACCTGAAAAAAAATGTGAAACTGACCGATGGTAAAGGTACTTTGCTGACCGAAGACCTGGAATATAATCTGGCTACCGGTATTGCGAGCTATAAAGGAGGCGGAAGAGTGGTGAATGGAAAAACGGTTTTAACCAGTACCGATGCGGTGTATTATTCCAATACCAAAGACGTTTATTTTAAAAAATACGTGCACCTCACCGATCCTCAATACGATATAAAAGCAGACAGTTTATTATACAACACCTTTTATAAAACGGCTACTTTCATCTCTCCTACCACTATCAAAACAAAAGACAGTGGCACTATCAGAACCACTTCTGGCACTTACAATCTGGAAACCGGCGAAGCCATTTTTTATGCTCGTACGGCTTACAGCGATAGCACACGATCTATCGTCGGCGGTAAAATTGCTTTTGATGAAAAAAGTGGTTTGCTACAGGTAGAAGAAAATGGTAAACTGGTAGACAGTGTGAACAATGTGACCGTGCTGGGTGGACAAATTTTGCTCGATAAAAATAAAGGTACTTTTTTGGCAACCAGAAAACCAGTAATGATATTGTACCGCGGAAACGATAGTACGTATGTGGCTGCGGATACATTATTTTCGGGCCTTAGAAAATACGATACCACCCAAAACGTTACCATCAGCCGAACAGATACATTAAACAAAGTATTGGCGGTAAACATGGATCCTGTTGCAGACACGGTTTCATTTAAATCAGATTCACTTTACAAAGCCACCGATAGTAGTATTATCAAACCGACCGATAGTATTCGGTATTTTTTAGCTTTTCACCATGTAAAAATATTCAATGATTCGTTGCAGGCGGTTTGCGATAGTTTGTATTATTCAACAGAAGACTCTGTGTTCAGAATGTATAGAGAACCCGTTTTCTGGAATGGCAACACCCAGGTAAACGGCGATACCATTTATCTGTTTACCAAAAACCAACAAGCAGAAAAATTATTGGTGTTCAACAACGGAATGGTTGTAAATCAAAGTAACCCGCAACTCTACGACCAAATGGGCGGAAGAACTATTACCGGCTATTTTGTAGAGGGAAATATAGATTATATTCGAGTAAAAGGATCTCCTGCCGAAAGTATTTATTATCCGCAAGATGAAGACAGTGCCTATGTAGGAATGAACCGAAGTAGCGGTGATGTGATCGACATCTTTTTTATTAACAAGGAACTCAACAAAGTGTTGTTTGTGAATGATGTAAATGGAACGTTGTATCCATTGCGACAAATACCTCCGGGTGAAGAAAAATTAAAGGGTTTTATCTGGCTGGATAGAAGAAGACCAAAAAATAAATTTGAGCTCTTTGAATAAAACACAAATTTTTGTGCTCATTTATTTTATCTATTTTTAATTCAAATAAACGTATCGCATTTTTACATCCATCCAGTTGTTGCATGAAGTATTATCTTCTTTCTGTTTTCGCCGTTTGTGTTTTGGTAACGGGTTATGCCCAAACAGATCCTTTTGTTGGTACCTGGAATTTTGAAAAATTGGATGTAGAGAAGATTGCTACTTATCAACTCACTTTACAAATATCATCACCCGAAGAAGCTACCTTATACCCTGCCCTGCTCACCGTATCGTACGCACAGTTTATAGGCGTTTATCAGGTTTTGCTGGTGAAAAAAAACAACCGGCAACTGGCTATCGGCCGACAAAAATTTCCGGTAAAAGAAGAGCCCTTCGGATTGGGCGCATACACCATTCCACTCAATGGAACGCTTGATATCAGCGGAGGTAACACACTTACCGTAAACAGAATCAAAGCCAGCAGATATGGTTTTGCTGTTCCGGCTTTATCTAAATATGAAGAGACCAATAAAATGAACGTGCTCAGGATATCTGAATTTTTACGAAACGATGCCTTGGAATTTCAAAAAAAAGACGCACTTCCCTGGCGCAGTGCCGCAGCCAATAAGATGTTGTATAGTTATGAAGCCCCAACTTACTTTGGACTCACTGATAGTTTTTATGTAAATACTGCTGAAGGTTCCATTAGTTTTATCGACAATAACAGAAGCGATGACGATACGGTATCTGTATCCCTAAATAAAAAAATGATCATTGAAAAAACAGACATCCGTAAAAACATTGATGCATTGGATATTAAGTTGGACACCGGAATGAACATCCTTTGTTTTTTTGCTGACAATTATGGGAAAGTGCCACCCAACACTGCCAGGTTGAACCTTCGCTTTGGCAACCAGCAATTCACATTGGATTACACTATTAAAGAAAATATGTCTGCCACTTTTATTGTAGCGAAAATTTTTCTTTTGCGCAATCAACAGCAAAAAGAACCGGTTGATATTGTCGCCCGAAAAACCATCATACAAAAAATTCAACAAAGAACCACCAAAATCATCGATAGTATGAGGGTCGGTTCACAAGAAGTAACCTTAGCTATCTGGGACGATGCGGTAGAAGATGGTGATAGCATTTCTTTGCAGATCAATGATGAAATATTTATGCCGGGCCTGGCGGTAAAAAAGAAACCACAATTTATCAAAGTGAAACTTTACCCTGGTGAAAATAAGATCATCTTCATTGCAGACAACCTAGGTAGCATCGCTCCCAATACTTCTATTTTAGAGATCATAGATGGTAAAAAAAGAAGGGCATACAATATCAACACCAACCTCGGGCAGAACAACGCCATTAAAATTATTTATGAGTTATAGCGGGCTATCTTTCTCTATCCCGAAGCGATACAATAAACTCAATTCTATTTCTGGTCAAAATTATTGGTTTCAATGAATCGCTTTGTTGTTTGCATCACAGAAATACTCTGTGGGTGCCTCCCATCTGCTGAAGGTACCTATTGCGAAATGAAAAAAGGTCACCACCACCTTGCTTTCAACCAAACCCTATGGATGGATGAACGAGATTAATTTTAACATAAAAGCTTTTTGCTTCGCATGTATCTATCGCCTGCCGCGGGCTTCTTTTCTTTATATTGATATTTTGTTTACTTCGAATCTTCTTATTGCCTGCCATACTTCTCTGTTC
>Ga0105049_10002384_pt1 | contig 22232 bp, 13 predicted proteins | sample MAT06_FD_78087 | JGI IMG/M metagenome (GOLD analysis project Ga0105049, IMG submission 78087) | Freshwater microbial communities from Lake Fryxell liftoff mats and glacier meltwater in Antarctica - MAT-06 | ecosystem: Environmental > Aquatic > Freshwater > Ice > Liftoff microbial mat | place...
ACGGCCTAGCTAGGGTTGAGGGTGGAGGGTTGAGGGGGGGAAGGCGTGAGGCACATGCAGGCGTGAGCTGTGAGCTCTGGGCTGTGAGGTGAGAGCGCCTGCTTGAGGCGCGGGGCTTGAGGCAGTGAATTCGTGCCTCAAGCCTCAGGCCTCAGGCTGGAGCTCTCACCTCACAGCCCAGAGCTCACAGCTCACGCCTGCATGTGCCTCACGCCTTCCCCCCCTCAACCCTCCACCCTCAACCCTAGCTAGGCCGTTCAGATCGCCCCCCATGCATTGCCGCACAGTCGCTCGCGCGCCACCTTAGGCTGGCCCTCTGTCGCATCCCCTCCGTCCCCGCCGCCATGCTGTCCCTCAAACCCCGCCCCCCGCAACCGCTGCGATTCCTCGCTGCGCACCTCCTTGCCGCGCTTACCCCGCTGCTGATCGCCCCCGTCGCGCTCGCCCAAGGCGCAGCAATGGCTCCCGTGAACGACCCGCCTAACCCGTACACGACCCTAACGGGCTGGGCAAAACTCGGCGCCGGCAGAGTGTGGGGCGCAACAAGCGCCGTCGATATCGACAAAGACGGCAAGCACATCTGGGTCGCCGAACGATGCGCGGTCAACAGCTGCGCCACCTCAACGCTCCCCTCCATTTTCAAGTTCGACGCCAGCGGCAATCTCGTGAAGGCGTTTGGCGAAGGGCTGCTGATGTCGCCGCACGGCATTCACGTGGACCGCGACGGCAATATCTGGGTTACCGACTGCGCCTGCACCGGCGGGACTGCCCCTGTCGCGGCAGGTGCCCCCCCCGCCGCGCCACGGGGCCACCAGATCTTCAAGTTCAGTCCCGAGGGCAAACTCCTGATGACGCTTGGTGCCGCTGGTGGCGGGCGCGACAGCACGTTCTTCTGGATGCCGAACGACCTTGCGACGGCTCCCAACGGCGACATCTTCGTGGCCGAAGGGCATGCCTCTCGCGCTGGCTCAAACGCGCGGTTGTTCAAGTTCGACAAAACCGGCAAGCTGCTCAAAACGTGGGGCACGTTTGGAAAGGGTCCGACCGACATGGACCAACCGCACGCACTCGCTTTTGATTCGCGCGGTCGACTGTTCGTTGGCGATCGCGGCAACGATCGCATCTTCATCATGGACCAGAACTTCACGTTGCTCGACACGTGGTACCAGTTCAGTCGGCCCAGCGGAATTTTCATTGACAAGCAGGACAATATTTATGTGGCCGACAGTGAGTCCGGCTCCGTCGCACCGCCGCACGTGGCGTGGACGCGTGGCATTCGCATCGGCAGCGCGAAAACCGGCAAAGTGACCGCCTTCATTCCTGATCCAGACACCAAAGCGCCCAGCACCAGCTCGGCCGAGGGTGTTGCGGTCGACGCCAAGGGAAACATTTACGGCGCCGAAGTCGGACAGCGCGCACTCAAGCGGTACGAGAAAAAGAAGTAGACAAAGCAGTAGACGGAGACGAGGCGCGCGACTGGCGCGCCTCGCTCCCCCCCACGCACTACTTGCGCGGCAGCACCAACGCTGTCATCCCGGCCTCGTCTTCCTGACCGGTCGCAAACAGAATGTATTGCCGTCCGTTGTGCAGGTACGTCATGGGAATCGCGGTGGTGCGCGACTCCAGCTTGACCGCGCCAATCTGCTTTCCAGTAGCCTTGTCAACCGCGTACAGCATCGGCTCTGAACCGGGCACGCCACCGCCGCGGCCAGTGCCGTAGATCATCAGCGTTTTCGTATTCATCACCTGCGCTTGACCACGTGCGCCTTGATCAGGCAGCGCAACGCCGGCAAAGAGTGGATCGCGACTGGTGACCTTGGCCATGCCGCCGTTCGGTATCCACCACGACTTGTCGCCATTGTTCATGTTGTACGCCGTGATGCCCCCATACGGCTTGGGCTTCACGATGGACACGCCGCCGATGATTGCGCCGTTTGCGCGCCCCGAAAAGCCATCGCCGCGTCCGCCGGCCGAAGGCTTCACATAGCCCGCCGGCGCCGGCAGCGCACCCAGCAAGCCACAGCTGTCGCGCGGCGAACTGTAGTCGAACTCGGAACACGGATCCTTCTGCAGCTGCGCCGTGCTCATGCCGGTGATCGACGCCACGAACAGCGTGCCCTTCTCGGGGTCAACCGCCGCACCACCGTCGATATTCACACCACCGCTCGCGCCCGGTGCGTACCACGAACAGCGAAAACCGGTCGAGCCCTTGCCGTCTGCGGCAGCCGGGGGAACGAAGTGCGGCCCCATGCGGCACTTCTTGGCCATCTTGAGCGCCGAATCCTTGATCGCCGGCGTGTAGTCAATCAAGTCGGCTTCCACGAGCCCCTGCTGCGAGTAGGGCGCAGGCTTGGAGGGAATCGGTTGCGTCGGCGCTGAGATCTCACCCGGCACATCGCTCTTCATCACTGCCGTTTCTGGCATGGGCCAAATGGGCTGTCCGGTCACGCGGTCAAACGTGTACACCCATCCCTGTTTGGTGGTCTGCGCGACAACCTTGCGCATTTTTCCGTCGACCATGACGTCCATCAAGTTGGGCGACATCGGCGTGTCGTAGTCCCAGATATCATGATGCACCATCTGGAAGTGCCACTTGCGCAGGCCGGTCTTGGCATCGAGCGCGACGAGGCTGTTGCCATACAGATTGTCGCCGGGGCGATGCCCGCCGTACTCGTCCATCAGCGGCATGCCGACTGGGATGTACACCAGCCCAAGATCAGGATCGGCGGCATACGGTGCCCACGCATCGTTCTTGCCAACGCCCTTCGTGCCCACCTTCGATCCGTTCTTCCACGTATCCGCACCAAACTCCCCAGGCTGTGGCACCAGATTGAACTTCCACATCTGCTTTCCGGTGCGGATATCAATGCCACGAATCGTGCCCGGCACGTTGTGCGTGCGAATGGGATAGTAGCCGTGAATCGACGAGTTTCCGACCACCAGCATGTTGCCAACCACAATCGGTGGCGAGCTCGCGGCAATCTGACCAGCCTCGGGATCGAGGCCCACCGTGCCGTCGGCGCCGATCTTTTTGATCATGTCCCACTTCTCGCCCGCCTTCGCTTTGCGCATGGGCGCGGCGTCACTGATGATCAGCGGACCGGAGTCATCGACGGCGAGCGGCACCATCGGGTAGCCGAGTCCGTCCATCAAATCCACCACGCCATTCTTGCCGAACAGTGGATCGGGACGCCCGGTCTTTGCGTCGAGTGATACCAAGTGATATCCGGGCGTGACCAGCAGCACGCGCTCTACGCGACCATCGGTCCAGTACGACAATCCTCGGCCGGCGAACTGGCGCGGTGCCTTCTGCCAGCGAATACCCTCTTCCAACCGATACATCCACAACGTTTCGCCCGTTGAGGGATCGAGCGCCATCGCGACCCGTCGCGTCGAGGCAACGGTGAACAAACGCCCGTTGGCATACAAGGGCGTCGTGCGATAGTACTCGTCCTTGCCGAACGCACTCGCGTTCCATTTCCACGCCACCTTCAGCGAGTCGAAGTTGGATGCGTTGATCTGCTCCAATGGCGAGTAGCGTGTGCTCCACGCATCGCCGCCCCAGTAGCGCCACTCGCCATACGCGTTGCCGCGCACGAGCGGTGTGCCGGCTTGCGCCACCGATCGCGTGGACTGTAGACTAAGTGCGCCGATGGCGACAGCACCCGCTGCCGCCGCTATGCCGAACACCTGCTTGATAGAACGCTGCATCATGGATTCTCCGTTCGTGCTGCGATTCGTGCTGCAAGGCGAGCTGTGATTCCCACTGCGTTTCGTGCTGCGAGGCGAGCTGCGATTCCCACTGCGTTTCGTGCTGCGAGGCGAGCTGTGATTCCCACTGCGTTTCGTACTGCGAGGCGAGCTGTGATTCCCACTGCCACGTGTCTCCGCGCCATCATCGGATGTGCGCGCCCTTCCCTTCACGGTCTCCGCTCCGTGTGCCAACGCTCAACGACGTATCTATGCGAATGGCCTTGAGCATCGCGGGCTCGGCCTCCAACTCTTTGGTGCCTGGCGGCATGCCGTTCAGCCGCAGCACATACGCCGTGACCCAGACGTATTCGTCTTCGGTGAGCGTCGCCGGTGCCGACTTGGGCATCAGCCCGCTCACGTAGTTGAAGAAATCAGCCAGCGGGCGCCCCATCCATTTCGCCCAGAACACATCGCCACTGTGCGACGCGACGGTGTGACAGCCGCTGCACGAACCGGCAAAGACCTGCTTGCCCTTGTTCGCCTGCGCGGCGGTGTACACGCCGGACATCGTGCTGCGTTTGGCAACAGACGGCTGCGCAGCCAGCGGCGCCGCTGTCGCCAACGACAGCGTGGCGCCGATCATGCCGGCGACAAGCGCGACCGCAAGCAACGAATCACGAGTCCTTGGCGAGGCGAGTCTCGTCATCACGCCGGAGATCGCCCACGCCACACCACCGATAATCAACAGCCCCATCACGAATCGTATCCCCGAGATCGCAAGGCCCGTATCGAATGCTGGCCACACCAACCGGTAGGCACGGACGACCTCAAACCGTTCGGTCATCCAGTGCCACGCCGTGTGCGCGACCATTACCGACACAATAATAATCCCTGGACGCTCAGCCACCACACGCCGGATCACCCACGAGATCACCGGTACGGCCGCAGCGATCGCGAGGAGCTGCGCCAGCTCGATGCCCACATTGAAAGCCGCCAGCGCCAGCGCCAGGTGGGCGCCGGCAAACTGTAAGGACTCGCCAAGCGCGTACGAGAAGCCGAATCCATGGATCAGGCCAAAGCCAAAGGCCACCATCCACCGTCGCTCCGTGTTTGCGCCAATCACGTTCTCGACGGCCATGAACACGATGGACGCGGCAATCAGCAGTTCGACCAGCGGCGGGAACCAGAGCGCCGAGGGGCCAAAGCCCAACGCCGCCGCGGTCAAGGTGATGGAGTGCGCGACGGTGAACGCCGTGACAATGCCAATCAGCGGGCGGAGGCGCCGCATCGGCAGAATGAGACAGAGCAGGAACAGCAGATGGTCCACACCCGAGAACAGGTGACCCACTCCCATGCCGACAAAGCGCGACACGGCGTACCACCACCGAGGTTCCAGCTGCACCAGCCCTGGATCGCCGTCGTACACGAACGCGCGCTCCGCTCCGCTCGGCAGGACAAGGCGCAACACGGTCGAGGTCTGAACACCAAGATGCGCGAGGCGCGGCTCGATCGCCAGGCGCACGTCAGTGGACGCGTCTGCGGTACCCAAGGGATACTGCAGCAGCACATCAAGCATGGCCTGCGGCGCCGGGATTCGCGTGGCGACGTCGAGCGGTGCGCCGGTGATCGAGGTCAGCGCACTGGTAAAGGAATCGAACGCATGGTCCGACGGCAGCGACCCGCGTACGGCCGCGATCGTGCCTTTCGGCAGCGCCTGGCCGTTCGCGAAGAGCGAGATCCCATCGGCGACCCAGAGCTGGGCGGCCTCCCGAAGCGCGCTGTCGGCGCGTGCCAGGTCGAGAAACCCCGCGTCAGTGAGCGGCATCATCACGTCGCGCATCGCCTCGATCGGCACGCGCACCAACACACGCACCACGCGGCCGTCGGGTCGCACAAACATCTGTACGGCGACCCGGCGCGGGACTTCGTGCGCCGCCAGCGCGCGGGGCCACACCACGCACAGCCCAAGCACACCGAACACAAACCCCTGAAGGCGAAGGGTTCGCGTCAGGCGCGCGGTGGTGCTGAAAGCGACACGCGCGACGTAGACGAGCAACGTCGCGATGCGAAAAACGCGCACGAGTCTCTGGACAGGAGAAGGAAGGCGGGTAACTTCTCGATCACGAGGGTGACCGACGTCTCGGATCACTCGCGGAACAGCCACGAACATACCACCAAGATGCGCAACGCACAGGGGCTTGTGCTCGCTGGCGTTGCGCCAGACGGAGTTCTCGAATGACACGTTCGAAAAAAGGCGCGGTTGGTGCGGGACTGGTGATCGCCGTAGCCGCGCTTGGCGCGGCCCAAGCTACGCTCGGTGCCTCCGATCGGCAGCTGGTGCAGGCACCGAAGTTTGAGGTAGATCCGGTGTGGCCTAAACCACTGCCCAATCACTGGCTACTGGGTTCGGTGATCGGTGTCGGCATTGACAGCCGGGACCACATCTTCATCATCCATCGCGGCGATTCGACGCTGAATCAGCGTACCGAGGTGGGTATGAAAGCCACGCCACCCATCGCCGAGTGCTGTCAGTCGGCCCCGCCGATCGTTGAGTTCGACCCAGCGGGGAATCTGGTGAAAGCGTGGGGCGGACCGGGCGAGGGATACGAGTGGCCGTCTTCAAATCACGGCATCACCATCGACGACAAGGACAACGTGTGGATTGGCGGCAATGGTGCCGCCGACTCGCACATTCTCAAGTTCACGCACGACGGCAAGTTTTTGATGCAGATCGGCACACCGGGGCTGCGGCCGAACAGCAACGACAGTACGCACTTTGGACGCGTCGCCAAGATCTCGTTTGATGCCAAAGCCAGCGAGGCCTATGTCTCCGACGGCTATGGCAACAAGCGTGTTGCGGTGCTCGACATGAACAGCGGCAAACTCAAGCGGTTTTGGGGCGCATATGGCAATCGCCCCGACGACGCCAACCTTGGCCCGTACAACCCCGACGCACCGCTCGCCAAGCAGTTCCGCAATCCTGTGCACTGCGCGGAGCCCACGAACGACGGCCTGGTATACGTCTGCGATCGCCCGAATGATCGCATTCAGGTCTTCAAGAAGAACGGCGAGTTCGTGAAAGAAGTGCGCATCGCGCCCGCCACACGTGGCGACGGGTCTGTGTGGGACATCGCCTTCTCGCGCGACGCGGCACAGAAGTACTTGTACCTCGCCGACGGCAAGAACGAACGCGTGTACATCATGGACCGGCAGTCGCTCGAAATCCTCACCAGCTTCGGCGACGGTGGGCGTCAGCCGGGCCAGTTCTTCGCCGTGCACAGCATCGCGACCGACTCGAAGGGCAACATCTACACCACCGAAACCTACGAAGGCAAGCGGCTCCAGAAATTTGCCTACAAGGGCTTGGGATCGGTTACACGGGCAAACCAGGGTGTACTCTGGCCAGCGGCGAAGAAGTAGCCAGGTAGCGCCTTATGGAATGGCGGCGAAGCATTCGATCTCGACCTTCCCGTAGGCCACCACCAGCGCAGCGACGACCACCGTCGATCGCGCTGGTGGTGCGATGCCCTTAAAGAACTCACTGTACGCGGCGTTCATGCCGACGTAGTCCTTGACGTCGGTCAGGAACACCGTGCACTTGACCGTATTGGCAATGGTGGTCCCGGCCGCCTCAAAAACACTCTTCGTCTTTTCAAGAGCCGTCTTGGTTTGCCCACCAATGGTGGTGTCGCTGGCAGACCCAAGTTGCCCGGACGCGTAAATCATGTTTCCCACGCGAATACCCGGCGTCAGTGTCGCCGAAGCGCGCTGCCCTTCGGGAATGACGGGTGTCCGCGCACCTTGCGCAAAGAGGGGGGTAGCGGCGAGCGTGCACGTGAGCAGGAACGCGGGGATCGTGAGCTGAGACACAAGGTCCTCTATACGGATAGGTGAACGTAGGAAACGGGTAACAACAAGATGCCGATCTTCGACTTCGTGTGCACGGACTGCAAGAAGCAGTTTGAGGCGTTGGTGCGTGGGATCATGGCGCCGACCTGTCCGGCGTGCAAGAGCGCCTCGCTTGAGAAGCTGCTCTCCCTCCCAGCCATCAAGACTGCGTCAACATCGGGTCTGGCCATGCAAGCGGCCAAGCGCCGGGACCGCGCGCAAGGCTCTGAACGCATGCATGCGCAGCGCGAGTACGAGCTCAATCACGACGATTGAGGTTGGGCTGTCGTCGCCCCTCGTTTGCGCGACGCGAGACTAACAGCTCATGCACTTGTTGCTGTTCTTCGCACCCATCTCGACCAGCAGCTCAACGGTGTCCAAAAACGGCGGAATACGTTGTACCGGACCGTTCGCCATGTCGACGGTGGTCTGCCCACGTCGACTGAGTGCCATGATGTCCCCGCCCTTGCCCGCCAGATACTGTATCAACTCGTTGTCACCGCGCGCGGCCGCATGATGAATCGCGTTGTAGCCGTTGTGATCGCGCTGATTCACATCGAGCTTGAGCTCTTCAACGAGATACTTGACCGACGCCATCCAGCTGTCTGGCGCATGGCGGTGTGAGTTGGCCGCGAACCCTTCGCCATAGCCAACGCCAGACGCCGCATGCAGCGGATACACACCCGGGCCACCGTCCGGAATCGGCGCCAGCCCCGACGGATCCTTTACGGCCGTGGCATTTTCGGCCTGCGAATCATCGCCGGGCAGCCGGCCAACAGGCTTGATCGTGGCGATCGTGATGTCGGCCCCATACTTCACAAGTAACTTCATGGCCGGCACGTCGGTCCCGTACGCCGCCCGCCAGAAGGGCGTGGCACCGGTGGTGTTGACGCCCAGCAAGTCGAAGTTGAATGACATGTACCAGAGATGCTTGGTCAGTCGCGCGTTCACATCCGCGCCGGCCTTGAGCAACATCTCCATCAACTCCAGATGCGTCGTCTGTTGCTGCAACTGCGCGGTGGGCTGCGGATACAAGGATTTTGCCGCCCACTGAATATTGATCGTCGAGTACAGCGGCGTTGCGCCCGCGTCACTGGGCAGCCTGGGATCAGCGCCCTTCGCCAAAAGCATCCTGGCCATATCGAATCGGCCGTTGATCGTGGCCATCAACAACGGACTGGTATGATCGCCGTTGCTCACGTGGTTGATTTTCGAACCCGCTTTAAGCAACACGTCAACGACCTCCGCACTGCCGTCGCGCACGGCAAACAGGAGTGGCGTCAATCCACCTTTGTTGCCGATCAGGTCTCCGTAGGTCGGACCACGATTGTTGAAGCCCCTTGTGGGCTTCGTGGTATCACCGGGAGCACGCGCCGGCCCCGCCCCACCGGCACCGCGGCCACCTGCGGGAACCGCGACCGACGCCGGTGCCGACTCAGGCGCCGCGGCAGGCACGTTAGCGGGCGCCGCAGCAGGCACGTTGGCGCGCACGTTAGCGGGCGCCGCAGCAGGCACGTTGGCGCGCACGGCAGCGGGCGCCGCGGCAGGCAGGGAGCTTGGCATCACGACGCGCGCTGCGCTGTCAGTTGGTGCCTTCCCAATCGCGGGCCCAGGCGCGCCCGGCGGCGTGCCTGCTCCTGGCACTGAGGGCCCTTGCTGTGCTGTCTTGAGCGCCGCCACGCGTCGAGCACGCGCCGTCAGGGCAGCGCGCTCCGTCTTTTCCACCGCGGACATATCTTCGATCTTCGACACCGCTTCGATGTCGGCACCGCGCGCAAGCAACAATTCTGCCACGCGGGCACGATTCGCTGAGGCCGCCCACATGAGCGGCGTCTGCGACCACGACCGTTCGCGTGCATCGACCGTCGCGCCCTTGTCCAACAGCGCTTTCACGGTTTCGGCATCGCCGTTCGACGCGGCAAAATGCAGTGCCACGGCTCCACCCGATGACGTGACTGCTGACACGTCGGCGCCGCCATCCAGCAACGCTTTCACCGCAGCCGCTTTCCCCGCGCGCGCCGCCAGATGCAACGGGGTGTAGTTGCCGTTCCGCGTCAGCACCTCCACACGCGCGCCAGCGAACATGAGCATCCTCGCCACACTGGCGTCGCCTCGCATCGAGGCCCAGTGCAGTGCCGTCATGCCGTCGGACTGTGCGGCGTTGACATCGGCACCTTGCCTGAGCAACACCCGAACGGCGGCACTGTCGCCGCGCATGACCGCATCGGCGATGGCCGACTCGTTCACCCGCCCTCGCCACGCGCTGAACAACAGGACCGCCCCGGTGATCCATGCGCCCGCGACAGCGCGGCGCCGACGCGCCGACGCCGAACCGGCCGACGCCGAACCGGCCGACGCCGAACCGGCCGACGCCGAACCGGCCGACGCCGAACCGGCCGACGCCGAACCGACCGACGCCGAGCGGGCGCTGTCCATCTCGTGTGCCTTAGACATTGGCGCGGAGGGTCAGCGCATCGGTGCTATCCCCAAAGCTCTTCACGTCCTCCATGCCGAGCGTATGCATCATGCTCAGCATGGCGTTGGCCATTGGCGTACCGTCCGGCGCTTTGACGTGCTGATTACCACTCAGTCGGCCGCCCGCATGCCCCAGCAGAATCAGCGGACAGCGACGATGGTTGTGCAAGTTGGAATCACCCATCGGTGATCCGTAGATGATCATGGTATCGTCGAGCATGTTGCCCTCGCCTTCCTGAATGCTCTTGAGCTTGTCCAGGAAATAGGGCAACTGCGCCACGTGATACTTGTTGATCATCTGGAAATCCTTCACGCCGCGGTCCGTGCCGCCATGATGCGACGCGGGATGAAACGGTTTGTCCGTTCCACTCTCAGGATACGTCCGACTCGATCCGTCTCGGCCCATCTTGAACGAAAACACGCGAGTGATATCGGCCGCGAAGGCCAGCGCCTGAATGTCGAACATCAGGCGCACGTGTTCAGCGAACGAGTCCGGTACGCCGGCCGGCGCCTCAGGCAGCGCCCGCACCTCGCCGCTGCTGTTGCGCGCTTCCACGCGCTGAATGCGACGCTCGACTTCGCGGATGTCCTCGAGATAACGATCCAAGCGGCGCTTGTCGTCGGCGCCAAGATTGGCCTTGAGCGACGACATCTCGCCCGACACGAAATCCAGAATGCTGCGTCGTGTGCGCCGACGTTCGGCCCGCTCCGCTGATGACCCACCCACGCCAAACAGTTTTTCGAACGCGACGCGAGGATCGCGAATCACCGGCAGCGGATCGGTTGGTGACGACCAGCTGATGGAGTCGGTGTACACACACGCATATCCGTACGCACAGCCTCCTGCCTGGTCGACGTTCTCGATGCACAGCTGCATGGAGGGGATCGGCGTATCCTGCCCGAAGCGTTGGGCATACAGCTGATCAAGCGACGTGCCCACACGCACGTCCGATCCCTCGGTCTGCCGCGCGTGCGACTGCGTCAGGAACGTAGCGCTCGACCGAAAATGGTCGCCACCGATCTCGTTGGGTGACGTGGGCTCGGCTTCACGCACGTCGGTATTGCTGATGATCGTGAGGTAGTCCCGATACGGATCGAGGGTATGCAGCGCCGTAGGGTTCAGGTCAAACTTCTTCCCCGTCAGCGCCGGGGACCACATGTTGAGTTTGGCGCCAAGTTCGTTGCAGCCGGCCGCGCCGTGTACCATCTCGATCGCGACAAGGCGAGGCGCCTTGTTGGCGGCACGCCACGCGCCGCGCCCCGTGGGCAACATCGCATCGAGGTACGGCAGCGCAAACGTCGCGCCCAAGCTCTGCACAAACTGTCGTCGCGGAATCGTTTTGCCGGTCAGGAAATTCATAGTGAGAGGCTCCGAGTAATAAAAGCGCGTTCGCTAACGACTGCGGCTTGGCGCCGCGACGGAAGCTGCAGGGATGGTGTGTGCGACAGGCATCTGCCGCATACGAAAAGCGTCGCTCTTCACGACGCCGAGCACAAAATCCTGGACGCGATAGTTGTTGGCGCGCGCCGATGTTTCAATGCGACGAATGGCCGGGTTGTCGTAGTACTCCACGCGACGTCCGAGCGCGTACGCCATGAGATTGGCCGTGAAGGCACGCACCAGGGGCACGGGCCGCTTCAACAGCGCGCGTTGTAACTCGACTGGCGTGGAGATCCTGGTGCCATCGTAGAAATCACCGCGCGTGTCAAGCGCCGCGCCGTTCTCACGAATGCGCCACTGGCCGGTCACGTCGAAATTGTCGAGCGCCAAGCCGATGGGATCCATGAACAGATGGCACGACCGGCACGAGGCATTGTCGCGATGCATTTCCATGCGCTGACGCGTGGTCAGCATCACGCCTTCCTTGCTGTCGCCCGTCTTTTCGAGATCCGGCACGTTTGGCGGCGGCGGCGGCGGCGGCGATCCCATCAACACTTCCATCACCCACTTGCCGCGCAAGACGGGCGACGTGCGGTTGGCGTGCGACGTGAGCGTAAGCACCGATGCGTGTCCCAGGATCCCGGCGCGCAGACTGTCCGTGTACTGGACCTTCCGAAACGCCGAGCCCGTGACGCCGGACATCCCGTAGTGTCTGGCCAGCCGCTCGTTCATAAAGGAGTAGTTGGCGGAAAACAGCTCCATCAATGGACGATTGTTGGTGACGAGATAGTCGAAGAACTGCTCCGTCTCGCGACGCATGTCGATCGCCAACTGCTCATGAAAATCCGGAAACTGCAGCGCATCGGGATGCACCTTGTCGATGTCCTGCAATCGCAGCCACTGGGCGGCGAAGCGCGTCGACAGCGCCTCCGCGCGTGGATCAGCAAGCATCCGCCTGGTCTGCGCAACAAGGACGGTCGTGTCGGTCAGTACCCCGCGGCGCGCGAGCGCGAGCAGCGTCGAGTCGGGAGGCGAGCCCCAGAGAAAGAACGACAAGCGCGACGCCAGATCGATGCCGTTCACGCCTACCCGTTCGCCAGGCTTGGCGGTGGATGGCACTTCTTCCACACGAAAGATGAAGTGTGGGCTGGCCAGCATCGCCTCCACGGCGGTCCGAATCCCTGTCTCGAAGCCGATCGTCGCGCCGTCATCGTAGAAGGTCATCAGCGACTTGACATCACCAGCATTCAGCGGCCGACGATAGGCCAGTCCACCAAGCCGCGTGACAATCTTCTCGGCACACGGCCGCGCCTCTGCGCTGGACGTGGGGCGGCACGAAAAGATGCGCTGCCGGCTGGGCGTCTCGGATACACCGGTGGGATTATAGGGACCGGTCACGGCGAATCCTTGCAGATGCGACAGGATCGTCACACCGCCCTGCGAACCAATCTGGGTATCCGCAATGCTATGACCGATGGGAGCGATGTTGTCATTCACCGGTCCTTCGAACGTGCGCACGAAGGCCGCGGTAATACGCTGCGGACCGGCGCGCACCTGAATCGGCTTCGTCCGAATATCCATGCCCAACGAGTCTGCTTGCGACATCCCACGATCAATGTCGATCAACGCCGCGCGCGCGCCGTTCACCGAAATTTCGATCTCTTCATCGAATGGTGCGGTGGATCCGTACAGCTGCCCGGTCGGAATCGCATGCAGCGTGACCGTGAAGACATACTCACCATCGGCCGGAAAGTTATGCGTCACCGATACGCCCCCGCGCGTTCCGCGCGGCGCACCGTCCACTTCATCAAGCTGCGAGGCGAGGCGCGCGATCTTGAACGTTGACGTCGACGCGCTGGCCTTCGGATCACCGACCGCCAAGCGCGCTATGTCGCTCGCCGCGTCGAGATACGCGTCCAGCGTGGTCGCCGACGGCATCTGCACATCGGCAATGTTGTCAAAGTTGGCGCTCTTCGTATCCAGCGGCAGCCACGAGTCGGCGTTGATATGCAACGCAAGCACTTCCCGCACGCTGCGCTCATACTCGGCACGATTCAATCGCTGAAAGGTCCGCGAGCCGGCATTGGGCACCCTGGCCGCCTTCGCGTCCATCAACCGTTCCAACGTGGTCATGAGCACGGACAACGTGTCACCGCCCGGCCGCGCGCGTCCTGGCGGCGGCATCATCCCGGTGCGCAGCTTGCCAATCATTTTTTCGGCGATCTCCGGCGAGGCCGAGCCGATCGTTGTCATGTCGAACGTGGCCAGCGACAGGTTGCCCTGCTTGCGCGCCTCGCTGTGACATCCAGCACACGTCTTCCTGACGACGTTCGTGAGCTCGTCTGCAGCGATCATTGTGGCCGCGGGATGCGCAGCGGCAGAACGCGCCACGTTTCGCGAACGCCAAGTCGAGGAGGTGAGCCGCTGTTCAGAAATCGACGGCGCAACATACGCTGGCGACGGATGCGCGTTAAAGCCCGCAGCGGCCTGAAGGGTTGTTGTCGTGGGCGACAACGACCGACTGAATCGGTCACCTGGTTCACGCGACACGGACTGCCCAACGAGCACCACTCCTCCACACAGCAGGACGGCGGCACCAGCAGCAGTGATCTGAGACTTCATGCCCGGTCCTCGGGGTCAGGGCGAACGGCGGCGGGATGCAGACTGGAAAGTTGGGACACACCCTGCGGTGCGGCAACCCCACCGCTCGACGAACAGCGATTCGCCGTAGCGGTGCGTTCCCTTCATGCGCGATTGTACTTCAAACTCTTTCCTGCCATCAGACTCTACCCATCTAACGGGGTGCTTCCCTTGCCCGTTGGACGCACGGTACACGAAGATTGGACGCGCGCACTTCCCTCCTGGATCGATATGGCTCGACCTTCCGCAGGTCGGCCGCCCGATCCGATGCCTTCGACAAGGATGCCTTCATGCGTACCCGCTGGATACTGACGGCTACGGCCGTGACTTCGTTACTCCCCGTGAGCGGTGCCTTGGGGCAGCAGCACCTGAATCCGGTGGTCGATCTCCTGTCGGCGTCGAAGCCCGTGTTCGGCCTGTACGCGCCAGCGAATCGACGCGCTCGCCCCGGACAGCCCGCCCCGCCAACCGATTCGGCCAAGTCGCAGGCGCAGTTGGCCGGAGACGCCCTCCAATACACGCGAAGCGACTACATCTTCGACGGCACGATGGAAGGCAACTTTGACGTCGGATACGCAGGCTTCAAAGACTTTGCCAAGGGCCTGGTCGACGGCGGAATGCTCAAAGGCAAGCGCCTCACACACCCCCTCTTCGTGAAGACGCCGGAAATCGCGCCGGACCCCGCGAAGGCCGCCGAACGGATCGCCAAACAACTCAACCTGGGCGTATCGGGTGTTGTCTTTGTTGACGTCGAAAGCGCCGATGAGGTGAAGCAGGGGTTGGCCATGATGCGCTTCAAATCCCAAGGGGGCACGCGCCCGGAGGATATTGGCGATGCTGCCGCCCGTTGGGGCATGAGCGACAAAGACTACAGGGCGAAAGCAGACCTCTGGCCGCTCAACCCGAAGGGCGAACTGGTCAATTTCACGATCGTCGAAAGCAAAGCCGGCCTGGAAAAAATCCGGGAGATTGCTGCCGTGAAAGGCATTGGTGTGCTGTTCCCCGGTGCCGGAACGTTACGCGGCGTATTCACCGACACCGATGCCGGTGGACAACGCAAATTCAACGAGGCCGCGTGGGAAGCAGCCATCCAGCAGGTGCTGGCCGCGTGCAAGGAATTCAAGGTGGCCTGTGGCTATCCCGCAGGCGAGGCAGACATTGAAATGCGCATGAAGCAGGGCTTCAGCGTGTTTGTGATTGGGTGGGGTGAGGCGGGGTTTCGCGCGGTGGAGAAAGGGAAAGGGTTCAAGTAGGGGGTCGGTAGTACTTGAGTATCAAGTAGAAGTACTGAGTACTTCAAATGCAGTACTCAGTACTTCTCGCTGCAGTAGGGAGTACTGCTTACTGCAGTAGAAAGTACTGCTTACTGCAGTAGAAAGTACTTAGTACTGCAGCGAAAGTACCAAGTACTCATACTCCCTACTCCCCTCTGCCATACTCCCTACTTGAAGTAAAACAGGCGCGCCATCGGCGCGCCTGTTTCACTTCATGCTCCTCTGTTAATGCATCCGCCGAACTTCGCGTTGTTCCGCTCGGCCGCCGGAATAATGAGATTCACATCCGTGCCGTAATTTCCGGCCAACGGCGCGCGCAGGGCGCCTGTCGGGAACACGGTTTCTGCACCGCGTCCGTACTGGCGAATGAGTCGACGAAGGTCGCCAAGACGATGACCGGTCAGCCACATCCACAGTGCCCGCTCTTCGAACAACAAATCAACGGCGGCGTCTTGCGTCGCGGGTACCGTGGTGAGTTGCGGAATGTTCGCAATGCCACCCGAGGAACGCAGCGAGTTCAGCCCATCAAACACGGCTTGGCGATCCGCAGGCGCTCCCCCACGAAGGCGCGCCTCCAACTCGATCAACCGCGCCTCGATCCCGTCCGCCAAGGATACCGCTCCGGCGCGACCGTACTTCAATTGGTTCGGCAGATTCACGTGAGCGCTGTTGAATCCTACGCGAGTGGAGGCAGCCCAAGGCACACGTGGATCCGCCGGTGTGCGCAAGAACTGTACTCTTGCCTCGGCTGGGATGTACATCGCATACCGTGGCGCTGACACCGAGATGGCGTTCCACACCCCATTCTCCTGGCGACCGCTGGCCTGAGAATGGAACGTCTCGTACTTATAATTCGTCGTCACACCAGCAACAGCCGCCGCCGCATCAGCGGGGCGATTGAGATTGAGCAGCGTCCGCGCACGCCCGATCTGTGCGAGCGGACGCACCTTGGCATCTGTCCCAGCCAGCGTCAGCGCGGAATCAAAGCTCGCCAGGGCGCGGTCGAACATCTGCGTCGTTGTCAGGGCGTCCCCCGGCGTGTTCTCGTCCGAGAATGGGACGCCCGAGCAGAACATCTCAGAGAAGAAAAGCTCCGAGTATCCACGAATCGCATATATCTCACCGATGTTCGCGGCTGGAGTCGGAGCAAACTCCCGCAAAATCGGAATCGTGCGCGACGCACCGGCACGCGCGCGATGCAGGTTTCGGTAGAAGCCGTCCAGTGCGCCTAGGACTTCCGTCGTCGTCCGTTGGTTTGGGAACAGCCGATCATCGAAGGTATCTGTCGAATAAATCTCGTCAGCCAGGTTTCCACCGTGCACGATCGCACCATCCTGCGTTGCGGAGAAGGCAACCGTGAAGTCCTGGATCACTCCAAACCGCAGCGGATTCGCACCGGCCGGGCTGGCATAGTCGGCGACGTTCAGCACGTCGGGATCGGTGACATCCAGCGCAGAACTCGGATTGCAGCCGAAGAACGCGCTCAAAGCAAGCGTCGATGGCACCAGCAAACGGCGGCGGCCTCGACGTGTAGAGAGAGTTTTCATAGATGTCGGAGCCTTAGAAGGTGAAGTTCATACGGGCGGTCCACAGGCGCATCGGCGGCGTCGAGAAGAACTCTTCGTTGCCCCGATTGTCGGAGTTGCTCTGCGTCGTTTCCGGATCCAAGCCCGTGAAACCAGACCATACCGCAAGGTTCCGGCCTGTCGCGACAATGTTCCAGCGCGAGGCCCGTACAGCACGTGCCCACGAATTCGGCAACTGGTACGAGACCGAGAGCTCGCGGAAACGTGTGAAGGACCCGTCTTCGAAGAACCCCGTGAAAATACCGTTGGGCGTCGCCGCGAGGGCTGCCGCCTGAAGGTCAAGCGGGGCCTTGGTATCCATCCGACCGCGGCAGGACGCACCGCCCTGACACTGGTGGCGAAGCGTGTTGTTGAACTTGAACATGCCCGACTTGCGATCGATCTGCGCACTCACGCGGAGCTTGCGGTTCAGCAGTTCCACCGTCGGCGCCACGACAAACTCCCGCGTCGGGAAGGACGGTCCGATATACTGCGCGCTGTCCGAGAACGTCATCTCCGACTGTACCAGAATGCCGTCGGCGTTCGCGTCATTGTAGGTGTAGGTACGCCCCCACATGCCGTACAGCGGAAATCCCGGCGCTTGGCGCATCGTAATACGTGAACCGGCACCAGTGAGAATCGGCGATACCCCTTCGCCGAGCGTGAGCAGGACGTTCTTGTTGGTCGAGCCGTTCAGGGTAATGTCGGCCGCGAAGTTCTTGCTATCGACCAAACGCTGGTTGAGCACAAACTCGAATCCCGAGTTCCGAACGTTGCCGATGTTCTCGAAACGCGACGCGATGCCGGCCAGCGATGGCGCAATATCGCGACGCACGAGCGCATCACGCGTCTCTTTGCGATAATACGTGAGCTCGAGGTTCGTGCGGGAGTTGAAGAGCGTCGCGTCGAAGCCCGTTTCAACTTCTGCGCCAAACTCCGGCTGGAGGTTGCTGTTGCCGAGCGCGGACAACGTCACGGACGGTCCGTCTACGCCACCGGAAAGCGTTGCGGGGAACGGCGTGAAGAACCGCAACGCATCAGTCGCGCCGGGCAGCTGCCCCGAGGCGCCGTACGTTCCGCGCAAACGCAGCGAGTTGAGCCAGTCCGCCTTGGGCATGAATCCCTCATCCGAAATCAGCCACGACGCGCCGATCTTGGGATACAGGACGTTGCGCGCCTCGGATCCAAACGCACTTGCCGCGTCACGACGGAGTCCGAGCGTAAAGAACATTTTCTCGCGGACTGACACCACTTCTTCTACATAGTACCCCAGCGTGCGAGCGTAGTCGAAAGACTGCGCGCTGTTGCGGATGGCGGCGGCCGTCACGGTCGTGGCGCCCGGCGGAAGATTCTCGCCCGTGCCGCTCGTCTGAAGGAAATCGTTCTTGATGTACTGCATGCCCACCGACGTCTTGGTGCCCAGCCAATCGAAGACCCGGTTCGTGGCCGTGGCACCGAGGTCTACGGTCGTCTGCGCAATCGTTGTCCGGAAGGCACTGATTTGCCCGTTACGCTGCGGGAACTGGAACGGCCCTTGATCGAAAAAATTGTACCCAAGGTCATCGCGCACTGAGTAATCGTACCCGGCCGTCGCTCGCGTTGACAACCAGCTCAGCGCTTCCCATCGTGCCGTGGCCGAATTGGTAAAGCGATTCAGCGCCTGCGTGGTCGTGCGCGAAAAGATGTCGCCGATGGGCGCGCTGAAAATACCGGGCAGCGGCACGCCACGCGAATCCAATCGATCTGGTAGCCATTGGCCACCCATCGCGCCCACCATCAGCCCTGTCGAATTGTCGTTGTTCTGGGCTCGGACATTCCGACTGTTCACGAAACCACTGGAGATCTGAAGCGTGGCCTTGGGCGCCAATTGTGCGGTCAGATTCACGCGAAGGTTATTCCGATCAAGGCCTTGCGGTCGAACTTGATCGTCCGGCAGCGACGACACGCCGCGCTCTTTTTTCAGGCGTGCCTGCTCCAGCGCGGGCATCTGATACACGCCGTTTTCGCGTTCCGCCTCGCCGGAGACGTAGAATTGCAGTTTGTCAGAGCCACCGGACGCCTGCATGCCGTACTGTTGCCGATTGCCCGTGCCGATAGGCGTGTAGCGGGGATCATTGAGGATGTTGCCGCTGGTCAAGCTGTCCTGCACGCAGGTTCTCGCAGCGATCGCGGTCAGCTCGCAACGAATGGTGGCGTTGTTGCTTACGTTGCGTCCCCACGAGTAGTACAGCAGCGGATAGTCCCCTGCTCGGGTATCCTGCGTCAGGCCGTTTTCGGAATACGCGCTCCACACGGTCTTGCCCGACTTCCCTTTTTTCGTCGTGATGTTGATCACGCCTGCAGCCGCTTCCGTTCCATACAGGGTGGCGGCCGAAGGGCCCTTCACGACCTCGATGCTCTCGATGTCTTCAGGGTTGATGTCGTCAAGCCGCGAAGGACTCTGACCACCGACGCCAATGGCCGAACTGCCGCTGCTCGACGAGACGCGAACGCCGTCGATGATGACCACAGGCTCATTGGAGAGCGAAATCGACGACTGACCGCGAATACGGATGCGTGAACCGACACCCGTCTCGCCGGTCGACGTCACGCTTACGCCAGCAGCGCGTCCGGTAAGCACCTGGCTCAAGTTCGAGACCGGCAGTTCGGAGATCATCGCAGCCACATTGACCGTCGCGGTCGCATTCGCCAGCTCAACCTTCCGCTGCTGCCCCGTCACGGTCGTGACGACCGCCGCCAGCGAAAACGCCGACTGGGTGATCACAACATTGGCAACGGCAGGCGTCGTCCCGTCCACCGTCACCGTAATCTTCTTGGGCTCGTAGCCGATGCGATTGACGTCCAGTGAAACGCTACCCGGTATGACACCGCGCAGCGAATAGCGCCCGTTGTCCGCCGTCAATGTCCCGTTGGTCGTTCCGGAAACCAACACACGCACTTGCGCCACAGGCTGTCCCGTCGCCGCATCAGTGACCTGCCCGGTGATGGTACCACCCGAGGCTTGGGCGCCTACCGACGACGAACCCAACGCCGCGAATGCCGTCGCCACGGCGATTGCCCGCCGTGACCACGCACCAAGCCCTCCAGACGATGCTACCGACCGCGCTCGCTCTTGGGCTGATCGCCCACCGTATCGCCACACGTGCATGTTGGTTCTCCCTGGAAACTGGACATCGCGCCGACCACCGGGATGTGATTGGCAGTGCAAACGACAGCCCCACGAACCGCCACGCATGGCAAACGGAACGCAAGACAGCCGCGCAAGCGTGCGTCGCCGACATGGATCATGAACGGCAACGCGTGAGTGTTTTAGGAGCACCTCGGGCGCGCAGCGCTGTCGCGCGCAGGGCCGAAGCAGAAGGCAGGAGTTACGGGCGGGGCAAATTTGTCCAACTGAGCCGACATCGTACGGGCGATGCGCGAATCTGTCAATAGTTCGTGACAATTGCGTCACCGGTCACTCCTTCAACAAGGGAACATTTCGCGGGGTCACAAAAAAGGGGCACGAAGCGCGATCTCGCGCTCCGGCCCCGCTCACACCACTACCACGTTCTACAATTTCGTGGCGAGTCAGTATTGACGCCTCAGTGTCCGGCCGCCGGGAACACGACCTTGGCGATACTCATCGCCGCCGAGTCAGGCATCACCGTCGAGTCGCCCGCGGGCAACCCGTTCAGCTTGAGCACGTACGCCAGCGCGTTCGCGTACTCCGTCCGCGAAAGCGACCCTGGGTTGCCGTCGGGCATCGTCGTGCGCACCAGTTCGTACAGCTCGAGCAGGGGCCGACCGCCCCACTTGGTCTTGAAGTCGGCGCTGGTCACGTCCTTCTTCTCGTGGCACTCAGCGCACACCTTGGTGAAGACATCCAAACCCGCCGTGGCCTGCTCCTCTGTGAACACCGGCGCCGAATCGGCCACCATCCGACGATCAGTGACCGCCAGAGACAGCCGCACCCGCGACGCCACCGGCGATGGCGCAAGGGCTTGGGCACCCAAACGGTGCGAGGCGCGCGGCGCTCCCGCCGCAGCCGCCAACAATACAATCGTGGCAAAGAACGCCGAGGGAACCACCGTATGAAGCATCATGTCAGGGAAACGTATGAGGTCAAGAGTTCGCTGAAAATCACCGCACGAGCACCGCACGAGCATGGCACGAGTATGGCACGAGTACGGAAGGGTCACGCTGAATTTGCCCTGCGACCACTTTCTTCGCATCTTGGCACATCCCTTACTACACGACTATGACCGACGCGTTCGCCCCTGAAAACGTTCCCACGCTGATCGACCGTCCCCCAGACGCGCCAGACGACGCCCTCGACGCGATGCCGCGGCGTGACTTCCTCCGCCTGGCTGGGCTCGGCACCGGCGCACTGCTCGCCACCGGCTGCGCGTCGGGCGGGACACTTTCAAGCGCCGCGCCGGCAATCGGCCTCGAGCCCAAAGGCCCTCGCGATCGCGACGTTGGCCACGTGGTGGTTGTCGGCGCGGGCGCATGGGGTGGCTGGACCGCCTACCATCTACGCCAGCGCGGCGCGCGCGTCACGCTCATCGACGCCTACGGTGCCGGCAACTCGCGCTCGACGAGCGGCGACGAAACTCGCGGCGTGAGGTCGTCTTACGGAGACCGCGCTGTCGGCGACCTGTGGACACCATGGGCGCGATCAGCCATCGAACGTTGGAAGCTGTTTGAACAGGAGTGGGGACCGGTCTTCCGCACAAAGTTCTACCACGAGACGGGCGACGTGATCATGCGCGCCACCGAAGAACCGTTCATCAAGAAAACGATCGAACTGTGGAAAGCCAATAACGTGAGGCATGAAGTGATCACGGGAGACGAAGCGCGCAAGCGCTGGCCCGTGATTGAGGCTCGCGATATCACAATTGCAATCACTGAACCCGACGCCGGCGTGATCCGCGCACGGGCCGCCACACAAGCCGTCGCTGCCATCGGCCAGAAGATGGGCGTCAAGCTGATCATTTCACGAGCCACACCCGGCGCCATTCGCAATGGACAGATGGACGGGGTCACTCTCGAAGACGGCACCGTGATTCGCGGCGACGCGTACGTCTTCGCCTGCGGTCCATGGCTGCGCAAACTCTTTCCGTATTTCGAAAACCGCATGCGGGTCCCACTGGGCTACGTGTGCTACTTCGGCGTGCCCGCCGCCGACCCGCGCTTCACGTTCCCCAACCTGCCAAGCTTTAACTTCCCCGGCGTGACCGGCTGGCCCATGCTCACGGTCGATAGCCGAGGCTTCCGCGTAAGGGGTGGAATAGCTGCAGGAACTGCACCTGCGGGTGGGGGGACTGCACCTGC
>Ga0105049_10002386_pt1 | contig 22227 bp, 7 predicted proteins | sample MAT06_FD_78087 | JGI IMG/M metagenome (GOLD analysis project Ga0105049, IMG submission 78087) | Freshwater microbial communities from Lake Fryxell liftoff mats and glacier meltwater in Antarctica - MAT-06 | ecosystem: Environmental > Aquatic > Freshwater > Ice > Liftoff microbial mat | place...
CTCCGTGGTTCATCATCCCGGGTGTGATTCGAGGTGAGGGGGACTTGACTCAACCCAGCATGCGGTCGGCAGCAGAAGAGAGCCGAAGAACTTGAGGAAGTGGGGCCCGCCGTGATCCACTGCCATCGCAAACCCTACCTCGCCCCATCGGCTGCCAGGTCCGACCCGCTCCCAGGGCCATCCCCCTCAATTTCGATCACACCCCGCGCTGCCTCACGCCTTTGACCCGGCTCGATCATTGCCTGGTTACTCGAAGGCATGAAGCTCGCGACATCTCGCATCACCCAGCAAGGCCAGACCTCGGTTCCGGCAGAGTTTCGGCGGAGGCTCGGGCTCGTGCCTGGAGCTGTTATCGAATGGGAGATCGTTGGTGAGGAGATCGTCGTGCGCAGGCTCGGAAAGTATAGCTCCATCGACATCCATCGCGCCGTGTTCGGGGACAAGCCACCGGCTCCAGTCTCGATCGATTGACGACATGGATGCTGCGGTAGCGACCCACCGGGTCGAGAAACATGCGCGCCGTTGACACCCGTATTGTCGTCCGCCTCATCACCCGCGATGATCTCAGGCAGGTCGCTGCGGACGAGGACTTTGTGAAATCGGGTGCATGGGTTTCGCTGTTGGTCGTGCGGGAGTGCGTCTGGGTTCTCGAGCGCGCCTATCAGCTCGGACGCCCCGCTATCTCCGCGGGTCGTCGAGTTGCTGCTCGAACATGACCGCCTGGTGCTCGAGTCACCCAACGTCATGGGAGATGCGCTCAGAGAATTCGCCAGCTCTTGGAGCGTTGGCTTCTCAGACTGCCTTGTCCTTGCCGCAGCGCGAGCGCAAGGGCAGGTTGCGCTCGGGAGCTTCGACAAACGTCTATCGAAGTCGGCCGATGTGGAGCAGCCGACCTGAAGCGGGGCGTCGTCGCCTCGGACGTTGCGAAGCGGTTTGTGCCCAGGAGAACACTCAGCGGGTCCCGGAAGGCGCCCCAAGCTCGCGACCCACCGCGTTCGCGGCGGACGAGCTCGAGGCGCCTCCAGTGTAGCGTTGGTCAGAGCTCGACGGTGTAGTTGAAGCAGCCCTTGGCCATCTGCATGCTCTCGACCACCTCGACCTCCTTCAGGCCGGTCGTAATCTTGGTTTTGTCGACCTTCTCATAGTAGATGTCGATGCAGATCTCCGGCGTGTAGGTGCCTGTCTTGTTGAGCTTGGCACCGAGGTTGCGCGTCTCTTTCTCGATGTCGACGCAGTTGTCTGGCTGGTCGAACTTGGCCATTTTCCAGTCACAGGTCTCCTTCGTGCCGCCGAAGGGCTGATCGAAGCGCTGCTGGAGCCAGGTGCCTTGCGTCGACTCGGTATAGACCATGGTGTTTTTGTACCACCAGTTCGCCTTGTCATCGCCCCAGACGATGGCCGCGTACCAGGCGGGGACGTCGCGCGAGGAGCCGATGTCCGAGGTCACCGGGCCGCGCAGAGAGTTCGTGAGCTTGCCGTCGAGCGACATCTCCTTGACCGTCTTGCCGAAGTAGCAGCGCACATAGATGTCGTCGCCGGCCTTGAACGACGAGGCGACCTTAAATTCATCCTCCTTGTCCTTGGGCATCGGGGCGCTCGAGAAGATGCAGTTGCCCACGCCCTTGTCGATCTTCTTGTAGACCTTGGCACTTGCGGGCGGTGCGCTCAGCGCCAACGCCGTGGTAATCATCGCGATTCGCATCATCGTGTCTTCCTCCATCCAGTCATGTTGGGATTGCGGGCTCGGCCGCACGCTGAATCTACATCTTCACAGGCGTTCTGCAAGCGCACCGAAATATACCGTATGTGTTGCGCACTTGGTCCAGCTTCTCTCAACCTGGTGGTCAGCGACCCGCCGACGCATCGCCGCCACCTTCATTGGTCGCCCTGCGAGGTACCCGAGGCACCTTTTACCAGCGGCCCACGCCGCGGCCGCGATCCCATGCGACGCGGGACGGTTGCTCGGTCAACAACGCGATCTGACCGACCGAGCGTTCGGGCCATAAGGGGTCGTGGGCGGGGCTGCGGCCGTTCACGCGGTTGCTCTGAGGTGCGCATTCCTTGCGCCAGTGACGCCTGCCTGACGCACCTGTCCGGATTCGCGCATGCAGGTTGACAGGGGATCGTTGCGGACTAGGTTGCGCCCCGACGCACCGGCGCGCGCGGGGTCCTTCGTGCGCGTCGTGGCCTCAGAACCAGGAGAGCCTGATGCTCCGCGACCGCCACGATCCCCGTTCCCCCTACCGTGCCGAGACCCGTGCCCAGGCTGCCCGTGGGGTTGGCTCGCTGGCGCAGGCGTTGGCCCGGGGCGAGGCGCGGGCCGTTCTGTCATGTGCCGGTCAGGGGGTCGAGTGGCTGCCGGACCTGACGCGCCTGCTGGGCGAGCCAGGCACCGTCGCGTTGGTCGAGGCGGCCGAGAACGTGATCCGGGAGCTGCTCGAGAGCCGCGAGGTGCGCTGGAGCGACGTCTTCGCGCAGGGCTTCGAGCTACGCCGTTGGCTCGCGGGCGAGGCGCCCGAGGCGGCCTATCTCGCGAGCACGCCGGTCTCGCTGCCGGGCATCTTCATTGCGCAAATCGCAGGCGCCCAGTCGCTCCTGCGGCGTGGCCTCGCGGCGGCCTTCGAGGCGGGCGCCATCGTCGGGTTGACGGGCTACTCGCAGGGGATCGCGACCGCGACGCTGCTCGCCGAGCGACGCGACGGTGGGGTGCCAGTCGATCGTTTCACGGAGTATCTGCGTGCGCTCGCGTGGCTCGCGTTCGATGTGACGATCGCTACCCGTGATGCGTGCCTGCGCGTGGGCGACGGTCTCGTTGCGGGAAGCCCGATGGCGCTTGTCATTGGACCGGAGCGGGCGGCGATCGACTTGGCACTCGTGAATGTGCCAGACGTGCACATCGCGCTTCAAAATGATCGGCGACGAACGGTCTTGAGTGGCACCCCGAGCGCGCTCGCGACCGTGCGGGCGCACCTCGAGCAGCGGGCCGCCCGCGAGGCGGAGGCACGCAAGGCCGGGCGGCATGGGGGGGCGATTCTGAGTGTGGCGTGGGAGTCGATTGCGACGACCGCGGCGTTTCACTCGCCGCTTGTGGCGGCTGGGCTCGCCAAGACGCTCGAGCGGTGCGCGGGTTTTGTCGCCGCGCCGGTCCTGCCGGTGTTCGACCCCGGGCGCGCCGCGGGGGATCCGGCGACGTTGAACGAGCATGCGCGCGTCGGCGAGGCGATGCTGCGCTCGATCGCGGTGATGCCGGGGCGCTGGCAGGAGACGCTCGTGCGCCTTGTCGGTGGGGCCTCGGCAAGGATGGCGGAGCCTGGACTGGGGGCCTCGGCAAGGATGGCGGAGCCTGGACTGGGGGCCTCGGCAAGGATGGCGGAGCCTGGACTGGGGGCCTCGGCAAGGATGGCGGAGCCTGGACAGGTCGACTGTGTTCTCGACCTCGGGCCCGGTGACGGCATGGCGCGCCTCAGCGCGGGAGCGTTGCGGGGTCTCGGGGTCGAGGTGTTGGCGCTGGGCGCCGGTGACGACGAGCGCGAGCGTTTCATTTCGGCGCCACGTGCGGCACGTCCGCTGGTCTATGCGGAGCTCGCGCCGAAGCTGGCGGTGCTGCCGACCGGTGAAGTGCTGATCGACAACCTGTTCTCGCGGGTGACGGGCACGCCGCCGGTGATTCTGCCGGGCATGACGCCCACGACGGTAGATGTGCCGATCGTCGCGGCGGCGGCCAATGCCGGCTACACGGTCGAGCTCGCGGGCGGCGGGCAGGTCAGCGAGGCGGTGTTCGCTGAGCGCATGGCCGAGCTGAGCGCGGCGCTGTTGCCGGGCGTCGAGGTCGTGTTCAATGCGCTCTTGCTGGATGCCTACCTGTGGGGGCTGCATCTGGGCGACAAGCGGCTCGTGCAGAAGGCGCGGGCGGCGGGTGCGGCGCTTGCGGGCGTGACCGTTAGCGCGGGGATCCCGCAGCTCGAGGACGCGGTGCGACTGCTCGACGAGCTCGCGGCGCTGGGCATGCGCATCAACGCGTTCAAGCCGGGCACCCGGGCGCAGATCGAGGAGGTCGTGGCGATCGCTCGGGCGGCGCCCCAGCACACGATTTTCATCCACATCGAGGGCGGGCGTGCCGGGGGTCATCACTCGTGGGAGGACCTCGATGCGCTGTTGCTCGAGACCTATCACGCGGTCCGCTCGCAGCCGAATCTGGTGCTGTGTGTCGGGGGTGGGATCGGCGACGAGGCGCGTGCGGTCGAGCTGATGCTCGGCACCTGGGCCCATCGCCATGGGCAGATCGCGATGCCGGTCGACGCGGTGTTCCTCGGCACGCTGACGATGGCGTGCCGCGAAGCGAGCGCTACCGCGTCGGTGAAGGCCGCATTGGCGGCGGCGGCGGGCACGGCGGGCAAGAGCGAGCAGGACAAGTGGGTCGGTCGTGGGCAGGTGGCAGGCGGGGTCACGTCCGGGCGGAGCCAGCTCGACGCGGATATCCATTATCTCGACAATGCCGCGGCGCGCTGCGGGCGGCTGCTCGATGCGGTCGCGGGCGACGCCGTGAAGGTCGCCGAGAAAAAGCCGGAGATCATCGCGGCGCTGGCGCTGACGGCGAAGCCATATTTCGGCGACGTCGAGGCGATGACCTATGCCGAGGTGCTCACGCGCATGGTCGAGCTGATGGCGATCGGCGGGGCGAATCCGCGCTACGAAGATGGGCCGTGGCTCGATGTGACCTGGCGCGCGCGGGTCTTTGACATGACGCGACGGGCTGAGGCGCGGCTTCTGGGTATGGACGGGGGTGCGGCGGGCTCGGCAAGGGACAGCGTGGCGCCCGGGCTCGCGGCGCTCGATCGGCCGGTCGAGGTGATGGCGGCGCTGGTCGCGCGTTATCCGCGGGCTGCGAGCGAGCGGCTGCATCTGGCGGACGCGACCTACTTCCTGCGTGAGGTCTGCGCGCGACCGGGTAAGCCGGTGCCGTTCGTGCCGGTCATCGATCAGGAGGTGCGTAGGCACTTCAAGGCCGACTCGCTGTGGCAGGCGCAGGATGCGCGTTACGCCGCCGACCAGGTGCTCGTCATTCCGGGGCCGGAGGCGGTGACGGGCATCGTGCGGGCGGACGAGCCGGTGGCGGAGCTGCTCGCGCGTTTCGATCGGGCGATCATCGCGGCGGTGCGTGAGCGCGGGGTGGCGCCGCGTGCGGTCGATTGTCTCAAGCGTGGGCGGACTGTTTCGAACGGGCACGAAGCGCCGGCCGGGGTGACGGTCGGTGGCACGGCCGATCATATGGTGATGCGCATCGATGATGTCGGCGCCGCGGCGCAGCTCCAGGGCTGGATCGCGATCCACTATCAGGGGCCACTGGCGGCGCTGGTCGGGCTCGCCGAGGCGGACGGGCTCTGGTGTGATGACGCGCGCCGAAGTGACAACCCGATTCCGCGTCTGCTCACGCCGGTGCTCGGGGCGACGCTCACGTTGCGCGCGAATGGGCGCGTGCTGACGCATGTGCTGTATCAGCCGGCGGCGAGCGAGTGGGTGGCACTCGAGTCGATTCAGGAGGGGCGGGCGATCGTGCTGCGGCTCGGTTGGGAGGTCGACGCCGCCGTATCGCCTTCGGCTGCCGTTGGCAGGGCTGCTTATGCGCTGGCGATTCAGGTACAGCCGGGCGCGCACTATCGCTTCATCGTGGCGGCCGGCGCGGCGGCTGCGGCGGTCGCGTTGATGTATCAGAAGGTGTTGTTTTTACGGCCGACTGTGGCGGTCGCGCCGTTCGAGACGGCGAGTGCCGTGACCGCGTTGCCGAGGGAGCTCGTGCAGGCCTACCAGCGCGTGACGGGGCGTGCCGCACCGCGAGCGCGACCGGCGCTGAGCCAGGTGTTCTCGCTGACGTGGCCGGCGATCTATCGCACGCTGTCGTGTGCCGAGCTCGGTGGTGGGCTCTTGCGGCTCGTGCACCTCGACAACCGGGTCGAGCGCATGGCGTCGGCTGCGGCGTGGAATGTACCCGAGGTGACGTGCTCGGCGCGGGTCGTGCGCATCGAGGACCACGCCGAGCGGCGGGTCGTGTCGGTCACGGCCGAGGTGCATGCCGGGTCGGCGCTGCTCGCGCGGCTCGCGTCGAGCTTTCATATCCGGGGAGCGTTCGGCAAGAGCCTCGAAAAGGTGCGGGCGCGCGAGGCGATCGATGTGACGTTTGCGCTCGACGCGGCGAAGGCGGCGTTCCTCGGTGAGCATGGTTGGGTGGTGCCGGCGCAGGGGGGCATCGGGGCAGGCCCGGGCGTGGTGCGGCTGGTTGCCGAACTCGGTGAGGTTCGCGGCGCGGCTGGGGCGCACTTCACGGCGCGTGGGGTGATCGAGCGCGAGGGCGCGGTCGTGGCCGAGCTGGTGATGGATACGAAGGGTGGGGCGGTGCATCCGGTGCGTGCGGCGCTGACCGCGCTCGGCGTCGAGTTGGGGCACGACGCGGGCAGCAAGACGACTGCGCGCAAGACGATCGCGACGGCGACCACGCACGCGCCGGGGCGTATGGAGACGTTCGCGGAGGTCGGCGGGGACCACAATCCGATCCATACGCGCTTCGTCGCGGCGCGGCTGGCTGGGCTCGCGGCGCCGATCGCGCACGGCATGTGGACGGCGGCGCGGCTGGAAGCGTTTGTCGCGGAAGTGACCGATGCCGAGCGCGTGAGCGACATCGACGTGAAGTTCCTGGCGCCTCTTCTGCCGGGTGAACGGCTCGAGCTGACGGCCACACGGACTGGCCTGGTAGGCGGCAAGGTGATCATCGAGGCGGTGGCTAGGGCGACCCGCGGCGAGCGGAGTGAGGTCGTCGCGTCGGCGCGTGTGAGCGTTGCGCCGCCGATGTCCGCATATGTGTTCCCGGGGCAGGGGATCCAGCAACGCGACATGGGCATGGCGGCGCTGTCGCGTTCGCCTGCGGCGCGACGGGCGTGGGAGCGGGCGGATGCGATTACGCGTGCGGCGTTCGGCTTTTCGATCCTGCGGGTTGTGCGCGAGAATCCGCGTGAGCTCGACGTGCTCGGGGTGGAAAACGATCGCACGTCGCACGAGCACCTCGTGCATCCGCAAGGCGTCTTGCATCTGACGCAGCTGACCCAGGTCGCGATGGCGGTGCTTGCCTATGCGCAGGTGGCAGAGCTGCGCGAGGCGGGCGTGTGGCGCGAGGACGCGGCGCTTTGTGGGCACAGCGTCGGCGAGTACAACGCGCTGTCGGCGGGCGCCGATGTGCTGCCGCTCGATGCGGTGATAGCGGTCGTCTACAAGCGTGGGCGCGTGATGCACGGGCTCGTGCCGCGCGACGCGTCGGGCGAGAGCGGCTACCGCATGGGCGTCATTCGGCCGCATTATGCAGGGCTCGACCATGCTGGCGCCGAGGCGCTGGTCGCCGGGATCGCCGCCAGGACCGGGCGTTCGATCGAGATCGTCAATTTCAATGTGCGCGGTCGCCAGTACTCGGTGACCGGGCACGCGGACGCGCTGGCGCTGCTGGAGCAACAACTGGTAGCGCGACAGAAGGCGAATTCGAAGCCGGCATATATCGAAGTGCCAGGCATCGATGTGCCGTTTCATTCGCATGTGCTGCACGATGGAGTCGCCGATTTCCGGCGCGCGCTCGATAAGTACCTGCCGGCGCGCATCGCGCCCGAGCGGCTCGTCGGTCGCTACATCCCGAATCTCGTCGCGGTGCCGTTTGCGCTGACACCGGAGTTCGTCGCGCTGGTGCGGGAGGAGGTGGGCGGGGCGTCGAAGGTCGGGCTCGAGGCGCTGCTCGCGGACTGGGACGTGCGGTCGCGGGATGCTGACGCGGTGACGCGGCTGCTGGTCATCGAACTATTGGCGTGGCAGTTCGCGAGCCCGGTGCGGTGGATCGAGACGCAGGACGTGATGTTCGCGGCGCGGTCTGCGACGGGTGGGGGCCTTCGCAAGGATGGCGAAGCCTGGACTGAAGGCCTCGGGGTCGAGGAGCTGATAGAGGTCGGGGTCGGCTACCAGCCGACGCTCGCGAACATGGCGCGGCAGACGCTGTCGCTTGGTTCGGGCGCGGGCGCGGGCGCGAAGATCGTCGTGTTGAACGTCGAGGCGGAGCGGGGAGCGGTGTTCGCAGAGGACGCGGATGTCGTGAGCGTGGGCGAGGACGGGGACGGGGACGTGGGCGTGGGTTCGGGCGTGGGCGTGGGCGTGGATGCGGGCGTGGGCGTGGGCGTGGTGGTGCTCACGACGACCGCGACGCGACCGACGGACGTCGCGCTGACACACATGGAGGCGCTGACGACACTCATCGCGCTGCAGACGAAGTTGCGGCGCGATCAGATAGGCCAGGCCGAGACGATCGATGGGCTGTTCGATGGGGTGTCGTCGCGCCGCAATCAGGTGCTGATGGATCTCGGCGCCGAGTTCGACGCGGGCTCGATCGACCGTGCGCATGAGATACCCGTGGCCGAGCTCGGGCGTGAGCTCGCGGCCCGCGCACCGGGCTGGCGGGCACCCGGGGCATACCTCGCGACGGCCTACGCCGAGGCGCAAAAGCGGGTGCTCGGGCGCTCGGGGCTGAGCGCGCGCGACGCGGCGGCGTATCTCGAAACGAGCTACGGCTTCGGGCCGGGGCTCGTGACGGCGGCGTTCGATACGCTGACGCTCGCGACGCGGGCGGGGGCGTCGGCGCGGGGGGGTGAGCTCGGTACGATCGGAGACAATTCGCCGGCGACGAAGGACGACGCGAAGGCGCTGCTCGATGGGGTCGTGGGGATCCTCGGCAAGCGCCGCAATGCGAGCTTCGCGCGCCTCGGAGCGGTCGCCGGACCGGGGGCAGGGGTCGTCGACTCGCGGGCGCTGAGTGCCCTCGAAGAGCGACTCTTTGGTAAGGATGGGGCGCTGCTCGATGCGGCGCGTTCGCTCGCGAAGGCGTGTGGCAAGGAGATCGATCCCAGTCTGCCGGCGACCGACGACGGCCGGGCGGAGCTCATCGCGGCCTTGGAGCGTGAGCTCGGGCAGGACTTCATTGCACTCGTGCAGCCGCGCTTCGATGCGCATCTGCACGTCGCGTTCGAGTCGGCCTGGGCGGCGGCGCAGCGGGACCTGGTGCGGCTCGCGTTCGACGCGATGAACGGTCGGACTGGACAGTTGGAAGTTGCGGCGGAGCTGGGGCGGTTGCGAGCCCATGCGGGCAGCGAGCGCATGCGCGCGACTGCACGTTGGTTCGCGGGGCAGGCCAAGGAAGCGTGGGTGAGCGATGCGCTCGAGCAATTCGCGGGCGTGCCGGCAACGGCAGCCGAAGGCGATACGGCGGGCGTGGGCGCGGGCGTGGGAACGCGCTTCGCGGGCCGAGTCGCCCTCGTCACCGGCGCGAGCCCGGGCTCGATCGCGATCGAGATTACGCGTGAGCTGCTCGCCGGTGGCGCAAAGGTCGTCGTCACGACGAGCCAGCTCTCGCGCGAACGGCTGACCTTCTATCGACGCCTCTACGAAGCCGCTGCGGCACCAGGGGCCGAGCTGCATGTCGTGCCGTGCAACCAGTCGTCATTTCAGGACATCGATGCGCTCATCGACTGGCTTTTCCGGGTCGAGAGCGAGCAGGCCGGAGCGACCGTGCGCGTGCTGAAGCCGGCGATGGCACCGGACATCATCGTGCCGTTCGCGGCGCTGAAGGATGTCGGCACGGTCGACCAGCTCAGTGGTGCGTCGGAGGCGTCGCTGCGCGCGATGGTGCTCAACACCGAGCGCATGGTGGCGCTCGTCGCGCGCCGCCTCATCGCCAGTGGCGAGGCAAAGACGTGTCATGTGCTCCTGCCGCTGTCGCCCAACCACGGCGCGTTCGGCGGTGACGGTGCCTATGCCGAGAGCAAGGCCGCGCTCGAGGTGATGCTCGCGAAGTGGACGAGTGAACGACATGCTTGGGCGCGGGCGACGACGCTGGTCGGTGCGCGCATCGGCTGGGTGCGCGGCACCGGGCTCATGGCGCAGAACGATGCGGTCGCCCCCGGGCTCGAGGCGGCGACCGGCATTCGCACCTGGTCCTCGTCAGAGATGGGCGCAGCGCTCGCGGATCTGCTGACCGACGACGCGCGGGCGCGGGCGGAGCAGGCGCCGCTGGTCGTCGACCTGTCGGGTGGCTTCGATACCGTCCCGGATCTCAAGGGTGCGGTCGATGTCGTGCGCCGCGCGGCGACCGAAGCGGCGCGCTACGAGGCGCAGCTCGCGGCGCTGCGCGCGAGCGAAAAGGCGCTGCGTGAGGTGGTAGAAAACGGCCACGCTCAGGTGAAGCCGCTGCCCGCGTGGCCGGCGCCGAGCGCGCCCGAGCCGATGCCGTGCAGCTGGCCGCGACCGGTCACGGCGGCGCTGGAGGACCTGGTCGTCATCGTCGGCTTTGGCGAGATAGGGCCCGGCGGGAGCGCGCGTACGCGCTACGAACTCGAGGTGCACGATCGGCTGTCAGCGCCGGCGGTGCTGGAGCTGGCGTGGCTCACTGGGCTCATCCGATATGAAGCGAGTGGGCGCGGTGGCCACTGGCTCGATGTCGAAAAAGGCGAGCCCGTCGCCGAGGCGGACATCCATCAGCGCTTCCACGATGCCGTGCGTTCGCGGGTCGGCGTGCGCTTCACCGAGGCGGCGACGGTCGGCTTCGACGCGGAGCGTACGCCGGTCTATGAGAAGGTCTTCCTCGAGCGGGATTTTTCGTTCGTGGTCGGGTCCCAGGACGAAGCGAAGAGCTTCGCGGCGTCGGACCCGGAGCGCACAACGATTGGCAGCAACCCAGGGAGCGACGGCGGCTGGAAGGTGACGCGCAAGGCCGGCAGCGAGCTGCGGGTGCCGCGGGAAGCGCGCCTCACGCGGCGCGTCGCGGGTCAGGTGCCGACCGGATTTTCGCTGGCGCGCTATGGCTTTGCGGGCGAGATGTTGGAGAACATCGACCCGGTTGCGTTGATGAATCTGGCGGCCACGGTCGAGGCGTTCGTCGCGGCCGGCACGACGCCGGAGGAGCTGCTCGCGTGGGTACACCCGGCGCGCATCGGCACGACCCAGGGCTCGGGCATGGGCGGCATGAAGAGCCTGCATCGCCTCTATGTCGACCACATCCTTGGGCGTGAACGGCAGAGCGACGTGCTCCAGGAGACGTTGATAAACGTCGTGTTCGCGTATGCGACAAGCGCTTATGTCGGCTCGTACGGGCCGATGGCGCACCCGGTTGCGGCGTGCGCGACGGCGGCGCTGTCGCTCGAAGATGCCATCGACAAGATCATGCTCGGCAAGGTCGACGTGGTGATGGCCGGCGGCTGGGACGACTTGTCCGCCGAGGGCGTCGTCGGCTTCGGTGACATGAACGCCACCGCCGAGACCGACAAGATGCTCGCGATGGGCCTGGCACCCGACCAGATGTCGCGCGCCAACGACCGCCGTCGCCGCGGCTTCGTCGAGTCGCAGGGTGGCGGCGCGATGTTGCTCGCGCGCGGGGATGTCGCCCGCGACATGGGGCTGCCGGTCTACGGTGTGCTCGGCTATGCGGCCTCGTTCGGCGATGGCATCAACCGGTCGATCCCGGCGCCCGGGATCGGCAGCCTCGCGTCGGTAATCGGCGGGCAGCGTTCGCCGCTCGGCAAGGCGCTGACGCGGCTCGGGCTGGCGGCGGACGACATCGCCCTGGTGTCGAAGCACGATACCTCGACCCAGGCCAACGACCCGAACGAGTCGGGCATCCACCAGACGATCCAGGACGCGCTCGGGCGCACGCCTGGCAATCCGCTGTTGGTCGTGTCGCAGAAGACCGTGCTCGGGCATGCCAAGGGCGGGGCGGCCGCGTGGCAGACGATTGGTCTCTGTCAGATGTTGGCGGGCGGCGAGGTGCCGGGCAATCGCAACCTCGAGTCGCTCGACCCGGCGTTGGCGGCGCATGAGCACCTCCTTTATACGAACGAGCCGCTGCACCCGGGAAGGGCGGTGCCGCTCAGGGCGGGGCTCGCGACGAGCCTCGGCTTCGGGCACGTCAGCGCGCTCTTGTTGATTGTGCATCCTGCGTGCTTCGAGGCGGCCCTGCCCGAGGCGGAGCGCGCGACCTGGCGGGAGCGTTCGGCGCTTCGCAAAGACAGCGCCAAGCGCCGCTGGGCGGAAGTCCTGCTCGGGCGTGCGAGCCTCTACGACAAGCGCACCGACCGGCGCTTCGCGGCCGACGATGGGTCGCCCGCGCAGCGCATCGAAGAGACCGCGATGTTGCTCGACCCGAGCGCACGCTTCGACCCCGTGCGTGGGGTGTTCACGACGGCCAGCGGCAAAGCCGGAGCGAACGGATGATGGGCATTGATCTGGTCTACATGCCTGACTTCCGTGAGCAGCTCGCCGACCCGTCGTCGAGTTTCGTCGCCGGCACCTTCACCGCGGCTGAGATCGCCAGCGCCGAAAATCGCCCGAGCCAGGACCCGCCGCGTCACCTGGCCGCCCGCTTCGCCGCCAAAGAAGCGTTCTTGAAGGCCTGGGACAGCACCTTCTGGGGCCGACACCCGCCCCTCGAAAGGGTCGACCTGCGCGAAATCGAAATCGTCTGCGACGCCTGGGGCCGACCTTCCATGGTCTTGCATGGCGCGGTCGCGGCGCGCCTCGGGCCCGATGTCACCGCCAACGTTTCCATGAGCCATGACGGCCCCAATGCGATCGCCGTCGTCGCCCTGTCGTTCCAAAAAGGAGAGCTGCGATGAAGCGCATCGAGCCTGCCCCACCCAGCGAGCCCTTCACGCGTGTCGCCGTCGTCAACCGCGGCGAGCCCGCCGTGCGCTTCCTGCGTGCACTGCGCGACTACAACCGCGAGCGCGGCACGTCGCTCACGTCGGTGGCACTCTACACCGAGCCCGACCGCACGGCCCCGTTCCTGCGCCTGGCCGACGACGCCGTGGCGCTCGGACCGGCGCTGAACCCGGGGCCGGCGGGCGGCATGGTCAGCGCGTACACCGACCACGAGCGCGTCATCGCGGCGCTGACATCGGCCGGCTGCGACGCGGTTTGGCCCGGCTGGGGCTTCATCGCCGAGGACGCCGAGTTCGTCCTGGCGCTCGAGCGGCGGGGCATCGCCTTCATCGGGCCCTCGTCCGTGGCGATGCAGCGCCTCGGCGACAAGATCGAGGCGAAGCTCTTGGCGCAAGAAGCCGGCGTACCGATGGCCGACTGGCACATCGTGCAGGCGGGCGAGCCGCTCGCGACGACGCTCGACGCGGCGCGACGGATAGGCTTCCCGTTGGTGGTCAAAGCATCGGCCGGTGGCGGCGGGCGCGGCATCCGTATGGTCGCCGAGCCCAAGGGCCTGGCGGGGGCATTGCGCGCGGTGCAGGACGAAGCGACGCGCAGCTTCCGCGCCGGCGGCATCTTCCTCGAAGCGTGCGTCGTCGCGGCGCGCCACATCGAAGTGCAGCTCGTGGTCGGGGCCGATGGCGTCGGCTCGGCGTTGGGGATCCGCGACTGCTCGATCCAGCGGCGCCATCAGAAGGTCATCGAAGAGGCGCCCTCGCCGGTCGTGGCGGGCGCGCTACAGGCTGAGCTCGAACGGTCGGCCGCGCGTCTGGGCGAGCTCGTCGCCTATCGTGGCGTCGCGACCGTCGAGTTCCTCGTCGACCCGGCGCGCGACTTCGCGCACTTCCTCGAGGTGAACACGCGCCTCCAGGTCGAGCACACCGTCACCGAGGCGGTCACCGGCGTCGACCTCGTGCACGTGCAGCTCGACATCGCGCGTGGCCTGCCGTGGGAGCGCGCCGTGCTCGGTGGCGACACCGGCAGCGATGACGCGGGTGGGGTCGGTGCCAAGCGACGCATCACATTCCCGCCGCGTGGGCACGCGATCGAAGTGCGCCTCAACGCCGAAGATCCCGAGCGCGACTTCCAGCCGAGCCCGGGCCTCGTGCGCGTGTTTCGGCCGCCGCTGGGCCCCGGCATCCGGGTCGACTCGGGCGTCGCCGAAGGTGTCGTCATCGCACCCGAATTCGACTCGATGATCGCCAAGTTGATAGTCCACGGGCGCGACCGCAACCAGGCGTTCGCGCGCCTTGGGCGTGCCTTGCGCGAGCTCGAGATCTCGATCGAAGACGGCGCCACCAACAAAGCATTCCTGTCCGAGCTCATCGAAGACCCGGCGGTCATCGGCGCGACCGCGGACACCGGTTGGCTCGACCGCCGCATGGCGTCGCGAAAGACCCTGCACGCCGTGCCCGGCTCGTTCGAAGCGATGTGCGTGGCGGCCATCCTGGTGCGCCAGCGCGCGCTCGGCGAGGCGGTCGAGGGCTTCTTCGGCGATGTGCAGAACGGGATCCCCTATCGCCTCGATGTCGCGCAGGCGCCGATTGCGCTGACCTTGCGTGGCGCGTCGTCGACGTTCGAAGCCCACCTCATCGGGTCGGGCGCCGATGGCACGCGTTGGCTCGTCGGGCCGCGGCCGGGGGGGACTACGCGCGTGAATGTCGCAGCAAGCCTGCACGAGGCGCGCCTCGAAGTGGCCGGCGGCGGTGGCCAGGGGTCGGCCGTGCTGCATCTGTCGGACGGGCTGCGCACGACCCGGCATGCGGTCCTGACGACGTTTGGGCGCACCGGGATCTCGGTCGAGGTCGACGGCCGAAGCCACCTGATCGAGCTCGCGTCGGGGGGCCAGGTCAAGGCGCCGGCGCCGGCACTGGTGGTCGCGGTGCACGTGGCGCCGGGCAGCGAGGTCGAGGTCGGCACGCGTCTGTGCACGCTCGAAGCGATGAAGATGGAAGTGCCGGTGCTGGCACGCGAAGCAGGGGTCGTGCACAAGATCCTGTGCCGGCCCAATGAGCAGGTCCAGGCGGGGCAGGCGCTCTTCGAGATCGATGCCGCGGGGCGCGCCGTCCGATCAACAGGCGTCACCCGCGAGAGTCAGCGGCCGGTCGTGCGCGCTCTCTCGTGGCTCTTCCCCGATGGTCATGCCGAGCCGGGCGCGCTCGCTGGGTTGCCCGAGTCGGAGCGTACGCGGGCCGTGAGCGAGCTGTGCCAGGTGGTGCGGCTGACGCTCGTCGGGTGGGACGTTCCCGAGGCGCTCGTCGCGCAGGCCGAGGAGCTGCTCGGGTGTGAAGACGGGTTCCGGAAGCTGCCGGATCCGCAGACGTTCCGGCCGCTGGCCGATCTCCTGGGCTACTTCTCGGATGTCGAGCAGCTGTTTACACAGGAGCTTGCGACCGAGTCGGGCCGTCCGCTCGCGGGCAAGGTGGCGTTCTTCGAGGCGTGCCGCGTGCTCGGTGGACGCATGGCGGGAACGGCGTCGGACGAGGTCGTGGCAGGGCTCACGCCGCGCCTCCTGAAGGCGCTCGCGCATCATGGGGTCACCTCGCTCGACCGTGGGCCGGCGCTGTCGGAGGCGCTGTGGCGGCTCGCGTGCGCCAATGCGCATAGCGATCTGCGCCAGCGGCTCGCGAATAACCTCTTGCGTGCGCTGATGGCGTTGGGCGACGCGGGGCTCGACCTCAGCGACGCGCGTGAGCTCGAGCTGTTCCTCGCGCGCACGGCTGAGGTGGCGCGGCCTGAGCTGCCGGCGCTGCGCGACAATGCGCGCCAGGCCCGCTACGTGCTGTTCAAGCGTAAGCGTATGCCGGCGCGTGCCGAGCCGACGCTTGGCCAGCGGCTGGCGGCCTTGCCAGAGGTCGAAGAGGGGTTGCACGACGCGGCGGTCACGGCACTTCTGCGCGAGGTCTATGGCGAGCACGCCGACATCGCGCGGGTGCCTTCGGGCCTCGGTGTCGAGTGCCGCAGCGTGCTCGGGCAGGGCGGGGTGCGGTCGCTGGCGGTCATTCTCGCGGCCCCGCTGGGCGCGCGTGCGGTGCCGGGGATCGCACCCGCGGTGGCTGAGGCGGCGCTGATGGGGCGCTTCGAGGTGCATGTCTTCATCGTCGGGATCCCGGAGCATCAGGTGGAAGCCACGACGCTTGCAACGTCGCTGCTGGTGCCGCTGCACGCGGTGCTGTTGAGCGCAGTCGAGCACCGGCCGACGCGGCTGGCGATCACCTGGACGCCGGATGGCGAGGCCGCGCTGCATCGCAGCTTCACCGTCAACGGCAACCTCGAGCCCGAGCCCGAGCTCGATGATGTGCACCCGGAGCGGGCGCGGCGCCTCGAGCTGTGGCGCCTGGCCGAGTTCGATGTCGAGCGGTTGCCGCTGGTGCATCCATCCGATCGGATTATCGCCCTACGGGCACGCGCCAAGGCCAACCCGAAGGACGAGCGCATCATCGTCGTGGCGGAGCTGCAGCGCGCGCCGCTGTTCGGCGAGACGCGCGACCAGCGAGAGATGATGGCCGCGGACGGCGCCGATGTCGCAGCCCAACGCGAGATGGAGTGGGTCTTTGCCGAGAGCCTGCGCATCCTGCGTGAGGCGCAGGCGCAGCGCGACGCCTCGCAGCGCTACTTCTTGAACCGCATCATCATCAACGTCGGGCAGGTGGTGCACGCGACGACGCAGACGCTGACCCAGGTCGCGCGGCGGCTCGAAGGCGGCACGCGCGGGCACGGTCTCCAGAAGGTGGTCGTGCAGGCGAAGGTCGTGCGCGAGGGGCAGGTCGTGAGCCGGGTGTTCACGTTCGCGTCGCGCGGCCGCCATCGCCTGGAAGTGCACGAGAACATTCCGAGTGCGGCGCCGATCCGCGCGGCCAGCGACCTGCATCTGCGGGCCGAGCGGGCGCGCCGGCTCGGCACGATGTACCCGTATGAGCTCGTGCGGTCACTGCAGGGCACGGCGGGCGCGAACCTCGTGACGTCGCCCCATCCCGACATGGTGCACGGCCGCTTCGAGGAGTACGACCTCGACCCGTCGGGCTACGAGCTGGTGCCGGTCGACCGGCCGTGGGGGATGAACCAGGCGGGCGTGGTGGTCGGCCTCATGACCCACGTCACGCGCAAACATCCCGAGGGCATGACGCGGGTCTGGATCGCGTCCGACCCGACCACCTCGATGGGGGCGCTGGCCGAGCCGGAGTGCCGGCGGATCCTGGCGGCGCTGTCGTTCGCGGAGTTCCTGCGGGTGCCGGTCGAGTGGCTGCCGGTTTCTTCCGGGGCGCGGATCGCTATGGACAGCGGCACCGAGAACCTCGACTGGACCGCGCGCGTGCTGGCCGCGATCATCGACTTCACGCAGCGCGGGGGCGAAATCAACGTGATAATCGCGGGCGTGAACGTCGGCGCACAGAGCTACTGGAACGCCGAAGCGACGATGCTGATGCACACGCGCGGCGTGCTCATCCAGACGGGCGACGGGTCGATGGTGCTGACGGGCAAACGCGCGCTCGAGGTGTCGGGGAGCGTCGCGGCCGAGGACGAACGCGGCATCGGCGGCTACGAGCGGATCATGGGACCCAACGGGCAAGCCCAGTTCTTCGCCAAGCACGTCGGCGACGCCTATCGGATCCTGTTCGAGCACTACGCGTTTACCTACATCGCACCGGGCGAGCGCGCGCCGCGCAAGTTCCCGACCAAGGACCCGGCGACGCGCTCGATTATCGACAGCGAGGCGGCGCTCGGCGAGGGCATGGCGCGCATCGGCGACCTCTTCAGCGACCTGACCAACCCCGGGCGCAAGAAGGCGTTCGCCATCCGCGAGGTGATGCGCGCGGCGATCGACCAGGACGGCGCCTGGCTCGAGCGCTTCGCGGACATGGAGGGCGCCGAGACGGCGGCGGTGTGGGACGCGCATATCGGCGGCCACGCGGTGGCGCTCATCGGCTTCGAGTCGAAGAACCTCGCGCGCCGCGACAAGGCGCCGCTCGACGGGCCCGACCGCTGGAGCGGCGGCACGCTGTTCCCGCAGAGCAGCAAGAAGGTCGCGCGCGCCTTGAACCAGGCGAGCGGCAACCGGCCGGTGGTGGTGCTCGCGAACCTGTCCGGGTTCGATGGCTCGCCCGAATCGATGCGCAAGCTGCAGCTCGAATACGGCGCCGAGATAGGCCGCGCGGTCGTGAACTTCAAGGGGCCGATCGTGTTCGTCGTGATAGGCCGCTACCACGGCGGGGCCTACGTCGTGTTCTCGAAGGCGTTGAACTCCGGCCTCACCGCGTTCGCGGTCGAGGGCGCGTTCGCGAGCGTCATCGGCGGGGCGCCGGCGGCGGCCGTGGTGTTCCCGCGCGAGGTGAGGAACCGGGCGAATCGCGACCCACGCATCGTTGCGGCGCGGGCGGCGCTGGAGCTTGCCGTGGAAAGGGACGAGGACGAGCGGGGCAACGCGGCGGTCGAGCTCGACGGCCTCCTGGCCGATGTGATCCTCGAGCATCAGGGGCGGCTCGCCAAGGAGTTCGATGCGATTCACTCGGTCGAGCGGGCGGTGCGGGTCGGGTCGCTCGACGCGGTGATCGATCCGGCGAAGCTGCGCGAGCGCGTCATCGAGGTGTTGGACCGACGGGCCACGAAGGTGGCCGTGCCGTGGACGAGCCCGAGCCCAACAGCCGCGTGAAGGCCGCGGGAGCCAGCGATGGTCGGCGAAGAGCCACGCGGCGGGCTACAGCGGCAGGTCGAGTTCGATGCCGAGCAGCGGGCGCACTGACCAGGTCGCGGCATGCCCCTCGAATTGCGGGTACCAGGAGACGCCGAGCTGGACGCGCAGCCACTGGATGAGCGTGAGCGACGTGTAGAGCCCGGCCGCAGGTCGCGAGCGTGGGGTGCCTGGCGTGTGTGTGCTGCCCCAGAAGTGATCGCCGCTCGACACGCGGAAGCCGCCCCGGAGCCCGAAGCGGAGCTGTGCCAGCACGCCGGAGAGGCCGGTCGGTTCGAGCTCGATGCCGGCCCCGAGGGTGAGCGCGAAGTAGGTCTGCACCTCGGCGTCGAGGGCCGAGGGCACGCCATCGAACTGAGCGCCGAGGCCGAAGCGCAGCCAGCTCCAGGGGGCGTCGTTGTCGGTCATGGACCAGCCGAGCTCCCAGGTGCCGCCCGCAACGAGGTGGAATGCGTGCGCGGGTGGGCGATAGGAGAGCGCCTGGCTCAGCGTACGCCCGGCGATGCGCCAGATCGTCTCGTCGACGACCTGCTGGTCGGCAAGCGCCCGCAGCATGTCGTGGACGAGCGCCGAGATGTGGGTCTTGATCGCGTGCAGCGAGGCGCGCCCGAGGCCGAGGTCGCGGAACGCGAAGTGATGGAGCACGAGCAGACGCAGGGTCTCGTCGTGGCTGGCCTCGTCTCTTGCGTCCGCCGTGTCGACGAGCTGGCCTTTGCCAGCGTTCGGCACGCCGGGCACGCGCCTGACTGGAGTGCCAGCGCAGACGCTGCGGCAATGGGCACGGGCGTCGAAGTCCGGCGCTTCGGGGAGCTTGGCGACCGCGTCGGCGGGCGAGCGCGCGGCACTTGGAGGCGGCGCGGTCGAGCGATGTCTGGAGGCCAGGAACTGGCTATCGAGACCGGAGCACTCGGTCGCGACGAGGGCGGCGTCCGCGCCGCGCAGGACGGCTTGCGCGCAGCGGAAGGGGCGCCACGATTCGCCGAGGGTGGGGCTTTTGTCGGGGCCGGGCTCGGGCAGGACGCCGCGCCCGAGTGGGGCGGTCCAGGGCAGGATCAGCTGCTCGGCGAGGCGGCGCGCTTCGACCATGCCGAGGTAGAAGTCGAAGGTGCGGAAGTCGCGCTCCATGAAGCCCATGAGCGAGCCGAGGCCGCCACTGATGAGGGGCCAGTCGCCCTGCAGGACGCCCAGGCGTTGGCCGACGTCGGGGGTCTCGCCAAGGACCTGCTGGAACTCGGCGGTGAGCGCGGACTCGAGCACGCCCGGCACGAGCGAGCCGAGCAGCTCGTGCAACGAGGTTGCCTGGGTCTTCTCGAGAGCGGTGCCGGGGAGCCAGGTCATCGCGGTCGGATCGATCGCCATGAAGGCCATGCCAGCGGGCAGGGTGGTGTCGTCGAGATCGGGGGTCGTGCGCCAGTTCAGCGACGCGCCGTCGGCGAGGCCGGTGCGCGCGATGGTTACCCAGGTCTTGAAGAAGAGGCTTTCACTCGGGTTCGCGGGCAGTGCGCCGCAGCCCTCGACGACGCTCAGGACCGCGTTGATGCTGCCGGCGGAGGTGCCGGTGACGAGGCGTGGGTCGACCAGGCCCGGGTTCCGTTGGGCGAGGGCGGCGAGGTAGTAGAGGGCGCCAGCCTCGAAGGCGCCAAGCGAGCCACTGCCGCGGATGATGACGGCGAGCGGCACGGGCCCCGTCGGAGCCGTGGGCAACACGGGATCGGCGTGGGCGTCGGGCGCGGCTTGCGTCGCGAGCGTCAGTGCGAGCAGGGCGAAGAGGGCGATCGCGATGCGGTGAGATGAGCGGGGACGTGAACGAACTTCTGCAGGCAGTGCCATCGGGCCTCGGGTGCGAGCGCGGGATGGCGTCGTAGCAAGGTCAAGTCGCAGGGTTGTGAGGCTTGACAACGCGGGGGCGGCTGCGGACTCTGCGCGGCGCGGGGCGATGATGACCACAAAGAGAGCGTCGAAGTCCGAGGCCGAGCAGATCGCGTTCTTCGACGCGGTGCAGCAACAGTTCGAGCGCGCGACGACGGCGACGTCGCTCGTGCGGCTCGACTTCCGGATCGCTGGCAGTGTGGTGCGTACCGAGCTCGCGGGACCCGCGCTGGTGCCGTTCTTCACGCGCGCACTGGCGCATCTGCGCATCGACGATGTGGCCGAGCCTGACGTGACGATCCGCTTGTGGGACTCGCACTCGACCGGCGTGGAGATGGTGAAGCCGGCCTGGCTGGGCCTGGGAAACGGTCAGCGACCGCGGTGACATCTCGGGCTTTCTCAGTAGGCGCATCACGACGGCGTTCCATTACCATGACCACTCGCTCAGCCTGTTCGATCACGAGCGCCGGATCGGCATCGCCTGGGTCCAGACCTTCGAGGCGCTGCCCTACTGGCTGGACCGTCGCGTCGCCGATGCGGACGATCTTCCATTGGTGGATGGAACGTTGTGGTTGCCAGTTGGTGCACGGCGCTGGGGTCGCGCGTCGCCTGGCGGACGGGCAGGGAAGGGCGCTCCTGCTGGTCGGCAAGGGTGGCGTCGGCAAGTCGTCGACCGCGTTGACGTGCCTCGAGCAGGGGCTCGGCTTCCTGGGTGACGACTACGTGATCGTCAGGCCCGGGAAGCTTCCGATGATCTACAGCCTGTACGCGACGGCGAAGCTCAACCGAGCGGACGTCGATCGTTATCCGGGCTACCGCGAGCACCTCTATCGCGAGCCGACGGGGGCGGATGAGAAGGCGGTCGTGATGCTCTATCCGGCGTTCGCGGATCAGCTCTGCCGCGAGATGCCGCTGGCCGCGATGGCGATGCCGCGGGTCGTCGACCGTGAGACGACGACTTTTTTGGCGGAGTCGGCTTCGGTCCTCCAGCAGGCGGCGACGTTCACGACGATGGCGCAGTTGCCGTATGCGGGCGATGCCTCGCATCAGGCGATCGCGCGCCTGTGCGCGTCCATCGATGGGTATCGCATCGAGCTCGGGCGCGACAAGGCCGGCGTGGCGCAGGCGATTGCCACCTGCCTGGACGCGGCGGCGACGCGGACGCCCGGTGAACGCGCGACAGTGGGCGATGGATCCCGAGCCGTCGAGGCGGCGGTGCTCCCGCTCTTGAGCGTCATCATTCCCACCTGGAACGGCGCGCGCTTCGTCGCGGACGCGGTGAATAGTGCCGTCGCGCAGGGCTATCCGGCGCTCGAAATCATCATCGTCGATGATGGCTCGACCGATGACACCGAGGCGGTCGTGCGGTCGTTGCCCATCGAGGTGCACTACTTCAAGCAGGAGAACCTCGGGCCCGCCTGGGCGCGGAATCGAGGGATCCGCGATGCGGCGGGCGATTACCTGGCGTTTCTCGATGTCGACGACCTGTTCGCCGAGGGCGCACTCATGACGTTGATGCACGCGCTGCTCGCGGACCCGGCGCTCGACATCGCGCAGGGCTATTCGCAGGTCACCGAATATGTGCCCGAGAGTGACAGCTTCGAGTATCGCGGCAGCCCGACCGAGTCGTTCCCGTAAAGCATCGCGAGCTGCGCCTATCGACGGCGCGTATTCGATCGGGTCGGGCTCTTCGATACGTCCTTGCACTTTGGCGAAGACCGGGACTGGTTCAGGCGCGCGGCCGAGCTCGGGGTGACGCCGCGACGTGTCGACGGGGTGTCGCGAGCTGGTGTAGCGCGAAGCGGGAGCTGACGCGCGCCGCGTCGAGCGGGGTGCGCCCATCGAGGTGCGGCATCAGGGCGGTGAGTGCTGCGATGCGCGAGCGCTCGCGTCTGGCTGGC
>Ga0105049_10002389_pt1 | contig 22220 bp, 17 predicted proteins | sample MAT06_FD_78087 | JGI IMG/M metagenome (GOLD analysis project Ga0105049, IMG submission 78087) | Freshwater microbial communities from Lake Fryxell liftoff mats and glacier meltwater in Antarctica - MAT-06 | ecosystem: Environmental > Aquatic > Freshwater > Ice > Liftoff microbial mat | place...
GCCGCCTGCACCTGCGACGACCTCCGGAAAGCCGTCGGCACCGTCCGCAACCTCTTCACCAACGAGGAATGCTGCAACGACTTCAAAGCCGCAGGATATGAAACCGGTTGAACACGATACGCTCTGGTCGTCGAACAAATCACCCTCCGGTAGAGCCGGGGCGGTTCAGTCCGAAGCTTCGGGATGCGCAACTCCACTGTGCCAGCCCGGGTCTTACGGGTCTGTTCCAGCTTCTGGGTGGCCGCGTGATCTTCAAGGAACACCGGGTTCCATTTTTCCCCGTCACGCCCTAATCCGGCATGCGTGCCCGCATCCGGTTGCCGCGCGCATTGTGTTCAACCTCTGCCAGCCCCAGCAACTCCATCACCGGCGGCACATAGTTGCCAAACCGGCCCCGGTAGCCCTTGCGCAGGCCATAGTAGCCGCCAACCGGGTTCGACGGATCGCGCGCCCAGGCCTCGACCGATCCGTCGGCCACCGGCTTGCCTTCATCGGCATTTCCCAGCAGCACCCAGTCACCCCGCTGGTTCAGCATGTCGTGCAGATCCGCAATGCCGCGCCACTGATAGCTGAGCTGCGTGGTGCCGACCTGCACGACCAGCGCCGCCTTGACCTCATCCCGCCAGGCCTGAAACTCGGAACTGAGCGGCGGGGTTTTCAGAATCCACGGGTCCGCCGCCGTCCCGCTGCCAAAGGTCACCATCGCCATTTCACCCGCCCTCCGCCAATCGTTTCAACCCGTCGCCAAACAATTCGAATCCCGGCTGCATGTCCGGCAGGCTGCCCCAGATCACCGGCAACATCAGCCCCCTGCAGACTTCTGCCATATGAAACGCCGTGCCGTCCCCTGCCGTGGTCAGGGTAAAGCTGCGCGTGCCGTTGAAGACCAGCGGCAAACCGCTTGCCCAGACAATCCGGCGCGGTGCCTCAAACGCCTGTACGGTCAGCACGAAAGTTCGCTCCGGCGCGGTCTGGCTGACCAGCCGCAGCTTGTTGCCGGGCGCGATCTGCCCCTCCAGCGAGATCAGGCCAAGCCCGCCCGCCACCAGCACCTGCGGATTGGACAGGATGGCCCAGACCACCTCTGGCCGCGCCGCGATCTGCCGCCTGACCTCGAACGTTTTCATCGAATTCTCCCGGTAAAACCGGCCCGACTCAGTTTATACCAACCCAAACCAGACACCTCATGTCATGTTTGGAACTCCGGATGCGCGCCGCACGTCTGCTGCATATCCTGCTGATCCTGCAAAACCGGGGCCGCACCACGGCACCGGTTCTGGCGGCAGCGCTGGAGGTGACACCCCGCACGATTCTGCGCGACGTCGATGCCCTGACTGAAGCCGGGTTGCCGGTGCTGGTGCACCACGGCAGGAACGGCGGGATCGAACTGGGGTTCAACTACCGCACAAGGCTGACCGGCCTTGCCGGGGATGAGGCAGAGGCGCTGGCGGTCTGGCTTTCAGCCCCGCCGCCCGATCTGGCCCAGATGGGCATGTCCGAAGCGGCAGCCCGGGCCCGGGCCAAGCTGGTGGAAAGCCTGCCCGACCGCGCGCGCAGCCTATGCCGAGGCTGAACCCCGGTATCGCCGCCTGCCGCCATCCCCGCCTGACCCCGATCCCCGGATTGCCGGGCTGGCCAATGCCATCCGCACGGGTGCGACGGTGCGTCTGCGGTCGCGGTCGGCTGCACCGCTGGCGCTGCGCCCGACCGGCCTGTTGCATGACGATGACGGCTGGTACCTGCTGGCCGCAGAGGCAGCGCCGGTTGCGCTGGCCGAACGGGGGGATATCAACATCGCCCGGGCTTGACTTGGCCCCCAAGCCTTTGCATCAGGCACCACCTGGATGGAGCGCCCCGATGCCCGACCCTTTGCCCCCCGATGACCGCCTGATCGTGGCGCTGGATGTCGGCAATGCGCTGGCCGGGCTGGCGCTGGCCGAAAAACTGGGCGACGCCGTTTCATTCTACAAGATCGGCCTTGGCATGCTGACCGGTGGCGGGCTGGCGCTGGCCGGCGAATTGAAGGCTGAACATGGCAAACGGATCTTCATGGACCTGAAGCTGTTCGACATTCCCGCCACGATCAAGGTGGCGGTGCGCGGGCTGGCAGCCTTTGATCTGGATTTTCTGACGGTGCACGGCGATCCGCATGTGGTCAGCGCGGCGGCAGAGGGCAAAGGCGGGTCGGCAATGAAAATCCTGGCCGTCACCATCCTGACATCGCTGGACCGCGCCGACCTCGATGCCAGCCTGATCCGTGACGGCGCGCTGCCCGATCTGGTGCTGGCCCGCGCGGCCCGGGCCTTTGCCGCCGGGGCGGATGGCGTGATTGCCAGCCCGCAGGAAGCGGCGGCGATCCGCGCCTTGCCGGAAGCCTCGGGCAAGCTGATCGTGACGCCGGGGGTGCGCCCATCCGGCGCGGCCACCGGCGACCAGAAGCGGGTGGCAACCCCCGTTCAGGCCATCGCCGACGGTGCCGACCATATCGTGGTCGGCCGCCCGATCTGGCAAGCACCCGATCCCCGCGCCGCCGCACTGGCGATCCGCGCCGAATTGCAGCAGATCGGCACCAGCCGCCGGTAGGCACGGCTGGTGCCGTGGGATGCTGGCAAACAGAAAGTGAAACGCTGGGGCAGTGTTGGTCTGCAACCCCCGATCCGGCGCACTGGCCACCGGGTCGCCGTCGTGCAGCATCACATTTTCGGGGCGGTGTCGCCGCCGATGTTGATGCGGATTTCGGTGATGGTGCAGACCTCTGCCACCGCCTCCTGTGCCATGCCCGTGATGGCGATGGCCACGGGAAAACCAGCGCCGAAGCCGGATTTGCGGATAGGTCATCGTCGGGGGCAGGCCGATCAGCCCGCCAACCCGCCGACTGAAAGATCCGGTCCGCGAAGATATGGCATATGGCCTGCGCCGGGTCTGGCCCGCGGCTGGAACCGCCTGGCCGGGCAACAACCGCACCAAGGCGGCGCAGACTGGCCCGCAGGGTCAGGCAAAACCCTCTGGCCCTCAGGAATGCCGAGACCGGGCGGGCCAGCGGCAGAACGCGGGCAACCAACCCGGCCGACAGGCGCAATTGGCAGTTCATGGCCAATTGCTGTGCCTGCGCCGCCTGTGTGGTTGCGGCTCCCGGCCCGGGGTGCCACAGTGGCACCATGGCACATGCGATGGAAGCGACATGATGGTTGCAGCGCACGCCCGGTTCAGGCTGCTGCTGTCGGCGGCACTGCTGGCGCTTGCCGCCCCTGCCATGGCATTTGATACCCTGAGCTTCCAGACGCCGGGTGCCGACAAGACGCTGCGCGGCCTGTTGCAGCAGGCCTCGTTGCTGGTGGCGGCGGAGCGTGACGGGGAAACCGGGATCGCCGATCTGCTGGCGGCGGCGCAAGGCGACTATGCCCGGCTGCTTGGGGCGCTGTATGGCGAGGGCTATTATGGTGGCGTGATCCACATCGGGATTGACGGGCGTGAAGCGGCCGACCTTGCCGCCCTGGCACCGCCAGACCGGATCGACGCCATCACCGTGACGGTGACACCCGGGCCGCAGTTCCTGTTTTCTCAGGCGCAGGTGGCACCGCTGGCACCGGGTACAATCTTGCCCGCGCGGTTTGCGGCAAGCCGGATTGCCCGTTCAGGCGCGATCGCCGAAGCGGTCGGGGTTGCCGTCGATCAGTGGCGCAGCACCGGCCATGCCAAGGTGGCGGTGGCCGGGCAAGACATCACCGTCGACCACCGCTCGACGCGGCTGGCGGCGCTGGTCGCCCTTGCCCCCGGCCCGGCGCTGCGGTTCGGCCAGTTCCGCCTGACCGGCCACAGCGATGTGCGCCCTGAACGGGTGCGCGCCATCGCGGGCTTTCCCACCGGCCAGAGCTATTCCCCCGCAGCGCTGGAAAAATCGGCAGCGCGCCTGCGCCGCACCGGCACCTTTGGCTCGGTGACACTGAGCCAAGCCGATCAACCCAACCCCGACGGCACGCTGGATTTCGGCGTGGCGCTGGTGGATCAGCCCAAGCGGAGGCTGGGGTTCGGGGCCGAAGTGGCGTCGCTTGACGGGGTATCGGTGTCCGGGTACTGGCTGCACCGCAATCTGCTGGGTGGGGCTGAAACCTTGCGCACCGATGGCAAGATCAGCGGGATCGGCGGGTCTTCGGGCGGGGCCGACTACAGCCTTGGGGTGCGGCTCAGCCGCCCCGGGATGCCGGACCCCGATTCCGATGCCTTTGTCGCTGCCAGTCTGGAGCATGAGGATCAGGATGATTTCCGCGCCGATCGCGGCAGTATCGGCATCGGCTATACCCGGCAGTTGCGGCATCTGGACGGCGAGGTTGGCCTGACCTTTACCTTTGAGCGCAGCACCGATGCGCTGGGCACCGACCATTTCGCCACCCTGTCGCTGCCGCTTGCCGCCGAATGGGACCGGCGCGACGACACCGCCAACCCGGCCAGCGGCAGCTTTGCCCGGCTGGAACTGGAGCCGTTTCTGGGGTTTCAGGATGCCGGCACCGGCACACGGGCGGGATTTGATACAAGGCTTTATCGCAGCCTTGGTGCCGAGGGCAAATGGGTTGCGGCGTTTCGCCTGCAGGGTGGCGCGGTGTTGGGCACCGGCCTGTTCGACACGCCGCGCGACTATCTGTTCTATTCCGGCGGCGGCGGCACCGTACGCGGCCAGCCGTTCCAGTCGCTGGGCGTCAGCACGGCTTGCCCGACGGGTTTCGGGGCCGGCTGCGTGGTCGACAGCGGCGGGCTGAGCTTTGTCGGCCTGTCGGCGGAACTGCGGGGGCAGATGTCAAAGACGCTGGGCCTGGTGGCGTTTGCCGATGCCGGCTTTGTCAGTGACACGGTGTTTGGCAATGGTGCCGTTCACTCTGGCGCAGGGCTCGGGTTGCGGCTGAATTCCGGCATCGGCCCGATCCGCTTTGATCTGGCGGTGCCGGTCGCGGGGTCAACAGGCAAAGGGGTGCAGCTTTACGTCGGCATCGGGCAGGCGTTCTGATGCGGGTGTTCTGGCTGGTCCTTGCGCTTCTGGTGCCCACGCTGCTCTGGCCCACGCTTCTCGCGGCACAGCAGGATGACAAGGGCTACCTGACACGGCTGTTGCAGGACAGCCTGTCCTCTGCCGGGCGGCAGGTCCAGATCGAGGGATTTCAGGGCGCGCTATCGTCGCGCGCCAGCCTGACCAGCCTGACCATCGCCGACGATCAGGGCATCTGGCTGACACTGCACGGCGTCACGCTGGACTGGAGCAGGGCAGCGCTGCTGCGCGGGCGGCTGGAGGTGACTGCGCTGACGGCAGATGCCATCCTGCTGGACCGTTTGCCGCAGCGCGACACCGCCGCCATTCCCGCCACTCAGGCGCAGGGGTTCAGCCTGCCCGACCTGCCGGTGTCCGTCAGCATCGGCAAGATCCGTGCAACGCGGGTTGATCTGGGGGCAACAGTGCTGGGCCGGGCCGTGGCGCTGTCACTGGATGGCGCATTGCAACTGGGCAACGGCGAAGGTGCCGCAACACTTGCCGTGCGGCGGATCGACGGGGCGTTGGGGGCGCTGACCTTTGCCGGCACCTATGCCAGTGCGAGCCGCCAGTTGGCACTTGACCTGAGCCTGAACGAAGGTGCCAGTGGCATTGCCGCAATGGTGCTGGGGATTTCGGGGCAGCCCCCGGTGGCACTGACCCTGCGTGGCAGCGGGGACATCGATGATTTTCAGGCGCAGGTGACGCTGCAAACCGATGGTGCAGACCGGCTGGCAGGCACCGTCCGCCGCACCACCGGCGCAGTCGGCACCACCGATACCAGCCGCTTTTCGGCTGACTTTGCCGGCGATATCGCCCCGCTGTTCGCCCCGGCCTATCGCGACTTTTTCGGCACCAACATCCATCTGGCTGCCGATGCGGCGCGGCTGGCGGATGGCGGGTTCGACCTGCGCCGCTTCACCCTTGAGGCCGCCGCCGTCAGCCTTGGCGGGCGGCTGCGGCTGGCTGCCAGTGGGCTGCCCGACCTGGCCGACATCACGGGCCGCATCGCGCCACCCGACGGTGTGCCGGTGGTGCTGCCGCTGCCCGGTGCTGTGACCGAAGTGACCGGAGCCACCGTCGCGCTGCAGTTCGATGCGGTGCAGGGGCCCGACTGGCAGGGCAGCATCGGCCTGTCCGGCCTGCACCGCCCGGGGTTTGACACGGGCCTGATGGTACTGAGCGGCAAGGGTCGCCTCAGCCATGCCGATGCGGGCGTGACCCCTGCGCTCACCGCCCGGTTCAGCTTCCTCGCCACCGGCATCGGGTTTGCCGATCCCGGTCTGGCGGCAGCGGTGGGAAGCAGCCTGACCGGCGAGGCAGAGCTGAACTGGCAACGGGGGCAAGCGCTGGCGGTGCCGCATATCAGCCTTGCCGGGGATGGTTACGGGGTCACGGCATCGGGCACCATCGCGACCCCGGGCGTCGACCTGCAGGTGGCAGGCAGTGCCACGGCGCAGATCGCCGACCTGTCACGCCTGTCGTTGCTGGCGCGGCGGGAGTTGGCGGGGGCGGTGAGTGCCGATCTTTCGGGCAGCGCTCAGATCCTGTCGGGCGCGTTTGACCTGACGGCGGATCTGGCGGGGCAGGATATCGCGCTGGACCAGCCGCAGTTTGACAGCCTGTTGCAGGGGCAAAGCCAGATCACCCTTTCGGCAGCCCGCAGCGAAGCCGGAACCATTCTGCGCCAACTGGATGTCAGCGCCGGTGGGGCGCGGATCACCGCCTCGGGCAATGCCAGCCCCACGGCAGACCGGCTGGCGGCCCAGTTGGTCTTTGCCGACCTGTCGGCGCTTGGCCCGCCGTTTGGCGGGGCGCTGACCGCCGATCTTGCCCTGTCGGGCGCAGGCCCGCTGTCACCGCAGACGGTTTCGCTGAACGGCACCGCAACCGACCTGGCCACCGGCATCGCCCCGCTGGACCGCCTGATTGCCGGTGCAAGCACTGTGGCGCTGGATGGGACTTCGGACGGGCTGGCATTGAGCATCAGCGCCTTGTCGATCAGCGCGGCCAAAGCCGGGGTGACCGCCAGCGGCGTGGTTTCACCCGAGGTCAGCCGCCTTGCGGCGCAGATTGCGCTGCCTGATCTTTCGGCGCTGGTTCCCCGGTTCGGCGGTGCGCTGGAAGCGGCGGCGGATGTGACCTTGCAAGGGCCGGACTGGCAATTGCTGCTCCAGGGCACCGGGCAGGACCTGTCGATCGGGATGCCGATGGCCGATCGGCTGCTCACGGGCCAGTCCACCCTGTCATTGGCAGCCCGGCCACAGGGCAGCGGCGTGGCGATCACCGGGGCCAGCCTTGCCACGCCACCGCTGGCACTGACGGGAGCAGGTCACTATGAACCCGGCATCACCACATTTGCAGCAGATGTGCAGCGGCTGGATCTTGCCGCACTGCAAACCATGGTCGGCGGCATCCTGTCGGGCCGGGTCAGCCTGGCCGAAGGGCCCAAGGGCCTCGCGGTGGACGCTGCCGCCAGCGGCAGGTCATTGACCATGGGCCTGCCGCTGATTGATCCCCTGCTGGCAGGAGGAAATGCGCTGACCCTGCGCGGCATGGTGGACGCTCAGGGCGGGCTGGAAATCGACGCGGCGACCTTGAGTGGCGATGAGGTGGCGGCCAGCGTCAAAGGCCGAGTCAAACCCGGTGAAAGCCATCTGGTGGCAGAGGTCGCGCTGGCCAGCCTTGCCCCCCTTGGCCCGGGCTGGCACGGCAGCGCCAGCGCCGCCGGCAGTTACCGCGAACAGGACGGCGGGCGACTGTTCGACCTGTCCGGCAGCGGCAACGGGGTGGGCAACGGGCTGGCGCCGGTTGACCGGCTGCTGGCGGGGGAAACCCGCTTTGCCTTTGCCGGCAGCGAAAGCGCCGGGGTTCTGGCGCTCGACCGCGCCACCCTGTCCAACCCGCGCCTGAGCGCCGAGGCAACGGGGACGCTGGCCAGCGGCGACCGGAAACTGGCGCTGACGGCGCGGATTGCCGATGTGGCGGTGCTGGCACCGGGGTTTTCCGGCGCGCTGAGCCTTGAGGGCGCGCTGGGCGATCAGGGCGGCCCCTTTCAACTGGATCTGACCGCGGCAGCGGGTGCGGCCCTGTCGGCGCGGATCAGCGGCACCGTGGCGCGCGATGTCGGTTCGGTGGAACTTGCGCTGGCTGGGCAGGCCGAGGCGGGGCTGGTCAACGGCTTCATCACGCCCCGCTCGGTGCAAGGGCGGGTCGGCTTTGATCTGGCGCTGAAGGGTGCGCCGCGCCTGTCGTCGCTGACCGGCACGCTGCGCGCCGAGGGTCTGCGGCTGGTCACCGAATATCCCGGCATCGCCGTTGCCGGTGTCACGGGCAGCGCAGTGCTGGCAGCGGGGCAGGCGCGGGTCGATCTGTCAGGGCAGGCCGCACTGGGCGGGCAGGTCACGCTTCGGGGGCCGGTGGCGCTGGCAGCACCCTTCAGTGCCGATCTGGCGCTGACGCTGGGCGGGGTGGTGCTGCGCGACCCGCAGCTTTACGACACCTCGCTGACCGGGGGGCTGACCATCACGGGGCCGCTGGCGGGCGGGGCGCGGATCGCGGGCAGCCTTGATCTGGGGCCGACCGAACTGCGGGTGCCATCAACCGGCCTTGGCGGTGCGATTGCGATCCCCGAAGTGACCCATCTGGCGGAACCGGCCGATGTGCGGGCCACGCGGGACCGCGCCGGGTTGTTGCGCTCTGGGTCTGGCCGGGGCGGCGGTGTATCGGGCGGTGGCGTCGTCTATGGCCTTGATGTCATCATCAACGCGCCGCGCCGGGTGTTCATCCGGGGCCGCGGGCTGGATGCCGAACTGGGCGGCAGCGTGGCACTGGGCGGCTCCACTGCCGCTATCGTGCCAGTGGGAGAACTGGCGCTGATCCGCGGCCGGCTGGACATTCTGGGCAAGCGCTTCACGCTGGATGAGGGGTTGGCGCGGCTGCAGGGCCGCTTTGTGCCATTCATACGGCTGGTGGCATCGACCACCTCGGACGGCATCACCAGTTCCATCGTGGTAGAAGGCGACGCGCTGGCCCCTGCCATCAGCTTTACCTCGTCGCCCGACCTGCCCGATGAGGAGATTCTGGCGCGCCTGCTGTTTGGCCGGGCCCTGACCAGCATTTCCCCGTTTCAGGCGGCGCAACTGGCCGGTGCAGTGGCAACCCTCGCCGGGCGCGGCGGCGAGGGCATCATCGCCCGCCTGCGGCAGGGGTTCGGCTTTGACGATCTGGATCTGCAAAGCGACGGCAGCGGCACCACCGCGCTGAAGCTGGGGAAATATATCGGCGAAAATGTCTATACCGATGTCACCATCGGGTCCGATGGCAAAAGCACCGTGACGCTGAACCTGGATCTGTCGCCCTCGGTCACGGTGCGGGGCGCGCTGGGGACGGATGGCAAAACCGGACTGGGTGTGTTTTTCGAAAGGGACTATTGACCTGCCGGTGGCAAGACAGATGGATATTTGAACCGATAAGAAACCGCGCAGTCAGTATCTTGACCGTTCCAGTTCGGCGTTCAATGCGGCACCAAGCAGTACGGCATAGGCGCTGATGTAGAACCACATCAGCAGCGCAATCACCGCGCCGATCGAGCCATAGACCTGGTTGTAGCTGCCGAAGTTGGACAGATAGAACGAAAACGCCACCGACGCGCCAGACCATAGCACCACCGCCAGTACCAGCCCGGGGCTGACGAACACCGCGCGTTCCTTTTGGCGGTTGGGTCCATAGCGATACAGCACCATAATGCCCATCACCACCACCGTAACGGCGGCGAACCATTTCAGCCCGGCGATGGTCCATGCCGTCCACGGCCCAATGGGGGCGAGCGCCAGCAGAACCGGTGCCACCACCACCGCCACCAGAGCCACCATCGCCACCCCGATCAGCACCAGCGTCAGCGCCATGGCCGCCAGCGTATGGCCAAGTCCGCCGCGCAGCGTGGTGCCATGGATCACATCCAGCCCGTGGATCATCGCCGCAATCCCGGCCCGGGCCGACCACAGCGCCGCAATGATCGACAGGGCCGTCGCCCATTGCAACGTGCTGTGATTGGCCGCGATCAGCGCCTTGACCTGCAGATCCACCAACGTAAAGGCCTCATGCGGCAGAAACCGCGCAAAGGGCTGCATCTGCGCCTCGATCACCGCCGGATCGGCCAGATAGCCCCACAGCGCAATCAGCGCTGCCACCCCGGGAAAAATCGCCAGCATGGCGTAAAACGCCACTCCCGCCGCGATCAGGCTGAGGTCACGGTCGCCGGTGGCATTCCAGATCGCCTTGATCGTGGACCAGGCGACGCGCAGATAGGGGGCAAGACTGCTCATCCTCCTGGTGTTGCGCATCGGGGGTCGCTAATCAAGGCAGGGTTTTGCAGTCGGCGTGTGCCTGCCGGGATTGCGGCGGCACCGAGAATCCTTGACTTGGGTTAACGCCACTGCCCTAGTAAGGTTCTCGTTCGGGGCGCTGGCCCCCAAAAACACCATTCACAACGGGGATTCACATGAAACATCTGAACCGACTTGTCGCGGCAGCTGCCATTGCCGCACTGCCCTTTGCCGCGCCGATGGCGCAGGCAGAAGTACCCGCCGATACCTTCATCCAGGCCTGGACCCTGGATGACATGATTTCGCTCGACCCTGCCGAGGTCTTCGAATTCTCTGCCTCGGAGATCCTTGGCAACAGCTATGAGCCGATCATTTCCTATGACCTCAACGATGTCTCCAAGATCTTTGGCGTTGTCGCCGACACCTGGACCATGTCTGCCGACGGCAAGACCATGTCTTTCACCGTGAAGCAGGGCAAGAAATTCGCCTCGGGCAACGACATGATGGCGGATGACGTGGTGTTTTCCATCGTCCGCGCCATCAAGCTGGACAAATCGCCCGCCTTCATCCTTGGCCAGTTCGGCTTGACGGCGGACAATGTCGAAACCATGGTCAAGCAGACCGGCGACTACAGCTTTGATTTCACCATGGATCAGGCCTATGCGCCGACGTTCCTTTTGTACTGCCTGACCGCCACGGTGGCGATGGTGGTCGACAAGGATCTGGTGGTGGCCAACGAAGTCGATGGCGACTTCGGCTACAACTGGCTGAAAACCAACTATGCCGGTTCCGGCCCGTTCGTGATCAAGGAATGGCGCGCCAACGAGACGGTGGTGCTGGAAGCGAACCCGAACTATGGCGGCGAGAAGTCCGCCTTTGTCCGCGCGATCTACCGCCATGTGCCCGAAGCCGCCACGCAGCGCCTGCTGCTGGAAAAAGGCGATATCGACGTGGCGCGTGACCTGTTGCCCGAAGAGCTTACAGCACTTGCCGCCAATCCGGATATCCAGATCCAGTCCGGGCCCAAAGGCACGATCTTCTACATGGCGATGAACCAGAAGAACGAATTCCTCTCCAAGCCGGAAGTGCGCGAGGCGATGAAATATCTGGTGGACTACGCTGCCATCGCCGACACGATCGTGAAGGGGAAGATGGCGGTTCACCAGACCTTCCTGCCCAAGGGCTTCCTGGGCGAACTGGACAGCAACCCCTACAGCCTGAATGTCGAAAAGGCCAAGGAACTGCTGACCAAGGCCGGCCTGCCCGATGGCTTTACCGTAACGATGGACACGCGCAACACGCCGGACGTGACGGCGATTGCCCAGGCGGTACAGCAGACGATGGCGCTGGCCGGGGTAAAGCTGGAGATCATCCCCGGCGATGGTGGCCAGACACTGGAAAAGTACCGCGCACGCACGCACGACATCTACATCGGGAACTGGGGCCCGGATTATCAGGACCCGCACACCAACGCGACCTTTGCCCGCAACCCGGATAACGGCGATACGCCTGCGGCCAAGCCGCTGGCATGGCGCAACGCCTGGGTGATCCCGGAAATGACCGCCAAGGCCGATGCCGCCGTGCTGGAGACCGATGGGGCAAAGCGCGCAACGATGTACCGCGAACTGCAGGCCGAGCATCAGCAGACCTCGCCCTTCATCATCATGTTTCAGGAAACCGAGGTTGCCGCCGTGCGCGCCAACATCAAAGGCTACATCATCGGCCCGTCGTTCAATGACAATACATTCCGGTTCGCGACGAAGGAATGACGACAACCGACCTGGATACCGGAGGGGGCGCACGCGCCCTTTCCAACTGGGTTCTGCGGCCGCTGAAGCTTCTGGCTTCGGTGGCCGTTACCTTTCTTGGCCTGCTGCTGGTGACGTTCCTCATCAGCCACGTCGTAGCGGTGGATCCCGTTCTGGCCGTGGTCGGGGATCGCGCGTCCAAAGCGACGTACGACAAGATGTTCATCGAGATGGGGCTGGATAGGCCCCTGTGGGAACAGTTCTGGATTTACCTGCAAAAGATCCTGTCGGGCGATCTGGGCAAAAGCTTCCTGACCAAGAAATATATTGTGGATGATCTCGCGCGCGCCTTTCCGGCCACACTGGAACTGGGCACCGTCGGTATCCTGATCGGCACGCTGTTCGGCATCCCGCTTGGCGTGCTGTCGGCGGTCAAGGCGGGGAAACTCGCGGATCAGATCGTGCGGGTCGTGGGCCTGATCGGCTATTCCGCACCGATCTTCTGGCTCGGCCTCGTGGGCCTGCTGATCTTTTACGCCAAGCTGGACTGGATCGCCGGGCCGGGGCGGATCGACATTTCCTATGAATATTCCATCACCCCCGCCACCGGGCTTTTGCTGCTGGACAGTGCGATGCAGGGCCAGTGGGAGGCGTTTCGCAACGCATTCGCCCATATCATCTTGCCCGCCTCGCTGCTGGGTTACTTTTCCATGGCCTATATCAGCCGGATGACCCGCAGTTTCATGCTGAACGAACTGGCGCAGGAATATGTGACCACCGCGCGGGTAAAGGGCGTGGCGGAATGGCGGATCATCTGGGTCCATGCGCTGCGCAATGCCGCCGTGCCGCTGGTGACGGTGGTGGTGCTATCCTACGCCGGGCTACTGGAAGGCGCGGTGCTGACAGAAACGGTGTTCGCCTGGCCCGGCCTCGGCATGTACCTGACCAATTCGCTGCAGGTTGCCGACATGAACGCCGTGCTGGGCGGCACGCTGCTGATCGGCGCGATCTACATCGGGCTCAACCTGCTATCCGACCTGCTCTATACGCTTCTGGACCCCCGCACGCGGAAGCGGGCATGAGCAAATTTCGCACGCGGAGGCGCGCATGAGCACCAATATACAGGCGACCGGCACCCGCGCCTGGCTCCTGACCGATCATCCCGCCTCGCGCTCGCAAGCCCGCTGGGGCCAACGCTACCGCATCTGGCTGGCGCTTCGGTCCAACCGCCTCGCCATGGTCGGCTTCTGGATCATCGTGGCCCTGATCGCCACCGCCATCCTTGCGCCCGTGCTTGCCCCATACGATCCCGTCACCGGCATCGGGGGCCTGCGCGGCGCGCGGCTGGTGGCACCGTCGCTGGCCTTCCCGATGGGCACCGACGATCTGTCGCGCGATATCCTGAGCCGCGTGATCTGGGGCTCGCGCCTGACCCTGACCGTCATCGCACTGGTGGCCATTATCGCAACCCCCATCGGCCTGCTGGTTGGCACCACCGCCGGTTATTTCGGCGGCTGGGTCGATACGATCCTGATGCGCATCACCGATATATTCCTCGCCTTTCCCCGGCTGATTCTCGCCCTCGCCTTCGCCTCTGCCCTTGGTCCGGGGATCGAGAACGCGATCATCGCAATCGCCATCACCTCGTGGCCACCCTATGCCCGCCTTGCCCGCGCCGAAACGCTGACGATCCGCGAAACCGACTATATCAACGCGATCCGCCTGCAGGGTGCCTCGCACGCCCGCATTCTGTGGGGCCATATCACGCCACTGTGCCTCTCGTCCGTCATTGTCCGCGTCACGCTGGACATGGCGGGGATCATCCTGACTGCGGCGGGGCTGGGCTTCCTCGGCCTTGGCGCGCAGCCGCCGGATCCGGAATGGGGCGCGATGATCGCCTCGGGCCGCCGCTTCCTGATCGACCAATGGTGGGTCGCCACCATGCCGGGCATCGCGATCTTTACCGTGTCGCTCGGCTTCAACCTGCTCGGCGACGGGCTGCGCGATGTGCTTGACCCCAAGGCGCGCAAATGACCCGGGCGGTTTCTTATTGGCTTGAATATCCCCGCCGGAGGCTCTGCCCGTGACACCCTTGCTGCAGGTTCAGAATCTGACCATCTCGTTTCCCACCCGGCAGGGGCCGTCGCAGGTGGTGCGCAATGTCTCGTTCACCCTTGGCCGCGAGCGGTTGGGCATCGTCGGCGAATCCGGTTCGGGCAAGTCGCAGACCGGGCGGGCTTTGCTGGGGCTGACGCCGCCGCCCGGAGTGGCCACGGCCGATATCCTGTCGTTCGATGGCACCGATCTGCGCAACGCCACACCGCAGGTCTGGCGCAGCCTGCGCGGCATCCGCATTTCGATGGTGATGCAGGATCCGAAATATTCGCTGAACCCGGTGATGACCATCGGCCGCCAGATCGTCGAGGCCTACCGCACCCAGAAAGGTGGTGCGAAGACCGAGGCGCGCGACCGTGCCATCGCCATGCTGGAGGCAGTGCAGATCCGCGACCCGGCGCGGGTGTTCGCCGCCTATCCGCATGAACTTTCCGGCGGCATGGGCCAGCGCGCGATGATCGCCATGATGCTGATCACCGAGCCGGATCTGCTGATCGCCGATGAACCGACCTCGGCGCTGGATGTCACGGTGCAACTGGAGGTGCTGGCGATCCTTGACCGGCTGGTGACCGATCGCGGCATGGGGCTGATCTTCATCAGTCACGATCTGCGTCTGGTGTCCACTTTCTGCGACCGGGTTCTGGTGATGTATGCCGGACGCATCGTCGAGGAGGTCAGGGCAGCGGATCTGGCCCATGCGCGCCACCCCTATACTCAGGGGCTTTACACCTGCCTGCCGCGGATCGACGGCAACACCCGCCCGTTGAAAACCCTGCAACGCGATGCGGATTGGGCGCTCTGATGCCGCTGATCGACATCCGCACCCTGGAAGTGACCTTTGGCACCCATGCCAACCCGGTGCAGGCGGTCAGGGGCCTGTCGTTGTCGGTGATTGAGGGCGAAAGCTACGGTATCGTCGGCGAATCCGGTTCGGGCAAATCTACGGTGTTGCGCGCCATCTGCGGCCTTGCACCCACCAGCGCCGGCATCATCGCACTTGGCGGACAGACCCTTGCCGCGCCAAGGGCGGCTGCCTTTTACCGTCAGGTCCAGATGGTGTTTCAGGACCCCTATGCCTCGCTGCATCCGCGCCACACGGTGGACCGCGTCCTGTCTGAACCTTTGGCGATTCATGGCTTTGCCGACGGCGAAGCCCGGATCGAACGGGCGCTGGACGATGTGGGCCTTGGCACGGGTTTCCGGTTTCGCTACCCGCACCAGCTTTCCGGCGGTCAGCGCCAGCGCGTTGCCATTGCCCGAGCCCTGATCCTGGAGCCCACGGTGCTGCTGCTTGATGAACCGACCTCGGCGCTGGATGCCTCGATCCAGGCAGAGGTGCTGAACCTTTTGGACCGGCTGCGCGTTGAACGGGGGCTGACCTATATCCTTGTCAGCCATGACCTTGCCGTGGTGTCGCATATGTGCGACCGCCTGATGGTGATGCAGTTCGGCCAGGCGGTGGAAGAACTGACCCGCGCCGACCTGCAATCCCACCGGGCCACGATGCCCTATACCAACGCCTTGCTGACAGCCAGCGAAGGCTACTCCCGCAAGGACGCCCACCCATGAGCCCGCCAGTGATCCCCCCTGTGATCCCGCCTGTGATCCCGCCAGTGATCCCCCCTGTGATCCCCCCTGTGATCCCGGTATTCGACGGCCACAACGACATCCTGCTGAAACTGCTGCGTCTGCCGGCTGAAGCGCGCGATGCCGCATGGCTGGAGGGTAACGGCAGCGGCCATCTGGATCTGCCCCGGATGCAGCGCGGCGGCTTTGCCGGTGGCTTTTTCGCCATTTACATCCCGTCGCCGCACAATGGCGTGGATTACGACACGCTGATGGACACGCCGCCCTATGACGTCGCGCTGCCGGATCTGATCGGGGCCGAGGCGGCACAGCCGACGGCGCTGGCGATGGCCGGAATTCTGCTCCGCATGGAGCGGATATCGGGTGGGGCGTTCAGGGTTTGCCGCTCTGCCGCCGAGGTGCGCGCTGCGGTAGCCGCCGGCACGGTGGCCGCCATCATGCATCTGGAAGGGGCAGAGCCGATCGGGCCCGATCTGGATGCGCTGCATGCCTTTCACGCCATGGGCCTGCGCTCGCTCGGCCCGGTGTGGAGCCGCCCGACCATCTTTGGCCATGGTGTGCCATTCCGCTTTCCCGGCAGCCCCGATACCGGGCCGGGCTTGACCGACCTCGGCCGCGCACTGGTGCGCGAATGCAATGCCCTGGGGGTGATGATCGACCTCAGCCATCTGAACGAAGCCGGTTTCAACGATGTGGCGGCGCTGTCGGATGCGCCACTGGTGGCAACCCATTCCAATGCGCACGCCCTCACGGCTTCCACCCGAAACCTGACCGACCGGCAACTGGCGATGATCGCAGACAGCAACGGGATGGTCGGGCTGAACTTTGCCACCGTATTCCTGCGCCCCGATGGCCGCCAATCCGCCGATATGACCTGGGATCCGGTGCTGCGCCACATGGATCACCTGCTGGAAAGGCTGGGTGAAGATCGGTTGGGTTTCGGCTCGGATTTCGACGGGGCAACGGTGCCGCAAGGCATCGGCGATGTTGCAGGGCTTCCAGCGCTGCTTGATGCCCTGCGGGCGCATGGCTATTCCGAACCGCTCTTGCAAAAGCTGGCCCATGAAAACTGGCTGGCCCTGCTGGACCGCACGTTGAAATAGCCGGACCGCCTACTCGGCAGGGCCGGTATTGCGCTCCTGCGCCCTTGACGGCTGATAGCCTTCGACCCAGCGGTCGGCAACGGCGCGGGCTGCATCGACATCACCAACCGCCACGGCGGCGCGCAGGGCCCGCAGCGCCGATGCCACCTCGATCTCCGACAGCCGCTCTTCCTGCGCACAAAGGATTTTCGGGTGGGGGGTGGTCAGCAGCCCTTCGCCGATCATCAATTCTTCATGCAGCTTTTCGCCATCGCGCAGGCCCACGGTTTCGATCTCGATATCACCATCGGGGTTGGCCTCGTCACGCACCGTATAGCCCGACGCTTCGATCACCTGCCGCGCCAGTGTGCGGATCAGCACCGGCTGCCCCATATCCAGCACATAGACCTCGCCGCCCCGGGCATAGGATCCGGCCAGCAGCACCAGCCGCGCCGCTTCCTGCACCGTCATGAAATAGCGGGTGACATCGGGGTGGGTCAGCGTCACCGGGCCGCCGCGCGCGATCTGTTCCTGAAACAGCGGCACCACCGATCCCGACGATCCCAGCACATTGCCGAACCGCACCATGGCAAAGGCCGTCAGGGGCGAGCGCGCCGCCAGATCCTGCACCACCAGTTCCGCCAGCCGCTTGCTTGCCCCCATCACGTTGGTGGGCCGCACCGCCTTGTCGGACGACACCAGAATGAACCGGCTGACCCCGACCTCACGCGCCTCGCGCGCAATCGTCGCGGTGCCAAGCACATTGTTGGCCATGCCGACCAGAGAGTTCAGTTCGACCAATGGCACATGTTTGTAGGCGGCGGCATGCAGAACCACGTCGATCCGGTGATCCGTCAAGATGCGGCGCACGATCCGCTGATCGGTGACCGAACCGAGCAGGGCCACCAGTTCGGTGCCTGCTTCTTCCGCCATCGGGCGCAGATCCTGATCAACGGTGTAAAGCGCCAGTTCCGACAATTCGAACAGCACGATCCGTTTCGGGCGACAGGCCATGATCTGGCGGCACAGTTCCGAACCGATTGACCCGCCAGCCCCCGAAACCAGCACCGATTTGCCTGCATAGGCCTCGGCACCGCCCAGCATTTCATGGTCCAGCCGGGCGCGGCCCAGCAGGCGGTGCGGCAGAACCGGGCTCAGCTTGTCGACCAGCGCCTCTTCGCCGATCAGTTGCGCGAATGACGGCAGCGCCTGGACCTCCAGCCCCAGCTTCTGCAGCCTGCGGGCAATCTGGCTTTGCTTGGGTTGTGACAGTGATGGCATCGCCAGCAGGACCCGGTCGATGTTCCGCTCCCTGGCGATTTCGCTGATGCGGTTGGGGCGATGCACCTTCAGCCCTGCCACCGTCATGCCCTGCATGGCGATATTGTCATCGACAAAGGCCACCGGCTCGATCGACTTGTGCGATTTCAGCGCCGAGGCAAGCTGCATCCCGGTGGTGCCGGCACCATAGATCAGCACCCGGCAGCGCGGCTGCGAGTTGCGATAAAGCTCCAGCACCACTTTCAGCATCACGAAGCGGATACCAAAGGCCAGCAGAAAGCACATGACCCCGAACAGCACATGGACGCCAAAGGGAAAGGCACGCCCGGCAACCTCGGTCATCAGAAAACTGGCTGCCGTCATCGCCACCCCAAAGACGGCGGTTTTCTGCACCCCGCTCAGGTCATAGGCGTTGAGCCGCATCTTGGGGATGCCCAGCACGAGCGAAATTCCGGCGGCAAGCGCGCACAGCAACGGCACGAACGGCAGAATGCGGGTGATCGGTATCACCAGTTCGACGGTGTTGAACTGGATCACAAAGCTGAACAGATAGGCCAACGGCACCGCAACCACATCGACCGCAAGCAGAAACAGTTGTTTCTGCTGGATGCTGAGCGATTTTATGAAATTCAGCATGACGCGGAATGAACCTGTTTTGGCACTGAACAGAGCAACCCTCTCCAAACCGAGCAACACACACAAAATGCGGGTCGAAACCCACCGATCCATTCTTTTTGCGAAGTCAGGAAAGACAGCGTCTGCCCCTACCCTTGCCGGTTTCGAGGCCCGGATCAAGTCCGGCGTTGCCGAGGTTCTGGCCGGTCGGCGGGCCTATGCCAAAAGTTTATGCTGCAATCGGCGTGACTACGCGAATTACGCGCATCTTCCGGGCGCTTCGCCCACCGTGGCGGCGGTTTCCCTTCGTGGGTCCAGGCAATCCGGCCAACTGTCGCCGATTTCTTAATAATTGGTTAACTTCAGACGCTCTGGCATTTTGCAACGCCCGAATCCCTGTTAGAAGCGGAAAATCCGGACAGACGGAGCGATCATTTGGCAGAACCCTACACCCCATCAATGGCAGCATTCGGGCTGCCGGTATTTACCCTCAACCAGATCGCCCACCAGTTGACCACCGCCTATTGGCCCGACCAGCGCACCCGGCATTTTGCCGTGCAACCTGGCGGCACCCTGACGGTTGACCTGTCGGGCCTGACCGCAGACGGTGCCCGTTTGACCCGGCTGGCGCTGGAGGGCTGGACCTCTGTCACCGGCGTGGGATTTGCCGAAACCACCTTCAACCCGCAGATCACCTTTGACGATGAAGCGGCCGGTGCCTATGCCACAACCGCCATCGTCAACGGCACCATCAAATCCGCATTCGTCAATGTATCGACGGGCTGGATCGCCACCTACGGCACCACGCTCGACAGCTATTCACTGCAAACCTACCTCCATGAAATCGGCCATGCCCTGGGGCTGGGGCATGCGGGAAACTACGATGTGAGCGCTGCCTATGGCGTGGACAACAGCTACCTGAACGACAGTTGGCAAGCCTCGCTGATGTCGTATTTCAGCCAGTCCGACAATACCTGGGTCAACGGCACCCAGGCCTGGGCCGTTACCCCGATGATCGCCGATATCATCGCAGTGCAAAGCCTGTACGGCGTGGCAGGGGGAACCCAGGCGGGCGATACGGTCTGGGGCAACGGCGCCACCGTCGGCGGCTATCTGGGGCTGCTGTTCGGCCAGATTTTCGGCACCGACCCGGCGGATGCCATTCTGTTTTCCGGAACCGATGTCGCCATCACGATCTTCGATACCGGCGGCACCGACCTGCTGGACCTTGGCCCTGACATTCACGACCAGCGGATCGACCTGAATCCCGAAGGCATCTCCGATATTCTGGGCGCCGTCGGAACGCTGGTCATTGCGCGGGGAACCCTGATTGAAAACTGCATCGCCGGGTCGGGCAATGATCTCGTCACCGGCAACCGGGCCGCCAATGGGCTGTGGGGCAAAGACGGTTCAGACACACTGGCAGGAGCGGGTGGCCGCGACAGTCTGGATGGCGGCAACGGCGCTGATCTGCTGGCGGGCGGTGCCGGCGGCGATCGGCTGACCGGGCGCGGCGGTGCCGATCAGATCACCGGCGGCGCGGGCCGGGACGTGCTTACTGGGGGCAAGGGGGCGGATGTCTTTGTCTGGCAAGCCGCCAGTGAGGCATTGGCCAGCCTTGCCGACCGCGTCACCGATTTCGTGCAAGGCAGCGATCTGCTTGACCTTGCCGCCGTTGATCCGGATGCCGTTGCTGCCGGGGTTCAGAGCTTTCACTTCATCGGTTCAGCCGGCTTTGGTGCCAGCACCGGCGAATTGCGCTACACTGCCGATCTGGCGCTGGGCATCACCCGGATCGAGGCTGATACCAATGGCGACGGCAGCGCCGACCTCGCCATTGATCTGGTGGGCGTCTTTGCGCTTCTGGCAACCGATTTCCTGCTGTAGGATCCGCCCGTGTCCTCAACGACAGGAGTATCCGATGCCCTATGTCGAAGCCTTTCTGGTACCGGTGGTTTCCGCCCGGTTTGATGCCTATGCCGCGATGGCGCAGGAGGCGGCGGGCATCTGGAAACAGCTTGGCGCGCTGGCGGTGATGGAGGCCCGCGCCGATAATGCGCCGGTGGGGGAACTGACCTCTTTCCCCCGCGCCGTGATGCTGAAGGAGGGCGAGGAGGTGGTCCATAGCCATATCCTGTTTCGCGACCGTGCCCACCGCGACGTGGTGATGGAGGCGGCGATGGCCCACAAGCATCTGATGAGCCTGATGGAGACCGATGTGATGGACGGCAAGCGGATGATCTGGGGCGGGTTCCAAAGCTTTGTCGATGCCTGACGCGCCAAGGTCGCCGTTTCTGCTGCTGGCACTGAACAACGCCTGGGCCAATGACCGCCTGATCGCAGCGTGCGAGGGGCTGGCGGAGGGCGGTTTTGCCGCCCGCCGCACCAGCTTTTTCCCCTCGCTGCGCTCCACCCTCAACCACATCCACGCCGTTGACCGCTATTACATCGACGCAATGACCCGGGGCGGCCTTGGCCCGCACGCCTTTTACGACGCCCCCGATTTCGCCTCTGCCGCGCTGCTGCGCCCGGCGCAGGCGATGCTCGACCAGCGGCTGATCCGGTTTTGCGAGGATCTGGAGCCGGGGGCGGAGGCGGGCTTTGTCACCACCGACCGGGGGGTGAAGGGGATGGTGGCCGAGCGGGTGGACCACCTGCTGCTTCACCTGTTCCAGCACCAGACCCACCACCGGGGCCAGGCCCATGCGATGCTGGCCGGAACCGAGGTGAAACCGCCGCAACTGGATCAGTTCTTTCTGGCCTTTGATGGCGGGCGGGCCGGGTAGGCGGATAGGGCTTGCCGATCCGCCCCGGGGTATTGCAGATTGCAAGCGGGGGCATGATGGCACGCATCCGAAGCTGGGCAGATATCGTTGCGCGGACGGCGGGGGAATTGTCGCCCGCCGAACAGATGTTGATCGACCATTGCAAGGCGGGCACCCTTTGCAAGCTGGGCGGCGGCACCCGCCCCGATGCAGCCGCCCCCGCAACCACCATCAGCGCCGACCTGCTGCGCTACCTGATCCTCGGGGGCTGCGACAATTGCCGGGTGGATCAACTGGGGGTGCAACTGGAAGGCGGCTGGATCACAGGCCCGCTCGACCTGTCCTTTGCCAGTGCCAAGGGCCAGACCAATCTGGCCAACTGCCATTTCACCGACCAGATCGGGGCGCTGCAAGCCCGGCTGGACCTCCTCAACCTTTCCGGCAGCAAGGTCCCCGGCCTGAACGCACAGGGCGCGGCGGTGACGGGCGCTGTGTTCCTGCGCGACAAATTCCACGCCACCGGCGAGGTGCGCCTGTCGGGGGCGAAGATCGGCGGGCAGCTTGACTGCAGCGACGGGAGGTTCGAGGGCGGCGAGGTCACCCAGGCTGACGGCATCACGACAACGGGCGACGCGCTGAACGCCGAGGGCGCAGAGGTGACGGGCGCTGTGTTCCTGCGCGAC
>Ga0105049_10002394_pt1 | contig 22208 bp, 23 predicted proteins | sample MAT06_FD_78087 | JGI IMG/M metagenome (GOLD analysis project Ga0105049, IMG submission 78087) | Freshwater microbial communities from Lake Fryxell liftoff mats and glacier meltwater in Antarctica - MAT-06 | ecosystem: Environmental > Aquatic > Freshwater > Ice > Liftoff microbial mat | place...
CGCGCCGTTGAAGAAGGCGCTGATTGATTCCAAACTCGGGGCGGACGTGTTCATGGCCGGCACTGACAATCCCGGTCACGAGTTCACGTTCCACGTTGGCTTGAAAGGGAGTGAGCCGGATCACGCCGACCAGTTTGAGAAGCTCGTCCTCGACACACTGGAACAAATCGCGGCCACGCCACTCGCGCCGGATCGGATCGCAGCGGCATTTCAGCAGTTGACGTATCAGACGCTGGAAGTGAAGACGCTGTTCCCGATGCATCTGTTGTACGCCAGCAATTACACGTGGCCGTTCAACGGCGACCCGCTCACTTACCTGCGCATGAGCGACCATCTCGCCGCCTGCCGGCAACGCTACGCCGCCGACCCGGCGTTGTTCAACAATCTCATCCGCACCGGCCTGCTCCAGAATAATCACCGGCTCCGCGTCGCGCTCCGTCCCGACCGGGAAATCCAAGCCCGCACCGACGCCGCGTTCACGAAGCGCATGGCCGAGCAACGCGCCCAGTTTACCAGCGAGCAGATTGCCACCATCGCGAAAACCGCCGCGGCACTCGAAGCTGCGCAAGGCATCCCCAATTCGCCGGAGGCCCTCGCCAAGTTGCCGCAACTCAAGGCCAGCGACCTCCCGGCCAAGCCGCGCCATATCCCGACCGAGGTGGCGACGGTGGGCGCGTTCACCGTGCTGCGCAACGATGTGTTTGCAAATGGCGTGAACTACTTCGAGTTGGATGTGGACTTGGCCGGTTTGCCGGTCGAGTTGTACGCCGCAATCCCCCGCTTCTGCGACGCGGCGAACAAGATGGGCGCCGCCGGGCAGTCCTTCACCCAAATCGCCGAACGCCGCGCCGCCTGTACCGGTGGGTTGTGGTGTACCGCCAACATCTGGCGGCACGCAACCAATCCCGGGCAAACACTCCGCCGGCTGCGGTTCGGATTGAAAACGCTCGATGGCGAAGCGGACAACGCGTTGCGTTTGTTGGGCGATTTGATCTTCGGCGTGGATTCCCGCGACAAGGCGCGCTTGCAAGATGTGCTGACTCAAACCCGCGCCGCGTACCGGACCAGCCTCGTCAATGACGGCATGAGTACCGCCCGCCGGCATGCCGCCCGCGGTCTCAGCCCCGAAGCGGCCATCGAAAACCTGTTTATCAGTCCGGCCGTGCTGCGCACGATTGAGGAGCAAACCAACCAGTTCGACAAACACGCCGACATGATTGCGCATGACATTGAGCGTATCCGGGATTTCATTCTCAATCGTCGCCGGTGGACGATCAGCTTTACCGGCAGCGACAAGGTGTTTGCGGCGTTCCAGCAGCAACTCACCGCATGGTCTGCCCGCATGCGCGATGAGCCGGTCACGGACATTCTGCCGGTCTTCACGCCCTTCCAACAATTGCCCCGCGAAGGATTGGCCGGCCCGATGACGGTGGCGTATTGCACGCAGGTCATGCCCGCGCCGCACCTGACGCATCCGGACGTGCCGTTGTTCCGGTTGGCCGTTTACCTCGCGCGTTTCGATTATCTCCTGCCGGAGATTCGTTTCAAAGGCAACGCCTACGGCGCCGGTGTCGCCCACGACGATTCCCAAGGCGTGCTCTACCAATTCAGCTACCGCGACCCGCACGTGGTCGAGACCCTGAACGCGTTTGCGAAGCTGCGCGATTACATCGCCGCCCAAACGTGGTCGCAGACTGACATTGATCGCGCGATCATCGGCAGCGCCAAGGAAGCCGAGAAACCGATTCGCCCCGCCGAAGCCACCGCTGCGGCGTTGGCCCGGCATCTACGCGGTTTCACCAACCAGCTCCGCGAACAAAGCTACACCGCCACGCTGCGCGCGACGCCGCAGTCCGTGCAGGAAACCTTCCTGCGCGTCCTCGACGGCAACGCGCCACGCACCGCCGTCTGCGTTGTCTCCAGCCGGGAGAAGTTGACGGAAGCCAACCGGCAATTGGGCGATCAAGCGCTCGCCATCAGCGACATCCTGCCGTAGCAGGCTGTCCTCAGGCCGCCCCACCGGTAAGACTGCATCAATCCGTGGGCGAGCGGCTTGGAAAGTGGCGGTCGCGGCTGCAAGCGGACTTTCCCAACACCCGGCTAATACTTGGTCTTGAACCCCATCGCGCGGATGGCGCACCAGCCGATAGCGCCTTCGAGGATCATGAACAAGCCGCCAATGGTCAAGCCGATGCCGGGAAAGAGATAGACCGATTCGCGCGTGGTGAGTGCGAGGATCAGAAAGACCGCGCCGGCCAAGTCTAGGATCATCCCGATCACCACCCGGCCGATGCGGCCTTTGCGCTCAATGTTGCATTGTAATTTCAGACGCGCGCGCTCCTCTATTTCAGCCGGTTGCTGGCCCATTGCCCGACGAACAACGCGGCGAGCATCAGTCCCACCACAAAAATCCAACGGAACGCCGGCTCGGGCGGCGGCGTTTTCAGCCAGGCCGGCCAGATCGCCCACAACAACGCCGTGGAACCGAGAAAGACCACGACCAGCCAGCCGAGAAAATTGAAAGTCTTCCGTTCTTCCAGCAATTCCCCGCGCAGCCGGTGGATGGTGGCTTGATCCACGCGCAGCTTGGTGGCGGCGGTCTCCGCGAGCACGGTTTCGTCCGTGACGGCGGTGAGAAATTCGTTCACCAATTGCGTGGCGTGCTCCGCATCGTGTTCCAACACGAAAATGCCGCACACTTTGTCGCTGCCGGTGAGGCGTTCCGCGCTGTCGAACGGCGGCATCCGGGACGGCACGCGCTGGGTGGCTTCCAATCCGTTGTCGCGCAGATACCCGATGAGCAAGGTCCCTTCCCACTCGTCCCGGGCCTGATGGACTTGCACCAGCTTTTCCGCGTTCGGAGAATTGGGCTGGTTCATGATGCGCTCCGCTATTGCGATTCCAACTCCTCGCGGACGCGCTGGATCAGGTCATCCAGATAAAATGGTTTCTGCATGTACCCGCGCAAGCCCTTGGCGAACATTTGCTTCGCCACTTGATCATCGCAGGCCGTCAATAACAACACGCGCACATGGGGATCACACCGTTGCATGTGTTCGAGCACCACATCGCCGGTCAACTCCGGCATCACGTAATCCAGCAGCACCAACCCGATGTCGCGCCAATTCTTCTCAAAGTAAGCCAGTCCATCTTTGGCGCTCGTGGTTGTATGCACCACCAATCCTTCCCCTTCCAACGCCAGCCGAATGACATCGAGAATGTCTTTCTCGTCATCAATGGCCAGAATCTGTTTGGCTGGTTGCGAGTTGGTCGTGCTCATAATCAGACGGATTGCCGGTTCCGAATAGCTGCACTAGTATCATGGCTGCACACCTTGTGAAAGCGCAAAACGAATTTCAGGATCAGGTCGTCATCATCACCGGTGCCTCCGGCGGCATCGGCCACGAAACCGCCCAAGCCTTCGCTGCCCAAGGCGCGCGCGTCGTCGCCGCCTCGCGCCGCTCCGACCCGCCCTGTGATGTCACCCGGGCGGAAGATGTCCGCGCCCTCATCGCCCGCACCCACGCCACGTACGGTCGCATTGACATCCTCGTCAACAACGCCGGCATCGGAATGCGCGCCACCGTCGCCGACTCAAAGCTGGCGGATGTGCAGCAGGTGATGGATGTGAATTTCCACGGTGCCCTCCGCTGCATCCAAGAGGTGTTGCCGATCATGCGCCAGCAACGGCACGGCCAGATCGTCAACATCGGCAGCATCCTCAGCCTCATCGCCCCGCCCTTTAACAGCGTGTATGCCGCCAGCAAATTCGCTCTGCGTGCGCTCAACGATTCCCTGCGGATCGAGGTGGCCAAAGACAACATCGAAGTCATCCTCATCATGCCCGGCTACACCGACACCCCGTTCTTCGACAACATGACCCGGTACGGCGGCCCGCCGCGTGTGACCAAGATGAAAGGCCAACATCCCCGGCAAGTCGCCGCCGCCATCCTCCGCGCCTGCCGGCGCCATCAACGCGAAGTCGTCCTCACCCTGCCGGCCAAAGTCGGTGCCTTCACCAAACGCCTCGCCCCGCGCTTCCTCGATTGGTCCCTTGCCCGGCTCCGCCACAATCCCTGATTTCGGGTGGCTTTATCCACGGCGGGGGGCGTAGGATGCCGGCGGAAATTTGTGGGAACTTTTTAAGAACTGCGGTGTCCATCAACGAAGGAGACCAACTATGAAGAGCCAACTCACCATCCCGATCTTGTCAGCCGTTTGCCTGTTTGGCGCCGTGAGCGCCCACGCGCGCGTCAAACTCGTCGCCCTGCCCGACCGGGCGCGCGTGGTCGTGTCGCTCGCCCACCCGGACGCGACGCTCGTCGAGGAGGAACGCATCCTGACGTTGCAAAAAGGCGTGAACCGCGTGGACTTCTCCTGGGCCGGCGTAAACATTGACCCGCAATCCATCCAGATCCGCATGCTCACCCCGCCGGACAAGGTGGTGGTGTTGAACACGAGTTATCCCCCCAACGAGAACGCGCTGGTCTGGGAGGTCAGCAGCCCGGCGGCGCAAGAGCAGCGGGTGCGGATTTCCTATCTGTTGGCGGGTTTGAATCGCGACATCGTGTACCGCGCAGTGGCCGAGCCGGACGAGAAGGGGTTGGCACTCCGCAACTATCTGCGGTTGCGCAACGATTCCGGCGAAGACCTGTCCGAAGCGGAAATCAGCATCGGCTACGGCGCGGATTTCAAGAAGACCATCGCGCACGGTGAAATTCTGGAGATGCTCTCCGAGCGGGTGGACGCCTTGCCCATCAAGAAAATCCTCACGTGGGACGCCGCGACTTCGCCGTGGGATCCGGAATACGAAAAGCAGACCGTGGGGATTCCGCTCTCCTACGTCATCCAGAATGACAAAGCCAGCAAGCTCGGCACGCACCCGTTGCTGCCCGGCAAAGCGCGCATCTTCATCAAGACGAAAGAACAAGCCGGCGGGGACGGCGTGGCGTTTACCGGCGAGGATTGGGTGCAATTGACCCCCGTGGACCGGGAACTCAAACTCTTCATCGGCCAAAGCCGCGACGTGAAAGTCACGCAGCGCAAGGTGAAGGAAGACAAAACCAACATGCGCCGTAACACCGGCAACAACGTCGTCCTCTGGGATACCGACGAGGAAATCAAGATCGAGATCGAGAATTTCAAGAAGGACGACGTCAATCTCGTCATCGTCGAGCACATCCCCGGTTACTGGAAGATGGTGAAAAGCTCGCATGAGTTTAAGAAGAAGGACGCGTTCACCATCGAGTACCACCTGATGTTGCCGAAGGAGTCGACCGGCAATAAGAAGACCACCGTCACACTCACCTACAACCGCCTGAACGTCCAAGGCAACGAACCCGCGAGCTACTAAGGAGAACACACCATGAATCGGATTCTACTTACGCTCTTGGGCACTGGGGCACTCGCGACTTCGTCGTTTGCCCGCATCAACGTCGTCACCCTCCCCGGCCGCGACACCGTCCAACTCACGATCTACAACTCCGCCGATCTCACGCTCGTGAAAGAAACCCGCTTGCTCACGTTCCGCAAAGGCGTGAACAAACTCGAATTCTCGTGGGCCAACACGCTGATTGACCCCACTTCGGTCGAGTTCCGGGCGTTGACCCGCGCCGACCAAGTGGAGGTGCTCGATGTGAGTTTTCCGCCGCGCGTGACCAACACCTTGGAATGGCGGATCAACAGCGAGACCGCCGGTGAGGTCGTCTGCGAGATTCGGTATTTCACGAGCGGCATCAGTTGGAGTGCCGACTACGTGGCCGAGGCGAACAAGGCGGAGAAGTTGATGACGCTGGCCGGCAATGTGCGCGTCAACAACAACAGCGGCGAAGATTACGAGAACGCGCAAATCCGGTTGGTCGTCGGCGTGATCCGCTTGGTCGAAGAAATCCGCCAACTCGCGCAGCAGGGGCGGCCGGGGCAGCCGCCGATGCCGGCGACCACGCCAACAGCTGAAGGCAAAATGATGATGCGCAAAGCCGGTATGGCGATGGCGGCGGCTGCCGACATGGCCTCCGCGCGCCCGCGCGAGATCGTCAAAGAAGGCGTCAGCGAATACTTCCTCTACACTGTCGAAGGCCGCGACACGATTCCCACCGGCTGGGCGAAACGGTTGCCGTCGTTCAAGACGGCAGACGTGCCGTTCGTCAGCTACTACAAGTTCGAGCGCGAACGCTACGGCGATCAGGTCATCCGCTATTACCGGTTCAAGAATGACAAGGACAGCAAGCTCGGCAATGAACCGTTGCCGGACGGCAGCGTGTTGGCGTTGCGCAGTGTTTCGCCGGACAACCTCTACAACTTCGTCGGCCGCACCAACGTGAAGTACATCCCGATCGGCGAACAGGTCGAACTCGAACTCGGCAACGACCGCGAAGTCATGGTCAAACCGACGTTGATGGATTGGCAGAAGATAGACATCAAGTTCGATCAATGGGGCAACGTCGTCGGCTGGACGCTGAAGGAGCGATGGCAGTTCGAGGTGCAGAACTCGAAGGAGATTGATGTGGTGCTCGACATCCGTCGCAATTTCCCCGGCGACTGGGATCTCAAGAGCGAGGCGAAATTCGAGAACGTGGACAAGAACAAAGTGAAGTTCGTCTTGCCGCTCAAGAGCCGCGAGAAACAACAATTCACCTACGAATTGACGACCCGGTATGGGACGAATGTTACGAAGTAATATGGAGTGCGGCGACTGGTCGCCGCTTTCCCAACCGCGACTAGTCGCGGCGAACGGCAAAGCGCCAGCAAGCTGGCGCACTCCACACCGGCGTGCGCTCGTTCTGACTTCTGTCTTCTGTCTCCTGACTTCGACCGCCTTCGCCCGCATCAACGTCGTCACGCTCCCCGACCGCGACACCGTCCAACTCACGATCTACAACTCCGCCGATCTCACCCTCGTCAAAGAGACCCGGCATCTCACATTCCGCAAGGGGCTGAACAAACTCGAATTCTCGTGGGCCAACACGCTGATTGATCCGACCTCGGTCGAGTTTCGCGCGTTGACGCACGCCGACGCGGTGGAGGTGCTCGACGTGAGTTTCCCGCCACGCGTGACCAACACGCTCGAATGGCGGATCAACTCCGAAGTGGCCGGCGACGTCGTCTGCGAGATCCGGTATTTCACCAGCGGCATCAGTTGGAGCGCCGACTACGTGGCCGAAGCGAACAAGGCGGAGAAGTTGATGACGCTGGCCGGCCACGTCCGCGTCAACAACAACAGCGGCGAAGATTACGAGAACGCGCAAATCCGGTTGGTCGTCGGCGTGATCCGGTTGGTGGAGGAAATCGCCGTTCTGGCTCAGGGTGCCGGCACCAAGCTGCCCATGTCGGCGATGCGGCGCGACAAGAATGATATGCGCGTGGAAGCCCTTGGCGGGTTTGGTTACAAGGTGAAAGAAGCTGAGGAACGGCCGCGCGAGATCGTGAAAGAAGGGATGAGCGAATACTTCCTCTACACCGTCGAAGGACGCGACACGATTCCCACCGGCTGGTCGAAGCGATTGCCATCGTTCCGCGCGAACGACGTGCCCGTCACCAGCTATTACAAGTTTGAGAAGGAACAATGGGACGATGCCGTGATCCGCTTTTACCGGTTTGCGAATGACAAAGAGAGCCAGCTCGGTAACGAACCGCTGCCCGACGGCGACGTGAAAGCGTTTCGCATCGTGAGCGGCGACAGCCTCCTGAATTTCGTCGGCGCAACCAGTGTGAAGTACATCCCCATCGGCGAACAGGTGGACCTGGAGTTGGGCGCCGACCAGGACGTCATGATCAAACCGACGCTGATGGATTGGCGGAAGCAGGACATCCGGTTCGATGAGTGGGGCAACGTCGTCGGCTGGACGGTCAAGGAGCAATGGCAGTTCGAGCTACAGAACTCCAAGGACATTGACGTCGTCCTCGACATCCGCCGCAACTTCGATGGCGATTGGGATCTGAAGAGCGCCGCCAAGTACGAGCAAGTGGACGCACAGAAAGTGAAATTCATCCTCCCGCTCGCGCCCCGCGCCAAACAAACGTTCACCTACGAGCTGAGGACCCGGTATGGCACGAGTGTCACGAAGTAGCTCTGTAGGGCAGGCGCTCCGCCTGCCGCTGTTGGCGATCGCGGCAAGTGGGGCACTTGCCCTCCAATTCCTTGCCGGCTGCGCAACGCCACAAGTGGATCGTCCCGCCGCAGCTCAACAAATCTTCTCCGCTGCCGTCAAAGCGCACAACGACCGGAAGTTTGACGCTGCCGCAGCCGGCTACGAACGCATCTTGCGCCAATACCGTGACCAGCCGGGTTGGTGCGCGCCGGCGCTGCGCAGTCTCGGCAACGTGCGCGCGGCGCAGGGCCAACTCGCGGAAAGCATCCGCCTCTACGACCGCGTCGGCCGGGAGTATGCGACCTATGATTGGGAAGTGTTGCAGGCGTGGAAAACCGCCGCCGATTTGTTGTGGGATGCTGGCCGTGAGCCGGCAGCGCGGGTGTATTACGCGCGGATTGTCCAACGATTCGACAAGCCGGCCGAGCCGGCCGTGGTGCAGACCATCGTCCGCGCCGCCAAGTCCCGGCGCTAGCGCCGGCAATCGCTTGCAGTTCTGGCGACCGCTGCCAGTATGGCGGGAGTGAAACGGTTACTGGAAATGTCGCCCAGCGGCTGGTACTGCGCCGCCGGGGATTTCTATATTGATCCGTGCCGGGGTGTGGCGCGGGCGGTGATTACGCACGCGCATTCCGACCATGCCCGGCCGGGATCGCAGAGTTATTTGACGAGCGTGACCGGGGCGGTGGTGTTGCGCGAACGGGTGGCCAAGCGGGCGCGGATTGAGCCGACCGCGTTTGGCGAGCCGGTGATGATCAATGGGGTCAAGGTCACGTTGCACCCGGCAGGGCATATCCTCGGTTCCGCGCAGGTGCGGGTGGAGCATCGCGGCGAGGTGTGGGTGGTGAGCGGGGATTACAAAACGGAACGGGATCCGACCTGCGAGCCGTTTGAGCCGGTGCGGTGTCACACGTTCATTACCGAAAACACATTTGGGCGACCAGTTTTCCAGTGGCGACCGCAAGTGGACGTGTTTGCGGAGATCAACGCGTGGTGGCGCGCCAACCGGGCGCGCGGGGTGACGAGCGTGATCGGCGCGTATGCGTTGGGCAAAGCGCAGCGATTGGTGGCCGGGGTGGATCACACGATTGGGCCGGTCGTGGTGAGCGCGGCGGTGTGGCAATTCGTAGAAGCCTACGAACGCGCCGGCATCGCGCTTCCCCGGGTGGAACGGACGGTGACACCGGGTTGTCTCGTGATTGGCGAGATTCCCCGCGGGACTGACGCGGCGCCGGTCGAGCGGGCGTTTGCTTCGGGGTGGATGCAACTACCATACGCGCACAAGCGGTGTGGCGTGGCGCGCGGATTTGTGCTATCGGATCACGCGGATTGGCCGGGGTTGATCGCGACGGTGCGAGCGACGGGGGCGGAACAGATCATTGCCACGCACGGAGATGGCCGGGAGTTCGTGCGTTGGTTGCAACAACAAGGTTGGCTCGCGCGAATGGTCAGCGAGCGGTATGATCCGCAACGAGAGTTTGAATTTGCTGATGGAGATTGAACGACCGATGACACAGATGACGCGACAGGAATTATTGGACCGCTCGCATCGCCAGCCGGTGCTGCTGGTGTTTCTGCGACACTTGGGCTGTACGTTTTGCCGCGAGGCGTTGGCGGATTTGAGCGCGCGGCGGCGGGACATTGAGAAACTGGGGGCGGAAATTGTGCTCGTCCACATGGCGGAGCCGCGCCAGTGGTTGCCCTTGATCACCCAGTACGGGTTGCGCGATGTGTTGGCGATCAGCGACCCCCAGAAGGAACTCTACCGGGCATTTGAATTGCGACGCGGCACGTTCGGACAATTGTTTGGATTGCGCGTGTGGCTGCGCGGCTTGGCGGGACTTTTTGCCGGTCACGGCCTGAACATCCCCCGGCAAGACGCGTGGCAGATGCCGGGCGTGTTTTTATTGAAGGACGGGGAAGTCAAGGCGGCCTACCGGCATGCGCGGGTTTCCGATCGCCCCCATTACATCGGCGTGGTGTGCAAAGGCTGCGGCATTCCTGACCTAGCCGTCACAAAACACGGCAGGTGAGGTCAGTTCATTGACAGTGCCGGAGGAGGATGATACGTTGCCGCAGGTTTTCGATTATGGGTGCAACTAAGCCAGCAGTCCTCGACGTGTTCGAACCAACTTTCCCCACCAGCCGGCCGCGTAAAGCCGCAGCGCTCAAGGATAAATTTCACCTCAGTTCCCGCGGCATTACGTTTGCGACGGAAACATACCTGCCAGAGTGGATGGAGGTCGGCGTGGAAATGCGTATCCCTCAAAGCGGCGTGCGCGAAGATGAAGAAATCGGCTGTCGCGGCGTGATCGTGCAATGTACCCGGCGCGAGGCCGGCAAAGGATTTGAAGTCGCGCTCTTGTTTCTCGATCTGCCCAAGAAGGCCCACTCGTATCTGACCGGTGCCCCTGCGCCACGCCAACTGATCAGCATCTCTGTTACCCGCTGACCAATGGAATACCTCCACAGCCTCCTCAAGTTCGCCATCAACATGGGGGCGTCGGATATTCACGTCAAACCCGGCCACCACGCCACGATCCGCGTTTCCAGCGAACTCTGCCCGGTCCAGGTTGACCCGCCCACCAACGAGCTGATGCAGGAAATGGTGAAGTCCATGTTACCGCGCCATCTCGAATCCCGGCTAGAACGCGAACGCGAAGCTGATTTCTCCTACATCGCGGAAGGACTCGGCCGGTACCGCGTGAACGTTTATCACCAGCGCGGCCAACTGTGCCTCGCGATGCGCTACGTCAAAGCGGCGATTCCATCCTTCACCGAACTACATTTGCCCGACCAATTAGCCAAAATTGCCGGCGCGCCGCGCGGCATCATCCTCGTCTGCGGTGCCACCGGCTCTGGTAAATCCAGCACGCTGGCCGCGATGGTCGAGCACATCAACCAGACCGAGAAGTGCCACATCATCACGCTCGAAGATCCCATCGAATACATTTTTGAAGATAAACAATCCGTCATCGAACAACGCGAAGTCGGTCTCGACACGCTCAGTTTCGAGCGCGCACTCGGACACGTGCTGCGTCAGGATCCCGATGTGATCATGATTGGTGAAATGCGCGACAGCCAATCCTTCATGGCCGCCCTGTCGGCTTCCGACACCGGCCACGTCGTTCTCACCACGTTGCACACCACGACGGCGTATCAAGCCATCGGCCGGGTGCTTGATTTTTTCCCCGCGCACGAACGTGATCAAATTCGCCGGCAACTCGCTGCGAATCTCCAAGCCGTGATCTGCCAGCGGCTCGTTCCCGCCATTGCCGGCGGTGTCGTACCGGCCGTCGAACTCATGATCAACTCACCGACCGTCCGCAAGTTGATCGAAGAAAACCGCCTCGACAAACTGCACGCTGCCGTCGAAACCGGCACGGAAGACGGCATGCAAACTTTCAACCAATCGCTCTACAAATTGCATAAAGCGAAAAGTATCACCGAGGAAAACGCGCTCGCACAAGCGACCAACCCGGATGCGTTAAAAATGAATCTCAAAGGCATCTTCCTCGACGAGTCCCGCCGCATTCTCGGCGCCTGACCCGGCCTTCGTTGAATTCACCGGCTGCTCTGTTATACTCACGGCCTTTGTAGTTGAGGCCGTATGGAAGAAACGATCGCAGCCATTTCCACACCGCTCGGCGAGGGCGGAATTGCCATTATCCGAATTTCAGGTCCGTGTGCATTCGCCGCGGCGGACCGGCTTTTTGTGTCGCGTCACGGAAAACCGTCAACGTTCCCCACGCATACCATTCACTTTGGCACCATTGTTCACGACGGCGATTTGCTCGATCAAATCATGCTCTCCGTCATGCGCGCCCCGCGCACCTACACCGGGGAAGACACGGTTGAAATCAACTGTCACGGCGGCATCCTCACCGCCCGCCGAATCTTGAGCGCTTGTTTCCACCAAGGCACTCGGTTGGCCGAGCCGGGCGAGTTCACCAAACGCGCGTTTCTCAACGGTCGTCTCGATCTGACCCAAGCCGAAGCCGTCATGGATTTGATCCACGCCAAAACCGACCGCGCCCAAGCCGCCGCCGCCCGGGTATTGGAGGGTCATCTGTCCGGCCATATCAACCGGCTGCGCGATCAACTCGTGTCGGTACTGGCTCACATCGAAGCGCACATTGATTTTCCCGAAGAAGACATCCAGCCGGACACCCATGCCGAACTCCACCGGCAAATCATCGCGGTCCGCACCGGCTTGCAAGAACTTCTCGCCACCGCTCGCGAAGGCCGGATTCTACGTCACGGGATCAGGATCGCGATTGTCGGTCGTCCCAATGCCGGCAAATCCAGCCTGATGAACGCCCTCCTCGGCCACGACCGTTCCATCGTCACTCCCGTAGCGGGCACCACTCGCGACACGATCGAAGAATACGTCAACATCGGCGGCATCCCCATTCGCCTGACCGACACAGCCGGCCTTCGTAAAGCAAGGGGAGTTGTTGAGGAACTAGGCGTTGCCCGCAGCCGGCGGTCCGTTGAAGATAGCGAATTGGTCATCCACGTTTTAGACGCGTCACGCCCTTTTTCAACGGCCGATACCGAGATTCACCACCACACCAGCACGAAGAACACGATCTACGTCCTGACCAAGATTGACTTGGTTAGGCGTATTAAATTGCCGGCACATCTATCTGACAGTAAGTTGGTTGAGACATCAACGAAGACTGGCTTTGGCATATCCAATCTTCGCAACCGTATCGTCACCACGGCCGGCGACGGAAGTTCCGGGCAATCACACTTGGATGTTGCTATAAATGAAAGACATAGGGATTCAATTGAGGTAGCACTATCAACCCTCATGGAAGCGGAATCACAATTTTTGCGTCAAGCCGGTTTAGAGATTGTTTCGCAGCAGATCAGATCGTGTTTGGACGCGCTGGGTGTTGTTGTCGGCAAAACGACAACAGAAGATATATTGACACAAATTTTTAGTAAATTTTGCATTGGTAAATAGTAAATGAGCTATGTCTATAAAAAACATTACGGAGTAATTATTATCGGAGCCGGACACGCCGGCACGGAGGCCGCCTTGGCGTCTGCTCGTATGGGAGTGGAGACGCTGCTGCTAACCGGTAATCTCGATACGATCGGTCAGATGTCCTGCAACCCGGCAATCGGTGGATTGGCGAAAGGACATTTGGCGAGAGAGATTGATGCATTGGGTGGTGAGATGGGAATCAACACCGACCAGACCGGGATTCAGTTTCGAATGCTCAACACAAAGAAGGGTCCATCCGTCTGGGCGCCCCGAGCTCAATGCGACAAGAAGGCCTATCAGTTTCGAATGAAGTGGGTCTGCGAAAAACAATTTCACCTCGATGTAAAACAGGCGATGGTAGAAGCGCTGCTCGTAGATGGAGATCGCGTGATTGGCGTATCCACGAAGACTGGCACGGAGTTTAGAGCGGATTCGGTTATCATTACCACCGGCACATTTCTTCGTGGATTGATTCACATTGGAGAATCAAAGATCGAATCAGGACGCGCGGGGGAACCTGCGGCTTATGGATTGTCCGCTAGTCTGAAAGCTTTTGGTTTTGAACTAGGCCGGTTGAAGACCGGCACACCTCCCCGATTGAATCGACGCTCCATAGATTTCTCCAAAATGGATATTCAAAATGGAGACACGCCGGTCCCTTTCTTTTCGTTCAGCACCGATGCGATGTTCCACGTGGAACAAATCCCATGCTTCATCACCTACACTTCAGATCGCACAAAAGATGTTATTCGAGCCAATTTGAGTCGGTCCCCAATGTATTCAGGCCAGATTGAAGGCGTAGGGCCACGGTATTGCCCTTCCATCGAAGATAAGATCGTAAAATTCGCTGAAAAAGACCGCCACCAAATCTTTTTGGAGCCTGAAGGGCGATTTACAGATGAATTTTATGTGAACGGCGCTTCGACAAGTATGCCGGAGGATGTGCAGATTGAAATGATTCGGAGCATTGTTGGCTTGGAGAACGCAGAAATATTGCGCCCGGCATATGCAGTTGAGTACGACTACAGCCTCCCGCACCAATTGCACCCCACTCTGGAAACCAAACGTATAACAAATCTCTACTTTGCCGGCCAAATTAACGGTACTTCAGGATACGAAGAAGCCGGCGCCCAAGGATTGGTGGCGGGAATCAATGCCGCTCTCCGCGCCCAGAACAGACACCCGATGATCCTTACGCGTGCAGATAGCTATATCGGCGTTTTGATAGATGATCTGATTACGAAGAGTACGGATGAGCCGTATCGAATGTTCACGTCTCGGGCGGAATATCGCCTTCAACTTCGCCAAGATAATGCAGATCTCCGACTGACGCCGATTGGCAAACACGTCGGCTTAGTCGGCGAGGAGCGTTGGTCACACTTCACGCAAAAGAAGCACCAGATCGAATCGGAGATTTCACGCCTCTGTTCCACGAGGAACAATCAATTCACGTACGCCGAATTGCTCCGCAGGCCCGAAGTGTCGTATGACTTGCTCCAAATCGCAGATCCATCGTTACCCAAGCCGGTGCGACAGCAGGTAGAAATCCAGATTAAGTATGAGGGCTACATCGCACGTGATTTGGCGCATATTGAGCGATTTAAGAGCCTTGAGAGTAAGCGGTTACCTCCTCAAATTGATTACGACATAATCCCTTCGCTGAGATTTGAATCGCGGCAAAAATTAGCGCGCTTTCGGCCGGACTCCATCGGTCAGGCATCCAGGATATCAGGCGTCACGCCAGCCGATATTGCGATCCTGTTGGTCTGGCTTAAGAAAGCCGGCGCAGCCGTAAGTTAGACGCGACCGGTCTCAATCAGCTTACGGAAGCTATCGAATAGAAATCCCGCATCGTGCGGCCCAGGCGACGCTTCCGGATGGTATTGCACGCTGAAAATCGGCAGCGTTTTGTGTTGCATGCCTTCCACAGTCTGGTCGTTGAGATTGATCTGTGTGACCTCGACCTTGTCGCTCGGTAGGCTCTCTGGATCAACGGCGAATCCGTGGTTCTGGGACGTAATCACCACTTTGCCGCTACGCAAATCCTTCACCGGCTGGTTGCCGCCTCGATGACCGAATTTCAGCTTAAAGGTCTTCCCACCAAAGGCATGTCCGAGAATCTGATGCCCAAGGCAAATCCCAAAAATCGGAACCTTGCCAATCAATCCCCGCACTGACTCGTGCGCGTAATCCAATGCATCGGGGTCACCGGGGCCATTCGACAAAAAAATCCCGCGGGGCTTGTACCTCATCGCCTCGTCTGCCGTAGTCGTAGCCGGCACGACTTGGATCTTAAAGCCTCGCTGGCGGAGGCGGCGAAGGATGTTGTACTTGATTCCAAAATCAAACGCGACGATCGGGATGTCAGCCGGCGGCAATGCGTCGTGGTAATGCATCTGTCCATCCGCCGCTTGTTCAATCTTCCAATTGTGACTGAGCGTATCGTCCTGATCCCAAGTAAACGATTTGGGATGAGTGACTTCCTTCACGTAATCAACACCAACGATTCCCTTCCAGTCTTTTGCCCGCGTAACTGCTTCCTTGTCAGAAATGTCTTCTGTCGAAATACAGGACTTCATTGCGCCTTTCACGCGCAATATTTTTGTCAATATTCTTGTGTCAATGCCTTGCACAGCCGGCACGGCATGCTTTTCGAGGTATTCCGGCAATGATGTCGTGGAACGCCAATTTGAATGAATTGTCGAGAGTTCACGGATCAAAAATCCAGCGACGTGTGGCCGCCAACTTTCCACATCCGCCTCGTTGATGCCGTAGTTGCCGATTTCCGGGTACGTCATGGCCACGATCTGACCTTTATAGGAAGGATCCGTCAGGATTTCCTGATAGCCGGTCATGGAGGTGTTGAAAACGGCTTCGCCACACACCGTTACTTTGGCGCCGAAACCTGCGCCGCGAAACACCGTGCCGTCTTCCAATGCAAACACGCCGTTCATCAAAGTCATTCGCTCCACACAATTTTCCCGCCGACGATGGTTGTGATGGCCTTGCCGCGCAACGGCCAGCCGTGGAACGGCGAGTTGCGGGATTTGCTCGCCGATTGCGCGACATCGTATGTCCACTCGCAAGCCGGGTCAATAATTGTCACGTCGGCGTCGGCTCCGACCGACAGAGTTCCCTTTGCCAACCGCAGTAGCCGCGCCGGGTTGACGGTAAATTTCTCGATCAGTTGCGTCCACGTCAGCACCTTCTTACGGACCAACTCCAGCGAAAGTGACAACTCCGTTTCCAATCCCAAAATGCCAAAGGGCGCGTGATCAAACTCCACTTCCTTCTCATGCTGACAATGCGGCGCGTGATCGCTGCCGATGCACTCCAACGTCCCATCAGCCAATCCTTCGATGATGGCGTCGCGATCCCGTTCGCTGCGCAGTGGCGGATTCATTTTGAAATTCGCATCATAGTTCTTCAAGCACTCATCCGTCAGTGTGAAGTGATGCGGACAGGCTTCGCCTGAAATTTTCACGCCGCGGCGCTTCGCCTCGCGAATGAGCGCCACCGACCCGGCGGATGAAATGTGCTGGCAGTGAATGTACCAATCTGTCAGCTCCGCGATCAGAATGTTGCGCGCGACGATCATATCCTCCCCGATGGCCGGCCAACCGCGCAATCCCAACACCGCGCTCCAGTACCCTTCATGCGCGACCCCGTCCGCGACGAGATTGTAATCCTGACAATGATCCATCACCGGTAAATCAAACATCTTCGCGTACTGCACCGCCCGCCGCATCAGCTCATTATTCTGCACACACCGGCCATCATCGGTGATCGCCACGACGCCGGCTTTTTTCAACGAGCCAATCGGCGCGAGTTCTTCGCCCTTCAACTCCTTCGTGATCGCGCCGGTCGGAAACACATTCACGTGCGCCGCCGCCGCCGCGCGCTGCTTGATGAATGCGATCGTGCCGTTATTGTCCGCCGGCGGCGTCGTGTTGGGCATGCACACGACCGAGGTGAATCCTCCGCGCGCCGCGCACAGCGTCCCGGTCTCAATCGTTTCCTTATCTCCCCGTCCCGGCTCGCGCAGATGCACATGCAAATCAATCAAGCCGGGTGTGACGATTTTTCCGGTGGCGTCAATGACCGTGGGATTGGCGGCAGTGGCGGCGATTTGGCCGTCCACGATGAACACGTCGCGAACTGCGTCCACCTGATTTGCCGGATCAACGACCCGGCCATTCTTGATGAGGAACGATTTCATGAGCCTCCTGCGCAGAGAAATAACGCGGCCATGCGCACCGCCAAACCGTTGGTGACTTGTTCGAGAATCACCGAGCGACTGCAATCCGCGACTTCACTGTCAATTTCCACACCCCGATTGATCGGGCCGGGATGCATGATCAACGCGTCCGGCTTGGTTCGCGCGAACCGCTCTTTGTTCAAACCGAACATCGCCGTGTATTCGCCGAGACTGGGAAACGCTGTCTTACGCTGACGCTCGTGTTGAATGCGCAGCAGATTGATCACATCGGCGTCGGCAATGGCTTCCTCAATATCGTACGTGACCCGGCAGCCAAACTCCTCAAACACCCGCGGCAACAACGTGGACGGCCCGGCCAGCGTGACGTGAGCGCCGAGTTTGTTCAGCAACCAGATATTGGAACGGGCAACTCGCGAGTACAGAATATCGCCGAGAATCGTGATCTTCAGTCCCGCGATTGTCCCCTTCTTTTCCCGAATCGTAAACGCATCCAGCAACGCCTGCGTCGGATGCTCATGCGCGCCATCGCCGGCATTCACGACACTCGCGCGCAACTGCGGCGCCAGGAAATGCGGGGCGCCCGCGGCGGAGTGACGGATGACGATGATATCCGCATTGAGCGCCTGCAAATTCAACGCGGTGTCTTTCAGGGTCTCGCCTTTGACGAGACTCGACGCGCTGGCATCAATATTGATCACGTCCGCCGACAGGCGCTTCGCGGCCAACTCGAAACTCGTGCGGGTGCGCGTCGAAGGTTCGACAAATAGATTCACCATCGTCTTGCCGCGCAGCGCCGGGACTTTTTTGATGGTGCGTTCGCCAACTTGTTTGAACGCCGCCGCCGTGTCGAGGACGATGTTAATTTCCGCTACCGATAAATCCTGAATACTGAGGAGATCTTTGCGTGTCCACGTGTTGGTACTCATTTTTCGATCACCACCTCATCTTTCCCGTCCACCTCGACCAGCCGGACGCGCACGCGCTCCGGAACGGCCGTGGGAACGTTCTTGCCGATGTAATCCGGCCGGATCGGCAACTCGCGATGGCCACGATCCACCAAAATTGCCAACTGAATCCGCTGCGGCCGGCCGAAGTCCGCGATCTCATCCAACGCCGCGCGAATCGTGCGTCCCGTGAACAACACATCATCCACCAGCACGATCATTTTGCCGGTCACATCAAATGACACATCCGAAACACCCACGACGGGCAATCCATCACGCAGCGCCAAATCATCGCGGTGCATGGAAATATCCAATTCTCCCACGGGAAACTCGCGCCCGACGATCTGCCCGACTTTCCGCGCCAGCCGCCGCGCCAGCGGTCCGCCGTGCGTGCGAATCCCGATGAACGCCAACTGCTCCGGCTGCGGGTTGTGCTCCACGATTTCGTGCGCCATCCGCGTCAGCGCGCGCTCCACGGCCGGCGCCTCCATGATTACCGTGTGATTCATGGGTAAAAAAAATCCCCGACCCGGTGGGGTCGAGGCCTTTGCAGTCTGGTGATTGTTTGCATCATTGCTCCTTGCGTGCCTCGCAGGGCGCGCTTAAAGGTGCGGTCGTTTGGTGTTGATTTGGCTAATTCGCGGGTCGCCGATTTTTCCGCCAGCTTGATCGGTGTTTGACAATCCAATCCAGCAACGCGCGCTCGAATCCGATGTCGTGGCCGACTTTCTCGCTCTCAATCCATTTGTGCCGCAAAATCTCTTCACGCTCGGCCAAAAACTCCCGGTAGAGCGAGGAGTTCATGACCATCTTCTTCGTGGCCTCGTTGGTTTCGCGTTGATCTTTCATCTTCCCAACTCGCTGTCCCGTAATCGCAGCTTTCTAGCACACCACCTGGGGCAATTCAACGTGCAATTCATACCGGCTGAGTCCGCTGAAATTCCACCGTCAACCGGATGATCTCATCCAGCGACTTCGTCGGCCGCCAGCCCATCAATTGGTAAATCTTCTCCGTGCTCGGCACCCGCCGGCGCATATCCTCAAATCCCTTCGCGTACGCCTGTTCGTACGGAATCAACCGCAACTCTGACCGGCTCTCCGTGAACTGCTTCACGCGCCGTGCCAATTCCCACATGGTAACCTCCTCGCTGCTGCCCAGATTGTACACTTCGCCCACCGACCGGGTCTGCAGCGGCAACGCCACCAACGCCCGCACCACGTCGTTCACGTGACAAAAACACCGCGACTGCTTCCCATCGCCATGAATCACAATCGGCTCGTCGCGCAACGCCTGCTCTACAAATCGCGGCAACACCATCCCGTACCGGCCCGTTTGGCGCGGCCCGACGGTGTTGAACAAACGCACGATCCGCACCGGCAACTCCTTCTCGCGCCAGTACGCCATCGCCAGAAATTCATCCAGCAACTTCGAACACGCATACCCCCAACGCGCAAACGACGGCGGCCCGATCAACAAATCATCGTCCTCGCGGAATCGCTCCTTGTCGCTCTTGCCGTACACCTCCGACGTGGACGTCAACAACACCGGCACCCGATATTTTTGCGCTGCCGCCAGCAGACTCTCGGTGCCGCGTACGTTCGCCTCGATTGTGTGGACCGGCCGCTTCACCACCAGCTCCACCCCCACCGCCGCCGCGAGATGATACACAAACTCCACCTGCTCCACCAACGGCTCCAACGTCCACGCGTCATGAATCGAACCGTGCGTGGAGTGGAGATGCGGATGGTCGCGCAGGTGCGCGAGGTTCGATGCCGCCCCCGTACTCAGATCGTCAATGACGAAGACCTCCTTGCCCTCCGTCAACAACGCCTCTGCCAAATGCGACCCAATAAAACCCGCACCGCCGGTAATCAGAACCCGTTGCACAATCGCTGACACTACTGACCGCGTCCGGAAAAATCCACAAAAACCTCCGCCCTGCCATCACGAGGCCTAGGGTCAATACCCCATAGCGCTCCGCGCCGTTTCACTGTAGGGTTTGTTGTGGCCATGCTAGAGCAACCGGCCGGAATACCAATCAACCAACCCCAGAACGGAATCGCCCCATATGAAAACCACCCCCATCATTCCTCTCATGGCACTCAGTTGCGCCGTCGTCCTCGCGCTTGGCTGCGGGCAAAAAGAACAACCCCCGGTCACCCCGACCACGCCGACCTCCAAACTCACCCAACCAGAGCCGCCGCGCGCGATTGTCCCTCCGGCGCCCGCCATCCCGCTGGCGCCCGCGATCGCGACGGCACCCGCGATGACGCCGGCTGATGTGACCACGGACACGAGTCGCGCGCCGAGTTTGATCGCCCACATTCGGAGCCTGATCACCGAGAAGAAGTATCCGGAAGCCCTGCGCGCACTCAAGGACCTCTCCGCGATGGAACTCACGCCGGACCAGCAAGCGTCGTCCGCCGATCTGAAGACGCAGGTTGAAAAAGCCATCCAAGCCCAAGCCACGACTGACGCCACCAAGTCAGTCGGCGAGATGTTCGGCAAATAACCCAAGAAAGAATCATCAAATGAACAAACACCAAGTCAAAGGCCGCGCCAAAGAAGTCGAAGGCAAAGTCAAAGAGGTCACCGGTAAAGTTGTCGGGAACAAGCGTCTGGAAGTGAAGGGCAAGATCCAGAAAAACGCCGGGAAACTCCAAGCAGGCTATGGCGATCTTAAGGCCGAAGTCGCAAAGAGCGACAAGTAGCGCACGGCCGATGACGCCGACCGCCAGCCGCGCCTAAACGCAGGGAGGTAGCCATGCCCGTGCAGTTCAAGGACTATTATCAGGTCCTCGGAGTGCCGCGCACTGCGACGGAGGCGGAAATCAAGAAGGCGTTCCGCCGGCTTGCGCGCAAGTATCACCCCGACGTCGCCAAGGACAAATCCACGGCCGACGAAAAGTTTAAGGAACTTAATGAAGCCAACGAGGTCCTGAGCGACCCGGCCAAGCGCCGCAAGTACGATGAGTTGGGCGCGAACTGGAACCATCCAGAACGCGCCGCGCCGGCACCCGCACCTGGTGGATTCGACGGTGGTACCGGTGATGGTTCTGAATTCCATTTTGAAGGCACCGGCTTCAGTGACTTCTTCGAGCAATTCTTTGGGAGCCGCGGCCGGCCGTTTGGCGGGCGCGCCGGCGCGTCGGTCGCCCAACACGGTCAAGACATCGAAGGCGATATATTGGTGACGCTCGATGAGGTGCTGCATGGTTCCACGCGTCTGATTCGGCTCCAACGAACCGAGCCGCGCACCGGCCAGGTCAGCGCGCAAACGTTGCGGGTGAAAATTCCTCCCGGCGTGCGGGAGGAACAGCTCATTCGCGTCGCCGGCAAGGGGCAGGAAGGCGTTGGTGGCGGCGAGTCCGGTAATCTTTATTTGCGGGTGAAGTTTGCCCAGCACCCGGACTTTCGCGTGCGTGGGTCGGATCTGCATTACGATTTGGAACTGGCGCCGTGGGAAGCGGTGCTGGGAGCGAGCGTTCACATCCGCACTCTGGATGGAACGATTGCGCTGAAAGTTCCGGCGGGCACGGTGGCGGCGCAGCAATTTCGGCTGCGCGGTAAAGGGTTGCCCACCGGCGTGGGAACGCGTGGCGACTTGTATGCCACCGTTTCCGTCCAAGTCCCGGCGGAGTTGACCGCAGCGCAGAAAAATCTGTGGGAACAGTTGGCCGCTCAATCAACTTTCAACCCGAGGAGAAGCACATGAGTTCCACGTCCGTTGCTCTCGATTCGTTTCAACCGGCGCCGAACGTCCGGTACAGCCTCGAAGCAACCGTGCATCTGGCGGGCGTGCCGCGTCGTTCCATTCTCCTCTATTGCCGGGCCGGTCTGGTGCGGCCGGAGTTCGAGCCACCATACGGCGTGATGTGTTTCACGGAGGAAGCGATCCATACCATCCGGCAGATCGAACACCTGCGCGCCCTTCATCCGCTCGACTTGGTCTGGCTCA
>Ga0105049_10002397_pt1 | contig 22190 bp, 23 predicted proteins | sample MAT06_FD_78087 | JGI IMG/M metagenome (GOLD analysis project Ga0105049, IMG submission 78087) | Freshwater microbial communities from Lake Fryxell liftoff mats and glacier meltwater in Antarctica - MAT-06 | ecosystem: Environmental > Aquatic > Freshwater > Ice > Liftoff microbial mat | place...
CGCACCGTGGTCGCGGGCGAGGTACTTCACGCAGCGATCGCGCTCCGTCGTGCTCGGCGCATTACCTGGCGGCGCGCAGCGCACGACGACCGAGACGTAGGCGTCGGTCAGCATCATCCCGTCGTCGCGCGCCGTCGACGCCGCCTGGTTCGCGAACCCCGCGCGATGCAGCGCGCCGTACAGCCAGTCGCCCGACCGATCGCCCGTGAACACGCGGCCGGTGCGATTGCCGCCGTGTGCCGCCGGCGCGAGCCCGAGCACGAGGAGCCGCGCCCTTGGATCGCCGAACCCGGTGATCGGCTTTCCCCAGTAGCTCTGCCCGGCGTAGCGCTTCGGCGGATCTGCCGCGGCGCGCGCGCAGCAGTTGACCAGTCGCTTGCACTTGCGACAGCCGATGATGTCGTCGTTCAGCGTCTCCAGCGTCACTTGAGCAGGGTGCCGGCGATCGGCAGCAGCTCGCCCATCATCGCCGCGAGCACCAGCTCCTCGAGCTCGTCGTCGGTGAAGATCGAGAGCCGCGCGGTGCGACCGTCCGCCAGCTTCCAGGCGAACATGAACTGCCACGTGTAGACCTGGCCGAGGGGGTGCGCCGCGCGTCGCGCGTATGCGACCTCGTAGTCGCCGACTCCGAGCTGCTTCATCCTGGTCATCGTGCTCAGGCGGGCCTTGCGCTCGTCATCGGACTCGGCCTGCGCGTCGATCGACAGGTCGTAGTTGTACTTCGCGAACTTCGTCCCGGTCGCGAGCTTGGCCTTGAGATCCTTGCCGAGCGAGAGCGCGTCCTGCGACAGCCCCTCGGCGCGCCGTGCGACCTCGCCGCCGATCGCGCGTGCCTTGTCCTCGATCTCGAGATCGCGCGCCCTGCTCTCGACGCCCTTGCCGAGCTCCGTCGCCTTGTCTCCGACCTCGCTACCGATCTCCTTCGCCTTCTCCCCGACCTCGTTACCGATCGCCTTCGCCTTGTCGGCGAGCCCACCGAGCCTGTCTCCCCAGCCTTTCTCCTTCTCGGGCTCCTTCTCGACCTTCGGCTCTTCCTTCTTGCTGCCGCAGCCAAGCACCAGGGTCATCACGAACACCGTCATCCAGTTCATCAGAACGATCATACCCTGTCGCAGGCGATGACTCGCGGACGCGGCGGGCCGTGTCGCACTCGATGACCGATCGACACCCGACATGCGGCGCTGCAAACGACGACGCCGTGAAGCCAGATCGAGATGTCGATCGATCTCGAGGTGTCGTATGCGCGCCGGCTCTCGGGCGGCAAGGCCGAGCTCTACCTGGATCTGTTCAACCTGCTGAACCAGCAGCGCACGTTCGAGATCGATGCGACGTAAGCGCCCGCCGTGCGCCAGGCGCTGCCCGGTCAGGCCGGGGGTAGCGAGAACAACGTCAACCCGATCTCGGGCGGCACCTCCACGGACTTGATGTGGGCGAAGTCGATCGACGGCCAAGGTAACGAGACCTCGACGCCAACCGCGCGCAACCCAAACTTCCAGCGCACGGCGAGCCGCGATGCACCAGCCTCGGCGCAGAGCGGATTCGGGCTCACGTTCTGAACCGGCACTGGAACGCAGCTTGCTGCAAGGTGCCGGATGACCAAGATCTCGAACGTGGTGGTGATGGGAGCCAACGGTTCGATGGGCGCTGCGTCCGGGGCTCTGTTCGCGCTCGCCGGGCTTCCGACCGTGTTCCTGGCGCGGACGCGCGAGCGTGCCGAAGCGGGTCGCGATCGGGCGATCAAGCTGGCGAAGGGCAAGCTGACCGCGGATGCGATCACGATCGGAACGTATGCCGACCTCGCGCAGGTCAGCGACGCGGATCTCGTGTTCGAGGCGGTCTGCGAGGATGCGGCGGTGAAGCGCGCGATCTTCGAGACCCTGGATCGACTACGCGGACCGAAGACGATCGTCGCGAGCGTGACGTCGGGCATCTCGATCGCGAGCCTGTGCGCGGGTCGGAGCGAGAGCTTTCGCTCGCACTTCCTCGGCGTTCACTTGTTCAACCCGCCGACCAAGATCGTCGGTTGCGAGCTGATCGCGCATCCGGGGACGGATCCCGGGGTGGTCGCGATCACACGCGACCTGTTGCTGACGCTCGGACGCGAGGTCGTCGAGACGCGCGACACGCCGGCGTTCGCGGGGAACCGGCTCGGGTTCAAGGTGCTCAACGAGGTCGCGCAGCTCGCTGCCACCCACGGCGTGGCGTACATGGATCAGCTGGTGGGTACGCACACCGGTCGCGCCTTGCCGCCGCTGGCGACGATCGATCTCGTCGGCTGGGATGTCCATGCGGCGATCGTCGATCACCTGTTCGCGAGCACGCACGATGTCGCGCATGATCAGTTCGCGCTGCCGAGGTACATGCGCGAGGGCATCGCGGTCGGCCGGCTCGGGCGCAAGTCCGCGCTCGGCGGGTTCTTCCGTGATGGCAAGGTCCTGTTGCCGGAGCCCGGCACGTCCAGCACCGCCGAGGTGCCACCGATCGCCGCCGCGATGCAGGCTGCTGGCTCGTATGTCGCGGCGTTGGAGGTGCTGTGCGCGGCCGAGGGACCTGATGCGCAGCTGCTCCGCAAGATCATCCTCGGCTACATCAGCTACGGCCTCGGCCTCGTCGGTGAGGTGGTCGAGCGACCGCGCGACATCGATCGGATCATGGCCCACGGATTCTGCTGGGCACCTCCCGGCATGCTCGTAGATGCGATCGGACCGGGTCGCACGATCGTGATGCTCGAGCGTGCGCGACTACCAGTGCCCGAGGCGCTGCTCCAGGCGGCGGTGCATCAGCGGCCGCTGTTCGTCGAGCCGATCGATCCCGCACGGTTCTTCCCGGTCGCGCGCGCGGCCGCGGCCTAGAACTGCGACGGGCAGAGCGATAGGTCGTAGTCGACCGGCAAGCCCGCGGACGATTCGTAGCTGCCAATCCAGACCCAGTACCTGGTGTTCGGGAGGACCGGAAACACGGCACGCTCGGGAGCGGTCTTGCCGACGGAGGTACCGCGACCGATCTCGACGACGGTACCTTCGGGAAACACGAAGACGTCGAAGTCGGCGTCGCCGGTCCAGTCGACGCGAAGTGCGAGCTCGTTGTCCGGCGTCTCGATCAGGTAGGTATCGCGATCGTGAAAGTCGTCGCCGCCGTCGACATTCGCGGACGTGCCGGTGATTCGCACGGCGGCCGTGATCGATCCCGCAGGCTCGGGTGTGTCGTTGTTCGTGGTCAGCGTGCGCGCGCCAGCCGCGTAGCGGATCTCGATCATGTCGTTGCCGACGTGCTGTGCCCCGTCAGCAGCTTCGGTAACTACAGCCGCCGCGGTGACACGTGCGCAGCCCACCGGGTTCGCGATGACCTTCACCTGGTAGTCGAGCCTGGCGGCGAGGTCGCTGGGGTTCGTCGCGACGACGACGATCCGGTAGTTCCCGGCGGGCAACGTGGTGACCAGCACCGCGTGGTTGCCGAGGTAGCTGGCGCGCTCGAGCTCGGCGTTGGCGTCGTCGATCACGCGGACCTCGAGGCCGGCGAGCATGCTCGCATCACCGGCGAGGTCGACGCGCACCTCGGTGCGAGCGGCGATCGTGATCGTGTAACCGTCGACATCGACGGTGTCGTTCAAGAAGTGGCCGTTGTCGATCGCGCCGCAGATCGCGAGCGCCTCGCCGAGCGTCAGGTTCGTGGCCTCGGCGACGCCGTTGCCGAGCGTGATGTCGTTGAGCGGATCGTCGAGCTCGGCCCAGTCACAGCCGGTGGGTGGGATCGGGGTGTCGGTTACCACCTCGGCGTCCAATGCAACGTCGGGGAGATCGATGGGAGTGAGATCGTTGCCGCACGCGGCGAGCGCGATCCACAGAGCAACCCGCACGTGCGGACTGCACCATCAATGACGAGCGCCGTCCAGTCTCACTTGAACGGGTAGTAGACGCCGTCGATCGTGTAGCCGGCATAGCCGCCGTTGGCCGGTGCCTGCTGGACGACTTGCTGGCCGCCACCCCCGCCGCCGAGCATCATCATGAACATCATCATCTCGCTCGGGCCGAACCCGCCGCTCTGCTGGTTGTTCTTCAGCGAGCTCAGCGAATCGAGCACGCTGGTCAGGGCGGTCATCACCTCGGAATTGGCATCCGACGATGACGCCCGCGCGGCGCCGCCGGCGACCTTCTTCAGTTGATCGGGGTCGATGCTCTGGAGCGGCTCGGGTTGCTTGGGTGACTTCGGAGGCATGGGCTGATGCTCGTCAGAGCAGCCGCCATGCCGGTCCCCTGCCTGTGCGATCTCGCGAACATCGGCTGCGTCCCATGGTTGCCGTCTACTCGACTCGTCAACTCGAGGACTCAGTCGCGATCTGGACGATCCGGATCCGGACGATCCGGATCCGGACGCTCCGGACCGAGGTTGCGTTAACCGCCTGACTTTGCACTCTTCCGTTCGCGACGCAGAGCATTGGCCCCCAAGGACTCAGTCGCGATCCGGACCGGGGGTTGCGTTAACTGCCCGACTTCGCGCTCGTCCGTCAGGCGACCGCGCCGATCTGTGCCCAGCCCGTATCCGGTGCACGCTCTCGCGCACCCAGTTGACCCGGCGGGACTTGAACCCCAGACCGACATGGTGTGGTCGATCGTGCTCGAAGCGGTTGCAGAAGTTGCGCTCCTCGCCGAGGACTGCCGGCGATGTCGATCGTGTTCGAAGCGCGCTGATTCAGCTGCAGGGATCGCCGGCGATCTTGCCGCCGCCATCGGCTGGCGCACCACCGATCAGCCGGCCGCGCAGCGCCGCGTTGTGGAACGACGTGCGGCGATTCTTCGCCTTACCCTCGGCCGTGCTGTTGTCCGAGATCGGTTTGGTCTCGCCGAAGCCGACCGGAACCAGCCGCTTGCAATCGACGCCGTTGGCGACCAGCGCCCTGGCCACTTCGAGGGCACGCTGTTCGCTGAGCGCCTGGTTGCGAGCGCTCGCGCCGAGGCTGTCGGTGTGCACTTCGATTCGCAGCGTCGAGATCAACGTCTTGTCGCCGAGGTAGCCCTTGACGTAGGCGATCGCGTCGGCCGATTGCGCCAGCAACAACGCGGCCTTGCCGGTCTCGTAGAGAACCGCGTGCGGCACGACGAGCTCGTTGTCTTTGATCTCGTACTTGCGATCCGCGAGCGCGGCGCCGCTCGAGAGGATCAGGAGCAATGGGAGACAGCGCATGGCCGCATCGTAGCGCATACCCATGAAGGTGCTCGGTCAGACCCCGCGAATGAGTTACTCGGTCCCTCAACGGTCGTCGCCGCCGGGTTTGCCGCCGGAGATGACCAACGAGCGGCGGCGAACTCGATCGCCTTTCCTGTTCGCGGCCCCTTGGCGACGGGTCTTCGACTCGAACGTTGCCTTGGCCTTTGCCTAGGGCCTCGGGCTTGGCTGCGGTCTTCGGTTTCGCCGCAGCGTTCGACTTCGTCACGGGCTTGGCTGCAGCGTTCGACTGCGGACCTGTCCTGGCCTTCGACTTCGACGGCTTTGCGGCCGGCTTCTTGGTCGACGATTTCGAGTGAATGGCCTTGGTTGCCTCGACGAACGATGACCTCGATGACCTCGATGACCTCGACGGCGCCACGCCCGCCGGGAACGGCAGTACCCGACTCCCACCGGCGCGAGAGCAGCGCGTTGCCGAGGGTGTCGACGTCGACCTTGCCGACCAGCTCGCCGATTACGTCGAGCGGCGCGCTGCGAGCGGCTCGAGCCGCACGCACGACTTGCCCATGTCGAGCTTCTTGGCCGCCTCGGCGTCCGACTTCTCGAACCACGCGAGGATCTCGCGGATCGCCGGAGCCCGTCATCAGATCCATCGGCATGTGGTTCTTCTGCGACGCGAGCGCGGCGAGACAGCCTGCTTGTTGTAAGTATCGGGATAGCGCGCCAACAGAACGAACCAGCTGATCATCCCGTACTGCAATCCCTCCTCGTAACCGCGCGGCAGGTTCGCGTTGATCGTGTTGCGAATCGCTGTCAGTGCCGCGCGGCGATCGTCAGGAAGTCTCGCGAGATATCCATCGACGGTGCGCATCAGCGCCGACCATCACAGCACACAGCGCACGTGTGATTCGTCGGCACAAAGGCACTTCACGATCGTGACTGTGCGTTCCTGTCGATCCGTGAAAAACCGCCCATTTATGTCACTGGCACGCAGGATGCTGGATGCTCCTGACATGCGCCTCATCGCTGTTTTGTTTGCAGGAGTGCTCGGCACCGGTTGTTATGCGACGACGGGTGGTTACGTGGCCGGGCCGTCGATCGGGGTCACCGCAACGACGGTCGCGCCCGATCTCGTCTTCGTCAGCCCCGGCGTGCAAGTGGTCGCCGACTTCAACGAGCCGGTGTTCTACTCCAGCGGCTATTACTGGCGTGAGACCGGCGGCACCTGGTACCGGTCGAGCTATCACACGCACGGCTGGTCGTACTCCGCGCCGCCGAGCGTCGTGATCGGCATTCGCGATCGCCACTCGTACCGGCACTACCGCCCGGCTGGCTACACGCCCCGCAATCGCCGCGACAACTACAACCCACGCGGCAACCGCAACGACAACACCCGCGCGAACAACAACCCGCGCCGGGCCGCTCGCGACAACCGCTGGGACCGTCGTGACAATCGCCCGGCCGCGCGCCCGGCCCCCCCGCCCTCACGCCCAGCTGCGGCGAAGCAGCAGGACCGCAAGCGCGACGAGCGCGACGAGCGCAAGGACCGCAAGGACCGCCGCCGCTAACCCGCTCGCTTCGTGATAGACGAGGGCTCATGCGCTGTGTGGGCCCTCTCGTCGTTTCGGGCGTCTCCGCCGTCTCCGCCGTCTCCGCCGTCTCCGCCGTTTCGGTTGGTTTCGCCGCTTCGGTCGTCTCGGCGCTCGGTTGTTCCGGGGCGAAGGTCGCACCCAAGCTCCCCGCCACCGCTGCGGCATCGCTGACCACCGTCGCGGAGCGCTCGGGTTACGTGAGGACCGGACGCTACGACGAGGCGATCGCGTTGTGCGACCAGCTCGCGGAGATCGACGGTGTGTTCTGCGATCGGATCGGCACCACCGGTGAGGACCGCAAGATCATCGCCGTGCGGATCGCGAAGCACCCGAACCTGCCGGTGATCTACATCCAGGCGGGCATCCACGCCGGCGAGATCGAGGGCAAGGACGCCGGCTTTGCGTTCCTGCGCGATCTGCTGGTCGGCAAGGTCGCGCCGGGAGCGCTCGATCACGTCAGCGTGGTGTTCGTCCCGGTGCTCAACCCCGATGGTCACGAACGGTTCGGTCCCAACCATCGCCCGAACCAGCGTGGCCCCGAAGAGATGGGCTTTCGCACGAACGGAGCGCGGCAGAACGTCAATCGCGACTTCATGAAGGCCGACACCGCCGAGGCCCACGCGGTGCTCGGCGTGATGCGCACGCACGATCCGGTGCTGCTGATCGATCTCCACACCACCGACGGCGCGAAGTTCGAACAGGACATCAGCCTCAACTTCGCCCCGAGCGCGCCGCGCGCCGACCAGCTCGAGGAGACCGCGGTCTCGTTTCACGATCGCGTGATGCCGCGGATGACGGCGCTCGGGCACCTGCCCGTCGACTTCTATCCCGCGTTCATCGACGACGAAAACCCGATGTCCGGCTTCGAGACCGGCGAGGCGCCGCCGCGGTTCTCGCAGATCTACGCGGCGACGCGCGGGCGGCTCGGACTCCTCGTCGAGACGCACAGCTGGCGCACGTTCAAGCAGCGCGCGGAGAGCACGTATCACACGCTGCAGGCGGTGTTCGAGGCCGCGATCACGGATGCCGCAACCTGGCGCTCCGTCGCGAACGATGTCTCGCGCACCGACGCGAAGCTCGGCGGCAGCAAGCTGACGCTGATGTGGAAGCTGACGAAGCAGTCGGTCGAGATCGCGTTTCGCGGCTACGCGTTCGAGAAGCGCACGTCCGAGCTAACCGGTGGCACCTGGCTGGTCTACGACGAGACCAAGCCCGAGATCTGGAAGGTCCCGCTGTTCAAGGACCTCGAGCCGGCGATCACGGTCGACGTGCCGCGCGGTGGCTTCGTGATCGATGGTGGCTTCGCGAAGGCCGTCGCGCCGATCCTCGCGCGTCACGGCATCCAGTACCGGCCGATCGCGCCGCGGTCGCTCGCGCTCGAGACGTTCCGCGTCACCAAGGTGACGTTCCAGCCGCCGTACGAGGGACGCACGCGCCCGACGATCGCGGGTGCGTGGATCGCCGAGACGCGCACGCTCGATCACGGTGCGATCTTCATCCCCATCGACCAGCCGCTCGCGCGCCTCATCCTGCACCTCCTCGATCCCGCGCTCCCCGACGCGCTCGTCAACTGGGGCATGTTCAACGCCGCGTTCGAGCAAAAGGAATACATGGAGCCGTACGTCGCCGAGGAGGAAGCGCGAAAGCTGCTCGCGAAAGATCCGTCGCTGCGCGCGCAGTTCGATGCCGCGGTCGCCGCCGATCCCGAGCTCGCAAGACCCGAAGGCAAGCTGAAGTGGTTCTACCAGCGCCATCCCGCATGGGACGAGCGCGTCAACCTCCTGCCGGTCTTCCGCGTCGGGGACAGTCTTCACTTGTGACACTTCGCCAGTCCAACTCGGCGATTTTTCACGCGCGACCGGGGACGGTGTTTACTTGTCGCGTTGTCCGGTAGACGGACAGGTGGCTGACAATGGGCGACGGGTTTCAGTTGCGATAGTTTGCTGGCGCAACCTCGCGAGAACACGTGTCCGGTCAGGGACGGTTTTCAGTTGCTAGAACGGCACGCCATCGTGTCCGCCGAGCGGACAGCGATGAAGTGGCCGACGTGCCGCAAGTCCAGTGACGCCTTCGCGAACACCGTTCCTCGAGGAGGGACTGGGACGGTTCTAATTTGCGATAGTTAGCTCGCGCAACCTCGCGAGATTACGCGTCTGGTCTTCAGCTACTGGAATAGCACCACGCTGTCCGGTATCCGGCCAGCGACGAAACGGGTCCATGAGCCGCGTGCGCAAACTGAAAACCGTCGAGCGATCCCGCGAAGTTGGCGACGCTAGCTACGGCAACTGGAAACTGTCCCCATTAAACGTCGCCTGAGAGCGTCGAGACGCCCAGTTGGTCGCGAGCATGTCCGAAATCCGGACATCGAGACAAGTCAACACTGTCCCCGCGCCGTTGAGTGATCTCGTGTACTTGGGGGAGCGAAGTGTTGCAAGTGAAGACTGTCCCCAGCTACGTGCGCAGCACGATCTTGCCGAAGCCCGCGTTGCTCGCCATCCGCGCGTGCGCCTCGGCGGCCTGCTCGAGCGACATCACTTGATCGATCACCGGCGTCAACTTTCCGCGCACGAACAGCGGCACGACCTGCATCTCGAACAGGCGCATCGCCGCGATCTTCTCCTCGAGCGGACGCGCGCGAAGCACGGTGCCGATCACCGAGACCCGCTTGCGCAGGATCGCCGAGAGGTCGACCTCGGATTTGGTGCCCGCCATCAGCCCGATCAACACGATCCGACCGAGCGTGCGGATGCAGCGGAGATCTTCGTCGACGTACTTGCCACCGACCAGCTCCAGGATCACGTCGGCACCGGTGGGCGCGTGCTTCTGCACCGCGGTCGCGAAGCTGGCGCCCTCGACGACCACACCTTCGTCCATCCCGAGGGCCTTCGCGCGCTCGAGCTTGTCGGCTGTGCGCGCGGTGCCGACCGTGAACACGCCCATCGCACGCGCGAGCTGTACCGCGGCGGTGCCGACCCCGGAACCCACGGCGTGAACCACCATGATCTCGCCGCTGCGAATTCCTGCGCGCGTCACCATCGCGTCGTGTGCGGTGACGAAGGCCTCCGGGATCGCGGCCGCGTCCTCGAACGACATCCCGTCGGGCATCTTCGCCATCGCGCGCTCGTGCGTGATCGCGGCCTCGGCGTAACCGCCGCCACCGAGCAGACCAAACACGCGATCACCGACCGCGAGTCGCTCCACGGCCGGACCGACAGCATCCACCTCGCCGGCGATCTCGAGCCCCGGGATATCCGGCGGTGCATCTGCCGGCGCCGGATACGCGCCCATGCGTTGTAACAAGTCAGCCCGGTTGATCGCCGTTGCTCGCACGCGGACGCGGACCTCGCCTCGGGCAGGCTCGGGCAACGGACGTTCGACGACGGTGAGGACCTCGGGGCCACCGAAACGACTGATCGCGATCGCTTTCACGCACCGGAGTCTAGCTCCGGTCGTGGGCGCTACCAGGACGCGCGCGGCCCGCGATTGACGTAGAGGATGTTCGTCTGCGAGGAGCTGTTGCGCTGCATCATCAGCACCGCGAGCAGCATCATCTGCGAGGACGAGAACCCGCTGGTCTTCGCGGTCAGATCCTTGATCTGGGTCGCCAGGGAGCTGAGATCGTTGAGGAGCGGGTCACCGCGTTTACCTCCGGTGACCAACGAGAGCTGTCCGAGGTCGATGGGCTGGAGTGGGTCGGGCGAAGGCATGGCTGGGGTTCCTTGGTGGTGTGACCGACTCATGAGCAGCCGGCGTGCCACGCACCAAGTCGTTGATCCCGCTGGGCGGCGATCCAACTGATCGAGATGTTTGGGGATACATCCCGCCGACCACGGGAGACACCGGCGAGCGCAACGCACCCTGCGACCCGTCGGGATCACTCACCCGATCCGGACCGAGGTCGCGGTAACTGCAAGCAGTCGCGGTCCCAACTCCGGATTCCGTCATCGACCGACCCTTGTCCGTGTCGTGAGATCGCGAGCATCAGCGACGGAAGCGGCCTGTTGCACGTGATGATGCCCCGCGCGCCGGCTGCGCCGAGATCGTCGCAGCGCTGATAGCGCTCGTGTCGGAGAACTCGGACCAGCAACGACGGTGGGCCGAGCGTCACTGCACCAGGAACGGCTGCTCCACGGTCGACCGGATGGGACGACCCTCGTCATCGAGCGCGGGTGCGTAGCGGAACCGGAAGATCATCGCGGACGCGTCAGTTTCCTTGGGATTGCCGTGCGACGCCACGCGGGCGCCGACCACGTAGCCCTCGGAGTCGATGGTGACCCGCGCGGTGAACAACTCGCCCTCGGACACGCTGCGTTGACGGGTCGGATAGATCAGCTTCGCCGGTCGTGCCTTCGACGCCTTGGGCGCCACGGGCGGAGCCGGGATGCGCTCGATCCTCGACGCGAGATCGCCGAGCCCGGTGCCTACCCCACGTCCGACGCCGCGTCCATACCCACCACCGCGCCCACCGCCCTCGCCACCCTCTCCACCATCATCTTGCGAGACGTCTGCGATCTCCGACAGCGACCTCTCGGTCGGAGATGCGTCCGACACCGTGTTGTCCGTCGGGGTGGCACGCACGAGCGGTCGGTGGGTCGGCCGGTCGATGCGAGCCACGTGGTCAGCGGCGTCAGCCGATGCCTTCGATCCACGCGAGCCACCACCGCCGCTATCGAACTGGACGATCTCGATGATGTGCGCCGATTCGACGACCTCGACCGGTGGCAGTTTGGTCGCCTCGCGCGGCTTGTCCGGGGATCGGACAGTGATCAACGCGAGCCCGCACGCGACATGGATCCCGATCGATCCCACGAGCGCCACACGTCGCCTCATTCGACGAGCATGAACGAAGCATTCGCGGCGCTGCACAGTGCCCCTCTCGTTCGCGATCACAGCCCGCGTTCACCACCTCGCAGCTGCGACGCTGTCCGGTTGTCCGGCATCCGGCCGGACCTATCGGACAAGGTTCAATAGTGGCTGTTCCCGTAGCCGATCGCGTCCCAGTTGCACACCACGTCATTTGGTCGCATCGTGTAGTTACCTGTTATTACTTACTCATCTCGGTCCAACCAATTGGTCCATGATCTGCACTGCGCTGCGTCATATGCGCTCCCATCTAGCTTCGCTTGTCCTGTTCACTGCCTGCAGTACGGAGGTCCAAGAACCAGCCGCGGCCTCGGTTCGCGAGCGTCTTTCCATGGGTCCCACGCTGCTCGAGGTCGCTGGGCCCGACAGCGCCGGCGCGATCACCGCCTCGCGCAAGACCAGCGAGGGCTGGGTGCCCGGGCTTGCCGATCTGAAGATCCAGAGCGGCGAGCTCGTGCTGTCGGCCGATGGCGAGGCCGTGACGCTCGAGGAGTTTCGTCTCGACGTCGGCGACATCGTGGTGCCCGAGAGCGTCCTCGGCTATCCGCTGGCGCTCACCGAGATTCACCTGTCCCTGATCGATCCCGTGAAGGCCGTCGTGACGTGGAACGGCGATGACGATGCACGCGGCGACGCAGCGATCGACCTCGAGCTCGAGTGGTCGCTGCTCAATCACGACGTCACCTCGCCGCTCGGCTCTCCCGACCTGCCGCCGGTCCCCGTCGAGCTCGCGATCACCGGCAACGGCGAGCGCGTCCATGCCGAGGTTCGCGTCCGCGCGCCGGGCGAGCTGTGGAAGTGGGCGAACGTGTTCCGGCTGGAGGATCTCTCGCTCGTGATCGCGAGCGATACGCCCTAAGGACACGCCGGGAGCTGCGCCGCGCCGGTGTGATCGGGACCGATCACGCCGGTGTCCACCTGCGTCTGCCCACGTGCGTCGGTGACGCGCAACGTGAGTGGCTTGTCGCCGAGCGCCTTGCCGACGAAGAAGTTATACGCCGCGCGTTCGAGCGCGACGAACCTCCCGCGATCATCACGCGCCTCGAGCGCCGCGATCGGATAGCGATGATTGCGCACCTGGATCGCGGTCCACTGCGCGTTGCTGCCCGGCTTGAAGTGATACGCGAGCGGGCCGTCGACGGCGCACGGCACCGGCAGCCAGCGGATCGGGATCCGGCCCTTCGCGAGCGGCGCGAGGAGCTCGAACGCGTCGCGCGATAGATCGAGATCACCCGCCTTGCACGCGGGGCAGCGATCGACGATCCGCACCAGGACTTCTTCGTCGCTCGGCCCGATCACGACGGCGCAGCTCCCGCAGCGCGCCGCCTTTGCATAGTCGGCATCGGCCGCGGCGGCGACCAGGAGCGGTCCCGACTCCCGCGGCAAGCTGCACTGCCCCGGCCCATCGGCCGCGTAGTGCGTGGCCTCGCCGCGGTGGACCGCCTCGGGCGCCGCACACGGCGAGGGTGGAGGTGGCGGCGGTGGCGCGGGCTCGCCGCGACATCCGACGAGGATCGCGAGCGCGCACTTCACCGGCAGGCTTCGCCCGACGAGTACGTGAAGCCGACGTCCGCCTTCGCGAGCTTCTCGAGCAAGAAGAAGCCGAGCGGCTCGAGCTCCCAGCTGGTGCACGTGCGGTTGAACGAGCCCTTGTGAGCGCACTTGCCATCCGGGTAGCCGCACTCGACGTGCTTGGGGATCGCGAGCACGATCAAGAACCCGAACAGGATCCCCAGTCGCTTCCCGCGCGACGACATGTTCGGGGTGATCACGATCGGTCCAGCCTACCGAACGTCCCGGCTCCCCACCAGGTTGCAACCCGCGGGAGACGACGGGACCGGCCAACTCCGCGACCCCCCGCGCGATCTGGGTGGCACATGCACTGCAACTTCGAGCATCACCATGTCCACCACGCCCACGTTCGATGCGATCTCGTTGACCGACCTGTCCGCCGTCACCGGTGGCTGCAAGAAGAAGGAGTGCAACTGCCCGCCGCCTTCGCAGCAGGCGGCGGCCCCGATGGGTGGCACCGAGATCACGACCAACGTACAGATGACGGGCTTCGGAGCGCAGGATCAGTAGGCGTTGATCCGACAGCCGGCTCACCACGCATCTTCGACCCCGCTCACGTTCGATGGCATCCCGCCGACCTGCAGACCAGGTTCGGTCAGCACTGGCGTCAGTACGTGATCGCGATGATCTCGACGTCGCCGCGCGGCAGCGTGATCGTGTCGCCGACCTGCGCCTCGTGCAGCGCTTCTGCGACCGGTGTCAGGAAGTAGATCGCGCCGGCCTTCGCGTCGGCCTCGATCGCACCGACGATCCGGTACGTCGTGCGCTTGCCATCTTCATCCTCCACGGTGACCGCGGCACTGAACCCGACGCGCGAGCGATCCTCGGGCGGCTCCATCACGATCGCCGTCGCGAGGTGATCGGAGATCTCCGCAGCGCGGTCCTTCTCCGCCGTCGCGAGCTCCACGCGCAAGGCGCTCACGCCGAAACCAGTGACGTAGTTCGGAACGTCCTTCGGGATCGGGACGCCGCGGCGTCGAGCGGGGGGCTCCGGCGCGTCATCATCTTCTTTCGTGAATGCCTTGCTCACCAGCTGCGAGGTTGCCACGGCAGCGGGGCCGTCGCACGCGTCGCACGCGGTGGCGGGCTGGACGGCGCCTGCGTTGCCGCGCACGCTAGCCCATGATCGATCGTCGAGAGCTGCTCCTCGGTGGGCTCGCTGGACTTGCCGCGGTCGCGTGTAATGAGAAGCACGGAGCGAGTACCGTCGCGGGCTCCAGGCTAGCACCGATGAAGAAACCAGGTCCCAAGAAGATCTTGATCCTCGGCGGCACCGGCTTCCTCGGGCCGCACATCGTGGACGCCGCACTCGCACATGGTCACACCGTGACGTTGTTCAATCGCGGCAAGACGCACCCCCAGCTGTTTCCCGCCATCGAGAAGTTGCAGGGCGATCGCGACGGCAGGCTCGACGCACTCGCGCGTCGCAAGTGGGACGCGGTGGTCGATACGTCGGGGTACGTGCCGCGGATCGTCAAGCAGTCGGTCGAGTTGCTCGCGCCGAACGTCGAGCACTACCTGTTCGTCTCGACGATCTCGGTCTACGCGAAGACCGACAAGGCCGGCGCCGACGAGACCAACCCGGTCGCGAAGCTCGAGGATCCGGCGGCCGAGGACGTCACCAGGTTCTACGGCGCACTCAAGGCGGCGTGTGAAGCCACCTGCGAGGCGGCGATGCCCGGGCGCGTGGCGAACATCCGGCCGGGATGGATCGCCGGTCCGCTCGATCCGACGGGTCGCTTCGCGCACTGGCCGATGCGAATGTCCGGCGGTGGCGAGGTGCTCGCGCCCGGCGACGGCACCACGCCGGTCCAGGTGATCGACGCCCGCGATCTCGCCGCGTGGATCGTCACGCTGATCGAGAACTCGACGGTGGGCGTGTTCAACGCGCTCGGTCCGACGAATCACCCGGAGGTCGCGCTGACGGTTCGTCGCATGCTCGACGCCTGCAACCAGGCCGCCGGAAATCTCGCGAAGCTGGTGTGGGTGCCCACCGAGTTCCTCGACAAGCACGACGTCGCGCCGTGGTCCGAGATGCCCGGCTGGATCGAGGCGGAGGGTGATCACGCCGGATTCGGAGCGCTGTCGAACAAGCGCGCCGTCGCTGCGGGTCTGATCTTTCGCCCCGTGCTCGAGACCGCGAAGGACACGCTGGCCTGGCTCGCATCGCCGGAAGTCGAGGAGTGGGTGACCGGTGCCGAGCCGTTCGGCTCCGCGTCGATGAGGATGCTGGCCGATCTGCCCGAGGATAAGCGCCAGGTCGTGCGCGGCTCCGGCATCTCGCGCGACAAGGAAGCGAAGGTCCTCGCCGCATGGAAGGCGAAGAGCTAGCGGCCACGAGTGCGGCACGAAACGCGGCGTAGAACGTTCGCAGCAGCCCGCGCTCTTGACGGCGACATCGAGGGCGAGCTTGATCGTCATCGACGTCAACACCTTGTCGAGCGGAATGTCACCGGGCAGCCGCATCATGTCGCCACGACCAGTCCCGAGGCGTGCTACCACCCCGGAATGCGTGCAGCATGGACGGTCGCCTGGGTCGTTGCGTCGTGGGTGCCTGCGGTTGCAGCGGCGGAGGATCTCCGCGATCCGCCGGGTGCCGACGCGAAGGCGCCGCTCGCGGGAACCGTGCTGGTCTGGCGCGACGCCGCCGTGAGTTTCGATCCCGAGCAACCCGGCGTGAAGCTCGCGACCCTCGACCGACCTCGCAAGGACAAGCTCGGAGCGGTCGTCGCGATGCGCGTGGTCTCGGTACGCGGTGACGTGATCGAAGTCGAACCGAGCACCAGCGAGGAGTGCACCGAGGCCAAGCTCCTGATCACCACCCTCCAGCAGCCGCGGCTCCTGGTGTCACGCGCCGACCTCGCGCCGGTCGTGACGAAGCGATTCGCGACGAAGTTTGGCGACGGCACCGAGGTCACGCTCGAGGTCGGCCTTCCCGTGGTCCCACGCGCCACCGGCGGCTACCTGGTTCCGATCGACGGTGAAGCGGTCCCGGTCGACCTCCCGGCGTCACACGTCGGGCACGCGTACCGCCGGACGTTCCCCAAGACGGTGCTCGAAGTCGTGCACGGCAAACAGCCCGTGGTCACGATCGAGGGGTTTCGCATGGACGAGAAGGTCACGGCGAAGCTCGGTGCGCACTCGTTCGCGACCACGAGCAGGGGGCTGACCTTCCCGATCGCGTCGAAGGTCGATCGCAAGGGGGACACCGCGCTGTTCCCGCTGCGTTCGCGCTGCGCTCGCGCGACGGTGGCGCTCGCCTCCAACAACATCAACGCCTTCACGCTGAAACCGCCGTCGTTGCCCGGTCTCGTCATGGGCCGGGGCGGTAGTGGACGTGGCGGCGACTACCTGCGCCGCGGCACGCCGATGTTCGCAGGTAAACGGAAGGTCGGAACGCTCGCCGAGGAGGAGCCGGTGAAGCAGACGACGTGCGTCGCGCTCTTCATCTACTTCGAGCTGCAGTACATCCCGAACCCGTCCACGGCCAAGGTCGAGGTGTGCGCGCCTGCATCGACGAAGCTCGTCCACCGAGAAGGGCTCGGGGAACTCAAGCTCAAGCCCTGAGCCGAGCTTGGGGCGGATGGGAAAGGATCGGAAGGCGATGGGGTTCGGGGTCTGCCGCGAACGTAAGCCCGCCGACGTTCGGGCGGCGGGAGGATGGACGAGCCCATGCCGACAGGCTGGCGGTCGGCTGCTACATTCGGCGAAATGGAGCTTACAGCACGCGAGGGCTTGCTGAACGCCGATCATGATCGGAGCCTCGCGATCAAGGCGACCAAATCGAGCAGGTCATCGACTCGAAACGGCGTCCTGCCGGCGGCCATCGTCACGAACGGATCTTCGGGAATCACGCTCGTCCAACGGGCTGGCAGCGATGCCAGGTGTCCGTGCGAATCACGGGGACGCAGGCTGGATCTTCATCACCGATCAACTCGACACACATCGTGCCGCGACGCTGGTCGAACTCGTGGCCCGTCGATGCGGAATCCAGGAGGAACTCGGAACCAAGGGCGAGTCCGGCATCCTCAAGTCGAAGCAGACGCGCCGGGCCTTCCTGGAGGACCCCGCTCACAGGATTCGCTTCGTCTACACGCCTCGTCACTGCTCCTGGCTGAACCAAGTCGAAATCTGGTTCTCCATCGTGGCGCGCCGACTGCTCAAGCGCGCGCGCTTCATTTCTCTCGAGGACCTGTGTACGCGCGTCGTGAAGTTGATCGACTACTTCAACGACGTTCTCGCCAAGCCCTTCCGCTGGACTTACACGGGGAGACCGCTTCGAGCATGACCGGATCGAAACCTCAGCCGAGCACATCTAGATGGACGGTGCTGCGACTGGATCTGGATGTTGTAGCCGGTACTCAGGGAAACTGGAGCGCGGAGACGAACGTCTCCCACTTGGTCTGGAACGCACGCATGTCGGACTCGCCGAGGATCGCGACCAACGTCTTGTAGCCGCTCGGATCGGCCACGCGTGCCGCGCGAAACGCGGCGTAAAACGTTCGTAGCAGCCCGCGCTCTTGCAGGTAGTACATCAGGTAGCGCGACTGCCCGTAGCTGGTGCTCGAGTCGTAGAACTGCTTGTGGGTCAGCGCGGTCAGCGCCTGGATGGTCGGGGCGCCACGCCGGATCGCCTTCTGGATCCCGGCGAGCCGCCAGTTGGTGAGCCCGACGATGTGACCATCGCGCTCCGAGCTCTGCTCGAACAGCGAGCCGAGGCCTTCGTTGAGCCACGACGGTGCGGCCGGGAAATCGGCCTCGATGTACGGGTGCACGATCTCGTGGACCAGCGTGCCGCCGCCGGTGGCGATGTTCATGAACAAGCCGCCGTTGGTCGACGAGTAGAAGCCGTATGGCGTGGACGGAGCCTCGCCGGTCAGCGTCTCGACGCCCGCCTCGTACGCGGCCGCGGTCTGGAACAGATAGACCTCGAGGATCTTCGCCGGGCGCTTGGTGAAGAAGTCTTGCTCGAGCATGTCCGCGGCCCAGCGGACCGTCCGCGAGCTGCGCTCGAGCTGCGCGAGCGTGCCGTCACCGACGACGACGAACGGATCCTCGACACGGATGTTCAGGTGACCGAGGCCCTTCCGCTGGAGCTTTCGCTCGAGGGCGCGGAGGTGTGCCGTGTACTCGGCGTCGGTGAACGACTGCGCGCGGCCGGGCACCTTGGCCACGACCTCGTTCTTCGTCCTCGGGTCGCCGCTCGCTGTGGTACACGCAGCTAGCATCACGAAGAGCAACGATTTGACCATCGTCGTACAAGACTAGCCGACGAAGCCCAGGTTGCATGTCAGACGAACGTAAGCCCGCCCCTCTGCCGAGGCAGATCCCATTCATCATCGGCAACGAGGCGTGCGAGCGCTTCAGCTTCTACGGGATGCGCAACATCCTGACGAAGTTCCTGATCTCGACGTTGCTGCTCTCGCACATCCCCGACGAGGAGATGCGCAAGCTCGCTGCGAAGGACGTGTTCCATACATTTGTGATGGGCGTGTACTTCTTCCCGCTCCTCGGTGGCTGGCTGTCCGACCGGTTCTTCGGGAAGTACAACACCATCCTGTGGTTCAGCGTGATCTACTGTGGTGGTCACGGCTGTCTCGCGCTGTTCGAGGATAGTCGGCAAGGCTTCTACTTCGGGCTGTTCCTGATCGCGCTCGGTGCGGGTGGCATCAAACCGCTGGTCGCATCGTTCGTCGGCGATCAGTTCGACCAGCACAACAAGCACCGTGCGAAGACGGTGTTCGACGCGTTCTACTGGAGCATCAACTTCGGCTCGTTCTTCGCGTCGCTGCTGATGCCGATCTTCCTGCGCAACTACGGTGCGCAGGTCGCGTTCGGCATCCCCGGCGTCCTCATGCTGATGGCGACGATCGTGTTCTGGGCCGGGCGCGGTCGCTACGTGCGCTTGCCGCCGTCTCCGCCGAACCCACACTCGTTCGGGCGCGTCTCGGCGACGGCGATCAAGTCGGGTGGGCTCGGCAAGCTGCTGTTCGGGATCGGGCTCGTGATCGCGGTGGTCTGCATCGCGCTGTCGATCACATGGCTGGTCGGCAGCCCGGTGTGGCCGATGCAGACGTTCAGCCCGGTCGAGATGCTGTGCATCGCGCTCGTGATCTTCCTCGTGCTCGGCAGCATCGCGGTCTCGCGTCAGCTCGAGGGTGCGCGTGGCGTGCATCCCGACGCCGCCGTCGATGGCGTGCGCTCCGTGCTGCGCATCCTGATCGTGTTCGCGCTGATCACGCCGTTCTGGTCGCTGTTCGATCAGAAGGCTTCGACCTGGGTGCTCCAGGGCGATCAGATGATGCAACCCACGTGGTTCGAGTCGTCGCAGATGCAGACGGTGAACCCGGGGCTCGTGATGATCCTGATCCCGCTCAACAACCTCGTGGTCTTCCCGTGGTTGCGAAAGCGCGGCTGGCCGCTGACGGCGCTCGGCAAGATGACGGTGGGCATGGCGCTCGCCGGCCTCGCGTGGATCGTCGCCGGCATCCTGCAGGTGGTGATCGACGGCGATCCGAAGGTCGTCGTGATCTACCCGCTCGCGGGGCAGCTGAAGACCGGCCTGCTCGTGCAATCGGACCTCTGGATCTACTGGCAGGTCCTGCCGTACATCCTGATCACGCTCGCGGAGGTCCTGGTCTCGGCGACCGGGCTCGAGTTCGCGTACAGCCAGGCGCCGATGGCGATGAAGGGCGTGATCATGTCCTTCTTCAACCTGACGGTCACCGTCGGAGGTCTATGGGTGCTCCTCGCAAATCACAGCGTCAAGAGTCCGGCGGTCACCGACTCGATCGCGAGTACGGGCCTCGGCGTGAACGCGTTCCTGATGTTCTTCTTCGCGGTGTTCGCGCTGATCACCGCGGTCGCGTTCCGGATCTACGCGAAGCGCTACAAGCCCGTAGACAACTACCACTCGAATGCGCCCGCCCCTGGCACGCCGCCGATCCCGAAGCCGACCGCGAGGAACCAGGACATCTGAGGCACGCACTCAGAGCTGCTCGCGAAACATCACCAGGTCGACCTCTCTCGCGCCGCAGTCCGCGGCGGCGACCTCGTAGCCTTGGCGGGCATAACATGCACGTGCTCACGGCGACTCGAGCGTGATCGAAGTAGCCAGCCATCATGCCGTCGACGATCTCGACATCATCGAGCGTGAACAGACCGGAGTTGACCGCGAGTGTGTGAAGACCGTTGCGTCGGTGGAGGCTGCGTCTCGAATCATTGACGACCAACTCCTGGATGGCTGGCGACTCTCCCAGCAGGCGCATCGCAGTCGGGTCGAGACATCGCCAGCTCGACCGACGCGCTCAGTCGACGACCTTCTCGATGCGACCATCGGCGTGCCGCGCGAACCGACCCTCTTCGCGGGCGTGGGTCGGCGATTCGCTCGGCCACGGCCAGCCACCGAATTTGGTGCGCTGGTAATCGGCGAACGCCTGCTGGATCTCGCCGCGCGTGGTCATCACGAATGGACCGTGCTGCACGACGGGCTCGCCGATCGGCCGGCCCTGGAGCACGAGTGCCTCGGCAAGCTGGTCGCCGGAGTTGACCAGGGCGACGCGCGCCTCGGGATCGAGCGCCGCGCCGGTCGGACTCGCGAGGATCTGCTCGTCGACGCGAATCGATCCCGCGAAGATGTAGACCACGCGATTGGACTCCGCTGCGGTCGCCGGCAACGTCCACGTCGCGCCCGGGGCGAGCTTGATCGTCCAGATCGCGACATCGCTCCCGGCGCGTGACGCCCACGACCGCGGCGGTGGCGGCAGCGGCGAATGATCGCCGATCGAGCCCGCGATCACCGTGACCTCGACGCCGGTCTCGCGGATCACCGGGATGTCCCTGGCCCACAGCATCGAGAAGTGCGGCTCGACGAGCTTGTCGGCGTGCGGCAGGTTGAGCCAGATCTGGAACAGCTCGAGCGGATTGCGCGCGGACTGGTCGAGCAGCGGGAACATCTCCGAGTGGACGATGTCCTTACCCGCGGTCAGCCACTGCACGTCACCACGCCCGAACCGCGCGGCGGCGCCGAGCGAATCGGAGTGATCGATCAGCCCGCGGTGGACGATCGTCACCGTCTCGAACCCACGATGCGGATGGCCCGGAAAGCCCGGCACCTTCTCGCCGTGATACATGCGCCAGCCTGGTTCACCCGGCTGGTCGGTCTTCACGGTGAAGTCCATCCCGAGATCGCGACCGACCAGCGAGGCTGCCGGCCCGAGATCGTCATTCCCCGGAGGGTAGTTGTCGTCGTGATGAACGCAGAACAGGAACGGATCCATGGTCGCCCACGGAAAGCCGAGCGGAAAGGTCTCGAGGATGGCGCTCACGATACCCTCCACCATAGGTCAGCGTGGCTGCCGATCAAGCTAGCCGCGGCGACCGGAACAGGCAGGTGACGGTTCTCGCTACGTGACAGGTACAGCGAGGGAACCGCTCAGCGCGGCGGTCGGGTACGCGTGGTGCAGCGATCGCTGACATACGCGTACTCGCGCGCAAGCTTCGACTTCGGCTCCTCGAGGAGCTGCAACTTGCCGAGATCGCCCTTGCGACCCTCCAGCCGCGTGACGGTTCCCGCCGGCAGGCACTGCCAGGTCCGCGACTCGCGCTTGTTGACGGTGACCTCCGCCAGCACATCTCGCACGAGCGTCACGAAGTCGCCGAGCTGCGCCGAGAACAGCAGCGGCGTGCCGTGACCTTGCGAGACAACCTCGACGAACTCGGCGATCTCGTCGGCGAGCGGACCCGCGACCTCGAGCGTCACGTGCTCGAGATCGTCATGTGCGCTGGTGGTCACGTGCTCGATCATGGCCACCAGCGCAGGTGGCACCCGTCGGCTCGTGTGCTGACTGGTCTCCTGAAGGGAGGCCAGGAACCGCAAACCCTCACTGCCGTTGACCGTGATCGTGGTGAGCATGGCGTGCGTGACGCTACTCGGAGGGGCTGACATGTCGCCGACCGGCGAGACGATCCCCGGGTCGAGACGCGAAGGACACGGACTGA
>Ga0105049_10002400_pt1 | contig 22167 bp, 19 predicted proteins | sample MAT06_FD_78087 | JGI IMG/M metagenome (GOLD analysis project Ga0105049, IMG submission 78087) | Freshwater microbial communities from Lake Fryxell liftoff mats and glacier meltwater in Antarctica - MAT-06 | ecosystem: Environmental > Aquatic > Freshwater > Ice > Liftoff microbial mat | place...
CCGAAACCGTGATCGGTGGCGCAACTCTGATCGTGAACGTGGCGGTTGAGGCGGAGGGGCAGGGGGGTTAGCCCGAGGATCGGGGCGAAGCGATTCCAGGCCGCGCCGGCGACCATCGAGAGGAAGAACAACGCAACGCTCGTGACCACAATAACGCCACTCGGGCCGAACGGAACGGGGTCGCCTTTCCCGATACGCACCTCGAACGAGTTCCGCAGGGTGAACCCCAGTAAGCCCGAGCCAAGGCAGAAGAGAACAGTGAGCCAAAACATCTGTCGCAAGTTCCGTGAAAGGTTCGCCGCCGCCGCCGCCGGGACCACGAGCATCGCGTTAATGAGCATCGCGCCGACGGCTTTGATCGAGAGATTCACCACCAGCGCGAGAATGACGATGAACAGGTAGTTGTTCAGGGTGAGTTTCAACCCGCGTGTCCGGGCAAGCGTGGGGTTGAAACTGGCGAACACGAGTTGGTTGTACTTCCAGGCGAAGACCGGCGTGACGAGCAGAACCAGCGCGAGTAGGAAGAGCAAGTCTTCTTCCGGGATCAGCACGAGGTTTCCGAACAGGAAGGATTCGGGGTTGAAGTTGCTCTTCGTGGAAAGCACCTGAAAGAGCATCGCACCGAAGCCGATGGCGAGCGCGAAGAACACGCCGATTACGGTATCGTGTGCCAGCCCGGTGTTATCGCGAACATACACCATCCCGGCCCCGACGGCGACGCCGAACGCGACCATTGCCAGCGGCACAACCCACGTTGCCATCGTCCGGTCGCCATCCGTGAGAAGCACGCTAAGGTAACCGAGCGAGACGCCCGCGAACGCACAGTGAGCCATCGCGTCCGAGAAGAACGCCATGCGGTTACCGACGACCATTGCGCCGAGCATTCCACACAGCCCGCACACTAGCACAACCGCCATCACCCCCTTCACGACGAAGAGTTCGGTGCCGAGCGTGTCGGCGAGCCAGGCGACAGTATCTGAGAGCCAATCGACGGGCATACGACGAAACTCCGTGGTCGGAAACTTTTTGCGTCCCCGCGATGCCGCAAGCGACATTGAGCCGTTTGCAGCTTCGCAACTCAACCCGATGGCGTGTTGATTCGTGCCGCTGTGCGATTCATCAATGATACCGCCGCAGTGGCTTCGTTTTGCTTAATGACCAGCGGAGGCGAAATCCGGACGACCTTCTTGGAGAGCGGGCCGAGCAAGTGGACGCCATCGCCGCCGCGACCCTCGCCTAGATAGCAAGCAAGCACGAAGTCGTTCGCCCACTCCGCCGCGGTTTTCCCCGCATGGTCGCGCATCTCGACGCCCCATACCATCCCGCCCTTCTCGCCACGAACGTGCGCGACAAACGGAAACTCCTTCAGCCCAACCAACGCCGCCTCGATGGTGGCTGAGGGTTGCTTCATGTCAGCGAGAATATCGTGTGTCTCGAACTCATCCAATGTGGCAAGTACGGCGGCGCAGCACAGCGGGTTCGCGCTCCAGGTGTCGGAGGCTTCCCCATACTCGAGAGAATCGAGGATATCGGCGCGACCGACGACCGCTGCGACGGGCACACCGTTACCTAGCCCCTTCCCCAGCACGATTAGGTCCGGTTCGATGCCGTAAGTCTCGAAGGCGAACAGCGAACCCGTGCGGCCGAAGTTTGCCTGTACTTCGTCCAAGATGAAAACCATGTCGTTCGCGCGACAGAAGCGTTCGAGCAGTTGGAGATACGCACGCGGCGGATGATAAGAACCGCCGCCACCGAGGTACGGTTCGGTGATAAGCGTGCCCAGTTTGCGGCCAAACTGGTGGAGCAGGGCATCCAGTTCGCGCTGGTACGGGACTGGGTCGAACGCGGCTTCTCGCATCGACACATCGCGGCACTCGGCCATCGGGAAAGAGATAAACCGTACTCGTGGGTCGCGCTCGGCGTCGGTCTCGGAGCCGGTGACGGCGTTCGCTAGACCCTTCTTGCCGTGGAAGCCCAGACGGGTAGCAAGAATCATCGGGCGGGTTTTGTCGCGGGCCATCGCGGCCCAGAGCGCTTTCTGAATCGCTTCGGACCCAGACGCGGCCCACATCACCCGTTCCATCCGTGCGCCGCCTGGGCTGTGTTGTAGCGACTTCAAGAGCCGAGCGCTGGCATCCACTTCCACTGGCGTCACGGCATTGTACGCGGTCATCGGCACGGCGGTCGTGAAACCCGTGGCACTTGGAGAGGGGATGGCAGGGAACCCGGCGGTCGGCCAGCCCATGTATAGGCAAAACCGATGCATCCACATTGTGGGGTTGTGGCCGAGATTCGAGACAAGAACGCCCGAGGTGAAGTCGAAGAGCCGGCGACCTTCGGGGGTCCAGTGGTAAACTCCGGCGCTGCGAGCGATGACGGTCTGCGTCGGCGTAAAGGTGCGTAGCGACCGTGGTTCGACGGCTGCGAGGCGTTCGCGGAGCGCATTTGCGCCGGGTTCGCCCAGATGCTGAACGTGATGCTGAACGTGGGTAGGCATGTCATTTCTCCGGGGTCTGCAACCGAAGGTACTGCGACGGGACGTGTTCCACAAGCCACACACCGTTGGGAGAGCGGAAAAAGACGTGGCCGTCGGTACGCATTTTGGCGGCGTCCACGATCAGGACGACCGGGCTACCATGTCGTGATCCGACCTTTACCGCAGTTGCCGCATCCGCCGAGAGGTGAACGTGGTGCCGGGCCATCTTCAGGACACCATCGCGCAGGATGACATCAAGCATGCGTTTTGCGGTGCCGTGGAAGACCTCGGCGGGCGGCTCGGCGACTTCAAAATCGTGTTCAACTTCGGTCGAGTGCCCTTGATTAGCTCGAATGCGTCGCCCGGTCTCATCGAACGCGAACCGCTGCTTCTCGCAAGCCCGGACAACCTCGGCGAGTTCTTCCGGTGGAATCCGCATTCCGCCTCGCGCGGCCGCTCCGGAGAGCAGGTCTTCGACGAGAACCCAGCCACCCGTTCCGAGCGTTAGCCCGATGTCTTCGGGAGCGTGGCGCAGCACGCGAGAGAGGAACTTGCTGACGTGGATTCGGCGTTTGTCATTCATTAGAGGTCACACAGGGCCGGCGTAAAGGATAGTCGGAGTGGCACTTCCCGGTTCGTAGAGTGCAAGACCGCCGGTCGCCCCGTTTATCTTGACGAGGGAACCGGGAACGCCCGCTGCGGCGCGGGCTAGGATCGCCTCCATCGCCTGCACGACGGCCACGCAATTCCGGTCGGCACTCAAGTCGTTATAAGCGAGCGCCCGCATCTGTCGAAGTCGCTCCGCGCGTTGTTCGGGAACGCCGCCGAACTCGACGAAGGCAACTTCACGGAAGAAACGCTCGATGACCTCGACGCCGTAGCCGCGCTGGCTCCGCTCACCCCACGGTTCCAGGAACGTGCCGTTGTAGTGATAGTTCGGGGTGTTCTTAAGTTCGCTTGGCGTGCGATTTTCCACTGTGAGTTCGACGCCGCGCTTGCGTTGGTGTGCATTCCAAACCGCATTATCGAAGCGGAATTGCACTTCCTGCTCGACGTAACCGGGGAAGTTATCGGGCGTGACCCAACTGGTGTGAATATCGAACGCGGCCTCGCGGCCATCGGGGTAGCGGTACACAACCTGGAGTTGTACCGAGTCCCAGGTTGGGCCGTCGGCAACTCCGACAATCCCACGTTGGCCGGTTGCAGAAACGCGGTCGAGCACCCATTCAGGCCCGAAGCTGAAATCGATCAGTTTGAGGTAATGGACTGCGACATAGGTGCCTGGGTTGCGGCCGCGCACCCACTCCGCGAACTGCCCGCCGCTGATGGACTTGGGTTCAAGGAGTGAGCAGTAACCATTGTTCACATGCTTGAGTACGCCCTCGGCGACGAGGGTGCGGAGTTTCTTGTGGTCGGGATCGGCGAGTTTGTGGTAAACGACTTTGGCGAGAACACCGTTTTTGTCGGCGAGAGCGACAAGTTCATCGAGTTCGGTGAGGCTGAGTACGGAAGGTTTCTCGATGAGGACGTGTTTGCCGGCGATGAGGGCCGCACGAGCTGCCTCGAAGTGCCGGTCGTCCGGAGTGGCGACGCAAACCGCATCAACACCGCAAGTAACAAGGCGGTCGATGACATCTGGCCCGGAGAGGTTTTGAAATGGCGCGATAACTGAATTGGGATACGCCAAAAAGCGAGCGGCACGGATTCCAGTTCGAGAGGCAACGGCGGAAAGGCCGACGCGCACAGGCCCAGTGGAGATCGAGAATAACGGCGTTTGGGCGGCAGCCTCAAAAAACGGCCGGTAAGTCTCGTCAAAAATCATTCCAAACCCGACCATGCCGGCCGAGATGGATCGCGCAGGTTCTGGTGTTGAGTTTTCCATCTGGGAATCGTAAGTTCTGGCGGGATAAGTGGCTAGGATGGAATATGTCTTTGGCCTTTAACGTTACATAATATCCATTATCGGACGTTATCCGATTAGCCCGAAATTGACCTCCGTTCACTATATAAACAGTTGGGTCCGATAATGTATGTTATGTATTGTTAAATCGCTCGGACATTGGTCCCAGGCATCACCACCTGAACAACCCAACTCACCCAAGAATTCCCATCTTTCGGAACTTCCCGTATCGTTGATCCACCAAGACGTGTTGCGGTAGAGATATGAGTTCGCGGATATGCCGTGTCAGTGAGGCTTTCAGCGAGTTCGCCATCTCACGCGGTGCCCGATGTGCGCCGCCGAGTGGCTCCGTCACGATGTGATCGATCACACCAAGTCGTTGGAGATCTTGCGAGGTCATTCTTAACGCCCCGGCCGCCAAAGGCTTTGTTTCCTCCGTCGCCACCTTCCACAAAATTCCCGCACAGCCTTCGGGGCTGATTACCGAGTAATAGGCATGTTGAAGCATCCCCACGCGGTCCCCAATCCCGATACCGAGCGCACCACCGGAACCACCCTCACCAATTACCACACACACGATCGGCGTGGCGAGCCGCGACATCTCCAGAATGCTCGTCGCAATCAACTGGGCCTGGCCGCGTTCTTCAGCACCGATCCCCGGAAACGCGCCAGGGGTATCAATCAAACAAATCACCGGGAGCCGGTACTTCGCGGCGAGCCGCATCTTCCCCAACGCTTTCCGGTAGCCCTCAGGGTGTGCGCAGCCGTAGTAGCATTGCTGCCGCTCCGCGAGGGTTTTACCTTTCTGATGTCCGATAAGCATCACCTTCTGACCGTCGAGGCGGGCGAACCCTGTTCGGATCGCTCGGTCGTCTCCGAACGCCCGGTCACCGTGAAGTTCGACAAATTCATCAAACATCATCCCGACGTAGTCCATCGTTTGCGGGCGGGCGGGATGTCTCGCCACCATCACCGTTTCCCAGGGTGTCAACCTCGCGTAGCGTTCCCGCTTCAATGTTGTTAATTCCCGTCGAATTCGACGTATCGCCTCGGCCCCATCCACGGCAGCGGATGCCTCCAGTCGAGCCAGTTGTTCCTCTAAGTCGTGAATATCTTGCTCGAACGGCAGTGGAGCCGGAACCGTCATATCTTGGCCTCATTGGGGTGCGCCATACGAGTGACATCGAGTTGTCACATCTCCTCATCGTGTTTCTCCACCACCGACTTGAAAATCTGCTTGACCTTCTTCATGGAGATCAACACTTCGTGGAACGTCGCGGGGCGCTCTTTCGGACGCTTTGCCAGCAACTTCAACACGAATTCCGAGAACTCGTCCGTCACATCCGAGTTATAAGCCGACGGCGGTGCCGGCTTCTCCTTGAAGTGACGTCCCAAAAGATCATTGGACGAGGTTCCTCGGAACGGCGGCCGCCCGGTCGTCAGTTCAAAGAGGGTGCAACCGTAGCTGTAAATGTCTTGCTGGGGTGCGGGCATGTCACCGGAAATCTGTTCCGGACTCATGAAACTCGGCGTGCCCTGTGACTTCGGCCGACGGTAGAACCACTTCGCAAAGCCCGTGGGGATGCGTTTCGAGATCGCGAAGTCTATGATCTTCGTTTCCCCGATGGCATTCACAAGGATGTTGTCCGGTTTCACGTCGCAGTGGATATATCCCATTGCGTTCATATACGCCAAACCGGTCGCCGTCTCCTTGAAGATTTTTCGGGCGTGTTCCTTGAGGAAAGCTGTGTCTTTCGCCTGCAACCGAAGGCGTAAACCGCCCGAGGGGAAATACTCCATGATGAAGTGTGGCGTTTGCGGACTGCGATTCACCTTGTAAATGCGAATCACGTTCTGGTGCGTGAGCTTGACTCCAATCTCGGCTTCATTGAGCAGCGTGCGGCGATGTTCCGACTTCTCGGCGGCCTCGGGAAGTAGCAACTTCATCGCGAAGTGCCGATTACTGTGTGGCTCCACGACCTCGAACACCTGTGAGGTCTGCCCCGTCTGGAGCAGGCTCCGCAGTCGATAGCCACCGACCATTTCGTTGACGTCTGCCATCAGGATCGCCCTCACCAGTACTCTTCAAAGTGGACGTTCCCTTTGAACTTTGTGGCCGACACGTCGGCCCGGAACCCGCGTGCTTCGAGAATCTCGATCACGCCTTGCGGTTGTGGGTAAGTCAGCGCCCCAGTTTCTTTGTCTCGCACGGGAACCCCAATCATCTTCGGATTCCCGCAGAGGAAAACGTGAGTCGCCGCCGGATCGAGCGTGGCCCCTAGTTGTTCTTCAAGTTCACCGCTGGTGATGGCATCCTGAATGTACACCTTGCGGGTAGCTGTCGCTTCTCGGGTTGTTAGCGGCAAATACTTGTAGTTCGGGTATCGGCCCATCAGTCGGCGGTGTGTGGTCAGGTAGCCCAAATCCTGGCTGTAGCGCACGCAACACGCCGACAAAACTTTCCCCGTGTGGCCCCGCCGGAGCAATTCCCAGAGCATGTAATTGTGCGGGGCTTCACCGGTTCCCGTGCCAAGAAAGATGACGTTGTCGCCGGGTTTCACTGCGTCAAGTGTGTAGTGACCCGTGATTTTCTCCCCGATCTGGATACGGTCGCCTTCCTTAAGCGCGAATAAGCGTGGCGTCAGTGCGGGAACGCGGCCATCGACGTTCTCGCGGACCAGAACAATGTAGAACTCCAGCCAGTCCGTTTCAGAAGGGTCGTAAAGCTCCCCGGTGTGACCTTCGATCGGACAACTCAGCGAATACGCCCGGCGCACGATCTTCGGCAAGTCTTCGGGCTTGAGTGATTCGAGTTGGCAGCCCTCAACGCGCGGTTCCCAGTAGCCAAGGCCAAGGGTTCCGTATTGCCCCGGTTGGTGTGCGTGCCTGGGGGAGTCCGGCTTCACCCGCAGCATCATGAGATCGGAATGTGCCCGGTGGAGATACACGACCGTCCCGTTGTACCTCCGCGCACGGAGTTCATCGACTTCCTCGGGGGTCATGAGTGGGCGAACCTCGTGACAGATTTGAACAGAGCGGGAACCGAGGAAGTATACGGAACCGTCTGTCGTTTGATGCGAAGCCGCAAGCGGCTCGCCAACTCAGCCCAAGTCTTTCACGGTTTTCTTGATGTACTCGACGCACTTCTTCATATCGGCGGATGGGTCACTCGGGTTAGCTTCGTATTCGATGCACACCGCGCCCGTGAACTTCACCTCTTCGAGCGCTTTGAACACCGCGGCGATGTCGAGAACCCCCGTCGGGTCGCCGAACACTACGTCCGTCTTCCGCTTGTTGTCGTGGTCCTTCAGGTGCATGCCGAAGTTGCGGTCGCCCATCAGTTTCACTTGCTGGGCAGGGTCGAGTTTCTCGTCGAGTTGCGCCATGCGGATGAGGTGCCCCGTGTCCAGACACGTCCCGATCAGTTTATGGTGGTCCTTGATGGCCTTGAGAATCACCTCGGCCGACCACCATTGATCGCGGTTCTTCCCGCCACTTGGGCCGTGCGGGTGAATGGCGATGGCGATCTTGTACTCCTCCACGAGCTTATCCAGGCTGTCGAAGCTGTCCATCGACGGGCCGGCGCTCAGGTACTTAACGCCGATTGATTTGCCGAACTCGAACAGCTTCTTATTCGCCTCGTGATCCTTGGTGAAGTTCGAGACGCCGAACCCGACCGGCGTGACTTCGTATTCCTTGCACAGAGCGAGAATCCCCTTGAGCTTGTCGGCGTTCGCGTTCGGCGGGATGTGCTTGGAGTAGAACTCCGCATACTTCAGTCCGAGTTCTTTGATGCGTTTCAGAGCGGGTTCCAGGTCGAAATTGCGGAACGTGTAGCTCTGCACGCCAAGGGTGATCTTGCTCGCCTCGGCGGCAACGGCCCGCGTGCCGGCAGCGAGGCCGAGTGCGGTGGCGGCCGACGCGCCGAGAAATGCCCGGCGGTCGATGGAACGGGTGGTCATGGAAAGCGCTCCGGGAACGAGAGGAGCCTGCTCATCGCGATGAGCAGGCTCCGGAAGTTTATCCCATCTGGGCAGAGAAGGCGATCACTTCTTTACGAACAGAACTTCGATCTCGGTGTCTTCGAGCTTGTCCTTGCCGTCGTTCTGGTCGATCACAAGAGCCGTGCCGCTCGGACTGATCCACACGACATGGTTCCCGAGGCGGAACACATCCTTCATCTCGGGGTGCTTCTCCAGGATGCGGAAGTATGCGTCGCTCTGGGCCTTCACGGTTAGCGACTTCGTGTTCGCCTTGTAGGCGTCATCGATCCACACGCCGCCGACTTCGAGGACGTTACGCCCCTGCACCTGCCGGTTCGCCGTGAGCGTCACGCGGTCCTGGTTGCGGAGGTTGTTCGACGCGCACGCCAGATCGACGCCGAGTTGGCCGTTCTGGTAGCCGTCCTTGCGGCCCTTCAACGCGGTGTTCGAGTCGTCCCACGTCTTCTTCGCCTGTTGGAAGCGGAGGACATCTTCGGTCAGCTTCGCCCGCACGGCGGGGTCTTTCTCTTCCTTCAACTTCTCGGTGGCATCCTTGATCTGAGCCTCGGCGACGGCACCCCGATGGTTACCAATACCGCCCTTCCCGTCTCCCTTGTCTTCGGCTTGCAGTTTGGCGAAGTCCTCAACGCGGCCCGGTTTGCCGCCCGGCGCACCCGCGATACCTGGGGGCAGCGCGCCGAAGCCACCGCCACCGAGCGGAGCCGCGATCGCGGGCAACGGCATCGGCCCCTTCGGGCCACCCGCGGTCGGCCGCGAGAGGACGGGCATCGGGCCGTCCGGCACCACAAGGTAACTCGTGTACGGCGTTGCGATCCCGTAACGTTTGGCGAGCAACACCACTTCGTCGATGAGTTCCTTCTTCTCGCCGTTGGCGCGAATCTGGTCGAGCAGGAAGCCGACCTTGCGGCGTGCCCACAGCGGTTCCACGAAGTCCTTACCGGTGTCGGATGCGGTCTTCTCCGGGAAGGTCAGTTCGTAGATGAACTCCTTCTTCTCCGCGCCGACCATGCCGGTGAGCCTTACGGCCGTGTGCCCGTGCCCGTTGTAGCGGCCGATCACGACGAGTTGCGTGGCGTGGAACAGGTCCGGCAGTTTCGGCGGGTAGATTTCTTCGAGGCGGATGAGTTCGCCTACGGAGAGTTTCACGTCCGTCAGAACCGGATGGCTGATCTTCGAGTACAAGCTGGCAACCTTCGACTCGATGTCTTCGGCCGGGCGAACGTAGGTGCTGACGGCTCGCGTGGCTTCGGCGAGTTGGTCGAGCATGGTCGTGTTCACGTCGTCGCCGACGCCGAACGTGAAGATGCGGGTGTTCGCGCTGTTCTTGGCGAGCGTCTTCTTCACGATCTTGTCCGCGTCGAGTTCATCAACCGTGGGCAAGCCGTCGGTGAAGAACACCACCGTGAACGGCCGGCCGGCGTCGTCGGTGCGCATGCCGAGGGCTTCGTCAAGGGCGGGCAGAATCGCTGTGCCGCCGCTGGTCTTGAGGCCGTCCACCCACTTCGTCGCGGCTTCGAGATAATCCTTGTTCGCGGGCACCAACTTGTCGCGGAACGGCGTCACGCTCGTCGAGAACTTGATGACGGCGAAGCGGTCATCGGCGTGGAGCTGTCCGAGGCAGTACTTCAGGGCCTTCTTGGCCTGGGCCATCTTGATTTCCGACATGCTGCTGGACACGTCGAGAACGAGCACGAGGTCGCGCGGCATACGCTTCATTTCGGTCTCGACTTGCGGCGAGACGAGGAACATGAAGTAGCCGTCTTCCGTGGTGATCGGCTTGTACAGCAACGGCGTGAGGCCGATATCCTTGTCGCCGAAGCCGTAGAACAGTTGGAAGTCTTTGTCGAGGATGGCCTGGTTCCGCTCGAACTCGATGGTCGCTTCCTTGTCGCCCTTGCGGGTAGTCGTGATGGCGTGCGTCGGGCTGTAGATGTTGTGAATCGGGTGCGCAGACTTCAGCGAAATCTTGACGGAAAACTCTTCGAGAGTGCGGGTGCCCTTCCCGTCCGTCTTCAGCGGATAGATGTATTCGACGAGGTTGCCGTCCTTGCCGGCGATGGACTTGAAGCTGATCTTCACCTTCTGATCGCCCTTGGGCGGAATCGGGAAAACCCGCAGGCGCATCATGCTGTTGCCGAGGTATTCGAGGAGGCCGGGGTCTTGCGTCCGCCGGACGATCTCAGTGTAGACGGCGCTGGCCTTCTTGGCGTCGAGGAGTTCGCCGCCCGTTTCCTTGCCATCGACCCACATGGTGAACTTGTCCACGCTCGCGCCCTTCGGCACGGGGAACAGGTACGTTGCTTCGAGGTTGCGGTCGGTGTGGTTGCGGAAGGTTTGCTCGACGGTGGTTATGGCCACCTGTTCTTCGATCGTGGCGGTGACCTTGTGGTTCACCATCGCCAGCGGGGGAAGTTTCACATCGTCGGGAATCAGCATACCAGCAGCGCGGGCCTGACCGCCGACGGCCAGCACCACCGCAAAGACTGGGAGAGCAAGGCGAAGGAACAGCATGGCACACCTCAAACACGGACAGAGGATCGGAAGAGCCGCCCGATTATAAGACGGGGCAGACCACCGACGCGATGGGAAGGCCGCGCGACTGTTACGAACAGGTTACGGCAACGTGGCAAAATAAACTGGCGAGGAGTTGCTCGCCCGCGTCCGCTCGCTGGTTCGCCGGCCGGGGGCGACCGCTCGCACCATGCTCATGCACGCCGATGTTTAACTGGACCTGGCCACCCACCGCGCCGCCGCTCTGGACGGCGCGATTACCGTGCAGAGCGAAGTAGGTCGCGGCAGCCGGGTTCGAGTCCGACTCCCCGCGATGGCCCACCAGGGTACTCGGCGTGGCAAACTAATAGCGGGGTGAGAAGGTATCGGGCTAATTGGAAGCTGGGATGGTTGGGAATCGCTTTTGGACAACAGCGATCAACCCGTCGAGGCTTTCAACTACTCGCCGAACTTTCACGCCGTTCCGGCCTCGGGATTGCATCACATTTCGACGCCGGGGGCAGGGATGCGGCCTGGTAACCTTCCAAACTCGAGGGCTCATGATGCAGAACGATCACATCGACCGTACCGATCTCCAACGACTGGCCGACGACGGCTGCCCCAACACCACGGGTGACACCCAAACTTACGACCTTGCGGCCCTACTCGCCCGACTCGGTAAAGACGACTCCTGACCGTGTAGTTCTTCCACTTCAATTAACAATTCTTGTAGCTCCTACCAGAAACGCATTGCGCCGCGGAAGGCTTCCGCGGCGTCATTTGCTTCACTTACTTCGCATGCGCAGGTGGCCCCCGTAACACAAACCGGGCCTTCTACCATGATGACGGATTTCGCCGGCTCGAAGTAGACCTGGGCCGCGAATCGGATTAGTATTTGGTTACCGGCCCGTGCGGCTCCGCGATCCCACCATCCAACCCATCCCAACACTATGTCATCGTTCTTCTCGCCCGCCCCGCGACCATTGTCCCGCCGGACCTTGTTGCGCGGCGCGGGAGTCGCAATCGCCCTTCCCTTGCTCGACGCCATGCGTCCGGCCTTCGCCGCCGACAAGCCGGAAATCCCGCGTCGAATGATTGCGATTGAGACGAACATGGGAATCCTGCCGCAGTTCTTCTTCCCCGAGAAGGCCGGTAAGGATTACGCCTTGTCGCCATACCTGGAGCGATTGAAGGCGTTCCGCGACCAACTCACAGTCTTTTCGGGTGTCAGCCACCCAGGCGTAACGGGTGCCCACGCGGCCGAGAAGTGTTTCCTCACGGGCACACCGCACCCCGAACGCGGCGGGTTCCGGAACTGGGTGTCGCTCGATCAATACGCCGCCGAACAGATCGGGAACCGCACCCGCTACCCTTCCCTCGTGCTGGGCGTCGGGAACGAGGGGCAAACGCTCAGCTACACCCGCAGCGGAGCCCCCATCCCCATCGAGCGTAGCCCGCGGAAACTGTTCGAGAAGCTGTTCGTCCAAGGTAAGCCCGCCGAGGTGGCGGCCAATGTCGAGGCCATCCGCCAGGGGTGCAGCACCCTCGACTTCGTCGGCTACCAAGCCAAACGATTGAGTCAATCGCTGTCGCCGGCCGACCGCCAACGGCTCGACCAGTACTTCACGTCCGTCCGCGACCTCGAACAGCGGATGCAATCCGCCGAGGCGTGGGAACACAAGCCGAAACCGAAGGTGACCGCGACCCCACCGGAAGACGAAAAGGACCACCGCGAGTTCGCCCGTCAGACACGAGTGATGTTCGACGTAATCAAGCTGGCTCTCGAAACCGACTCGTCCCGCCTGGTGTCGGTGTTCATCGACACAACCGTCATCCACAACATCACTCACCACGGGAACCGGCCCGAGGTGCTCGCCGAACTGCGGGCGAAGGAGGAAGGTCAGTTCGATGTGCTCGCGGGTCTGCTCAAAAGTCTGTCCGAGTCGAAGGAAGCGGGCGACACGCTGCTCGACCGAACGATGGTGCTCTACGGCACCTGCATGGGCAGCGCGAACTCGCACTCGAACATGAATCTGCCGGTGCTGCTCGCCGGCGGCGGGTTTAAGCACGGCCAGCACCTGGCGTTCGACACGCAGAACAACTACCCGCTGGCCAACCTGTTCGTGTCTATGCTCCAGAGACTCGGGATCGAAACGCGGGAATTCTCGACCGGCAAGGGGACACTACGCGGCCTGGACTTGGCGTGAGGAAGGAAGCAATTCTCACGCAAACCCGCTAGCACGCAATGAAACCGCAACAATTCACCCTTGGGCCGTGCTTCTATGAAATTCCTCTTGGCGTCTTCGCGGCTTTGCGTGAGCCTCTTGCTCATTTGCGTGAGCCTTCTTCTCCTATCTTCCCCGGCCTTTGCCGCACCGCCGGCCAAGTTCTTCGAGGCCCACTGCACCTCCTGCCACGACGCGGACACCAAGGAGGGCGGGCTTGACCTCACCGCCCTGAAGTTCACTCCGACCGACCCGGACAACGTCGCGCGGTGGGTGAACATCCACGACCGCGTCGCGGCCGGGGAAATGCCGCCGAAGAACAAACCGCGCCCGCCGGCCGCGGAGGTGACAGCGGCGACAAAGTCGCTTCACGATGACTTGGTGGAGGCGGAGCGAAAAGCGGCCGTTGCCGACGGCAAGACACGCCTCCGCCGGCTCACCCGCGTCGAGTACGAGAACACCGTCCGCGACCTGTTCGACGTGCCCGGCCTGCTCCTCCAAGCTGAACTACCCGCCGACGGTTCCGTTCACGGGTTCGACAAGAACAGTGACGCCCTCGACCTGTCCCATGTGAACCTGACGAAGTATCTCGAAGCCGCCGACCGCATCCTTGATGTTGTGGTCGCCACCCGGCCGACCGCACCGAAGCCGGTCAAGCAGCGAATCTCGCTCGCGTCGTCGTACATCGCCGCCCACATCCTCATGAACGGCGACGGCGTACTGCTCAAAGACAAGAAGCCGGACCCGGACTTCCCGCCGGCCGGCGAGCAGGGGCACCTCGACCAGGGCGCGCACGACCGCCTGGGCGTGTTCCGCAACGGCTCCAGCGTCGGGCTGTTCCGCCACGAAGACGAGTCGTTCAACCCGTACTTCAGCGAGTTCGTCGCCATCTACCCCGGCCGCTACAAGATCACCACGGCCCTGTGGGCATTCGGGTGGGACAAGGGAAAAGTCTTGCCGGCGCGGGGCACCGAGGCAGCGCGGTTAGCCGTCGTACAGATGGTCGGTGACGGTCGCGGAGGCGGGCACCCGAGCACCGTGCTGGGCTACTACGACGCGCCGTCCATCGACGAGCAGAAGCACGACATCGTGACGTGGCTGAACCCGCGCGAGACGCTTGGGTACAACACCGCGTCACTGGCACCGGCGGTCAACTATTCCCGCAAGGGGCGGGCAATGGCGTTCACCGGTCCGGGCATCGCATGCGACTATTTGGATGTCGAAGGGCCGATTCACGACACATGGCCGCCAGTCGGACACCGCCGACTCTTCGGCGAGTTACCCATCAAGGCTTTCAATCCCAAGGACAACGCCGGTGTCCGACCGCCACCTCGGACAGCGGACCGACAGCAACTGTTCATGGCGAAGAACAAGCCCGACTCGGTGGAAGGCACCTGGACGGTAACCGCCGAGAAGCCACTCGAAGACGCCGACCGACTCCTCGCCGACTTCCTGCCGCGTGCCTTCCGACGACCCGTTTCAGCCGACGTCCGCAAGCAGTACGTCGCGCAAGCCGCCAAGCGACTTACTGCCGGCGACTGCTTCGAGGCGGCGATGCGATGGGTGTACCGAGCAGCGCTTTGTTCGCCGGACTTTCTGTACCATGTCGAACCGGGTGGCGAATTGGACGATCACGCCCTGGCCTGTCGGCTGTCGTACTTCCTGTGGAACTCGATGCCGGACAGCCAACTCACCAAACTGGCCGCGGACGGCAAGTTGCGGAACGGTGCGACGCTTAAAAGTGAAGTCGAGCGACTCCTGGCCGACGGGCGGTCGCTGCGGTTCGTCGAGGACTTCCTGGGTCAGTGGCTGAAGCTCCGACAGATAGCCGCGAACGACCCGGATCGCAAGTTGTACCCCGAGTTCAGCCCGTACCTGCAAGACTCGATGCTGGCCGAGTCCCGCGCGTACTTCCGCGAACTGTTGGACAAGAACCTGACGGCCGACTATCTCGTGAAGTCGGATTTCGCAATGCTCAACAGCAAACTGGCCGCCCACTACGCGATTCCGGGAGTCAGTGGGTCGCAAGTCCGCCGGGTGGCGCTACCGGCCGGGTCGAGTCGCGGCGGCTTCCTGACTCAAGCTGCCATCCTCAAAGTGACAGCCAACGGCACCACGACATCGCCGGTCCCACGTGGGGCGTTCGTCATGGATCGAATGCTTGGGAAGCCCCCTGCCCCGCCGCCGCCGAATATCGCCGCCGTTGAGCCTGACGTTCGAGGCGCGACCACGATCCGCGAACAGCTTGACAAGCACCGCTCGAACGCAAGCTGCGCGGCGTGCCACGCGAAGATGGACCCGCCGGGGTTCGCGCTCGAAGAATTCGATGTCATCGGTGGGCACCGGAGCCGTTATCGCTCGCTTGGCGCGGGCGACCCCGCTCCGCGTGGGAACATCGACCCATTCATCGGCATCGGCTTCAAACTCGGCCCAAAGGTCGATTCAAGCGGGGTGCTACCTGACGGACGGAAATTCTCTGGGTTTGTCGAGTTCCAAGCCCTGCTTGCCGCCGACCGCGACGCGCTGCTCGCCAACCTGACCCGCCAGTTCGCGGTCTACTCGACAGGTCGCGGGGTGTCGTTCGCTGACCGCGCCGACATTGCGGCCATCGTCACAGCCACCAATAAGAACGGCGCAGGTATCCGCACCCTCATTTACGAACTGGTTCAGAGCCGCCTGTTCCAAACCCGCTGAGGACACCGATGATCGCACTCCGACTTTTTCGCTCGGCGGCCTTCGTGCTGGCCGTGTCGCTCTTCTCGAACTTCGTCGTGGCCGACGATAAACCGGCCAAATCCGAGCGGTTCACTTACCGGGTACTTGGGATGTTCTCGCCAGACCGGGAGAAGGATTTGACCACCGCGTTCAAGGAACTGCCCGACCTTACTTTGGTCGCGGTCAACTTCGATGACGCCGAAATCACCGTCGAGTTCGTGCCCGCCAAGGCTTTCCCCAGTGTGAAGCCGGAGCAGTTCATCGAGCGGGTTGACCAGAAACTACGATCGGTGACACACAGCACGTTCGGGATCAAGCCGCAACGGACTACAGCCCGCGATAAGCTAAAACAGGTTACAATCCCCGCCGCAGGCCTCGACTGCAAGGCGTGCTGCCTGGCGGCCTACGAGGCGATTGCGGGCATCGACGGTGTGGAACAAGCGACCGCCAGTTTCAAGGAAGGCAAGGTGACGGCCCTGATCGACCCGACGAAGACCGACCAAGCCAAACTGGAAGACGCACTCCGCAAGAAAGGCGTGGCGGTGGGGAAGCCTTAGCATTCCACAGGTTAAACGACACGATATTCCAGTCGCATCCGAACAGTCCCGTCGGGCTGTTCCAACCACTCTTCCTTTTGAGGCTCGGTCACCTGAAGCCCCCAGCCGGTGACGAGTTCATCGGTGAATTGCTCGGCCGATGCCAGCGAGTCTTCCCGCTCGGTAGCCGACAGCACCGGCAGACAGACCACGCTCAACAGGACGCTCGCGCCGTCGGGAGCGTCCCACTCGATTTCGATGTCGCCCACGTGCTCATCGATCCGCACTATCCGGTAACGCCGGGTCGGGTCGTTCGGCCGCAGCGGGAGCTTCGCGTATCGGTAGATAGCCATACTTAATCTCACCCTGCATTCAGTCGTCGCTCCGGCCGGTCCGGGCGATGTGTATTAGGCTATTGGTCGTTTCGAGGTTGGCATAGCATTGAGCGTCGGCCAGCAGATTCCAACTCCGGCAGATGCCTTGCTTTCGCTCCCAGAATACGCTTGGTTCGGTATACGCTGCGATGATCAACTCGCGCACTTTGAACGAGATCTACGGGACCGTGCGGGACAGTACTTCGGTCCACACCGAGAGCCGCCTCGACCTCGCCGAGCGGATCCTGAAGCCGAAGACGCTCGCGGACTTCGCCGACCAGAACGCCCTCCAGCGGCTCCAGGCGAAATTCCTCGCCGGTGAACAGAGTCGTCGCAAGAAACCCCGCTCGGCCCACACCGTCCGCGGGTACATGAACAGCGTCCTCTCGGCCGTGAACTGGGCGTACCTCCAGGGATGGCTTCCGACCGCCCCGAAGCTGCGGAAGATCAAGACGTCAAAGCAGAAGGTCATGAACGGGCGGCCGATCACCGTCGACGAGTTCCGAAAGGTGCTCGATGCCACGGGGAAGGTCGTCGGGGAGGATGCCGCCGAGTCCTGGAAGCACGTCCTTCGCGGGCTGTGGTCTTCAGCCCTCCGACTCGACGAGTTGATGCACGTCTCATGGGACAAGCCCGGTTCCATCCGCCCCCGTCTGGAAAGTGGGCCAACTCGCGGTCCTGGAGATCCCGGCGGCGATGCAGAAGAACGACACTGGGGAGAGCATCCCGCTCCTGCCCTGGTTCGAGGCCGTACTCACGGAGACGCCGGTGGAGCAAAGACCGAGATGGGTGTTTAACCCGACGTCATTGCAAACGAACCTCGGGAGGAAACCCCGCCACTAGCGGCCGGACGCCGAGTGGGTGGGAAAGGTCATCGCACGGATCGGGAAGGAGGCCGGGATCGAGAACCCGTCGGCCGTCGTTTCGAGGTGGACTTTCGCGGTCGTGTGGACCCGCTTCGGCGGGGGTCGCCGGTCTGTCGCCCTACTTTCGGTTGTACTCGGCGTAGAACTCCCGAGCCTTCGCAAGCAGTTGATCCTCGGTCGTGTGGTGTGCGTCCACGACGACCGAGCCGATGACCCTCGCGGCCACGTCCGGGTGGTGTTCCTTCAGGTCGGCGAGCAACACCTCCATCGCACTGCTCCGACCCGTGCCGATCCCGAACAGCAAAACCTGTTCGGCACCTCGCAGGGTCTTGGCGATGACCTCGTAGAAGCTCTTCCGCCCGGCCTGACTCTTGCCGTCGGTCCCCACGAAAAACGGACACGGAGTTAAGGGTTATTGGGTCTGTGCCGCTTCGTAGTTGGCAGGCGACAGGTAGCCCTGAGCCGAGTGTCGCCGAACCCGGTTGTAGAACGTCTCGATCTACTCGAAGATGCTCGCCCTCAAGGCATAAGGTGCGGCCGCAACAGCAGCGGGCCGGCGTCCTTCAGAAGCTCGTCGAAAATCTGCCGGTCGGTCATCCCCTGGTCAATCATCTTCCCGAGGTCGTCCCGACGGCGGTTCGGCATCCCGCACCCATTCGGGTTACAGCTTGCGAGCGTGTAAAAGTGCCCGGTGCAAACGTCCTTACTCACCCCGCACGTGCAATACGTGCTTGCGAGAAACCATTCGATACGCTCGGCCTTCGACCGCTCCCGGCCGATGTCGGGAGGGTAAACGCTCGTCTCGACGGCTTCGGCTGGCGGGGTCATCTTGAGCGTGAGCCGTTGGCCGATTTTCAACTCGGACGATTCGAGTTCGCCGACCACGAGCCGAAGCACCGTCCGTTCCCGCCACGGGGTGACGGCCTTCACGACGGCCTTGATGGGCGGCTCGGCCTGGATGTGGACCGTGTCGCCTGCGGCGAGCGAGCGGCCCCACCGCATGGCCTCGTGGTCGAGGGTGAGTTCTAGCTCCCCGCTAAACACGTGGTGGAAGGTGAGGGTGCCCGGCAGCCCCTCGTCCGCCCACCGCTTCCGCAGCCACGCCTTCTGCTCCTTCCGCCTCGCCTCCACCACGTCCGGGGCGAACCTCGGCTCCTCACCCTTCTTCAGCCGCAGCCCCCCGTGCATGTCCCACTCGGTCACTTCGTCGGCGAGCATGACGACCGAGACCGGGTTCTTCTTCCGGTCGAGCTTCAGCCACACCCACACCCGGTCACCGGCTTTCAACTGGTCGAGTCGGCCCCACCACCCACCGACTTTCACCTCGGCGTCGGGTTCGAGCGGCCACGTCTTCGGCTCCTTTTCTCCATCGGCGAGTAGTGTCACGGTGCGGGCCTTCGAGTCGATGGCCTTCACGGTGGCGAAGGGCTTTGGCAAAAGTCGCAAGAACTCGGCCGTACCGGCGACGGCCTTCACCGTCTTGTTCGCCTCGGCCGGGGTCGGCGGGGCGGGCTTCGGGTCCGCGAAAAGCGAACTGTCTGGGTACTCGGCGGCCCAGGCGAACCACCTCACCTGAACGCTATCGAGCCATTCGAGGGTGTAGCCTTTCAGTTCCCCCGCGACGCACCGACCGGCTACATCCCAAAGCGACTTCGTTTCCGCGTCCTGGAACCGACCGGCGGCGTCCTTTGTACCAAGTGAGAGGGTGACTTTCCGAGCCGGAACGACGGGTGTTCCCTCCGGCGTCGGGATGCCCTCGTCTAGTTTCGACGCTCCGGAGGCGTCCGGCTCGGGAGCCTTGTACTTTCTCGGCTGTGACGCGAGCGGGCGGTAAGCCGATGCGGTCTTGGTCTTCGGCTCCCAGAGGGTGACGAGCGGTTCGCCGTCGATGTCGTCCGCGACGATACCGCTCTTCTCCACGGCCGCGATGGGGTAGGCTCGTGCGGTCTTTCCCGTCCAGACGCCGAGAACCTCTTCGCTCGCGTTTAACCGCGGGTCCGGCCTCCCTCTGGACTTGACCGAATCCGGGTCATCCTTCGTGGGGAGTTCGACGGGCTGATACTTGTCGAACATGTGGTAAGCGACGGCGTTCGGGTACTTCTCCAACCACCACCCCCAATCGCTCACGACCGTCGGGACTGGCTTCAGCCGCGTTCCCTTTTTCGGCCCCGCGAAGGCCACCCCGGAAAGGCACGAGTAAAGCGTGCCGTCCTTGTGTTTCATGACCATCACGCCGTTTCGCCAGCCGTGGAAGCGGAACTCGTAGGACGGGGCGAACCCACGCGAGAACCCCGCGTCCGGGTCGTACACGAACACACCGTAGCTGTCCGAAATGACGCGATACGGGTTCAGAAAGAAGCGGTAGGGGATGGCCCCGCCGTCCGAATACCCTCGGGTCCACGAAAGCACTCGGTCTTCGGGCTTCAGTTCGACGACGCGGCGTTTCGCCTCGTCCCGGCAGTGCGAACAGGCCGGGTTCACGAGCGTCTTGAACGCCTCGGGTTTGGCCACTACCGGCGGCCCGGCCGGTGGGTCGTCTGCCGGGCATACGCCCGCCACCAGAAGCAGGGCTGACGCGATCAAGACGAGCGGACGCATGGGGAACTCTCCTTCATCAGGGCAGTTCGACGCCGAAGACGCTGTTGAACCGGCTCGTGAAGTTTGCCTGTGCGACCGTCGCCGCGAGGAGCACGAGGTGAGCCGGGGGCAGGATGGAATGGCTCTTCCGAGGTTTCTGGTCAAACCGGGCGCATAGTCTGTCCTGCGACACCCGTTGCATCTGTAAAATTCAGGGTTTGGCAGCTTTGCTGCCTTGGTCATCGGGCCTTCCAACGCTAACGTCAATCTCACATTGAGGTCTTCCACGCTCCGACAGGTGACGCCGTCGTTCGGGCGAGGTCGGCCTCAATGTCTTCTTCTTACGCATCACAACCCACTTTCCCACCACCCTGCGAACTTTCGCGCAGGATCCCGGGCTCGACTGGATGGACCAATCGACGTATGACGCAATGCCCCAAACGCTGACGGTTCGAGAGGTCCGTTTCCGTGTGGATCGACCGGGATTCTGGACGCGAGAGATCATCGTGGCGACGACGCTTTTGGATGCCAAGCAATACAGCAGAAGTGAGATCGCGGAGTTGTACCATCATCGTTGGCGTGTGGAACTTTCGATTCGAGACATCAATCAGACGCTGGCGATGGACGTGCTGCGTGGTAAGACTCCGGAGATGTTGCGTCGTGAGATTTGGGCACACGTTCTGGCGTACAACCCGATCCGTCAGGTGATGGTTCAGGCGTCGGGAGTGAGGGCGTGTTCGCCGCGTCAGATCAGTTTCGCGGTTGCGCAGCAAACATTGGATGCGTTCCGGGCGGCGTTGCAGATCGGAACGGGAGAGTCGTGGCGTGAGAAGGTCGAGGCGTTGTTGTGGGCGATTGGGGGCCACCGCGTGGGCAAACGTCCGGATCGATGTGAACCCCGGGAAGTCAAACGCAGACCGAAACTCTTCCCGTTGATGACCCGATCACGAGCGACCCGACGAGAGGAGTTGTTGGCCAACCAGCGGGCCAGACTCTCCCGGACCCAACCGACCTGGGTTCCGGCGTCGGAGATTCGGGGCGAGGAGCTGTTCTTCCACTTCTAAGGAAGACCTTATCCAAAAGTGGGTGAAGAAGAACAACCTGGTGGCGAAAGTGGCGGAAACGAAGAGACAGCGATGATTCGGCCAGGATTGCACATTGTCATCTCAGCCTCAGTGAGCGAGGAGAATAATCCATGCACGAAGACGACAAGATCAAAGAAGCGGGCTACTTCCTGACCCTTCTTCATGCAAAGCAGAATGAGCCGAACGAGTTTCCGCACTTGCTCAGTGCGTTCCTCGCTGCGGCTCGTTCCGTCACTCAGTACGCCTTGAAGGAAGCAGGCACGACTCCGAAAGCAGCCCGCCGTCACTCGGCAAGCAGTGGTATGACTAACAAATCGGCAGCCCACCGTATTCGGTGCTTGCGTTCCTGCGGGATGAGCGGAACAAAGACATCCATGTGAAGCCGGTTTCGCCTCGGAAGATCGTCACCATTGAGGCGGTCATGACTCTGCACATCTCTGGTTCCGCCGACTATCGAGTCAACTACGTTGATTCCGATGGGAAGCCCGTTGACATTGCCAAGTTGACGGAAACAAATGAGCTGCCGACTCCAAAGAACGAGTACGTCCCGGCTGTCCCGTCGTATAGGTATGAGTTTCACGACTGGAACGGCCCCGAAGACGTGCTAACGCTTTGCGATAACTGCTTCAACCAGCTACTTGCATTCGTGAAGGACGGGCGACAGCGAGGTTTGCTCACACCCTGAATCCAGGCAGGAGTAACGTCATGGACAACTTGAAGGTGAAGTAGAGGACGACCAGTTCCGCAACTACCGGAGATGACTCAACGCAGATGAATCCCAAACGAATCACTATAATATTCCGTACATCCACGGCAAGCTCACTCGTGATGGCAAGATGAGCGAGCCGGACATTTACTGGATCATGGAGAAGTGGCTGGAGCGACACCCGGTAATCAAGACAAGGACGCAGGACATTCG
>Ga0105049_10002401_pt1 | contig 22167 bp, 16 predicted proteins | sample MAT06_FD_78087 | JGI IMG/M metagenome (GOLD analysis project Ga0105049, IMG submission 78087) | Freshwater microbial communities from Lake Fryxell liftoff mats and glacier meltwater in Antarctica - MAT-06 | ecosystem: Environmental > Aquatic > Freshwater > Ice > Liftoff microbial mat | place...
AATTTTGCAAAATCGAGTCTTTCTTCGGGGAATTCCGAGAATGAATCCATTTCCCCCAGCCACAAGTACCCCAATAGGGTACTTGTGGCTTACCCGATTTTTCCCATTGGAGACACAATTCACAAGTAACCCAATAGGTTACTTTGCCGTTTGGTAGCGCCTGATGGCCTTCCTCGCATCAGGAGTTTATCTGGCTGCTTCATGTAAGCTTCTCCGCGCCTCTGCGCCAAGGCTGATTCATTCTATCGGTACGTTTTCAATTCTTCCCGGAGTAATCATGATCGGGCGAATCTTGCAAAATCGAGTCTTTCTGCGGGGAATTCCGGGAATGAATCCATTTCCCCCAGCCACAAGTACCCCAATAGGGTACTTGTGGCTTACCCGATTTTTCCCAATGGAGACACAATTCACAAGTAACCCAATAGGTTACTTTGCCGTTTGGTAGCGCCGAGAATGAATCCACCCTGGACGGGGTGCCACGGGGCCGATTGAGTTCGCCGTACCGAGGCCGAATTGCTTCATCATAGCCGGACCCAACGGCGCAGGGCCACCCCTTGTGGGCGTGCCGATCCACCGTCCGGTCACAAGGGCCGACCCTACAAATTACTCTCTGCCCGGGAAAATGCTATTCTGGCTAATCCGTCGCTCCCGCATTCGGGGTTGTCTTGCCTAGCGCGGTGTAGGCCGTGCCGCCCAAAATGAGCGCAGCTCCGAGTATTTCATGAATCGCAAAATGTTCGTGAAACCATACGGCACCGCCCACCGCGATACCGAGCGGCACGAGCATTTGCAGGAGCGAGCCCTCGGCCACTGGCAGATCGCGGAAGGCGCGCGTCATCGACAACTGACCGACGGCCGCGACGATGCTGGCCAGCATGATGACGGCCCACGCTTCGAGTGGGAGCGGTTGATAGGTCACCCAAGCCGGGATCGCGCAAATGATCAGGCCGTAAACGCATTGGGCCGCAAAGATGGTGGAGGTGTGTTCACTGCCGTGCAGTTGGCGGATGGTGACCACGACAAAGGCAGAAATAAGGGAGACGAGGACGGCGAGCAGATCGTAGATTCCGGGATGGTCCGTGGTGGAAAATACATTGGTCAGCAATCCGATGCCGGTCAGGGCGGCTAAGCTGCTGATCAGAACGGCGGGGCTGAGTCTCTCCTTGAGAATCAAGGCGGCCAGCAATGCGCCCCAAATGACATAGGAGTTGCCAATGAACGTCGCGCGCCCGGCTCCGAGTTTCACGATGGTCAGGTAAGTTAAATAAACGCCGATGCCCCCGATGATCCCGCGCTCGATAAGTTTTCGTTTTTGAAAGAGATGCGCGGGTTGAAATTCCCGCCGGTACACCACGGCGATGATGACCAATCCCACGACGAATCGTGCCACGGAAACCAGCCAAGTATTCCCTGCGTGCCTCTCACCCAGCGCGCGCACGAGCAAGACATTGGCCGTGAAGCAGGCGGCCGAAGCCAGCATCAGGAGCAGCGCGCGGCGGTGAGTAAGATGAGCAGACATGAATTACAAAAACCCTGACGAGTTGGGTGCAGTTGGTAGATGAGTACGGTGGTAAGTTGTTTTCAACTGTTGGCCGCGCCGAGACAGTAGCCTGCTAAGATAGCGGCTCACGGCTGCAATAGTTTGCAAATCATAGTGAGTGGAAACTGGCGTTCTCACTTGCGTCGTCAAGGAGCGGGAGGGTGTACTGGCCGATTCACCTTAGAAGTGTTTCTGTCTGCAACCTGAGCCCGTTTTCTTGGTCACCAGTGGTATGAGGCTATTTTCTTTAACTCATCGCATGACGTGGTTTTGCGCGTTCGCCGTCATTTGGGGATGCCTCGGCATCGGGCAACTGCCGGCTCAGCATAATCTGGGTTATATTCGGCTCGTCTGCGAGCCTGGTGCGCGGGTGTATGTTGACGGAGAATTCAAGGGAATGACATCCGAGAAACAAGGCGGACTGATTATCAGCAGCGTCTCCGCCTCCCGACATCTTCTTCGGTTTGAAAAAGAAGGGTATCATGTGCAAGAGGCCACTGTTGATGTCGGATTTCTCAAGGTTCTGGAATACAGGGCGCATCCTTTTACCCCGAAGCAGAAGACGGTCGAATCCGGTAATCCGACTCATCCGCCGGTGGAGAAAAAAGTTGGCAGTATTCTGATTCAAACCCTGCCCCTGAACTGCAAAATCAATATTACCGCGCTTGGGGTGAACGGATATGAAAAGTACCGCGACGAAGTCGATTTCGACAAGTTGCCTGTGGGAACTTATGCGGCCACATTCTCCGCCCTCGGCAAATCAGTGGATCAAGCGTTTGTCATCGAGGACGGTAAAGTCACGCGACTCTTTGTTGATATCCTTAACGATAAAACTCCGGAGCCGGAGTCCCAGCCACGAGTCAGTGAAAATGCGCCGGCGATCCCAGTGGTCTCCGGTGACAAGCGCGCGCCCGACGGTGGGGACCCTGCCAACAAGAGAGAGGTGGCGGCAGACAAGTCGCGAGTCGGACAGAGTTTTTCGGCAGCGGCAGGAATCGCGGATGACAGCCGCTCACTAGCCGATCTCAGCCTCAAACTGATCTGGATCGCGCCCGGCTCCTTTGCGATGGGCAACGAGCAAGGTGAAAGCGATGAGAAGCCCGTCACTCAGGTGAGAATTTCGCGTGGCTTCTGGTTAGGCCAGACAGAGGTCACACAGGCGCAATGGCGGGAGATTATGGGTGGGAATCCGGCGCATTTCCAAGGTGACGAGATGCCGGTGGAGGCGGTTAATTGGAATGAAGTGATGGCGTTCTGCGAGAAACTGACGCTGCGCGAAAGCGCCGCCGGCCGACTGCCCGCGGGATTTGTCTACACGTTGCCCAGCGAGGCTCAGTGGGAATATGCCTGCCGGGCTGGCGCCACGGGCAATCAGGCCAGCGACCTCCAAGTGATGGCGTGGTACATGGTCAATAGTGGCAGTACGACCAAACCAGTCGGCCAGAAAACAGCGAATGCCTGGGGACTATACGACATGCATGGAAACGTATGGGAATGGTGCCTCGATTGGTATGGCAACTATCGTGGCGGCAGCGTGAGCGACCCTAAAGGTGCCGTTTCGGGAACATATCGAGTCATGCGCGGGGGCAGTTGGAATAACTCGGCGAATTACTGTCGCTCCGGCCTCCGCCTCAGAGACGAGCCGGTCTATCGCAGGAACTACCTCGGGTTTCGCGTCGCTCTTAGCGCAGTTCCGTGAGGGCTGAAAGTTTGGTGGTACCCCCGTGACGCTGCGCACCGTCCTACAGTGCATGGATCGCGCTTTTGCTGACGGCGAAGGCGGCTTCGTTGATCGCTGCGCTCATCGTGGGGTGGGCGTGGATCGTACGGCTGACGTCCTCAACGGGGCCGTTGGGGCGAAATTGAATTTCCCCACGTTGTTGGCGCGGCCGGCACCGAGCCTTACGCCTTCCCTTTGGGTCCAATGCCCCAATACGGAGCTTGTCGGAGACCGGAGCTTGTCGAATCGGCTCCTGCTTGGAGGGGCAGCGGCACGGGTCTTATGCCGCGTGATCCCCTCGCTCACGGGTCGGGAGACCCGTGCCACGACAAAGGCGATGAACGAAGGTGGGCCTGATGGATTTGATCAAATGCCGGGCGGCTTTACTTCGCGGGTTGACAGCCAGCGGTGCGCGGGAAGAACAGGCGGGTGCCAATTTCGCTATCACCTCAGGGGCGCTTGCATTGGGAGGAAACAGGTGCCGGGCTCGAACCGCGCGTGGCGGATGCCTTGCGCGCCGCTGCGGCGCAGTCGTCGGCGCAGCTTCTCCTGACCCTCGCCACGCGGGCGCTCGATGCCTCCTTGCCGCCGGCGGAGGCGTATTGGCGCGAATTCGGTCGGCGCTATTTGACGCGGCTGTGTCATACCCCGGAGCTGGCCGCCGCGGTTTCGCTCGCGGCTCCACCTGACGAGGAACTGCTGGCGTTTGCGGACGCCGCTCCGCCGATGCTCGGCGCGGAATATTTGCGCCCGGAGTCGTTGCGCACTCTCTGGGGTGAGCTGGATGCGCTGGCGATTTTAGAAATCGGCGTCACCAAAGGCGGTGCGCCGGCCTGGCTCAAGGCGCAAAATCCTCTCTGGCACCTCGTCGGTCGCGTGACCTTTCATCTGGCCGAAAATAAACGTGATCCGGCCAAACCTTTCGCGTTTTTGGCGACTTACACGCACCGGATCTCCGAGCAGGCGAAGCCGCAATACCTGCCGCTCGGCCGCGCGCTGCAAGAGTACGCGGGGGCGCGCAATCGGGCGGCGCTGCTCGCGCTGCTGGCGCCGGTGCAGCGCGCTGCGGAAAAAAGCGCCCTGGCGCGCGAGCTGGTTGATTCGCAACGCGTTTTCCAGCCGCAGACGTGGACGCCGCGTGAGGCGCATCGCTTCCTGCGCGATATTCCGCTCTTCGAGGACAGCGGTCTGCTCGTGCGCATTCCCGATTGGTGGCAGGCGGGCCGGCCGTCGCGACCCACGGTCAGCATCACCGTCGGCGGGGCGAAAACCGCCGGCCTCGGTCTCGCCGCGCTGCTTGATTTTAAAGTCGCGCTGACGCTCGACGACGAAGCGATTACGGCGGAGGAGTGGGCGCGGATCGCGGCGGCGGATGCCGGGCTCGTGATGCTCAAAGGCAAATGGGTCGAGGTGGATCACGCGAAACTCCAGACGGTGCTCGCGCATTGGAACACGCTCGAAGCGGCGCGGCAGCAGGGGGGCGTATCTTTCGCCGAGGGCCTGCGGCTCTTGGCCGGCGCGCCCACTGGCGCTGATGCGCCCGAGACGGCAGAAGCGGACGTGCGCGCTTGGTCGAGGGTGCGCGCGGGCGACTGGTTGGAAAAAACGCTCGCGACTTTGCGCGATCCGTCCGCCCCGCCGGCGCTGGCTGCTGTGCCGGGATTGCAGGCGACGTTGCGTCCGTATCAAGCGGTGGGAGTGTACTGGTTGCGTTTTCTCACGAAGCTCGGGCTCGGCGCGTGTTTGGCGGACGACATGGGCCTCGGCAAAACGGTGCAGGTGCTGGCCGCGCTGTTGCAGGCGCGGGCGGAGCAACCGGACGCCGCTCCGGCACTGCTGGTGTTGCCCGCTTCGCTGCTCGGCAATTGGCTGGATGAGGCGGCGCGCTTCGCGCCGACGCTGCGGTTGCGGGCCGCGCATCCGTCGGAGACTGACGCCGCCGGCTTGGCCGCGATGGCGCGCGATCCTGCGGGCGCGTTGGCGGGTGTCGATCTCGTGCTCACCACTTACGGAATGTTGCTCAAGCAAGAGTGGCTGCGTCACCGGCCGTGGAGTCTCGTGATTCTCGACGAGGCGCAGGCGATCAAGAATCCGGGCACGCGGCAGACACGCGCGGTCAAGGAACTCCAGGCTCCGGTGCGCATCGCGCTCACCGGCACGCCGGTGGAGAACAGTCTCGGCGATCTCTGGTCGCTGTTCGATTTTCTTAATCCGGGTTTGCTCGGCAGCGCCGGGGAGTTCACGCGTTACACGAAGCAGTTGGCGCAGCAGACCGAGGCCGGCGCCTTCGCTCCGTTGCGGCAACTCGTGCGCCCGTATATTTTGCGCCGCTTGAAATCCGATCGCCGCGTGATCGCCGATCTGCCGGACAAGACGGAGATGCGGGCCTTGTGCGCGTTGACGAAACGCCAGGCCATCCTCTACGAGCAGGCCGTGAAGGAGCTCGCGGAAAAACTGGAGACCGTCGAGAGCATCCAGCGGCGCGGCGTGGTGCTTGCCACGCTCATGCGGCTCAAACAGCTCTGCAACCATCCGGCGCAGTGGCTGGGCGGCGGGGATTACGATCCGGCGGCGAGCGGGAAATTTCAACGGCTGGCCGAGCTCGCGGGCGAGATTGCGGCGCGCCAGGAAAAGGTGCTCGTGTTCACCCAGTTTCGCGAGATGACCGGTCCGCTGCAGCATTTTCTCACGGGCATTTTTCAGCGGCCGGGGCTCGTGTTGCACGGCGGCACCAGCGTGCAGGAGCGGCGCGGGCTGGTGGCGCAGTTTCAAGGCGAGGAGGGCCCGCCGTTCTTTATTCTCTCGCTCAAGGCGGGGGGCACCGGGCTCACGCTCACCGAGGCCGGCCATGTGATTCACTTCGACCGCTGGTGGAATCCCGCCGTGGAGAACCAAGCTACCGACCGCGCGTACCGCATCGGGCAGAAGAAAAATGTGCTCGTACACAAGTTCGTCTGTCGCGGCACCGTCGAGGAGAAAATCGACCGGATGATCGCGGACAAACAGTCGATGGCCACCGAGGTGCTGGCCGACGGCGGCGAAATTCCCCTCACCGAAATGCGCAATGATGAACTGCTGAAATTTGTCTCCCTTGATCTGAAAACCGCCAGCAGCGAATAAGTGGGGGAGGGAGTGGCGGGCGAAGACGGAAGACGGAAGACTGAGGACGGAAGACTGAGGACAGAAGACTGAGGACCGAAGACGGAAGACAGAAGACTGAGGACGGAAGACAGAAGACTGAGGACTGAAGACGGAAGACTGAGGACTGAGGACTGAAGACCGAGGAATGAGGGGATCGCTCCGTGTAGGTAGCGCGCTTGTCGCGCTATTCTGCTGGCCAGCAGAACGAGGCAAGCTCGCCACTTACAGATCAGTTCCGATCAAGCGCTCGATGCGTCAGCCTCCGACATCCTGCGATGTGGCCGGACCGTTTCCCGGCGCACCCACAAGGGGCGGCGCGGATTTGGGTAGACGAAGGATTCACTTGCCGCTGACCTTGTTTCGGCCTTTGAACTTCACCTGTTTTCACCATGAAATTGATTCAGAAAAGCGCGGTTCACTCCCGGCAAATTTTAACCACGCAGTCGATCACCGCCGCCGGTCCCGGCACGATCTTGCGCGATATCGAGATCTTGCCAGCTTCATCGGCGAGCGGAAACTCCTGACGAAGAGCCGGCAGGACAACCTGCCGACCGAGGTGTTGGCCGAACTGAATGCGCGGCTCACGCCGCCTGTCGAATTGGACCAGACCCGGCCGTTGTTGCGCGACTACCCGAATATTGCGGGGCCCTTCGTGTTGTTGCGCGTGATGGGACTCGTCGTCGTGGACGGAAAACGATTGCGGATTGAGGCGGCAGCGTTGGCGGTTTGGCGCGGGCTGAATCCGGTCGAGCAATATTTTTCGTTGCTGGAAGCCTGGTTGTTTCGGGGCGATGCGGCGGTGTTGGGCGGCGGGGAGGATCGGCGAACGGAACAGTATCGGGATAACCTGAAGTTTCTCGTGAAGCTCACAACTTCCCACTGGACGACCTTCGATGTGTTTTGTCATCTCTACGCGTTTGCCGGGGCCCCTTCCATCTGGAACACGCAACTGCAGGCGAGATTCGGGCTCGTTGAGGTCCAGGCGCGGCCGCTGGGAACAGCGAGTCGAGTCGGACGTGGCTGGTGCTTGGAGAAGGCGCGGCGTACGCCTTGGGGCACGGCGGTGGCGTGGGTGATGCTGGAGCAAATCGTGAAGGAGGGCGACACGGAGCTTTGGATGTTGGCTGAGCCGGAAGATGCGGATTTTGGATTTTTGCAACCGGCGTTCCGTCCGTTTTTCCCCGCTTGGGAAAAAGTATTTGGACTCACTTCGTCGGCGGTGCAGCCCGGAGTTTATGTGTTTAAGGTCATGTTTGCCGATTATCGCGTTCTGGGTGACGTGTGGCGGCGCTTGGCCGTGCCCGACGGCGCTTCCCTTGAGGATGTGGCCGAGGCCGTGCTGAGTGCGTTCAAATTTACCGATACGGAACATCTCTACGAATTCCGCTATCGGGACCGGCTGGGCCGTGGCCGAGCGTATTTCTCCCCGTATGACGATGAGAAGCCAGAGTGTGCCGCCGAAATCGTGGTGGGCGCCACGGAACTGCCGGTGAAAGGTGTGATGAAATTCCTATTCGACTACGGGGACTCGTGGCAGTTCGAACTCAAACTTGAACGCATCGATCCGCCGGGCCAAGCGGACGCACGAATCGAGGTCATCGAATCGACCGGCAAAGCCTCGAAGCAGTATCCCTCTTGGGATGAGGGGGAATAAGTGGGACGCAAAACAGATAATGTTCGACCAAGCGGCCCCGCTGCTTCAATCGGTTGTCACTATGTCATGGTATTCTTTTAAACCCTATGTGTCGGTCGCCTCGCGCCGGGTGCAGGTGGCGAAGCACGCGCAGAAACTCGCGAAGAAAGGCGTCACCCTCTCGCCCGTCAGGATCGAAGGCCGGACCATCGCGTCCACCTTCTGGGGTAAGGCGTGGTGCGCGCATCTCGAATCGTTCAGCGATTACGCCAACCGCCTGCCGCGCGGTCGCAGCTATGTGCGCAATGGCTCGGTGCTGGATGTCCAACTGGCTCCGGGAAAGATCTCGGCGATGGTCATGGGCTCGTCCCTTTATCACGGCACGATTACAGTCGCGCCGCTCAAAGCCGAGCGTTGGCAAGCGATCAAGGCGGAATGCGCCGGGAAAATCGATTCGCTGGTCGGCCTCCTGCAAGGTCAGTTGTCGGACGCGGTTATGCGGGTCATCACGGATCGCGCTAAAGGTCTGTTCCCTCTGCCAGCGGAAATAAAACTAAAATGCAGTTGCCCGGATTCCGCCAGCCTGTGCAAGCATCTGGCCGCCGTGCTCTATGGCGTCGGGGCGCGGCTCGATACGCAGCCGGAGTTGCTCTTCGCGTTGCGCGGGGTGGATCACCTTGAACTCATCAGTGTCGCAGCGGATGCGGCCGCGCTGGCTCCAGCGGACGCCGGGACATTGGATGCGGCGGCTTTGTCCGATGTCTTTGGGATCGAGATCGAACCCGCAGGAAACGTCGCGGTGCCAGTGAAAGCTAAGACGAAAAGCAAAGCGAAGCCGGTGACGAAAGGTGAGGCGAAGGCTGCGATAAAGGACACGATCAAGGATACGATCAAGGGTGCCCAGAAAGCTAAGGGCAAGAGTCAGGCCAAGGCCGAGGTACCGAATACGCCCGCAAGCAGTCGCCCGCTCACGCCGAAAAAGGCGACGAAGCGCCCCCGCAATAAATTGAAGTGATCGACGGCGAGGGAGGGTAACTGCACGTAGTCGGGATGGGAACCGGGAGTTCTGGCGAAGGACGGTCCGTGCATTTCATCCGAGTGACAAATTCTGAGGGGTCACGTGTTGAATGTTGACAAAACCCTTGAAAAGCGAATCTTCCTCTCTGAAGAACCGAAACGGTTTATGGGATTTAACACGGGGTTGTTTTTCCCATTTCGCCCTCTGCCGTAAAGGCGATCAAGTCGGGTTGGGTTTAACCCTGTGCGTTTTCAGGACGGATTCAGTCTCAGACATCCTGATCCCGAGGAATTAGGATGAGCTCAACTCCGCCGCGAATAGGGATAAAGCATTTAAAGCGGAGGACGCGTCCGTTCGACTTCGCTCAGGACGGCCTGAGCCTGTCAAATGGCCGGAGAGCACGGAGCCCGATGTGATGGGGAAGTGGCACGTATCTCCGGACCCGTGAATATGGTTTTGCAACGTGCGTGTAGCCTCGAATGAGGGCGCAGCCCGAAAACGGGGCCGCCAGACACCGCGCTTTCGCCTGCGGCTCAAACGCGGCTACACTCCGGCACCCAGAAGGCGGAATATAGAGGCGGAAAATAGAATTAGGCTTGGTTGTTTGCCGTCCTCTCTTTCCTGCGGACTTAGCCTGAATGCATCACACGCAGAGTGAAATTTAGTCCAGGGTGTTCCTTTTTGAATTCTCTAGCGAAACGGGAGAACTGCGGATGGTTTCAACCGCTTGTACGAGTGAATCAGCACAACGGCATCGCAGTTGAAATCCATCGTACAGCTCCCGGTAGAAATCCTAAAATCCAGTGCGTGAAATCACCGAATCCGTACGCATACGCGGAATTTAGACCAGTCACCCTTAGTGCATTTAGTCTTTGGCGCAGCGGCACCGGTAGGGACGGATCGCCGGGCTGTCCGTGATTGGCCTAACGGCGTGCTGAGCGGACGCGCCGCGCTCGTTAGTTTCACGCCGGCAGTGTCGTCGTCACGGTACCGTGATACTAATAACCGCGTTACTGGGCGCGACGATCACGATGAGCGTCGCCGCGTTGCTGGTGGCTGCGCCGGCGGAGTTGGTGGCGACGACGGTGTAGTTGCCGGCATCACCAGCCACGGGACTGGCGATAGTGTAGCTGCTATTTGTTGCTCCGGGAATTGTGACGGTGTTTTTTTTCCATTGATAGGTCGGAGCGGGATTACCATTGGCAGCGGCGGTGAAAGTCACGGCGGTGCCGGCTGTGATGGTCTTGCTGGCAGGCTGTGTGGTGATGCTCGGGGCGGTGGTGTCGATGGAGCCGGCATAATTGAGATTGAGCGTGATCGCGCCGGTGAAGGTGAACTGGTCGCCTTGGACGGTGCTGCCCCAGCCATCAACGGCGATGTAATACGTGGTGCCGCTGACGGCGTTAAACGTCACGATGCTGGTGCGTTTGCGTAACGGATTGGGTGCGGCTGGATCTAGTAATTCGGCATCATCATTGGCAGCGACCACGGATAACGTGGTGATGGTCGCGCCAGTATAAACGGCAAGGACGGTGTCGAAATTACTGCCCAAGGTGTCGATCGTGGTGCTGCCGCTGCCCGGAGCCGTCCACTTCCACCACACCGAGTGGCCGGTGGTTGCGTTCGCGCCTGCGTGGTTCGGTTCGCCGGATTGTTTGGTCGCCGCGATATTCGAGCCGGTGAGCACAGCAGCGGGGCCGTTCAGGTTGATGGGGATTGCGCTGGCGAAGTTATTATTGCCGGGTACGAATCCCGGAGCTGCGTACAGGAGCTGGGCGCCGGCAATATCGTCGGACTGCATCGTGTCGATGTAGCTGATTCGACTGTTCATGATGGCGGTCACGTTTTGTGGGGGCGAAGCTTCATCGGGATGAATCAAACCTAAGGCGTGACCCAACTCATGAATCGCGACCCGCTGGATATCCGGCTGGCTGTTGAGGTTTCCCCGATAGGAATTCCAAGTGTAGGCGGTGTTGAAAACTAAATCTGATTCAATGAGGTTGTCACCCAATGAAGTGGTGAGGGTGATCGCGAGGGTATTGGAACCAAAGTCCTTTCGGTTGGAGCCCGAACCGTACCTGCTGTCCATGGTAATTTCATTGATCCGATTGTCATCGGTGTAAGTGCCGGCCGGGGGATTGAGCGACGTGTCGATTATCTGCGAGGTGAATTGCACCACGCCGACCTTGGTATTCCATGCCTGCATGGCGGTCTGCACGCTGCTCGCATAATTGTTGCCGTCGGAGAGGGTCGGACTGAGGGGCATTTTGATCTGCAGGGCAATGGTTCCGGGCTCCCACGTCTTCACGTATCCGGCCTCATCCCGAATGAGATCATAAGCCGACAGTGCTGGAACAAAAACCGCCGTAATGAGAAGGGCGCGGGTAAAGTTCATCGGTGTTACCGTGGCTTCACCTTGCGATAGGCGGGATTGACCGCTGTCTTCACGCGTTGGACCAGCTGGGCGGGCGTCAAGGCTCGGGCCGGATTTTTCATGCGGCGTTGCAGCTCGGCCGCCGTGCCTTCCGCCATCGGCAAGGCCACTTCGGCGGTATCTTCGAGCGGCACCTCATTGCTGCGGACCACGTACTCGCGCCCGGTTCCGGGTTCTTTGCGAATCGGATAACGGCCGTGCATCATGGCCATCAGCGGATGAATGTTTCGCCCGTTACCTTGCACGAAAAGGATGTCTTCCTGACCCACGCGAAATCGGGGCGCGCCTTGGAGGGTCATTTCCTGGTCACCGACTTTACCTCCGAGCATTTCCAGTACGAGTGGTTGCGGGGGTGTACCGGAGATGACTTCGCGCACTTCCAGCTCGACCAAAGTGAAGATACTGCCTTGCCCTTTGGGGCCGCGCCATTCGGAGGTCACCGACTTGACCACGGCCCGGACAATGTAGTCGGACTCGTTCACCAACTGAGGGAACTCCGGCGGGATCACTGTGGTCGCTCGCGATGGCACCGCAGTCCAGGGTAGAATCAAACAAACAGACAGCAACCACCAGACAGTTGGTGTTGCCTGATGTCTATTGCCCGATGCTTTCTTTTTCATATCTGGATCAAGTTTTGTCTTATGGGCCGACCGTGGAGGCAAAACATTGATAGTGCATGATCAGGCGGCGTCAAAATGAATTGACGGTTTACCTCGGCAGACGGATTGAGCTAGCCCCTTGCTTTACCTCATAATAACGGAGTTGATCTCCTATTCGACTTCCACCGTTGTGTTCGCGCCCGGTGTCCGCTGTGAAATGGATCGGAGTGAATCCAGGTATAAAATATTAGGGTTTGTTTGCTTCCCACTAAAGATACTCGCCGCGCCGTATTGGTCGGGACGCTCGAGGGGTAGCACGAACGAGCTGAAAAACCCGCTGCATCCTCGGGTTTATCCGCAGATTTTTTTGGTGAGTTCGATGGCTTCGCGTTCGAGCGAACTGCTGGCATGGCCCACGGTCAGGCATTCATTTAGGTACGCCTTCAGGAACTCTTGAAGGCCGCCGAGACGTTCGTTCTGGGCGACGTGGACCAGTTCATGGACCAAGGCCGCGCGATCCGCCCAACGATCTTCCCGGAGGATGATGGCGTGGCCGTAATTCAGCGTGCTGGAGTGGGCGCCAATCATGCCGACATATTCGTTGGCTTTCGCGAGGATCGTCTGCGTGGGCATCGGGATGGTTTTAACTTTTAGCACCCGAACGCGTTTCGGCTCTTTCACTCCGGCGAGCTGGGCATCGGCGCATTGTGCGTCGGTCAGGGACACCCCATCGCGCAGAACGATCTGCTCCTGCTCTTCTGCATAAGCAGTGGCGAGGGGCAGGGCGAAATTGAGCAAGGTGGGAATCATCGGGTGCTGGGTGGGCAATTTGCTCGGAGCCGGAGTTGCCGGGCCGGAGGCGCAGATAGCAGCAGGACAAAAAACTCACCGGGCTCAATGCGGAATCAACGCTACTGACCGATAGGACACCTCGGCCGCTGGGGACTGAAGCAAGAGTTTGCCCAAAGGGCTCGAGGTGAAAATAACTGCCGGTGATTAATTTTTCGTTGAGCAACTCTGCGCGCTGAGTTCGCGAATCCAGATGTGGCAGGAGGTAACGGGCTGCAGCAAAACTGACGTAGCGGCAGGTGCTGGTCGGGCTGTCGTGTCCGTCAAGTTCTTGGCGACGGCGGAAGCCGGGCGAAGGCTGGTCTCTGCCTGTCGTGGTGGAATGGTTCGCCCCGTGGTAGGTGGCGCGCTCGCCGCGCCACGTGGCGAGACAAGCTCATAACTTACGGTCAGTCCCCAATCCCACAGGCGCGGAGGCCGTGCGACGGTTCTTCAGGTCGTCTGCTCGGGGGGAAGTTCGAGCAGTTTGAACTCGGGATTCTTTTCCGTGAAGTAACGGGTCGTCCACTCGTTGGGGAAGAGGGCAATGGGATTCTCGAATTTGTCAGAGCCGAAGCTGACACCGGTGGCGACGATCAGGCGGGAGAAGTCGAAACCTTTGTTGGGCGTCATCATCGCCGGGGGAATGACCAGCCAGCGCAAAACGGTCCACGGGGTGGGCGTGAGGCGCGACTCGGCGTTGTATTCGCTTTGGAGGCGCCATTGCACGACTTCGAATTGCAGCGGACCGACAGCGGCGAGGAGCGTGGCACCAGCCGGAGCATTTTTCGCGCTGAATGATTGGACGACGCCTTCTTGCAAAAGTTGTTCAAGCCCGGCGCGATATTTCTTGGAGTCGCCGGTATTGGGATTGGAAATGTAGGTGAAAACTTCCGAGGGGAAACGCGGGATCTCGTCGTAAATGATACTGCGATCGGTCGTGAGCGTATCGCCGATGCCGAACTCGCTGTGACCAACGAGGCCGATGACATCGCCCGGCCAAGCTTCGTCGACCGTCTCGCGTTCGCGACCGAATAGTTTGTGTGAGGACGAGAGGCGAACCGATTTGCCGGTGCGTTGGTGGGTGACGACCATGTCGCGATCAAATTTGCCGGAGCAGACGCGGAGGAATGCGATGCGATCGCGGTGCTTCGCGTCCATGTTGGCTTGGATCTTGAAGATGAAGCCGGAAAATTTTTGATCGGTGACGGGGATCTCGCGCGCGACGGTGGGCTGGGGGAATCCGGGGACGGTGACACTCACGGATTTGCGTGGAGCGGGCGGAACGGAGTCCTGCAAAAATCCATTCAAGAGCAGTTCGATGCCGAAATTATTCACGGCGGAACCGAAGTAAACGGGCGTCTGTTGGCCGGCTTGCACGGCCTTGAGGTCGAAAGGGTGGCCGGCGCCATCGAGCATTTCGAGCTGCTCTTTGACCTGCATGTAGGTGTCGTCGTCGAGCTTGTCGCGGACGACAGGATCTTCGAGCGAGGTGACGTTCACCGGGGCCTGAAATTTGCCGCCGGGGACGCGTTCGAAAAGGTGGACCTCTTTGGTGCGACGATCAAACACGCCTTTGAAAGAGGGGCCGTTACCGAGCGGCCAGATGACGGGCGAGGATTGCAAGCCGAGGACGTTTTCGAGTTCGTCGAGCAGGTCGATCGGGCTGCGGGTGGGCCGGTCGCACTTGTTCATGAACGTGAAGATGGGCACGCCGCGCCGCCGGCATACTTCGAAGAGTTTGCGCGTCTGGGTTTCCACGCCCTTGGCGGCGTCGATCACCATGAGGGCGGCGTCCACGGCTGTGAGTACGCGGTAGGTGTCCTCAGAGAAATCTTTGTGGCCGGGAGTATCGAGGAGGTTGACGGCGAAGCCGGCAAAATCGAATTGAAGGACGGTCGACGAGATGGAGATACCGCGCTGTTTTTCGAGTTCCATCCAATCGGAGGCGGTCGCGCGCTGGTTCTTGCGGTCTTTGACGGCACCGGCGAGATGGATGGCGTTGCCGTACAGCAGGAATTTTTCAGTCAGCGTCGTCTTGCCCGCATCGGGATGCGAGATGATCGCGAAGGTGCGGCGGCGGGCGATTTCCTGAGCGGGCGTGGACACGGGTGAAAATTGAGAGTGAGCGGGAGTGCGATAGGTGGTCGCCGTCGCCGGATGGGCTGGGGCTGACCAGTGGTGAACCTGTGAACAAACGGAACGGAGCTGGAAGTGGGAAGCCTAATTTTTTCCTGATGCAGGTGAATAGGTGCGTACGTTGGATTTTTGGCCGGTGGAGGTACTCAAGTTTGGCCGCAAAGTGACGAAGTAAAGAGCATGACTTTGGCTGTGCTTATTCTCTTCGGTGTGACACTCTGTGGGTTGGTGATGGCCGCGTTAACTCAATATCGTGCACTGCGCTAAGTGTATTTGAGGGCATCGGTTTGCCCGGGCCATGAGAAAGGCTGGAGGGGGGAGTGAACGCTCAACTTATTGTTAAGAAAGTCTGAAGATTTTCAGGAGACGAAAAGCGGATTTAAGTTCTTGAGAAATGTTCCGATGGTAGAGGCATGCTCATGATCGTCATAGCTTGCCTTCTGGTGGTAGCGGCGTGCACGGCGTTTATCTGGTATCTTTGCCTCCGGGCTCCGGAAGGCTACGAGGATCAGACGGGGTTTCATCAAACCGCTGAATCAACGCTTGCCGGGAAATCGGTCGATCAGATCGGGGGTACGGCAATCAAAGCGCACGACGATCACGCGCCGATCGCGGCTTGAGGGGGACGCTGGGAATTGGCGCGAATGTGGGGCGCTGCGATATTTCGAGTCGGGAAATTGGGATAAATGATTTTTAGCTTCTAAGCCCGAGGCATACCAGTGACAGTGACCGGATGATCCAAGCCATCAAGCTGAAGCCCAATGCTAACTCGCGTGTGTTGAACGGACACCCGTGGGTGTTTGCCAACGAGGTGGACGCGATGTTGCCCGCCACCAATGACGGCCAAGTGGTGGAGTGTCGTGATCGCACCGGACGATTCTTGGGCTCGGGCATTTACAACAGTCGCTCGCAAATCATCTGGCGACGCTTGAGCCGCGAACGGGTGACGCTCGATGAAGCGTACATCAAAAAGGCGTTGGAGTCGGCGATCGCTCGACGGAGCCAAATCGCTTCACCTTTTAAACGCTTGGTCTGGTCGGAGTCGGACGAGTTGCCTGGCATCGTGGTCGATCAGTTCGGCGATACCTTGGTGGTGCAAATCCAGACGCTGGCGATGGATCAGCACGGCTTGTTGATCGGGGATTTGCTGACGCAATTGACCGGCGCCGCGGAGATTATTTATCGTAACGATTCGAATCTGCGAAAGCTGGAAGGCTTGGCACCGGAAGTACACACGCGCTCCGGGAAAATTTGGGAACCACGTTGGACCACGATCGATGGCTTTGATTATTGGCTCGATCTGCAAGGCGGACAGAAGACCGGCTTTTATCTCGACCAACGTCTCCAGCATGCGGCCGTGGCGAAGTACGCGAAGGGTCGCCGGGTACTCGATGCATTCTGTAACCAAGGTTCGTTTGCAATGCACTGTGCGCGTGCGGGCGCGACCATGGTGCGCGGACTGGACAGCGCGTTCGATGCGATCGGGCAGGCGAAGAAAAATGCCGAGCGCAACGGCGTGACGGCGGAATTTGTCGGCATCAATGTTTTCGACTGGTTCACGGGTCAGCGCGACGTCGCACCCGCGTGGGACCTGATCGTTCTCGATCCGCCACCCTTCGCGAAATCGAAGAGCGCGTTGGATAACGCACTGCGTGGTTACAAGGAACTCAATCTGCGCGCGCTGAAAGCGCTGACGCCCGGGGGCATTCTCGCGACGTACACTTGTTCGCATCACATGCAAGATGCCGAGCTGCGCGGCGTGCTCGCCGAAGCATCAAACGATGCGAAGCGCCGCGTGCAAATCGTCGAGTGGTGCAACCAGCCGCCGGATCATCCGGTGCTGGTGACGATGCCCGAGAGCGAATACCTGCGCGGGTATATTCTGCGGGTGGAGTGAGGTGGAGATCGCCGCGAACGAAGGCACTGCACTTGCGCGCAGCGAAAGTGCAGTGATAGGGTGAGGCACACGAGCGTGGGGACGTTTTGTAGCCGCGTTGGAGCGAAGCGACAACGGGGCCGAGGAGGAACCGCATTTTCGCTACGCTTAAATGCGGCTACAGGGCCGAGGATTCCCCGCACTTTCGCTTTTCTCAAGTGAGGCTGCGGGAATGGCGCTCAAATGCTGCTGCTGGAAATGCATTTATTCCAATAAGGCCACCAGACTTCGCGATAATTGGCATCGCGTGGATCGAGTTCGGGGAGTTCTGGAACATACGCTCCAGTGAAAGGCCAGTCTTGTGCTCGGGATACCAATCCGGCTCGGACCGGATTCTCTGCGACGTAGTAAACCAGCGCGGCGAATGAATCGGATTTGCTTTCGGATGGACGTAAAAGGTGGTCGTAGGGTTCCTTTTGAAGTTTTAGCGGCCGGAGCAACCGATTCATCTCTCGTCGCGTGGCGCGGATGAAAAGTCGTTGGTCGCTGGTGTTGGTCAGGCCTGCGACAAGCAGGTGAAGATGATCGGGCATCAAACAGTAGGCGGGGATACACACGACATATGACGGGATGTGGTTCTTCAGAACGGAGATGAAACTCTGACGCCAATTTTCATTCAACCAGCCGGTGGCGCGTCCCTTGATCGTCATCGCCCAGTGGATGCAGCAATGTCCGCGATAGGACTCGGGTGTTAACCGGGGCAGATGATGCGCGCCTTCGAGCGGCATGGGAATCATCGAGGCAATTTTGATTGCCGGGGCAAGCTCGCAACGGAGGTGAGTAAGTTGCGGGAGTTTCAGACCGTATTTTTGCCTGCGGCTCAAATCCGGTTACACCGATTGCTGCGGAGTAGCCGCGTTGGAGCGAAGCGACAACGGGGCCGAGGCGGCACCGCGTTTTCGCTGTTGGCTCAAGCACGGCTACAAAAAAGGCACCGCGCTTTCGCTGCGCTCAAGCGCGGCTACGGGCAAAGACAACGGCTGAGCCCCAAAACGTCAAGAGGCCGGACCTTGCGGTCCGGCCTCCATTGCTTGTGCTGCGTACAGCAGGGAAGGGTTGATGACCAATCCGTGTTCTTAATTATAGCTTGCCGCCGTAGATGGCGCTGGAACCGAGCTCTTCCTCGATGCGGAGGAGTTGGTTGTACTTCGCGACGCGATCGGTGCGGCAGAGCGAACCGGTCTTGATCTGGCCGGCGTTGGTGGCGACCGCGATGTCGGCGATCGTCACGTCCTCGGTCTCGCCGGAACGGTGCGAAATGACGGCGGTGTAGCCGGCTTCCTTGGCCATCTCGACGGCGTCGAAGGTCTCGGTGAGCGTGCCAATCTGGTTGACCTTGACGAGAATCGAATTGGCGGTGCCGGTTTCGATGCCCTTCTTGAGGAACTCGGTGTTGGTGACGAAGAGATCGTCGCCGACGAGCTGGACGTTATCGCCGATCGCATCGGTGAGCTTCTTCCAGGTGGTCCAATCGCCTTCGGCGCAGCCGTCTTCGATGGAGATGATCGGATATTTCTTGGTGAGCTTGGTGTAGAACTCGACCATCTCGTCGCCGGAGAGAATCTGGCCGGTGGATTTCTTGAAGATGTAGCTCTTCTTGTCCTTCAGATAAAATTCGGAAGCAGCGACGTCGAGGGCGAGGTTGATCTCCTTGCCAAGTTTGTAGCCGGCGTTCTTGACGGCGAGGGCGATGGCGTCGAGGGCGGCCTCGGCGGATTCGAGTTTTGGCGCGAAGCCACCTTCGTCACCGACGGCGGTGGCGAGACCCTTGTCCTTGAGAACTTTCTTCAACGAGTGGAAAACTTCGCAACCCATGCGGAGCGCCTCAGAGAACGAGCGGGCGCCGGTGGGCATGATCATGAATTCTTGGAAATCGATCGGAGCATCGGAGTGCGCGCCGCCGTTCATGATGTTCATCATGGGGACGGGAAGAACTTTGGCGTTGGGTCCGCCGAGATATTTGTAGAGCGGAAGATTGCTGGCGGCGGCGGCGGCTTTGGCGGCGGCCATCGAGACGCCGAGGATGGCGTTGGCGCCGAGCTTCGACTTGGTGCTGGTGCCGTCGAGGGAGATCATGGTGCGGTCGATGCCGATCTGGTCGCAGGCATCGAAGCCGATGAGCGCGGGAGCGATCTTGGCTTTGACGTTGGCGACGGCCTTCAGCGTGCCTTTGCCGCCGTAGCGTTTTTTGTCGCCGTCGCGGAGTTCGATGGCTTCGTGCTCGCCGGTGGAGGCGCCCGAGGGCACGGCGGCGCGGCCGAGGTGGCCGGAAGCGAGTCGAACATCGACTTCAACTGTTGGATTGCCGCGGGAATCGATGATCTCGCGGGCGGTGATGGCGGTGATGGTGGTATTCATCGGAATATAATAAAGGAGGATTGAAAGTGTAGAGCGGCAGGAGGTGAAGCCGGGAGTTGGGCTGGAATCAAGTATTAGGTGGACGGCTGAGACCGATCATTATCAGAAAACGTCGGCATAGGCCGGGGGGACGGGGGCGAAATTCGAGGGGGAGTTGGTCGGTGTGCCCGTGCCGGATGGCGGCACCAAGCGGAGTGCCGCCGTTGTAATTGCGGATCTGCACGGTGGAACGGTTGAAGAATTCCGGGGGAATCTGGTCGAGATGACCTTCGACAGCCGCGGCGTGAAAAGGGGTGTCGCCGTAATCGTTGCGTGAGAGGAGGAGATCGATGCTGAGTTGGGCGCGGGGAATTTGATGCAAATGGCCGGTCTCAGCGGCGGCGTGGATGGCGGTGTAGCCGCTCTTGCTCGGAAGGAGGAGGTTTTCTGGGGTGAGGGCACTGACGGGAATCTGGCCGAGATGGCCGGAGATGGCGGCGGCGTGGAGCACGGTGTCGTGGTTGGAAGTTTTGCGCGTGAGATTTTCCGTCGTCAGAAATTGGGTCGGAATCTGATCGAGATGGCCGTTGAAAACCGCGACGTGGAGGACGGTCTCACCGCTCATGTTGGAGGAAGTCAGATTTTCCTGGGTGAGATAATCGGCCGGGAATCGATCGAGCGTGCCCGCTTCGGCGGCCTCATGGAGGAGGGTATTGCCGTGATCGGTTTTGGTGAGAGTGAGATCGGCGGAAAATACTCCGGCGGGAATCTGGTCGAGCGCTCCGGCGGAAGCGGCCAGATGGAGTGAGGTATAGCCGCTATTGGTGCGGACGAGGAGTAGATCGCGGGACAGGAGCGTCGGCGGCAGTTGGTTGAGGAATCCACTCCGGGCGGCGAGATGGAGGGGCGTGTACCCGGCGTCGTTTTTTTGCGTCAAGAGCTGGGCGGTGAGCAAAGCAGCGGGCAGTTGAGCGAGGGTGCCGTATTTAGCGGCGAGATGCAGGGGCGTATTGCCCGAGGCATTGGGTGACGACAGGTTCTCTGCGGTCAAAACGTCAGGTGGGAGGGTGGAAAAAGCACCCTCGCGGGCCACCGCATGATAGTCGATTTTACCCATGAACGTAGGCGGGAGGAAAACATGCGGCGTATCCGGCAGGCAAACCAAATCAGGCGCGAAAATCGGAGTGTTTGGATTTGCCATGATCCAGACGACCCCCACGATGCAGCGAGATGACCGAACCAGTTAAAGACCTGCCTCAGCCCAAAGCGGGCTCAGTCCTCCTGATCGACGACGAGAAATCACTGGTGCAGCTCTATGCGGAAGCGCTGAGTGTGCATTTTGACTGTGATATGGCCAACACCGCGCGCGAGGCCGGCTTCATGATGCACAAGAAGCCGTACAAGGTGGTGGTTTGTGATCATTTGATGCCAGGGGGGAACGGCTTGAGTTTTTTGGTACATGTGCGCGAAGAGTATCCCAATACCCAGCGGATCTTGGTTACCGGTTACATGAAGCCGGAAATGTTGCTGCGCAGTGTGAATGAAGCGGCGCTTTATCGTTATTTGCTCAAGCCGGTGTCGCTGCCGGAATTGGTGAAGACCGTGTTGGAAGCTGCCAAAGTTCATGATCAGGCGGTCGCTGCTGCGCAGTAATCTCCCATGTCGAACGAGCCCACTCCACGTCCGGTCCTTTTGATTTTGGAAGATGAACCGCAGCTGACCCTGATCATCTGCGATCTGCTCGGTGATGATTTTGAAATCGAAACGGCTGAGAATGTGAACGAGGCGCTGACCTTGTTGGGGAAACGATCCTTCGATATTTTACTGAGCGATCAGATGTTGCCCGGAAAAAAACAGGGATTGGATTTTCTGATAGAAGCGATGGAGCAGCAGCCCCAAGCCAAGCGCATTCTCATGACAGGCTATCTGAATCCCGAGCTGTTGAGCCGGGGAACCACGATGGCCGGACTGAGTGCCGTGCTGTTGAAACCGGTGGACAGCGTGCGCTTGAAGGAAGCGCTGCGGATGGCGTTGAACCGGCCGGATTGGGTCTGAGGCGGCGGTGGTGGATGCAAGCGAGACCTCGCGGTACCCTCATTCTAATTCGCGTTCAAGTTGATCCTACTGGTATTCGCAAAATAGGATTACAGGTAGGGACGGACTACTGGGCCGTCCGGTTTGGCGAATTTCACTCGTGAATTGCGGCGGGCAGCCGCCGCGGCTGTACACTCGTCGCGGTCCCGCCTACCCACTATCGTCACCGTATTTTGCGAGCCTCAGTAATGGAGGAATTTCCAAGTCACTGAAGCGATTTGACGCCGCCTGGCGCGATCAGGTTCGTGGCTGACGGGCGTGGTTCCGCGTGGGTGGTCGGAGAATTTTGCGTGGAGGCATAGGGTGGTGTGGAGCGGTAAGATCGGCCGAGTTCGACCCATAGCAGCATGGGATCGCAGGGGAAGAGGAGTGGGTTGTTGTGAGATGAAGTTTGCATGAGCCATATATAGCAGGGCCAATGCCAACTGGAGAAACGTGTTCCCTTCGTCCCGTGAATGGTTGTTCCGCGGCCAAATCGCGCCGATACGGCCGCGAGCAAGGCCGCGTGCGATCAACGGACCGCTGTGCTGGCGGGCTTATATCCCGCTGGAGGCAAGACCGACGCCGACGGCGATGCTGGCGGCAAGCACGGACGATGGGGTCACACGTGACGATGGCACGTGACGATGGGGTCAGGCTTGGTTGTTTGCGCTTGCGCTGATGCGGTGAGCTGGTTTTCTGGCGGGCATGGCGAGACCATTGCGCTTGGAGTCGGCGGCGGGGGTGTACCACGTGTTGAACCGGGGGA
>Ga0105049_10002404_pt1 | contig 22143 bp, 17 predicted proteins | sample MAT06_FD_78087 | JGI IMG/M metagenome (GOLD analysis project Ga0105049, IMG submission 78087) | Freshwater microbial communities from Lake Fryxell liftoff mats and glacier meltwater in Antarctica - MAT-06 | ecosystem: Environmental > Aquatic > Freshwater > Ice > Liftoff microbial mat | place...
AGAATTTCTGCTCAAGCGCGTGAAGCACTCATGGCAGAGATCGCTGTGGAAATAGAACTTCTACGAGCAGCGCTGCGTCCCATTTGAATTCACTCCCACGCCATCTCATACATCATCCGCGCTCCATCCGCACTGAAGGCATCGTCGTTGTCCCCACGCTGGAACTGATCGGCGGCAGAGACCATCTAGATCACGGTTTTTTCAGCTTCTTCACCGCATCGAGGTCCGCCTGCGTCGCGGTGGAGAGGAAGTCGAGCGCCCAATCGGTCCACAGGAACTTTTCTCCTTTGCGCACGACCTCGATCCAGTTCTTCCAGCGACCGGAGCCGAAGCTGTGCTGGCGATGGCCGACCAGAGTTACGGCGGAATCGACGATGCGTATGCCCGGCTTGATCACTACGTCGCCGAAGCCGGCGTACCACATGGCGCCGAGGATCTCGGTGCGGCTGCCGTTCAGCAGTTCGACCTGCGGTTCCGGGTGTTCGATCTTGCTGCCCATGATCCACAGATTGCCGCCATCGTTGGTCAGGCTCGGACCGGGCGAGGATTCGTAGTTCAGGTAGCGGCACCAGACGCTGGCGCCGGGCTTGCGCATATGCAGGGCACCGACCACGTCGTCGACGAAGATGTCGCCCGACTCCTCCTGGTAGATCCAGCCATTGATGTCGCGAACGATTAGCGCGCGCTTGCTCTGCTGACGGATTTTCACCCCCTTGTCGCCTTGGTCCCAGGTCGGCATGAAGCGTTCGATCACCACCGCCGGGGCCTTGCCGTCCTGCACCAGGATCTCGGCATTGAGGTAGGCCTCGCAGGCGATCAGGCGTTGGACGTTGGCGCGCAGAATCAGCTGCGTGCAGCGGTATTGTTTGCCGCCTGGGAAGTAGACCACCTTGGCGCCGCTATCGATGGCCTTCTGCACCGCGGCGGTGTCATCGTTCTTGCCGTCGCCGACCGCGCCGTGGGTGATGACGTTGGCCCAATCCTTGGTCGGATCGCCCCACGGCACCGCGGGCGCATCCTTCACCGGCAGATTGAGCGTGCGCGGCACGCAGTCCGGGAAGGCCTTGATGATCGGTCCGTAGGAATACTCGTCGAGATCACCCTTGGCGTTCAGCTTTTCGTCGGCCGTGGATTTCACCGTCAGTCCGTAGCCGCCGACCTTGACGTTGCGGGCGAATAGATGTTTTTCGTTGGGCTTGCCGTCGACCAGGATGGCGGGCTGGTCGGGGCTGCCGCCGAGCAGTTCGGCGTCGATCAGGGTGACGAATGAGCTCCAGCGATTGCCGATCGACAGCGCCGGCACGGTGTTGTCACTGCGCACCCGGTGCAGCATCAGCACCTCGAACGGCGAGCGGATGCCGGCTTTTTTCTGGCCCTTAAGCTGCACGTCCCACACCGTGAACGAGTTAAGGTTCGACGCCCAGATGCCGTAGTCGAAGCCGATCACCTCCAAGTGGCGCACCACGGCCGGGCCGGAATCGCCGGTGAAGCCGATGTCGAGCCCGATGCCGCCCTGACCGTCGCCGCTGACGATCTTCACCGCGTGCATGCATCCTTGGTTGCTGGCGTTGAACTGCACGCCAGCCGCGCCCGGATTGCCCTTGCCGGTGTCGACCGTCAGGTTGCGGATCGCGTTGCGGAAATGCTGAGCGACGTTCTCGCCGGTCCACACTACGCCGCGCACGATCGGCCGGCCAATATCCTTCTCTTTCTCATTGATGCCCGCCTGCTGGAACTCTGGGCAGTTGTCGACCAACTTGATGATGGTCTTGTCTCGCGTCTGCCCTTGCAGAATGGTCAGACGCTGGTGCTTGCCGTCACGGCCATCGATCTTCATGCCTGGGTGCATGCGCCGTGAGAGCCCGAATTCGATTTGATGCGATACCAGATACGTGCCGTTGGGCAGGTAGATGATGCGGTTGTTCGACGGATGATCGTCGAAGGCCTTCTGGATCGCATCGCTGTCGTCGGTCTTGCCGTCGCCCTTGGCGTTGTAGGGCGGCTTGGTCACGTCGATCACGCCGGCGTCGGCGGGGAAGACGATGGGTTCCTCGGGATCCTTCAGCAGTGGCGGCAACGGAGTGGTCGGTGACACGACGCTGGCGCCGTGCAGCGATCCGCTGATGAGGAACAGGGCGAGCAGCAGGTGACGGGTCATGCGGGGTTCCTTGGGATGACGTTTCAGCGTTGCGGGGCACACTGGGTCGCGCCGACCATGCCGGCAAAGGGGACGGCGATCGCTGGCGGTGGTTTGCCAGTCGTTGCTTGCAGAGCGAGATCGGCCACCGCTTCGCCCATGGCGCGATACGGTATCAGCCACGTGGTGAGCACCGGACCGGCGTCGTCAGCGGCAGCCGCTGAAAAGGTCACCAGCGACAGATCTTGCGGGACGCGCAGGCCAAGTTCCTGCGCCACGCGCAGCACCGGATACGCGGCGAACGATCCATAGGTCACCAGCGCGGTCGGACGATCGCTGGTGGTCAGCAGCGAATGTACGCGCTGCATCCAATCGTCGCGTGCATCCGGCGCAGCATCGCTCAGCAACCGCTGCGGATTCAGGCCGGCGTCGACCATTGCCGAGGTATAACCGTCAGCGCGATCGGCATCGCTGTAGTGCGGCGTCAGATGCGACGACAGGTAGGCGATGCGCCGGTGTCCAAGCGCGATGAGCGCCAGCGTCGCATCGCGACCGGCCGCGTGATCGTCCGGGTACGCGCAGGCCGTCGGCAGCTTGCGATTGACCCACACGGCGGCCAGGCGGTGGCGCGCGATCGCGTCCTCCACCTCAGGCGGAATTTCATAGACGTAGTTGAGGATCAGTCCGTCAGCGGTGCGCTCGCGCAGCATCTTCGCCAGCGAGCTTTCGCTGCGCAGGTCCTCGTCAGCCAGGCACGCCAACGCCAGGTGGTGTCCGTCCTTGCTCAGCCGGCGTTCGATGCCATCGAAGAGTCCGGGATCCCACACGCTGCGATGGCCGGTGGTGCTGGTGACCATCGCTAGGCAACGGAAGCGCCCGGTGCTGATCGCCACTGCTCCGGCATTGCGGCGATATCCCACTTCATTGGCGGCTTCCTGCACCCGGCGCCGGGTGTCAGCGTGGTAACGCTCGCCGCGCCCGCCCAGGATCTGCCACACGGTGTCGACCGCGACGCCAGCCTTGGCCGCCACCGCGTGCGCGGAGGAACGGGATCGGCGGGTTGGTTCAGCAACGGAGGTGGTATGGGGCATGGCGGCCTTGTCCGAATAACAGTGCTGTTATCAAGAACGTGAGACCTACGGACTGTGACCGGTGGAGGGCACACCGCGCTATGCGGCTGGCTCCGACAGGGGCTTGCAGTGGCATTGCCCGGCGGGTTCCCGTTCCCACAACCACGCCGTCATGACGATCGCTGCCAACGATACCAAAGTATGGCTCCGGGCTCCGGGTGGTCAGATATGGCAGCTTACCGCTGGCACGCGACTGCAGGAAATGGCGATGCGCTGGAACTCGGTGGTGCGCAATCGTGAGCGGTGGGATGGCGAGGGTGACAGCAGTGAGTTGCAGGACCGGGCGCGGACGGATCTCGACAGCATCGGGCTGACCGACGGTATTCGGCACACCCTGGTGGAGGCCGGCATCGGCGAAGTCGGCACGGTGTGGATGCGTGAGGAAGACGGCTGGGAAGCACGAGTGATGCCGTGGGAGTTCGTCATCTCGTTGGCGACGCGCAACCAACGCGACGGACGCCTGCTGACGATCTGGCGGCACATCGACGCAGGCAAGCCGCTCCTGCCTATCTCCACTGTGGCACCGTCGTCGCTGCTGTTCGTCGACAGCACGCCTGGGCCGTTGAAGACGCAGTTGTCCTTCCAGGCGGATCAGAAGGTGATCGCCGCCGCGCTGGAACTGGAACCGCAGGTGCTGGTCGATCCCGAAGCGCTGACGTTGCAGGAACAGTTGAAGGACTCTCGCCACGATGTCGTGCACTTGGCGACGATCGATGATGTCGAGGTGTCGGCGCTGCTGGGTGAGACCAACCGCCGTCGGACTCCTGGGCTGTGCTTGGCCGGACGGACCGGCGACATCGCCATGTGCCCCAACTGGGTCACGGCCCAGATGTTCGTTCCCGCCCGGGTGCGGCTGCTCACCTTCGGGGCGCAACGTTCCAGTCGCGTGGCTGCGCATGTGGTGGCATTTGGCGGCGCGAACGTGGCGATCGGTTTCCAGGACAGCATTGATCGGGAAGCGACGCGGACGTTCTATGCCGAGTTCTATCGTCAATGGCGGCTCAATCGCTTCAGTCCGCACGTCGCTTTGATCCAGACGCGGGTGGCGTTGCGGGCCAAGGGTCTGCATCTGAATGGTGCGGGCCTGGTGTTGTGCTCTGACCGCACGTTGATCGATGTCGATCAGGATCTGCTGTGTGCGAATCCGGCCGCGAGCAGTGTGGCGTCGGCCAACCCGGCCAGCGCGACGTTCACCAAACCGCCGGTGGCATCCGTGCTCCAGGCCGCGTCACCAGCGACGGTGGTGGAAGTCACTTGTGAGCCGCTGCCGCGCCTCAACTACTCATTACTGCACAACGATCGCGATCTCTTCAAACGCTTCGCGCTGGTCAGCCCTGGGGATGGTGCGGTCGCGGGCGTCTGCGTCCGCGTGGTGTTGTCCGCCGGCGGCCAAGACGTGGCATGGAAGGCGCAGTTGACGCTCACCGAGGTCATCACCGATCTGCGCTCGAAAGTGCGGGTGCCGGTGGTCTCGGCGCTCGGACGCATCAAGGAGAGCGTGCGCTCGACCTTGCTCGTCGAAGTCGAGGTCGGTGGTCAGCTGATCCACCAATCGACCCACCCGGTGCAGTTGCTCGCTGGCGATGAATGGACCGACGACGACCAGGATCGCCAATGGCTGCCGTCGTTCGTGTTGCCGCGTGATCCGGCGGTGACGCGCATCGTCGATCAGGCGCAGCGTGCGCTGTGCACGTTGGCGGACGATCCGGAGGCGAGTTTCGACGGGTACCAGGGGCTGGGCATCCGGGCCGGTGATGATCCAGGAATCGCCGTCGATCTGCAGGCGCAGGCGTTGTGGGCGGCGCTGACCTGGGACATCGGGCTGGCCTACGTCAATCCGCCACCGACTTACACGGCGGCGGCGCAGCGCGTGCGCAGTCCTTCCGCCGTGTTGGAGGAACGCCGCGGTACCTGCATCGACCTGGCGCTGCTGCTGGCGGCCTGCTGGGAACGCATCGGTCTGCGGCCGGTGATCCTGCTACTCAAGGGCCACGCGCTGCCTGGATACTGGCGTTCGGAAGCGGCGTGGGACGCCTTCCGTCGCGGCGACTACACGCCCAACGTGTCACCGAACGCCAACCAAGCTGACCCAGTGACGGCGGCCACGGCCGGCTGGATGGTCGAGGAACACGATGAAGTCGTGCGACTCGTGCGCGCGCAAGCGTGGTGGCCGGTGGAGGCGACGCGCATCCCCAAGCGTTCCGGTTTTGCCAGCGCGGTGCAGGCGGGCATGGATGCGTTACGGCTGGCCGCCGACTTCGACTGCCTGATCGACATCAGCGTGGCGCGCGAAAAAGGCGTGCTGCCGCTGCCGTGACGCGCTGCGATAACGACCTTGTTGTGACAACACCGTTTTGAGGAAATCAGGATGACGACGCCTGCTTGGATTCCGGCGACCTCCGAACTGTCCGCCCTCGGCTTCAAGGACAGCGACAGCAGCGTACCTGCTGCGGCGACGTTGCGCCGACGTCTGCACCGTCCGGAAGACGATCCGTGGGAAACCCTCACGCTGGTCGAGAACGAAGCCGGTTTCAGTTTTGAACTCGGCGCGGGTTTGCGCCCGGTGGGGCTGCGCCCGGCGCGTCGTGGTGGCATCATCGCCGCCGCGAGCGGAACGCCGGTGTGGACCAGCGAATTCGAGCGCCTCGCCCCAGGGCGTCTGAAGACCAAGCTCGACGAGATTGATCTGCAACTGACTCCGACGCAGGGCCTCTTCCGCTGGCGGAAAGACGGCGTCATCGAGGAGGTCCAAGAACCGCAGGTGAAGACCAAGGCGAAACGCATCCTCCTGTTGGTGCACGGCACGTTCAGTCACGGTGCGATGTACGAAAAAGCCTTCACCGATCCGGAGGGACCGGGCAAGGATTTCCTTATCTGGGCGTTCACGACCTACGATGAGATCCTGCTCTTCAACCATCCGACGCTGGCTGTTCCCGCGTGGCTGAACGCCAGCGAACTGGCGCGCTGCTTCGACGGCTGCGCGGCCAAGATCGATGTGATCTGCCACAGTCGTGGCGGCTTGGTGGTGCGCTGGTGGCTCGACGTGCTCCGCCCCGGACGGGCCGGTACGCGGGTGGTCTACGTTGCCGTGCCGTTGGCCGGTACCGGGTTGGCGTCGCCACCGCGCTTGACCGAGACGCTCAACTACTTGGCGAATCTCGCGGGGTTCCTCGGCACGCTCACCAACAAGGTCGGCGACTTCGCCGGTTGGGCGAAGATCTTCTTCAGCGTCGGTGCCGGACTGATGCAGGTGGTATCAGCGCTGATCCGCGGCGCCGCGGCCATCGGTGTCGCTGATGCGGCGGTACACCTGATCCCTGGGTTTCTGTCGATGGCGCGCATGTCGAACAATAGCGAGATCAAACACCTGCGTCGCCTGAGCAACCCGACGGTGGGCCGTTTTGCGATCAAAGCCAATTATCAGGTGGAGCAACCCGGACTCAAGTTGTGGCGCTACATCACCGAGGCGAAAACCCGACTAGCGGATTACGGCACCGATGTGCTGTTCGCCGCCAACAACGATCTGGTGGTCGACACCGGCTCGATGGATGATCTGCGGGAGGAGCTGTGCATTCCCAAAGATCAGGTCTACGACTTCAAGACCGGTCCGGTGCACCACTGTGCGTACTTTGCCCAGCCGCAGACGTACGCGTTCATGCGCAAGGCGTTCGACTGAGTTACCACACGTCCGGCTCATGCCGGAGCCGTTGGATCCACTGGATCGTCCCGCCCATGTTCGGCGCCATCTGCTGGCCGCTGTAGCCGTTGTCGGGATCGCCACCGGCGTGGGTGGGGGTGCCGACGCGGTAGGAATGTTCTTCGTGTTCGCGTAGGAAGTTCATGTCGATGACGGTGGTCGCCGGGCTCCACTCGACGCGGTACCACAAGCGGAGCTCGTTGGCGCGGAGCGTGTTGAAAAAAGTTTCGTCGTTGTTGAACAGCGCCTGTTCGCCAGCGAGTGCGACTTCCGGCCAGGTACGGAAACCACGCGCGCCGCCAGCGCCGCATGTGACGGTAAATACCGCGCCGGTGGGCTCGCGCACCAAGCGGAACCATGTCCGTCCGACAGTGGCCTGACGTGGAGTTTGTTTCCCATCGCACCACGCGGCGAAGTTGGCTGCTGTCACCCCAGCAGCGGGATTGGCGGTGGTGCCGGCCCAGCCATTCAGCGCCCGCGCAGGTTGGGGGTCGGGATACCGCAGGTAGGCACGGCCATTATCGGGCGCGGCGGTGTCGACCGGATTGTAGGCCGCGCGCATGCTGATGGCGAAGGGCGGAACGTCATGCACCCACAGATCGAAACGTTGCGGCACGCCGATGGGGAAACGTGCGGCGCCGTCTCCGCCCGGATCCGCTGGACGGCTGCCGGCGGCAGCGGGGACGACGCCGGCCGAGGCGATGCGTGGGCCGAGCGTGCTGTCGCGCACGTCGATCCAGCCGAAAGCCTCCGCATGTTCGCGCCCGGTGTCTGCTCCCCAGCCGATGCGGGAAGATTCCTGGATGTACTGACAGGCTGCCACCAGCGTGACGCGAGCCTGCGCGAGTTGGTACTGGAGTTCACCTTCCTCGACATCGGAGCGCACGCGCGTCAGGAAGGTCAGCGCCAGCGACACCAACAGGGCGGAAAGTGCCGAGACGATGATCAGCACGGTGCCGTTGCGATGGTTCCTGGCAGACCGCTTCATGGCAGATCCACGTAGTCGAGGGTCTCGCGTTCAGCGGCTATGGCGCTGAAGGGATCGGACCAGCCGTCCCCAGGCCGGCGTTGTTGACGCGCACCGCGCAAGGTGGTGGCGACGGTGGTGAACGGCAGCGCGATCTGCGCGCCGGTCAGCGGATTGGTCATCTCGACCACGCACAGGGTCACGGGATGACCGCGTTCGATGAAGCGGTGCACGCGGTAGGTGACCTCTGGCCAGTGGCCCGGCGCGGTGAGGACACCGTTGCGCCGCATGAGTTCGCGCCTGGTGCGGGTGCGATCAAGGAAATTAGTGATCTCCGAGGCGTTGTATCCCGAGTCACGTCCTTCGTAACCGATCTTGGCGAGCAGACGCGCATCACCGATGGTCGCCGCTTGTGGTCCGGGCATGTAATAACGCGAGCCGTTGCTGTTGCGGATGCGACCCTTCATGGTGTTGTCGCCGCCATCCGACGGGCACAGCCAGTTGAGTTCGTTGTCGGTCAGCGCCACCGGCACGCCACCGAAGCTGATGGCGTTGTCCGATGCGCCTTTGGGCGGCGTGGTGCCGTGGTAGATGGCGAAGGCGTTCGACGGCAGATATTCAAACAGGCCGTAGAAACCAAGGCCATCAATCAGCCCACGCACTTGGTTGGGATACCACGCATGCCACGCACGGTTGGGATCGATGTGGCTGTAGATGCCGAAGTGGCCCCAGAACGTGCGTGGTGACTTGTCGCCGGGATTGACGGTGCCTTCTTCGGCCACGTTGGCGCGGCACCACGTGCGTGGATCGGCGGCCGACCAGGCGAGCGGGCTGGCGCTCCAGCCGCGGCGCGTGGTGCCAGGGGTTTCGTTCCAGGTGGCGTTGGCGGCAGCCGGATCGATAAAGCCGAGGTCGCGGAAATCAGTGAATGGTCTGCCCGCGCCATTGCCGGCATCGATGCCGCGCAGCGGCCGGTTGCCACCGACCTCGGGATCGTCGGAGCCGGTCCAGAAATCTGCCTCATCGACGGCGGCTTCCAGGCCGACACGCAGCATGGCGTTCTCGGTCGCGAGGCGTTGCGACGCGGTGACGGCGCCAGTGGCCACACGGACGGCGGCAAAGGCGGTGTAGAGCACCAGCATGCCGAGGCTGACCGCGATCATCAGTTCGATCAGGGTGAAGGCGCTGAGGGGACGGGGAGAGGTCATAGGTGGCTCACCGCAGCGTGATCGGCAGGCGTGGATCGTAGTAGGTGAAACGCGATACCTGTGTCGCGCGCATGCGTACCGACTTTGGCACCGGACCGCGATCGAGTAGGTAATTACGGTTGCGATCCGCACCATAAATGCCGAGCAGCACCGTGCGCGAACCGGTTCCGCCCTGATCACTGCCAAGATTGGCACCGCCCTGGGTCATCAGCGCGCTGGTGACATCGCTGCCGCTGGGCAGTGCAGAGACATCGCGAGTAAAGCTGACCATGCGTTCGGGATTGCGCAGATGCAAAGCGTCCTCGGTCGATACCCCACCGCCGAGGCGTCCATCGTAGTCGTTGCGATTCCCTTGATGGACACCTTGGCAGAGCGTGCGGCTGGCATCGAGCGGCGCGGCCGGTGCGGTCTCGGCGTCTTCGTAGGATTGCCAATCGACGGTCCAAAACACCAGTTCACGGCAGCGATCGCGGGGATGGAATTTGCGGGTGAGGGTGAAATGGCTGGCATCGCCCCACAGGCGATGGGTGCCGTCACGGCCATCGGTGCCAGCGAACGGCGAGACGCTGCTGGTCCAGGTTCCGGCTTCCAGCACACCTGGGAACACACCGGGCAGGCCAACACCGGTGATGCGCTGCGCGGACACCGGGCGCCACATCGCCGCCATCGATCCGCCGGCTCCAGAAATCGCTCCGCTGCGTGGTGGCGTGAAGAGATCGAACTCAATCAATGGATAATCCGTCATGATCGCGCGCGCGTGCGGGCGGGGCGCGGTCCAGTCATACGGAAAGCTCGCGGCGTAGCGCATCGCGGCTTCAGTGCAGCGGTCGTTATAGTAGCGCAGTCGATCGGTGCTCAGCGGAATGGTACCCATCATCAGCATCGACAGGTCGGGCTCGGGCTCGGATTCGCGACGCAGGTAATAGGTCGCGCTCGCCAGCGCTAGGAAGCGCCAGGCCTGCACCTCCAGGCCGATGTTGGTGCGGCGGGCTTCACGCGTGGCATTCGCTGACGCACCAGTGATGGCCTCGGCGGCGACGCAACGTTGAACGAACTCGGTGTGCCATTGGCTGCCGAGCGCACGGAAGTCGGTGATGCCCGGAGCGACCACGTAGGTTTGGTAATTCGCGCCGATGCCAGCGCGGGTGAAGGCATCTTGAGCGAACGCCAGACAGGCTTCTGCCAACGCCGTGCGTTTGGTCATGAGCGACATCGCATTGCCATCAGGTGGCGTGAATGACGGCGTGAACGACGTCGGATTGGTCATCGGGTTGACGGTTTCGGTGTAGTCCTGGGCCTTGCGAAAGACCTCCGCCATCAACTGCTCGCGCGCACTTGGCAAAGCCGGGTCGGCACCAACGCCCATCCATCCTTCCAGCATCACCGCCTGGGTGGAATAAGTCGTGCCATTGCCGCCATTCTTGATCACCGGCACCATCACGTCGACTTGCGGCATAAAGCGGCTGCTGCGGAAGGTCGCACTCAGTGGCGGTGACGGATACGCGGCACGGTACGGCCACGCCTTCCATGGCAGCACCGGCACCGCGTTGTTCTGCGCGTAGCCGCTGACGGCGAAGATGATCTTGTTGGACTCCACCGCCGGCGAGGGATTGCGCAGCCGGATGTCGACGCCAGGGATCATCGCCGCGTCGGCGTAATAGAGGTACGCTCCTTCGGCGAGCAGGTTTTGAATCTCATCGCCGTCGCTGTCGAGGCGCTTGGCGATGTCGAGCGGCAGTGGACGGATGCCGGAATCGAAACGCGCAAGGCGCGTCTCCAGATCCCAGCGCGTGTTGGTGTAGGCGAAGGGCCGCGTTTCCCACGGTTCGGTGCTCTCGAACTCGGCCATACGTTCGCTGTTCGATTTGCCGGCGAAGTATTCGATCAGTTCCATGGTCTTCGCCGCCGCCAACAAGCGTGCGCGCGCCTGCTGTTGTTCCTTCAGGCCGAGCGGGAACACCATCAGCACGCTGACCACCGCGAAACCCATGATCGCGAGCGAGATGGCGACTTCGAAAAGCGTGAAGCCAAGCGTGCAGAGGCGACCACTGACGGTGTTCCCATTTCCGCTGAATGGGAACACAAAGCTCAGCGCCTTCAGCGCCGGTGGGAAACCGCCTGATCGTGCCCGTGATCCCATGTGTTGTTCCTCACGTGTCTGGTCTGAATCGTTGGGCGAACGAAAATCAGTTCAGTTGACGCCTGAGAAAGGCTTATCCGGACAGCATAAAATAATAAAAAAGATAAAACCACATTCATGGTCCTGTAATCAGAACGAATCGGCTCATCACCAGAAGACGCGCAGAAACACGCTGCTAACGATCCTGTAGTAGATATCTGAATCCGTCAAATGTGTTACGTCCGTAGAGCCGCGGCCTGGCGTAGTTCCCAAAAAAAACGGGCCGGGTGTCGCCACCCGGCCCGTCCTCACGATTGCTTCAGCTCAGCTCAGTTCGGCTCAGTTCGGCTCAGCTCAGCTCAGCTCAGCTCAGCTCAGCTCAGCGAATCAGTCCGGCGAGTTCCTGCAGGATGCTGTCGGTGGTCTGGATCACGCGCGCGTTCACCTGGAAGCCGCGTTGGGCAGTGATCAGGCGGGTGAACTCGCTGGCGATGTCGACGTTCGAACCTTCGAGCACGCCCGGCGTCAAGGTGCCGGAACCAGCGGTGCCAGGTTCGCGGATGATCGGGTCGCCGGAGTTGGACGAGACCTTCCAGAGGTTGCCGCCGGTATTGGTCAGACCGGCGGGATTGGAGAACACCGCAATCTGAATCTGGTAAAGCGGCAGACTCTTTCCGTTCGAGTAGAGCCCGACGATGTTACCGTTGGGCTGCACCGACAGCGTCTGCAGTTCGCCGTTGGCGTTGCCGTCCTGGTTGATCGCCGCACCGGTGGAGGAGGTACCGAACCCGGTCAGGCCGGTGGTCGAATTCGCTTGGCCAAGATCCATGTTCAAGACCGCGGTGCCGGTGGTCGCCCAGTTGACCTGGATGGAGTCGTCGATCGGGGTGCCGACATAAATGTTGCTGTCAGCCAGCGCGGTGCCGTGCACCGTCGAACCCAGGTTGGCGGAACCAAGGAAACGTCCCTGTTCATCGAACTGGATGCCGGTCACCAGATCGTCGACCAATTGGCCGTCTTCCGGGCGCATGTTGACGAGCATGTCCCAACCGTTGTAGCGATCGATGTTGGTGCCGTTGGTGACCGAGCGCGTGCCGGTGCGCAAGAAACGTGCTTCCAAAATGTGTGAGCCGCCGTTTTCGTCGTACACCTGGATCGAACTGGCGACGAACTCCGGAGCGAAACGCATGCGATACCAGTTGATGGTGGCGTTGGTGGCTTTTTCGTACTGCCAGGCATTGACGTCGACCGTGCTGCCTTCCTGGAACATGTCCGGGATGCCGTCGGCATCGAGATCAGCGGTGAGATTGCTGGAGTTGGCGTCGTTCACCAGATCAGTGGTCCAGGTCACGGGCGTGGCGATGACCTTGTTGCCGGAGAATTCGTAGGTCACCACATCGCCAGCCTTCACGTGCGGGTAACTCGACAAACTGAGGGTGGTGGCGGTGGCCAGGGTTCCGCTGGGCACGATGCTGCCGACCTCGTTGCCGTTCACCTTGATGGCGATCTTGAGCGAACCGCTGGCACCGCCGTAGGTGCCAGCCGGAACGGTGAAGCTCGGTTGCAGCAGACCCGCTTCACCCGCTTGGATGGTGCGGCTGCCAGCAGTGCGCGCGACACCGCTGCCGGCATAGGTCACACCGACGGCGTCATTGAGCCCATGGCTCGCGGTGGTGTAAGTGATGCCAGCAACTGCTGGGCCGGTGAAGGTATAGCCGACCACATCGCCCGGCTTGGTGCTGGCGAAGCTGCCGAGGCGGAACTGTTCGCCACCGACATAGGTGCCGGCGGGGACGGTGATGGTGCCCGCATTGGTGCCGTTCACTTGTACGGTGATGGTCATTGGGGTGGCGGTGATAACGGCCGGCATGGTGAAGGTCGGATCGAGCGCGCCTGCTTGCGCCGCACTGACGGTTGCCGTGGCGGTGGAACCAGGCGAAGCGACCGTGCCAGCCAAACCAGCGATCGGAGAAGCGACAGCAGCGAAAGCGTTGGTGCCGTTGATCGGGTCACGTTCACCGATGAACATCGAGAAGCCGCTACCTTCGCCGATGCCTTCGGCGGACAGCGTGCCGTTGCTGATGCGTACCAGACCGAAGCTGTCGTTGCCCTGGGTCAGCACGCCGTTGAGGCGATTCATCAAGGTGTCGAGCGTGTCGGTCCATGGATTGACGGTGAATTCACCGGCATAGGCATCGCCGTTCGGCTTGGTGCCCATGACATAAAGAATGCGATCAGGAATAGCGGGCGCTGTGAAGGGTGTCAGACCGGTGCTGGTGTTGAACGATGCCAGGGTGCTGAGCAAAGTGGTTTCGGTGGCGACGGTCGAACGACCGCTGGCATCGACTTCCAAAAGTGGGAAGGCCGACGTCAGGGAGTTACCCTGGAAGGCACCAGCCTTGGTCGACAAGTTGCCCTGGAAGACCACGTTCTCGGTGGCGGCGGCGTCCATGGCGCGGTTGTTGGTCAGGTCGATGGGGACGAGATTGCCGAGGGTTGTGCCGTTGCGATCGGTCTGTTTGCCAACCACCTTCAGACCAGAGCCCAGGTCCACCAGGCTGTCTTCACTGTCGAGGCCGAAGTTCCCCACTCGGGTGAAGAACTGGTCGATGATGTTGCCGGTGCTGTCGATCTTGCCGACCTCGAAGAAGCCATCGCCCTGGACGGCGAGGTCGAAGGTGCGACCGGTCGATTGCAACGCGCCTTGGCGCATGTCGACGTTGATCGACGCAGTCTGCACGCCGAGTCCGACTTGGTTGGGATTGCGTCCACCGATATTCGAACCCGGAGCGGAACCGGCGAACGAGGTCTGGTTGAGCGAATTGGCGAAGCTCACCGTGCTCGATTTGAACCCCGAGGTCGAGATGTTCGCCAGGTTGTTGGCCACGGTGTCGAGGATCAGCTGGTGATTGACCATTCCCGACACGCCGCTGGAGAGTGAACGTTGCATGGTGTGGTCTCGTCGCTTTGAAGGTGGTGATAAAAACTGGGAAAGGGATGGCCGGTGAAGGCGGTTGGCTGGACTACGCCAGCCGCGTGCCAATTTGTTAGGCGAGCGCGTCGACTTCGGACAGGCTGACGCGGCCACCCAGCGGCGCTGCACGGGGAGCCATGACCGGGTCGCTGCGCACGCCGTCGATGCTGAAACGCGGGGCATCTTCGCGTTGGCGGCGGTTGCCGGAATTATTGGCGTTCTGCTGCTGGTGCTGCTGACCGTCGGCGAAGGAACGTTGGAATTGGGCCTGATCGCTCAGGTTCAGTTCGCGGATCGGCGCATCGCTGGCGCGCAGGTCCTGACGCATCGACGGCAGGAACCGTTCGAGGGCGAGACGTACTCCGTCGTCTTCGGCATGTAGGCGCGCAGTGAAGACACCCTGGCGTTCGATCAGCTCGACCCTGACCGTGCCGAGCTCGGGCGGCGTCAGGCGCAGAACCATCATGCGGTCGCCATTCGGCAGGTTTTGCACCAAGGCTTTCGACACCTGATGCGCGACGGCCTTTTCCATCGCATTGCCCTGCTCAGCGAGGGCGTTCTGTGCCAGCACGGTTTCACTCATCGGCCGGGTTGCCGTCACCGGCGTGGTCGGCTGCTGCGGCGTTACCGGTGCGGCAAAATCCACGGTGGTCTTTGTGGAAATGGTGGTGTTGTCCGCAGCGGCGGCGGATTTCTTGTCGTGATCACCGATGGTGGCCGCCACCGCATGCATGCCGGCAGATTGCGTTGCGGGCGTGGCGCTGGTGGCTGGCGCGGCGGTGGTGAGTGGCGCGGCGACAGCCGCGGCATCGTCGACCGAAGTTGTCGCCAGCGCGGTGGGCGGTGGCGGGAGCTCGGCCTTGGCGGCGTTTTCTCCGGCTTTCACCGGCGGCAAGGCCGCTGCGGGATCGACGTCGGTAATGGCGGTGGCCGCATTTGCAGCGACCGACAGCGCGTTGTCGCCCGCTTTGACAGTGGGTTGTGCGGCAGCGACCGGCAGCACGGGCGTGGCGCTGGCCAGCAGCGTGGCGTCGGCGGTTGGCGCAGCGTCCATGGCTGGCGCGGCAGTGAGTGCGGCGTTCGCGGCTTGCGGAGCAATGGTCGTGGGCGCGAATGATGTGGGTGCGGCAGTCTGCGGCGTGGCGGCGAGCGGGACGATGGGAACCGCGGCGGCTTGCGAGGTAGGTGCGGTGACCGGTATGGCGCTTGTGGTCGTCGCTAGTGCGGTCAGCGCGCCATCGTCAATCGTGGTGTCGCTGGCGGCGAGATCGGTGAGCGCTGTCGCGGCGGTGGTCTGTGGAGCGCTGACCAGCACCACCAACGGAGCGACGAGCAACGCGGCGATCGTGGGATCGACGCTGGCGTCGTCAGTGGGCACCTGGACCTCGTCGTTGGCGGCGGAATCCTGGTTAGTCGGAGCCGGCGCGGATTTCGCAGGCGCGGAATCCTCAGCAGATTTCTCCGCGCTGGGTTTCTCCGGCTTTTCCAAGTGCTCTGGTTTGTCCGCGGGCCGTTCGGCCACGCGTTTACTCGGCTGTTTGGTGTCGCTGCTGCGTTGCAGGGTCTCAGCGAAGTTTCCGCTGTCGCCCCGGCTACGTGTCGAGGCGTCTGCCTGGACTGCTACGGATTGGGGCTGGATATCGATCTGGGGCAGCGCGCGCATGACGGTCCTCCGACCTCAGAACGCACAACTCTTGCCAATTAGTCAGGGGCTTCGCGCCCGCGGCCTTACGGCCTGCCTCCACGGGCTTTGTCGTGGTTCGGTTTCTTCGGGAGACCGCAGAAACCGTGGGCGAATGGCTTCGCCATTTTATTCGCCCACCACCACTCGGCGCCCGGCATGGGCTTCGCCCATGATTGCGCGCGACCACCGTTACTCGGTTGCGGCGGACTCCGACAAGCCCTTGCTGGTACTCAGGCTGACGACTTGGCAATTCTTCATCCGCGGGTCGTCTTTGGCCAACATCAGGAGTTGGAAACTTTCGCGTGTGCCCAGGCGGACGGTGCAGGGTCCGACGGCCAGATCGACCTTCTGCGGCTCGCGCATCGGTTCGCCGTTGAAGAACGTGCCGTTGGTCGAGAGGTCCTGAATGTTTACCGTGCTGTCGGTGATGGTGATCTTCAGGTGGCGACGGCTGACGGTGTTGAAGTCATGATCGCCGTCGCGCTGCGCCGGCGGGGTCTTGAGGTACGCGGCGGTGCGTCTCAGACTGACATCGCAGGAACGGCTGCGACCCACTACGATATCCATACCCCGTTCCAACATGAAGCACTCGCCATCGACCATGCCGGCGGTGCCGAGAAGGACAGGAACCAGATCGGTCATGATGACTCCGAGCGATGATCGGCTAACAGCTACGAGGTCTTTACCTTATGCCTAGCCCCAATTCAATGTCAGCGTTGAGCGTGAGACACCGTCGCGCCGCTGGGAAGTTGCTATGATCACCCTGCTTCGCGCCATCATCGAACACGGCGGCTTCACCGTCCTGTTCATCGCCCTCATCTCCTTGGGGTCCATGACCTTGGTTATCGAGCGTTGTTGGCGCCTGTGGCCGCTGCGCAAGCGTTTCAAAAGTGTCCGCGAACGCTGCCATGACACCATGCTGCGCGCTGGTATGCGCGCCGCGCTTGCCGAATTGACCGACGACGACGCGATGACGCGGGTGCTCAAGGGTGGCCTGGCGGTGCATGAACGTGGTGGCGACACCATGCGTGCGGCCGCCCTGGCCATGGCGCAGCGGGAGATCGCTGGCATCGAACGGGGCCTGGGACTGCTGCAGACCGCCTCGCAGATCGCGCCGTGGCTCGGCCTGCTCGGCACCGTCGCCGGCTTGATGGACGTCTTCGGCAGCGTCGGTGATCAGGCCAACGTCACCCACGCGGTGGCGGCAACCGGCATCTACCAGGCGCTGGCGTGCACCATCGCCGGCTTGGCGGTGGCGATCGGGTCGTACGTCGCCTACCAACTGCTGTCGGGTCTGTCGTCGCGCCTGATCGACGAGTTGGAGTACGCAGCCACCGATCTGCCGGTCTACGCCGCTGGCGCCAAGGCCTGACGTGGCGCTCCGTCGGCGACATGGCCGCAATCGCTCGGCACTCGATTTCACTGCGCTGGTCGACATCGCGCTGGTGCTGGTGGTGTATTTCGTCCTCGCCAGCCAAGCAGCGCAGAGTCGCGACTTGCCGGTGTCGTTGCCGCAGGCCGGCACCGGGACGAAACCCGCAGTCGGCACGCTCGACCTGGTGATCGAGGCCGGCGGCGGGATGTTGTTCAAAGGTAAGCCGCTGGAGGTTTTGGATCTCGCGGCGTTGGTGAAGGGTCAGCCCAAGGTCACGTTGTTGGCCGACAAGCAGGCCAAACATGGACGCGTGGTTGAGGTCGTCGACGCGTTACGGAAATTGGGCGTGCAGGAAATTTATTTTGCGACCGCGGCAGGCGTAGAGGAATGGTGACTGCTCTTGCGCCCGGGGAACAATCCGTTGGCCGTCAACAATCCATTGGCCGCCAACAATCCGTGAGACGCCAGCAGTTCGTGGAACGCCAGTCGACAGGATTTTTCGCGAAGCCCCGGAGGGGCGTCGGCGGCCAGCCCAGCGCTTTAGCGCTGGGTAACGGCAGAATAATACAGCTCAGCCCTGGAGGGGCGACGGCAGGGGGAGGCACTTCAGTGCCGGCCAAACCGGTTGATCACATGTGCGTGGCGCGGATTCCCACCCGTTCGGGGCTGAAGCCCCTCACCTTGCCGCCGTCCCGACGGGACTGTCGGAATGAAAATAGGTGCGTTCGTTTCCCAGCGCTGAAGCGCTGGGCTGGCCGCCGCCACCCCTCCGGGGCTGTTGGTGTCGCGACTGGTAGTGTGTGGATTTCATCGGGTCGGCTTCGCGAACGGTCGTTGGGACATCACGGCACGACGTTTGGTTTTGTGGTAGACTCAAACGATTTGCGGACGCGGGTTTCCCAACGCCGCACATCGCACGTCGCACTCCGCACCGTGGCAATCCCACATCGCACCGTGGCAATCCCCCCATGAAGATCGACCTCATCACCTTGTTCCCCGACACCTGCGAGGCCTACCTCGACGCCAGCATCGTCGGGCGCGCGCGTCGTCGCGGATTGATGGACATCGCCGCAGTCGATCCGCGTGCGTGGGCCGGTGGTCGTCATCGTAAAGTCGACGACCGGCCATTCGGTGGCGGGCCTGGCATGGTGATGATGGCGCCACCGATCGCCGGCTGCCTTGATCACCTGATGACGCAGACCGCCAAGCCGAAGCTGCTGATGACGAGCCCACAGGGACGCAAGCTCGACCAGCCGCGCGTGCGCGAATTGGCGGCGGAATCACACCTGATCGTGCTGTGCGGCCACTACGAAGGCATCGACGAACGCATCATCGAACTCTACCAACCGGAACTGTTCTCCATCGGCGATCTGGTGATCAGCGGCGGCGAACTCGCCGCGTTGGTGCTGGTGGACGCAGTGACGCGCCTGCAACCCGGCGCCCTCGGTAACGCTGAGAGCGCGGTGGCGGACAGCTTCACTGCTGGTCAGGAGTTCGACCATCCCAGCTATTCGCGCCCGAGGGAGTTCCGCGATCTACTGGTGCCGGAGGCGTTGATGTCGGGGGATCATGCGGCGATCGCGAAGTGGCGTGAAGCGGAGCGCCTGAAAAAACGCCGGAGACCATGACGTAGATTCAGTGCCGCGCCGTTCGTCTCAAGTACGTGGTGACCGTTTCGGTTTCGGTGACCGTGCGGTTACGTTCTTTTTCAACAGATGATTCCAGTCGGTCGCGCCAAGGGATTTACAGGCGTCCTTGAGAGTGATGCGTTTCCTTGAATCAGTCTTTTTTTTGCTCTGGAGCATTTTCGTCTTCCTCATCGATCTTGCGATGTGGTTTTGCTGGTTTGAATTCTGCAAGTTCCTCTGCCGTAGGAACGGCCGAGTCGGGATCGTTGGCCGCCGCTTTGACAATATCATCGTTGCTTAGTCGCGCGACTTGCTCCCAGTCGGTCAGCCCACGCATTTCGAGTGCCTTCTTCAGCGATATACGGCCACGTCTCTTACTTATGACAGTCGACCGAGTGCAAAGGTGCCCATGCGGTAAAGCTCAATTTCCCACTTCTCGGCCGGACGGGCAGAAATGATCCACGTCATATCAACATCGTCAGAGTAGGTTCTGTCGGTGTAAACAACAAACAAGATATGGAAGTGAGTCATCCCTATCGATTGCCACCTAGACTCGCCATATTCATGCCGATTGTCCAGTCGTTCTTGGCGGTGTGGGTCAGCCCAGATCCGTACTGCATCAAAGAAGTCGATCTTGTGATCGCGCAAATTGCTGAGTCGTTTCGTTTCACGCCAATCAAATTCGGGGCTGAACATGTCTCGCACACTAATCAGGGGTGGCCGAGGTCAATCTGCCTATCCTGTCAGACGTCCGTTGCTCAGTCACTCCACCGTCCACTGCCGCTTCACAGCACACAGTTCCTTGAGCCGCGTATTCAGCGTGTTGCGCGTGATCCCCAGGATCTGCGCCGCGCGGCTCTTGTTGTTGCTGCACGCGTTGAGCACCGCTTCGAACAAGTAACGTTCCCACTTGGCGCGCACGACATCGTACAAATCGACACCGCCGCGTTCCAGGCAGATGTGGGTTTCTGCCTGCATGTAGGCCGACAAGCGCGCTTCGAAGCTGACTAGGCCGGCGGCCTTGTCGTTCTCTTGATGCGGGTCGTAGGCCATCACCGACATCGGCAGCAGATCCGGGGTGATCTCCTTGGCGGGAGCCATCACCACGATTTTCTCCATGCAGTTTTCCAGCTCGCGGACGTTGCCGGGCCAGGGGTAGCGCGTCAGCACTTCCAGCACTTCGCGTGAGATGGAGTCGATGAACTTGACGTTCCGTTGGCAGAAGATGTTGAGGAAGTGCTCGACCAGGTGCGGAATGTCTTCCGTGCGTTGGCGCAGCGGCGGGATGTGCAGGTAGACGACGTTCAGGCGGTAATAGAGATCGGCGCGGAAGGTGCCTTTTTCGACTTCCTTCTCTAGCACGCGGTTGGTCGCGGCGACCACGCGCACGTCGAGTTTGCGCGTCTTGGTGTCGCCGACGCGTTCGACTTCCATCTCTTGCAGCACCCGCAGCAGGCGCACCTGCATAGCGGGACTCACTTCACCGATTTCATCAAGGAAGATGGTGCCGCCGTTGGCTGCCTCGAACTTGCCTTTGCGGTCGGCGATCGCGCCGGTGAAGGCGCCCTTCACGTGGCCGAACAGTTCGCTTTCGAGGAGGGATTCGGAGAGCGCACCACAATTGATGGCGATGAAGGGACCGTTGGCGCGGTTGCTGTGCACGTGGATGACGCGCGCGATGAGTTCTTTGCCGGTACCGGTCTCGCCGTGAATCAGCACGGTGGCGGTGGATGCGGCCACGCGTCGCGCGCTGTCGAGTACGCGGCGGAAGGCGCCGGACACGGCGATGATATTTTTATCGGAGAACTGCTGCTTGATCTCTTCGCGCAGCTGGAAGTTCTCGTCGATCAGTTCGGCCTTTTCCAGGCTGGTGAACTCGGCGACTGCACACCATTGCAGGAACAGATCCGCCAGCAGGGGGCCGACCTCGGGTTTGGGGTCTTCTACCAACAGCACGCCGTGGATGCGTTTGCCTTTGCCAAGCGGGTAGGCAGTCAGAGTGCCGACGCTGGTGACCGCGTGAGTGTCGCGCGCCTGCAGGGTAATGTGGGTCTGCTCCTCGTCGCTCTGGGTGCACTCGCCCTGCGAAATGATCTCACGGATCTCGCTGTCATGGCGGAAGGTCGTCAGGCGACCGTAGCGCAAGTAACCAGCGCCCGCGCCGAGGCGCAGCGACGCCAAAACAGAGGGCCGCAGTTGCGGATTGTTCACTCGCGCTTCAGTGGCGGCGTCTAGAAGATCAAGCAGTTGGGACATGGCTCAGCGTGGCTCGGGGCGTGGCTCGTGCGCGACTTTTGCGTGGCTCTTGCGTCACACAGGTGTGTAAAGCAGAGGCGATCGGTAAAATCGTGGGCGAAACGCTAAAAGAATGAGCGGCCGGCACAAGCCGACCGCTCATATTCCTCCTCATTCGCGGCTCACAGGGTCGATTCCTGGGAACCGGACCCAGTTTCCTGCTGCTTTTAGTTGCCGTTCAGGCCTTGGCGACCGTTGGCGCGGCGGTCACCAGCGCCAGCTCCTTGAGCTGGCGGTCGGTCACCGGCGTCGGGCAGTCGAGCATTTCATCGCGCCCACGCTGGGTCTTGGGGAAGGCGATGACGTCGCGGATGCTGTCCGCCTGGGTGATGAGCATGATCAAACGGTCGAGACCGAAGGCCATGCCACCGTGGGGCGGCGCGCCGAAGGACAGGGCGTGCAGCAGGAAGCCAAACTTCTTTTGCGCGTCGTCGTCGCTGATGCCGAGGGCCTTGAAGACCTTCGCCTGGGTCGCCGAGTCGTGGATTCGGATCGATCCGCCGCCGATCTCGTTGCCGTTCAGGACCATATCATAGCTCTTGGACAACACCTTGGCCGGATCGCTGGCCAGCAGGTCGACGTGGTCGTCGTAGGGCGCGGTGAACGGATGGTGGTTGGCCACCAGCGCCTGCGATTCGTCGCTCCACTCGAACGCCGGAGCGCTGTGGATCCACAAGAACTGCCAGTCGTCGCCGCGGGCGAGTTTGAGCAGCTTGGTACCGAGTTCGACGCGCACGGCGCCGAGCGTGGCGCACACGACTTTGAAACTATCAGCGCCGAAGAAGAGCACGTCGCCGTCTTCGACCTTCATGCGGCTACCGAGTTCGATGCGCGCAGCCTCGGTGATGTTTTTGGCCGCGGGGCCCTGCCAGCTTTCGGCCTTGGACGGATCGCCGCCGATCTTGATCCAGGCGAGGCCCTTGGCGCCG
>Ga0105049_10002405_pt1 | contig 22134 bp, 16 predicted proteins | sample MAT06_FD_78087 | JGI IMG/M metagenome (GOLD analysis project Ga0105049, IMG submission 78087) | Freshwater microbial communities from Lake Fryxell liftoff mats and glacier meltwater in Antarctica - MAT-06 | ecosystem: Environmental > Aquatic > Freshwater > Ice > Liftoff microbial mat | place...
AAATCGTGACTGCCGGAACCGGTGCGGTTCGCAGTTACGACCTTCAGGGAAACCTGCTGTGGTCATTGAAGGGAATGTCGTCGATCACCATCGCAACGCCCTACGTTGCGGATGGACTGCTGTATGTGAGTTCCGGCTATGTGCTGGATCCGACGAAAGCTCTGTATGCAATCAAGCCTGGTGCGACCGGAGATCTGACGTTGCCGGAAGGCGAAACCAGCAATGAGTTCATCGTCTGGTCCAGCATGTCCATCGCACCTTACAACCCGAGTACCATCGTCAACGATGGCCGATTGTTTGTGCTCTACGATCGGGGCCTCGCGAGCTGCTTCAATGCGAAAACCGGCGATCCGTTCTTTCAATTTGAACGCCTCAATCGCGGCAGCGAGTTCACCGCATCTCCATGGAGCTACGATGGCAAATGGTTCTGCCTGAATGAAGACGGCGTCTGCTCCGTGATCAAAGCGGGAGACTCACTGGAAGTGCTGCACACCAACAGCCTTGCCGAGGACGACCTGACACTGTCCACGCCTGCGATTGCCGGAGATCGATTGCTGATTCGCACCGACAAACGCGTGTACTGCATTCGGGATCAGGATCGTTGAATACAAAGACGGAGTGGCATTGGTCGGTGAAAGTTTGCTCTACAGGGCTCATCACGCGGAGCGATGATGGCTACGTTGCTGCAATACCGTCCAATACACCAGTGATCGCAAGTTCCGACATGATGATTTCCAGAGCACTAGTGCGTTGTGAACGCTTGATATTGGGGTTGGCCAGGGAAAAGGTGTCAGGGTCGTGCGGAGGTACTGTGCGTTAACATGATAGAGCGCAGTTACTTACGACCATTCGGCTTTGGCGGATCGAAATCCGGATTCAGGGACGACTTCACCGCACCGACGTTCGTTTGCCAGTCGTGCAGCAGCTGTTGCAATCGTGCGACGTGTTGGTGTTCTGCTGTCGCGAGATTGTTCGTCTCGCCTGGATCAGTCGCAATGTTGAACAATTCAACCGTGTCGCTGTCGAACCATTCGATCAGTTTCCAGTCGCCGTCCAGAATTGCCGCTCCCGGTGCGCCGCCCTGGTTGCCGTAATGAGGATAGTGCCAGAACAGCGGGCGGTTCGTCGTCGGATCACCGGACTTCAGTGACGCCAGATGGCTCACGCCGTCTTTGTGATGATCGGGTTCCAGTGGCAGACCGGCAGCATCCAGAATCGTAGGAAAATAATCGGGACTGATTACATGCGACTCATTCACAACGCCCGGTGAGATCACTCCCGGCCAGCGCATGATGAGTGCCGTGCGGTTGCCGCCCTCGTAGATCCATCCCTTGCCGGCGCGCAGCGGCAGGTTGGAGGTCGGTGATCCTTCGCTGGTGGACAGTCCCCCGTTGTCGCTGGTCATGATCACAAGTGTGTCTTCGGCAAGTTTGAGTTCATTCAGTTTGGCGACAACTTTGCCGACTGCCTGATCCATGGCTTCCACCATGCCCGCATACACGGCATGATCCTGTGTCTGCCGCACCTTGCGTGGCGGTTCATTGCCGAAGACGTCTGTCTGTTCGAGTTGCGATCTCTTCTTCTCATACTTCTGTACAAGGTCGGGCCGTGCCATCAATGGTGTATGGACGGAATAAAACGGCAGGTAGACAAAGAACGGTTTGTCACGATTCGCTTCGATGAACTTCGAGGCCTCCGATGCCAGGCGATCAGGCAGGTGTTCGCCTTTCGGACCATCAGGCAGTTTCGGATTTCCGTACGGAGAAAAATACTTCTCTCCGCCATAGGGACCCCCACGTTCAAATCCACCCATGTTGATGTCAAAGCCCTGATCCTCCGGCAAAAATCCGTCACCCCCCAGATGCCACTTACCTGCAAGGAACGTGACGTAGCCGTGTGCCTTCAATGATTCCGCGAGCGTCACATATTCCAGTGCCAGATGTTCCGCATAAGGTGCGGGAAGGTGGGGCGTATTGCGTTTCCATTTCGCGGGTTGCGCCGCCCCGATGTAGTCGGTAATCCCCGTGCGTTGCGGGTACTGTCCCGTCATGATGCTGGCGCGAGTCGGCGAACAGACGGGACATGCGGCGTACGCATTCGGAAACAACGCGCCTTCTTTCGCCATCCGATCCAGATGCGGCGTTTCGTAAAATGTGCTTCCGTAACAGCCAAGGTCGCGTTGCCCCAGATCATCGACCACGAAGAACACGATGTTCGTGGGACGCCTTTCACTCGTTCTGATGGATGCCGGTGTCGCTTTCTCCTGCTTCTGTTTTTTCCTGCCGCCTTTCTTTCCGCCCGCGTTTTCAGCGCCGTCTGGTTTCACGGTCGGATTGTTCACGGTCGGAAAGTGAGCCGCAAGTTGCAGTTTCAGGTCAGCATTTTCCGGTTGCGCTGCAAGGTTCGTCCATTCGTAAGGATCGTGGACGTGGTCGTAGAGTTCTTCGCCACCGTCGGCGTATCGAATATATCGCCAGCGGTGATCCCGAACCGCGTGATTGTTCCGACCGAATGTGGTGATCGCCACGCGGGGCTCAGTCGATGCTGGATTCGCCAGCAACGATCGAATCGACGCTCCTTCCACATGCGACGGCACCGCAACATCGGCCAGGTCGCATAATGTGGGATAGATGGTCATGAAGTCCACGGGCCGATTACAGACGCTGCCGGCTTTTGTCACGCCGGGTACAACCCAGATGAACGGCGCGCGAGTCGCTTCTTCCCACAGCGCGAATTTTCGCCAATGCTCTTTTTCGCCCAGATGCCAGCCGTGATCTCCCCACAGGCAGATGATGGTGTTGTCGCGATGCGGCGATTTTTCCACAGCTTCCAGCAGGCGACCGACTTGTCCGTCGAGATAACTGATGGCTGCGAGATATGCCTGCACGGCTTCTTTCCAGCGACCCGACTCCAGAACTTCGCGATGGTCGCCGTCAGGTTTTGCCATCCTGATTCCAGCGGGAGGAATATCACCGAGGTCGCCGTCCTTGACAGGCGGCAGTTGAATCTGATCCAGGGGATGCATCTCGAAATACTTCTTCGGCACATTCCACGGCATGTGAGGTTTATGAAAGCCGGCCGTCAGGAAAAACGGTTTGTCGTGTGACTTTCCAAGTTCTGCGATCACGTAGTCCGCGATCTGCGTGTCAGAAACGGCTTCGTCACCGGCGTTCAGAACTCCGAACTTAATTCCGCCGATGCTGCGGTCCTCAAGGACCCCTGCACCGCGATTTTCATTTCGCTCACGCCCACCGGTTCCCGTCCATTGTTCCGGAAACCCCAGGCCGCCATGCCAGAGTTTCCCCATGCCGAGCGTGTCATATCCGGCCTTGCGGAACTGCGTCACGAGCGAATGCTCTGCATTGACAGCCAGTTCAAACGGCTGGCCATTGTCGTAGATGCCGGTCGTACCTGGTCGCATCCCGGACAGCAACGCCGCGCGCGAAGGATTGCAAACCGGTGCGGCGCAGTGAGCGTTGGTAAAGGTGACTCCCATGTTGGCGAGTCGATCGATGTTGGGTGTCTTCGTCTGAGGATTTCGCCCCAGATGTCCCACCCAGTGATTCAGATCATCCACTGCGATGAACAGAACATTCGGCTTTCCCGCGTTGTCTGCGATGGCAAATCCGGAATTCAATGACAGGATGGCGGCGGTAACGATGATGGTACACAACAATCTGCGCATGGAATTCTCCTGTTGCCATTGCTCTTCAGAACTTGGGTCAGATCCTATAGGATGTTCAGATCAAAGTCCTGCATAACGTAGTTCAGTCGCTCCGCCGACTGAGATTCCCCCGGATGCGGCATGGTTCTGGCCACCAGTACCTAGTGCTTTGTCAACGTTAAAACTTTGGGTTGACGCTTTAAAAAACAATGCCCCGCTTCCGGGCTGAGATGAATTGTACATTGGACGTAATCGTCGGCAAAAAATGTGCGGCAAAAAGACAGCAAGTCATTTTTCTGCATCGAATGCCTTTCCTTCTAAAAAGGCCTGTCGGAGCTGTCGTAAGTGTGGATTCGTGAGCTTAGCCTTGCAGCGGGCCGTTGTTAAAAAAGGGGTCAGGAACCAATAGTGCGGAGCACCCTCTGGGCCATTTGGCTATTGGTTCCTGACCCCTTTTTTAAAGCCTGACAAAGCACTAGGTAGGGTAACACACCGAACATGACATTCCGCCGGGATATTCGCGCGCATATGTCCTTAAGCATATTCGTGCTCAAGTGGCTGGCGATCAGTGTGCCGTCGGCTGCAGTTATCGGATCCACTGTAGCGTTGTTTCTGTGGTCACTGGATCGCGTGACAGAACTTCACTGGCAGAATCCGTGGTTACTGTACCTGCTGCCGGTGGCAGGGCTGACGTCGGGGTATCTCTACCATCGGTTCGGGAAAACCGCAGAGGCTGGCAACAATCTGATCATGGAACAAATCCATGAACCCGGCGGCGGAGTCCCGACGCGGATGGCTCCGCTCGTCCTCATCGGGACGCTCATCACACATCTCTTTGGCGGCTCTGCCGGCCGTGAAGGAACCGCCGTACAGATGGGCGGCAGCATTGTCGCGACCTTCGGACGCTGGCTGAAACTGAATGAAGCGGATACGCGGATATTGCTCACATCGGGCATCGCGGCGGGCTTTGGAGCCGTCTTCGGAACGCCTCTGACGGGCGCCATCTTTGCCATTGAGGTGTTAGCAATCGGTCGTATGAGTTACACAGCTCTGATACCGTGCCTGATTGCCAGCATCGTCGGCGATCAGGTCAACACCGCCTGGGGAGTTGGACACACTCAGTATCAGGTTGCATGGGCTGCCAGTGTGTCCGAGACTTCACCCGGATTGACGCTCGACTGGAAACTCACGGGCAAGGTCGCCGTCGCGGCTGTCTGTTTCGGTCTGACAAGCGTGCTCTTCGCACAACTGACTCACGGCATCGGATGGACATTCAGGCGTACGATCATGATTCCGTGGCTGCGTCCGGCGGTCGGTGGGATCCTGTTAATTCTGTTGACACTCGCCTTACGTGATCGGGACTATCTGGGGCTGGGAGTCAATGCGAATCCGAGCACCCCTGACGCCGTGACCATTCAATCGTGCTTTCTGATCGGCGGCGCGGCGATGTTCAGCTGGTGGTGGAAGCTGCTCTTCACAGCCGTGACTGTCGGCAGTGGTTTCAAAGGTGGCGAAGTGACTCCGCTCTTTTTTATCGGCGCGGCCTTGGGAAATGCATTGGGCCACCTGCTTGGGGCACCAGTGGATCTACTGGCGGCTTTGGGATTCGTGGCCGTCTTCGCCGGAGCCACAAACACGCCGCTCGCCTGTACAATTATGGCCATTGAACTATTCGCGCATGGAAACAGTTCGCTGCTGAGTTCCGGTTTCGTCGTCTACGCCGCAATCGCATGCTTCCTGTCATGGTTCCTGAGCGGCCATTCCAGCATCTACCGCGCGCAGCGCATTGAGAAGGTGTAAGCACCCATGCACAAATTTCATCATTTAACCGCGTGGGCAACGCCCCTCGCTTTCGCGAGGCAAACGTTGGTGCTTAAGCGGGCGCAGATCATTGATTCAAACGGTCCCCTTATCAACGGTTGACAGGACGATTGAGGACAGGACGATGAATCGCAAATTGTGTTTCTAATCGTCCTGACCATAGTCGTACTGTCAACATAAGAAGCGAAGTTCAAATACCGAGAATGAAAAAGAGGCTGTGCGTTGTCGTTCATCGCAGTTGTCAAACCTCTGTTCCACTGGCATGAAGCCAGTGGGGACAGACCTGTCGCGTTCATGCAGCTCCTGTTTAGTTTCCAAACCTGCGGTCCACTGGCACATGGCCAGTGGGGCCGAAATGGTCGCAGTGTACTTATAATTCGCCTACGCCTACGGCTCGCCGTTAAACGAATTATGCTCGATAACTGGGGCATAGGTGCTTAGCGTACGCGAAACCGGCAGTACTCGCACCGATTCGCGGCTCGTTCCCATACGAGTTGGAGGAGTTCGTGCTTCATCTTGCCTGGTTCAAAACCGAGTGTGCGCGAATCCGCAGCATTTCGATCACGCGACCGGTTCGTCGGTACTCGTTGATTTCCTGCTGCTCGTCAGTCGTCAGTGAACCGTCGCGCGCTTTGGCAGCCAATTCATTGGCGCGCAGATCGTTAACCGGATCCAGGCGAATTGCCCAGAAGTAACGAGCTGCATCGAGTGTCATTCCTGATGGATTTGTGTCCAAAGCCCGGTCTAAGATCGCTGCCTGTGTATTCATATGATGCCTGGGCCCCTACAACGTTAAGTAGATCGAATCTCCTTGACGATCCAGTCCAAAATGCCAGCCAGCTTCAGAAACTGACTTTCTTCACAGAGCACTGACACCGGCAACTTCGGAAAGCCGTCAATTCCGGCAGCAGTGACTCTGGCTTCTGGCAGTTGTTGAAGTCGCTTGAGTAGTTCTTCTCGTTTGGCGACTTCATTGAAGGGTTCGTGATTTCTTAACCACCAAAGTTGAATGGCGACGAGCCCTTTCGCCTGAACAGAAACGGGGAAGATGCGTTTGCCATTATGCTCCAATATCGGGATAAATGCGGAACCTTTCGCCCCTTGTTGGTTGAAATTATCAGGCAGTCTGGACGTGCGAGCCCATTCCATGAGTCGTCGAACGACCTTTGACTCTGGTTCAGTTAGTTGTGAATCGACCTGCCGCAAGTATTCAGCCTCATCAATCGAATGATAGCTGGACGCCTTGCCTGATGATTTTTTCTGACGAGATGTTTCGGTCTGCCCCAATACTCGGGGCACCAGCGTCTTCATCCCGTCGCCGATAAATTGCTTGACTTCGATGGCCAGCACTTCAGCGGGGTCCATTTGCTGGTTCAGGAATTCCACGACTCGTCGCAGTTCTGCCGGAATGACATCGGCCACAAACACAAGTCGAATTCGTCCTGCCTGAAGATTCGTCTTGACGTTGAGCCAAAACTCGTCGGGGATGGCGTTTGCTCCCAGAAAGCCCGTGAGGATCTCGTCAGAGTCTTCGCCTGCTACCTCACATCGCGACTGAAACTTGGCTCGCACTTGCTCTACCGGCCAATAAGCGACGGCGTTTGCAGCATAGTCGAGCATTTGCCCAACAACTTCACGGCGAATGCGACTGTCAGTACTGCGTTTGACTTCCACCAGAGTCGGAACTGCATCCTGAGTCAAGGAAAAGATGATCCAGAGACCATCGCCCAGCTCCATCTTCTTCATCGGGCACAGACATTTCACGCGTTAAGAGCAACCATCGTCGGGGTGCAGTTGAATTGATCTGCTCGCCTGCCAGCAGATCAGGATATTTGGCTAACAATTCCTGCAACAGGTTCTCAGAGTCGTAGGCGGATTCTTCCATTGCGATGAGCTTGGCGTCACCGTTCAGAAGGTAAATTCGTCCGGACACAGGTGTTCTTTCATTGAAGGATTTCTTTGGCAATCATATGAAAGATGTAAAACGGTCCACTCAATTCCCGGGTCACCAAGTCACTGGCCGCTTCCCGGCTGGAGACTCATGAGCAACTCGATGCACTGCTTTCGCAATTCCCGCGCGGGTTGCGCGGAGCATCGGCTATTACTCCTCCAGCACCATGATCTCCACCTTCCGGAAGTCGATCGGATGGCTTTCGGACTGCAACGAAATCGTCCCGCCGGTGAGCATGAGTTGTCCGTCTTTAATCAGCTTCTTTGCAGAGTCGTCGCGTTCGTCGAGCTGTGGCTTGTTGTATTCCAGCACGACTTCGCCATCCAGCAGATGACGAATGACTTCGTTGTTATGGACTTCGATCTCGGCAGTGACCCATTGTTCGCCATGGTAAGTTTTTGACGTCGAATTGATGCAGTGCTGCAGTTTCAGTTCGCTATTCATCACGACGTTGGTGCCTGGCGTGCAGAGATTGGATGTCGTGCGATCGTCTTTGCCGTTGCCGCCCAGAAGCTGCACTTCAATCGACACAGGAAAATCCTGATCCTTCGCCATCGTCTTCGGATCCTGTCCGTGGACCATCACGCCGCTGTTGCGAGTCGCCCAGCCAGGACCTTCAACACATTGCTCACCCACAAATCGATATTCCACACGGAATCGGTAGTTGGAGAAACTGTCCTTGTAGAAAAGATGCCCGAATTTTTCACCGAATTTTTCGTAGCCGCCACCGTCATAACGAACCTGCAGCAATCCGTCACGGGCGCGAAACGTGTCACCGTAGTTGTCGCCAAGCTCAGAATATCGAATCTTCGGTGTCCAGCCGGTCAAATCCTTGCCGTTGAAAAGCGACACCCATTCGCCCTTTGGATAGTCTCCTTCAGCCGCATGGACTCGGTTGAAACCGCCAACGCTGAACAGGATGACACACAGCACACCGATGGAAAACTTCATGGAAAGCCTCATTGCCCGATCGCATAAAGATGAGTAAACGTACGAAAAAACAAATGACCGTCCGCAGCCGCTGGTGATGCACGCATCCCTTCCGCAAGATGATTGTGTGATACCAGTTCGTAGGTGTCTGCGGCTTTCACCACGTAGCAATCGCCAGCTTCATTGCAGAAGTAAATGACTCCGTTCGCGGTGATCGGTGACGCAGTGAACGTGCCTTCAACACGATCTTTCCAGATCTCTGCGCCGGTCCTGACATCCACGCAGGCGATGACACCGTTGTTGAGGATGCTGAAGATGCGATCGCCGACCAACAGCGGGGCACTCAGGTCGGAATTGCCTTTGTCGCGATTCCAGACAACGTGCGATTCAGAAACATCGCCACGAGTCGTATCATCCAGTCGTACGCTGAGCAGATTTGATCCGCGCGAGCCGGTATTGATGATTGCGTGATTTTCAAAGAACATCGGCGGTGATGAGGCATTGAAGTCGTCGTGACGAATGGTCCACAACTCTTCACCCGTTTCTACATCATACGCAAAAGCCGCACGTGAACCGACTGAGACAACCTGACCCCGACCATTGACTTCGACTACGTTCGGCGTGCTGTAGGCTTTCCGCAAATCTCCATCCAGTTTCGGCTTGCCGTTTTCGTCGAGATCACCATAGTCGGTCGAACGATAAGTGAGCCACACGGTTTTTCCTGTGTGCTTGTTCAATGCCGTTACGAACTGTTCGTCAATGCCGTCGAACGTCAGAATCAGGAGGTCGTTCCAGAGGATCGGTGACGAGCCCGGACCGCGAAAGTGCCGACAATTGATGTCTCGACGCTGCCAGATGATCTCGGTCGTTTCAGGATTCAGCTTTGCAGTGCCGTACGTTCCGAAATGAACATAGACCGCGTCGTGTTCCAGCGCACAGGATGGGGAAGCGTACGTGTTTACTTCGTTCATCAGTGGTTCCGGTTCCGGATTTTCAAACAGCAACGTGTGGTGCAGGGTTTTCCCGGTGGCCTGATCAATGCTATGCACAAACTGCTGCTTGCCGTCCTTCGTGGCCGACGTCAGCCAGATCCGTCCATGCCCGATCACCGGTGCAGAATGACCGAAGCCTTCCAGTTCCAGTTTCCATGCAACGTTGGATGAAGGGACTTCGGACCACTCCGTCGGCAGTCCGTTTGCGTCAGCCTCCGCGACATGCCCATTGAGTGCCGGTCCTGTCCGCATGGGCCAGTTCAGGCGATCGGATGCAGCAACAGTCCCAGTGCTGACCAGGACGAATATCAGCCATATGACACACACGACAAAATCCCCTCGCCACAATCGCCGTCGATGCGGATCGACGAATGAAAACGCAGCGCGCGATGCGCCTGCAGCGAGTGGCGTTTTGACAGGGAAGGAGGTTGACATCATCGCTGGGTTACTCAGGAGGGGCGTAAAAAAGGGGTCAGGAACCAATAGCCAAATGGCCCATCGAATGCTCCGCACTATTGGTTCCTGACCCCTTTTTTAAAGCGCGGGATAATAGTTTAGCAACGCATCCGGCAACTGTCTTCCGACCTCAGGCCGCCCGCTTACTGCGGTGTTTCTGGTACTGGTACTGGTACTGGTACTGCCAGGTGATCGTATAGCATTCGAGGCATTCCGATCGAAAAACTCTGCAACGTCCAGATATGGTGCTGTGTTTGCCGGAACGTAACCGTACCAGTCCTGGGTGAAACGTCCCGTGCGGCAGGGTCTTTGTCCGGACCGGAGACCGCAGCGGTTTTCGCCGGTTTTGCCAATGGCAGCTCCGCATTGCCGTGGAGGCGCAGTGTCCATTCGACAGTTTCAAATTCCGGTCGCGCTCCTGGCGGTTCGTCCGCATCCGGCGAAGCCACATAGATACGACCTGTTCCCAGAACTTCGTCGATCTCCACGTTCGCGTTCGACAGAAACGGGAACGCGGCAGCGTCTGTATCCGGAAGCACCAGCGGTCGAAAATGCGCCTCACCGTCGGTCACAACTTTCACCATGCGGTCCTGAATGTCACCCAGTTGGAAATTCAGGTCCAACTGCAGTGACCCGAGTGTTCCCAAAGAGACGTCGTGACGGCGTTCCCATGCTTCCGGTTTTTTGTCATCCTTCTCGGGGCGAATCATCCAGAACGGAACGCTGAACCAGGACCCGATCGTCTCATCCGTAAGGCATTTCTTCAGAACCTGCGCGCTTTCCGGATCACCATTGGACAGGTGCGTCACGAGCGCGTCGCGGCCTTCCGAGGTGAGCGTACTGACACTGCCGTCCGGGTGGATCGCGAGCGAAAATGTCGCACCGGTCAGTCGCGTCAGAATTGACGATGGCGGCTGGCGATCCATTTTTCGCACAATGGCTTTGACAAGGACGTCACCGGATCGCTCGATGGCCACGACCCGATACTGGATCTGAAGTGATTCGGATGTTTCCCGCGTGACTTCAGGCTGGCCATCGACGGCAATCTCCGTTCGCCGTGAACTGGCCACAAGCACCGTGATTTCATTCCCTGGCCGCAGCCCCCAGAAACCTGGCACATCCCGGATCGCCTGAGCTGCAACTGACGGTACCACCAGCACCGTCAGCACTACGATCGATAGTACGCTGCATCCCTGCCTGAAACGCCCCAGGGAACTTGCAATTCCTGTCAGGCGGCTTCGAAAACGAACGGAAAACTGCTGATTTTTCGACATGCGAATGTTCCTGTTCGATATGCTCCGATTCAGCCCACTTCGTTCAGCACCTGTTCGGCGACATAAATCGGCAAAGCCGGTGAATAATGTACGGCCATCGCAATCGCGTCACTGGGCCGACAATCGATGTCATGCACGGTATCGCCGATACGAACTTTAAGCACCGCGAAATACGTGTGTTCTTTCATCTCCGTAATCATGACTTCTTCGATCACGCCACCCAGCGCCGCGACAACGTTCCTGAGCAATTGATGTGTCATCGGGCGAAATGGCTCTTCCTCCAGCAACTGTCGATTGATCGCCTGCGCTTCGAATTGACCGATCAGAATCGGAAACATCCGCGTTCCGCCAACCTCGCGCAGATACATTGCCTGCTGATCATTCAGGTCAGACACAATCACACGACTGAGTTCCATCAACACGGGCACCGACTGTACTCCAAAAATCAGTGCAGGACGGATCTCCCGATCCGTCCTGCGTGAGACATACCTGATCACTCAGACAACTACGGCAGGCGGCGAACCTTCAGGTTGCGGAAGTAGACTTTGCTTTTCGGATCATGTGCCTGCAGAGCAAAAGTGCCTTCGCCGATGCGGCGTTCGAAGTCAGCGGAGAACGCTTCTTTGCCATCCGGTTCGGTATAGTCAACCGTCACGGTGTCGTTGACCTTGATGATCACATGCTTGCCTTCGACCTTGACCCAGGTCTTGTACCATTCATTGTCTTTGAGCGGTGGGTTTCCGACATCGACTACACCGTACAGACTACCGGATTTCTTAGGGTCGCCATGGGAGACGTTGACCTGAACCTCCTGACCAAATCGTGGCCAGCCGGTGTCCTGAAACTTCGTATGAAAGTAAATCCCGGCGTTGCTGCCCGGCGTCGTCATGCACTCGCATTCAAATTCAAAGTTCCTGAACGGCTTGTCGTCTCCCACATAAAACAGATGGCTGCGTTCGCCATGACAGACGAGCTTCCCGTCTTCAATGGACCACGACTCCTTGTTCTCGTTCAACTTCCAACCCTCAAAGGTCTTCCCGTCGAAAAGCTCCTTCCATTCACCGGGCTTGTCCTCCGCAAAAGCGATTGCGGACAGCAGACAGACAGTGGCCAACATCATGAAACTACGGCGCAGCATTCAGGTGACTCCAGCAAGTGTGTACTTCAAATTCTGCAACCGACGGCAGTCACTGGAGTGTACGCAAAAAAACAACGCGATTCCAATCACGGCGGGTATACCCAGTTCGGGTTGCCGTTTTGTGTGGTATGCGACACGACAAAACTTTAGTCGTATTCGATCCAACAACAGAGTTTGTCGATATGACAATCCATTTTGGCTCCTGCCGCCAACTCTTTGCAATCATTTCCATGACCAGTTTACCACGGTGCGTTAATCGGCAGATTTTGCGTAATGCAATATCGAACTTAAGTCGTTACTGACAAATGAGTTAACAGATAATAAGCATTGCGGCAAAAAAGCGAATCACTTTTGGCACACTTCTCGCTATGTACTATTCAACATGACAACAACGGTTTCTGCTCGGTGTCGACAGAACTGGTTTCTCGGACGCAAAGATTTACAGGAGGTACTTAGTCATGCTCGTACTCACACGCAGAGCAGAAGAAACGATCCGAATTGGTGATGACATTGTTATCAAAGTGATAAAGACAGGAACAGGGAGTGTGAAGTTCGGCATCGAAGCGCCAGTGAGCATTCGAGTGATGCGGGGCGAACTGATCGAAGAGAAGCATCCGGTTCCCAGCATCCCTGCCAACTTTGGCCCCGCTATGCGAGTCGTGTCTGATCAGTATCCGCATGTGGCGTAGGCTCCGAACTCAACTTTACTAACCAGGTTTTTTAAAACACGAATGGATTCAGACGAGGAGTAAGAAACTCCTCAAAGGAGATTAAAGCCATGAAAACTTTCAAGACCTTCACACTGACTCTGGCCCTTCTCACGATGGCGGGCAGTGTTGCATTCGCTCAATACGCACCGTCACGTGCAGTACGACAAGCATCCGGTTCCGGTGCCAATGACTTTCCGGAACTGCCAGCCAGTTGGTCAACGCTCGGCCGTCGTTCAGAGACATCAGACTCTCGCGTGGATTCCTTCAGCCGTCCTTCCCGCAACGACCGCGCTGACTATCGTGGTCAGGATCGACTCAGTTCCGGACGTCGGGATCGTGTGACTCAGCAGCCTGCCGATCCTTTCGGTGACGACTCAAGCAGTGACTACGAACGCTATTCGCCCGTGGATCGATACGCTCCCGCAGACCGATTTGCGCCTGTCGATCGAAGTACACCAGTTGACCGTTACGCTCCTTCCAGCGGACGCGATCCCTTTGTGCCGGCTCAACAGCCACAGGGTCAGTTGGACGACGAAACCAGTGCGATCAACAACCTGCTCACATACCGCTATCAGAACCCGGTGACTGTGCGAGCCATCCGAGCGATGAGCACGACTCAGGCCGTGCAGTTGTTCGCCGAAGTGTCTGAGAAAATTGACGCAAGATCTCTGGAACCAACCAGCTACGACCTGCGGGTTCGACGTGCATTGCGAAATCTGACGATCGCTCTGGACAACGAGGCTTTTATGAACGGACTTGGTATTTCAGCAGACTCATTCAGCACTGACGGTTTCCGCAACACGCTCAGCCGTGTGACTGGCAATGGTCAGGTTAAGAACTACAACGACGCTCGTACTGTCCTGAACTCGGTGATGCAGTCTGCTCAGTCTGTACGGGGTCTGACATCAAGCGTAGTCGCCTTTGAATTCGCCAACGCCAGCATTGATACGCTCGATAAGTTCTCTGGTCTCGAACCTGCGGACCCAGGCTCTCGCACCGGTGCGGAAATGACGAACATGAAGAGTGCGGCTCTGGAAGAAAACATCGTGGGGATTGGTGTCGAGGTTCGTGAACATGCTGAAGGTCTGATTGTCGTGAAGCCGCTGCGAGGTGGACCAGCGGCAGAGGCTGGTCTTGAATCCGGCGACATCATCCTGAGTATCAACGGCAGGAACATCGGCGGCATGAAGATGGCCGGCAGCGTGGACCTGATGAAGGGAACCAGTGGCAGCCAGATGAAGATGCGGATCTACCGCGACGGAAAAGGCGAACGTGATTTTGCTCTGACACGCCGTTCCGTTCGAGTCTGGACCGTAAACGATACGAAGCTGCTGTCCGGCACAGATGTGGGCTATTTCAGTCTGAGTCGCTTTTCACAGAACTCAACCGCCGAAGTGGATCAGGCTCTGAATGAACTTTACAACAAGGGAATGAAGTCACTGGTTCTCGACCTGCGAGGCAATCCTGGTGGCCTGTTGACAACGTGTGTTGAAATCAGCGATCGGTTCCTTGCTTGTGGAACGATTGTGTCAACAAAGGGACGATTGAGCGGAGACAACATGGTTGAACGTGCGACTTACAATCGGACCTGGAGTGTGCCGTTGGTTGTGCTGGTCGATGGCGACAGTGCTTCGGCGAGTGAAATCTTTGCGGCGGCCATTCAGGAAAACGGCCGAGGCGTGGTGGTGGGAACTCGCAGTTATGGCAAAGGTTCGGTTCAGACACACTTCCCGCTGAGTGCTATTGGCGGCGACCTGCGACTGACGACTGCGTTGTTCTACTCGCCAAAGGGTCGCAAGATGGCTGGCGAAGGTGTCACACCGGATGTCGAAGTCAATGATAAAGACGGAGTTGTGAATGGTGACGAAGTACTGATCGAAGCCCTGCGAGTCGCTCGCAGCCGAACATTGGCCGACATGGCTGCGGCATCAGGCAAGTGCAAGACATCAACACCAACCGCCGGACGAAGTTCTTCTTTGAGCAACATTATGGATCCAGGTCACTCGGCGATCACGATTCGTTGAGACACGCTGACCTGTATTCAATCGGCAAGTCTGGACCACGATGGTTCAGCGGTCGATTGGCTTGAATCAATCAAGTTTGATCTATAACGCTGTTTTATTCACAACACTGTTCAGAAGGAAACTGATCGTGCAGCAAAGCCAATCCGCACTAAAAACTTAAAACCGGCTGACTGAAGAGAACATTGGTCATCCGGTTTTGTGCTTTTGGTGGTTGAACAGACTGCTCCCTCGTTGATGCTGCAATTCACGACGCAGGAAAAAATCTTCTCTGTCTGCCGCGATCACGAAATGACTCAACGTGACTATTTCAAAACATGACTCGCGGATACTCTGCCGTAGGTTTATTTCATCCTGCCATTCTAAGTGAGCGTTCAGATGGAACACACGTCGTCATTCATCAGCGAACACGTGGAACTTACACGGCGATATTTTCTGCGAATTGGCGCTGCAGGGGCGGCGGCAGGAATCGCAATGGGGCACGCACGATCCAGTCTCGCTCAGGAGGCTGCAAAGCCTGCGATTAAACCCGAAACTGCTGGCGCGCAGCCGGATCCGTATTTTACGGCCGCCAACCAATTTCGAGATGTCTCACGCGGCAAGCCGATCCCGCATACTCTTTCAGAAGAACAGAAACGCGACGTTGGGCTGACTCGGGAGACATGGAAGCTGGAAGTCGTTTCGGATACTGATCATCCTGCCAGAATCAAACGACCGCTCACCGCTGCCGATGGTACGGCGCTGACATTTGACGCGTTGCTGCAACTTGGCGAGAAGCATGCTGTCAGGTTTCCAAAGGTGATGACGTGCCTGAATCTTGGTTGTCCGCTTGGCATGGGATTGTGGGAAGGAGTGCCGCTGCGAGACGTCGTATGGCTGACAGATCCGAAGGAAAATCTACGTCGAGTTTTCTATGATGGCTTTCACAACGACGATCCGGCGCAGATCTTTCGCAGTTCGTTGCCGATCGGTCGCGTGCTGGAAGATCCGTTTGGTCTGCCGCCAGTGATTCTGTGTTACAAACTCAATGGCGAATGGCTCGATTCCGAACGCGGCGGACCGGTTCGTATGGTGGTGCCCGAAGCTTACGGTTTTAAGTCCGTCAAATGGCTGACTCACATTGTGCTGACGAATCTCGCCCACGCCAATGACACGTACGCCGAACAGAACAACGACATCGACAGCCCGCTGAAGACGTTTGCTGCCTCGTTGTCAGTGCCTTTGATTGTTGAAGCTGGGCAGCCGATTCAGGTATCGGGATATGCCCAAGTTGGCATCTCCGGGTTGTCGAAAGTGCAGGTTTCGATTGAATCGGCTGATGCCGAACGACCGGCGGACGATCCTCATTTTTTGCAGGCTCCATGGATTGATGCGGAGCTGTTGTCGCCGCCTCAATCATGGACGACCTTGCCAGGCGGCGTGATTCCAAACAACACGCACGGCTTCGATGCCGCAGGCAAGCCGCACTCGTGGCCGTTACGTTTGACGAATGCACATTGGGCGGCTGTGCTGCCTGGTCTGCCTGCGGGAGAATACAAATTCCGCAGTCGAACGATTGATGCGAGTGGTATCGCGCAGCCTATGCCTCGTCCCTTCAGAAAGTCGGGGCATTCCGCCATTGAGACGATTTCGATCACTGTCAAAGAGTGAAATGAGGTTGGAAGTGTCTTGCGATTATAGTAGCCGTCACTCTCCGAGTGACGAATGCCGTCACGCAGTATCCGGAGACTGACGTCTCACGGCTCGCCGGAGCTAGGCGAGCGGGGGACGTCAGTCCCCTGATTGCGATTCCTGCTTCTGTCACGGCACCGTTGATCGTGGAGTCTGCGTCGCAGGCAGCACGTTCAGCTTCAGGCTCGTTGGATGTTTTGCCGATCGAAAAACTCGATGCGTGGCTTTCTGGAAATCTTCAGGCTTGGCAAAATAGATGTTGGGCACGAACGTCTGAGGATTGCAATCGACCAATGGGAACCATGTGCTCTGAATCTGAACCATGAGCCGATGTCCCTTCTTGAATCGATGTAACACGTCGAGCAGTTCGAGTCGGATTTCTGTTGGCTGGCCCGGAGCAAATGCTTCTGGTTTCGCGTAGTCGTTTCGAAATCGGCCTCGAATCACTTCGCTGCGAAGCAACATCTGGTAACCGGCCAAATGAGTGGTTTCGGGGCCGTCAGGTTGGACGTCGATCAGTTTCACAATCCAGTCGGCATCGGTCCCAGTCGTTGATACCCACAAATCAGCCGCGATCGGGCCAGCGATCACCGTGTCATCTGTGAAGGCTTCTGTCTGATATGTCAGTACATCCGGTCGTCGCGAAGCAAAGCGCTGGTCATCCACCATGTACTCAATTGTCATGCGAGGCGTGATTGTTTCGCTATAGGGAACAGGCTTGTTGGGATCGCTTACGAACTCATCATAGCCGCCGCTCGGTTCTGTCTGAGTTGACGGACTAAAGCTCAGAGCTCCTTTCTCGGTCAGGAAGAGTTGCTTAGTTTCAGTATTCTTCGGCGGCCATTGATCGAACGTACGCCAAACATTGGAGCCCGTTTCGAAGACGGTCGCTTCCGCTGGTGCGGAAATTTTTTCGTCCTTGAGGTACTTTTCGAAGAACGGCAATTCAATCTCCGCTCGATAAAACGCCGACGTCTTCGAACCGAAAGAGACGTTTCCAAGTTTGTCACCATCGACTGAAGACCATCCGCCATGATGCCATGGACCGACGACAAGCACGCTCGTCACATTTGGATTCTGCTTTTCGATCGACTGATACGTCTTGAATGATCCGTACAAGTCTTCCGCATCGTACCAGCCCGTAACAGTCATGACGGCCGGTGCGACGTTCTTCAGGTGCGGGATCAATTCTCGCTTCTGCCAGAACTCATCACGATTCGGATGCTGCATCATGTCCTGCCAGAACGGAATCGTGCCTTTCAGATAAAGCTTGTCGATGTTTTCGACCGACCCCGCTTCCAGAAACATCTTGTAACCATCGGATGTCGGATAGACGTAGGGCTTTGCGAGTTCGGTCGTCGGCACGGATCTCTCGGCCGCATTGGCACTTAACCACTTGAAGGCATGAGCCAGAAAGAACGATCCGTGATGCAGGAAATCATCAAAGTACCAGTCGCCGACTGGAGCTTGTGGCGAAACCGCCTTCAAAGCCGGATGAGCATCGATCATACCGGCCGCCGCGTAGAAGCCGGGGTAGGAAATGCCATACATGCCGACTCGACCGTTGTGGTTGGGCACATTCTTCAGCAGCCATTCGATCGTATCGTAGGTGTCTGAACTCTCATCAACGTCTGTCGGCTTCGTCTTGTTGACGATATGAGGCGTCACCTGAATGAACTCGCCTTCCGAAGCGAATCGGCCTCGCACATCCTGATTGACGAAGATGTAACCGGCCTTCACGAAAAGTTCACCAGGCCCCAGCTTTGCCGGATATTTGTCCGTTCCATACGGCGCGACGTTGTAAGGCGTGCGCTTCATCAACATGGGGTACGTGCGCGTCGTGTCGTTTGGCACAAAGACTGACGTCATCAGTTTGATTCCGTCTCGCATAGGAATCATGAACTCGTGCTTCGTGTAGTGCAGTCGAATGTAGCTTTCGAGCGACTGCGTCTCCTGAGCGATAGCCTGATCAGAAGATCGAAATGTAATCGCACATAGACTCAGAACCAGAATCACGCGAACGACGTTTCTCACAAGTCCACCGCCTCTCGATAACGTTGCTGTCCAAAACTGTCACTGGGTGCAGATTGACAGAAGGTAGGCGCTTCGCCAAGTGAACGCGAGGAAACAGACAGGGGGCAGTTAATCTTAACGCAATCGGAATTGAAACCCATGTTCCGATGCTGCATCGCTGACTCCTCCGTGCTCTCCGTGGTAGAAACGAATCGCAGTTTTCACCACGGAGAACACAGAGTTCACAGAGGAATAAGCACCAATGCGTAAGTTCTGTGGCATAACTTGGCGAGCGGTGGGTGTCAGCCCACCGAGTTGTACGCATCGGACTCGGAGGGCTTACGCCGCTCCGCTCGCCGCGTTTGCGGCGAGCGGGCGATGTCAGTCGCCTCATTGTGAACTCTGCGATTAGGCCATTTAACTTATTGTACGGGTGCTTACCGACCGGCACACACTCAATTGGGTCAGGTTTGTGGTGTGAATTGAAGCCGCTCTGACGCGGAAATCGTCTGTCATACCAATTGAGAAATGTCACAATGGTGTGGTTTCTGAGGGACCGATGGTTAAGTTGCGTTTGAGTGCGAAAGAGCGAGTTCGAGCAGAAGTGCTTTTGAAGGTTTCGAAGTCATTGATCAGTTTGGCAGAGGCCTCTGAATTATTGGGAGTCAGCTATCGTGCTGCTACTTGCGATTCAGTCCCGGCAGGGACGATAGCTCATTGCCGGTGACCATCGTCACCGGTTACGTTTCCCTTATAGATTCCAAAGTCCCGGAGGGACGACAGCAGATCTTGCGGCACTCGCTGTCCTCCCTCCGGGACTTTGGGATCATCGTTGTTCGTATCCGTCGGCTATCGCCGACGGCAGTGAGCCGCCATCCCTGCCGGGACTGCTAAACGATTCCCCCGATTCGTGTCAGACACATTTTTTCACCCATTATAAACCTCAATGCGGCTGAATCCGAAACTGATAGCCACCTGCATCGCTGAAGAACATCTGACCTTTGTGCATGTTGAACCACGCTCGCCATTCCTTTGCTGTGGGGAAAGTCATCCCCGTGTACCGCTGCAAGACGCGGTCGGCAAGTTCGATGTCTTGTTCGCTTTCCAGCAATCCGATGCAATGGTCCAGGAGTTTCACATCGCGGTTCGAAATCTTTAGGCCAGCGACGTCGCTATCGACTTCAAACGCACCGGGAACATCTCCCGGTCGCAGATACTCCAGATTCTGACGATAATAGTCTTTCCATCCATTTTCATTGTTGCCAAATCGATCGCGCAGTGCCGCGGGAAGAACGCGGTCCTTCTCTGGCTGTATCCAGCCCAACTGATCCACAATATATGCGTCAATATCGCCCTTGTATCGTTCGGGCAGCAGTCCGGGCGAGACTTCAAGCTCACTTCGAATATGGCGGCTTTTCATCTCCTGGTAGCGGTCCGACAGGAGTTCCGGGAGCTTCGCGTTTCGTAACGCCCATTCTCGGGGCGAAGCGGACACACGAACAAGTGGTTGCGATCCGTCGAATTTGTGGATGTAACAGATCGCGTTCACAAACAGCCGACTCGCTGAATCTGTCATCTGAGACGGCGGTACTGAGAACCCCCAATGCAGACAATTCGCCTGACGACTGATCGCTGCGCAGTCGGGCCCCTTCATTCCGATTCCTCGTGCAAATACCTCTGCATCCGGGGAATCTTCGAAGCCGTATAACGTATGACACATTCCCACATCAGCCAATGGATAATTGACGGTCTGCACCTTCCATGCTTGCATCGTAGGCCCCCAATCGTCAATCGACTGAAACGAAAACTCATCCGGAGTCTGAACTTCCTCCAGTTCGACGTCCACCTGCAAAGGATGATTAAAAATTTCGTGGCCCTGCTTCAAATGGTGAGCGGTATCGTACATGCACAAACACAGCCAATCGAGTTTCAATTTGAGCTCTGTGGTGACACGTCCTCCTGTCTCGCCAATCAGGACGGCAGGTCTGGAAAACGTCTGGCTCAATCGAGGCGGATTCTGGATTCTCCACTCGCTGCGCAGACGACCTGAGTCGTCCATGGTTCGAGTCCAGTCGAAGATGACAACATCAAAACCATCGGCCTGTGATTCCGTGAATTTCGATGTATCAGCGGTGGCTACTTCGGAAAAATGCTTCTTCAGAAATGATTCGAATTCAATCATCCGGTCGGATCCCGGATTTCCTGAGTAGAGTACTTTGAGTTGTATTTGGTCCGCAGCAAACAGCGGGGACGTGAGGAGCACGCAGAGCCAGGTTGCGACAATATTTATTCGCACATTATTTCTCCGGCTGTAGCAACGTTTTGCGGTCGAGACCAAGCGTCAAGTCACGAGTCACAGAATCACAACAACGGAACTCGTTGCATGCCTGATACTGCAGGCGGCATCGAATTGTCTGGTTATTTGACAAGAATGTGGGCGACAGCTTCAAGTTTGCCTGAAATGTAACATTCCCCATGTAGACTTCTGCCATTGCGCCGCTCCCAATCAGCGGTGTCGCCTCAGGTCGAATCCATTCCCCGGACATTTCTACCCCATCCGGGAACTTCAATTCGACGACTGTTGGGGAAAACGGGCCATAATCCGCATCGGCAGCGTAAATATGCCAACCCTGTGTGATGCTGATATCGACGAACAGTTGCATCGCCGTGCCGTTCTCCTGGCTGGTTTCGCCGAGCCGAATGACGGCCTTCAAGAATTCATCATTGATTCTATCCGGCAGAAGATCGGCTGACGGACTCTGTGAAGTCACAACGGATGTCACAGTTTCAGATTGGTGTTCACTCGAAGCGACTGCGTTTTCACCCGTCAGGCTGGCCTCGCATCCAGTCAAGCCGATTGCTGCCAGGACTCCCAGACAAACGATTAGGCACTGTCGAAGCTTTACGTTGCGTCGGCAACCCTGAGATTGCATGGAACGATACCTCCATCATTAAAGACCACAAAAAGTGTCAAGGGCCGTTTTTTTCAGGTATGGCAAACGAGTGATCGAAAAAGGCTGCTGCACCGTCTAAACTTGCTGACGCATGTCTAGGAATTCCGCCAGTCATCCAGAGTCAATCCAGGAATCCACGAATAGTGAGTCGTGTTGCCGGTAACAAGGACTCGGCCACTTTCCAACGCAGTCGAATCGATAATCAAATCTGCATCGCTGTGCGGAAGTCCGGTCTGGCGCGCCATTCTGCCGCAGAACGCTCATTAGCCTTCATGTCCCCGACGTGTCGCGTAATCGTTTCCATGTGCAGCAGCCTACCAATGAAGCGACCGTCTGTCGATGGATTTTTTTATCAATATGAGCCGGTCAAGTCACTAGGATATTGTCCCTAACGACTTCCCTGCTTCAGGCCGTCGCAGTTCCGGCAAGGGCTTTGATGTCGGGTAGGGTTCTCGATGAGGCTGCAGGTCGTCTCCCTGGTCTTTGGCCATGTCAAAGATGCGTCCCATTTCCGCATCCATATCTGTGATGTCCGTCAG
>Ga0105049_10002407_pt1 | contig 22132 bp, 21 predicted proteins | sample MAT06_FD_78087 | JGI IMG/M metagenome (GOLD analysis project Ga0105049, IMG submission 78087) | Freshwater microbial communities from Lake Fryxell liftoff mats and glacier meltwater in Antarctica - MAT-06 | ecosystem: Environmental > Aquatic > Freshwater > Ice > Liftoff microbial mat | place...
ACGCGAGCAGCCTCCACATCACCGCTCCAAAACACGTCGGCCATTTTTGCCAACCGATCCCCCACCAGGTGACCAACGACGGAAACCATTCCACCGGCTCCAAGTGCCAGCAGAGCCAAATTCAGGGAGTCCTCACCGCTATACCACGCGAGGTCGGTACGCGCCATCACCCATTGAGAGGCTTCCAAGTCGCCCTTTGCATCTTTATTCGCGATGATTCTCGGATGTTCCGCTAATCGCACGAGTGTTTCCGTGTCGATCGCAACTCCCGTACGGCGCGGAATGTCGTAGGTCATCAGGGGTAGGTCCGTGTTGTCGGCAATCGCCCAGAAGTGCTCAAAAATTCCCTGTTGCGGCGGACGGTTGTAGTACGGAGCGGCGGCCATGAGTGCATGTACGCCAACTTTTACGGCTGCCTTGGCGCTAGAGATCGAGTGCGCCGTGTCATTTGTACCCACACCGGCAATAATTGTTGCGCGATCTCCCACCGCTTCAACTACCGCCTTCAACAGGGACAGATCCTCTGCATCGCTCTTGGTGGATGCTTCCCCGGTCGTGCCATTGATCACGAGTCCGTCATGACCCAAAGTATCGACCAAATGGGTTGCCAGTTTCTGGGCCCCGTCAAGGTCTTGTCTGCCGTCAGGTGCAAATGGTGTGATCATCGCGGTGAGCATCACCCCAAACGGACTTTTCATGTCAAAACCCTACCGCGGGCCTGACCGTGATCGGCTACGGCGCAACCCGACCGTTAGCGTTGAAGGTCGCGTGGGTGATTGGCATCAACCGTGCAAAATGATCTTCATACACTTCGGCGACCATTTCGATCTCACGTTGAGGGTAGGACACGAAGTGAGATCCTTCCACTTTGCGGCGCAAGGACAGGAAGTTCATGAGTGATCGCGCATTCATGGTGACGTAGGCCGAGGAATAAATGGTGACCGGGAGAACCATGCGGGCTACCTCACGCGCGACTCCAGCCTCCAGCATCTCGATGTATGCCGTGTAGGCGTTGATGCATGAATTTTTTATGGCGCGCTCAACCAAGTCGTGCTGTTCTTCGGTGCCCGGGTGAAATTCGTATGCGCCTGGTTTACCGGATTGCACGAGTGGACGTTCACGGCTGGGCAGGTAGAAAACTGGAAGCAATTCCCGGTAGCGACCGGATTCTTCGTTGTAACTTGCTATCCGGTGCCGCATGTGTTCACGCCACACAAAAATAGGCGCTTTAACAAAAAAAGTCATCGAGTTATGTTCAAATGGGCTGCCATGGCGGTCCCGCATCAAATAATTGATCAAGCCCGCGCTGCGCTGCGGATCGGCATCTACGTCTTCGAGTGACTGCTCACCCACCGTTGATACCCGGGCCGCGAAGACGACATCCGAGTCACTCGCATTTGCACGCACTAACTCAACCATAATGTCGCTTCGAAACTCAATTTCCACGATGGGGAGTCTAGCGGTCTGTCGGCCTTGCGTCCTGTCGGTGCGCCGGCGAGGGATACCCTAGAGCGGTGGATACGACTCGATTGGCACGTGCCACCGACGCTCCCCTGATCACCAATCTGCAACTGGGAAATTGGCGGATATCCCACCCGGAAATCGCACAGTCACTCATTCCTGCGGACGTGCAATCACAGTGGACACAGGCCATCACCAATGACGGTGCCCGTGGGCGGGTGCTCGTGTGCGAACGTGATCACATCTTGGTAGGTGTCGCAGTAGTTGAATTCGATGGTGAGATGGGCTCCCTCACCCTATTAGAAGTTGAACCTGCCGTGCGCCGACAACTCATCGGAGCTCGATTACTCAATGCGGTTGCAGATATTGCCACGACAGCCGGCTGCCTGCAGTTGTGCGCCTGGCTCACCGCTGATCAGGTAGCTGGGAGGAAATTCCTTGAGTCCACTGGTTGGGTTAGCAGTGGAGCCAGCCGAACGGTCAGCACCGACCCGGTTGAGGCAGAAAATTCCACGTTGCGCACCGACCAAATTGAATGGACCACGGCCTTGGCGCCATAGCGACCGCGTTCCCAAACAATCAAAAGCCGGCGAGTCCCCCGCACTCGCCGATCCCCAAAGGATTACACACAACGCTCATTTAGTCATCAACTTTCATGTCCCCAAATGGGGGACGATTCACGAACTAAACTGCCATTTCAGGAGGCAGCGATTATCGTTGATCAAGAATTCCGTATTCCCGAGTATTCGTACTTCGATCCCCCGTCCAGCGCATTCAACCAACAGGTCGTGCACGGGAGCAATGGCACCCTTTATTTGTTTCGCGGGGCCCGGAGCCGCCGGGTGCGACGAACTAGCCCGAATCCGCGCGGATTCCCCAGCTCGGCCACACATGAGGGACCGACCTTCTTCGGATTTCCTCAGAAACGCCCTCGAAATCGCCGTCAGAGTGTCAAGAACGGTTTCATGGATCGCTCGCTTAAGTATTTCGATAGAAGAATCGATGTCACTCGACGTTTTGATTGATACCGCCTGACGAAGGGACACCTGTTGCATGTGATCAACTGCACTCGCCCGTCGCAGCAGCATCCGCTGGGCAGTTGCAACGGCCACGACCGAGGATCTCAAATCATTATTCCCGCCGTGCCAACAGCTAGATTGAACAGCGAAGCCGCAAGAAACCATCCATCGTTGCCGAGGCCCACGGAGCGCAGCGACATTACCGAAGCGGTTCCAACCATGAGCAATAACATGAGCAATAAATTGAGAGCAAGGGTCACTTCGAGCGTAGTACTAATTCACCGCGGGGTACGCGAAGTCTGTACGAGTAAAAGGATGAAAAACCACGAAGCCCACGGACATACGAGTAAAAAATTTTCTACAGTCGATTCCACGCCCCCGGTCACAACTGGGGGTCAGACAGCAGCCAGACACCCTGCCGGACCAGCGCAAATATGATCAGACCACGTCGCATTGATAGGTACGCTGATAAAATTATCGGAGTCACAACCACTAGCCTGACCCAATAATATTTGCGATTGTTAGGGGCAACATGGCTTGGATGCGCGGCGGTCGCCAATCAGGGAGCGCCACCCGGTCAATTGACACCAACGCCCTTGGAATCGGTATCGCCACGGGTGCCTACGCACTTTCCTTTGGGGCGATTTCCGTTGCCAGCGGGCTCAGTATTTTACAGACACAGGCACTCTCGCTGTTCATGTTCACGGGAGCCTCTCAATTCGCATTCGTGGGTGTCATCGGAGCCGGCGGCGGCGCCGCAATCGCTGTCGTTACCGCACTTCTCCTCGGTGCTAGAAATAGCTTGTACGCGCTCTCCCTGGGACCAATTCTCACACCAAAAAAAAGAGAAATTCCTTTTGCTGCGTTGTTAACAATTGACGAGTCAACGGGTATGGCACTACGGCACAACGAATCAAAGAGGGCCTCCCGTCGGGCATTTTTTGCAACCGGCCTCAGTGTCTACGTATTTTGGAATATCGGAACAGCATTGGGGTCATTCGGTGCGAGTGCACTATCTGATCCGGGAATCTTCGGGCTTGATGCCGCAATACCTGCTGGGTTCCTAGCCCTGCTGTGGCCTCGATTGACAGGCGGCTCGAGTAGTGAGAATCGTAAAATGTGGACTCTCGCTGTCGCCAGCGCGGGGGTAGCCATGGTTTTGATTCCCTTCCTGCGTCCTGGGCTCCCGGTCTTGTTTAGCGCGCTAGTTGCCGTAATTGCGAGCCTGCTGTGGGGCAAGAACATGCATCCACTCAAGGAGCGATAACCATGTGGGCGAGCATCCTGATTGCCTCATGTGGCACCTACGTAGAAAAATTACTCGGTTATCTGCTCCCGCATCACCTTTTGGAGCGCGAATCAATCCGACGAATGACCGGTCTGCTTCCCGTATCCCTTCTTGCAGCGCTCGTAGCGGTACAAACATTTGCCCAGGATCAGTCACTCCTCATCGACGCTCGAATCCTTGGTCTGGGTGTCGCTGTTGTGGCACTTCTCTTGAGAGCACCATTTTTGATCGTGATCATTGCTGCTGCAGCGAGTACCGCGCTCGTCCGTTGGTTGGGCTGGCTGCCGTAATGGGTGAACCAATATTTCGCAAGCCAATTTTCGGAGCGCTCTGGCGTTACCCTGAAGTGGACCTTCAGCGATTACAACGTGTGGGGCGCAGAGGGATGCTGCGGTTAGCCTTGTTGGTGCCACTCACCCTCACCTTGGTTTCTCTGCTGGCAATCAGTGTCGTTTATGCAGCGTCAGGAATCCTGTTGAGTGAAGCGATCCTGATTGGATTCGTACTCGCAACCGTTACCGTGCTCGTACTACGCGGGTGGATGCTAGGCACATTTGTCAACGCACGTGGTTTCAAAGTAGTCAGAATGCTGCAGACACAATCGGGTCACTGGAAGAATGACTACAGCGTGCAAACGCTGAGAACTACCTGGCGACCGTTAGGTATCCCGGTTGGGGTCGCCAGCCAGCGCGTTGTCTTGATTCCACCCAATGGCGCCCGCATTGACACTCACGTGTATATCGGTAGCGTTGATGCGGTGTTTACCCGTGAACGGTTTGATATCCTTTTCCAACTCTTACGCAGGTGGAGCACTCCGGAATAGACGCGCCGCTTCACGCATGCTGGCGCGGGCGGCCTTTCGGTCCCGTGACTCGTCATAAGCCATGGCTAGGAGATAGCACTTGACCCAATCTCCCGGATCGTGGGATTGCGCAACAGCGTCAAATCGGGCATCCGCTAACTCCAAAACACTGCGTCCGGATTCTTCCTTCGGTAAATCATCCAGTGGCAACTGCCCCGATTGGGCCAGCACTCTGCCCATTTTCTGCATGGTGAAACCAAAATGAATTTCTCGAGCAATCAAATACAGACCTAATGCAGGAATAATCACGATCGCGATCGCGAAGATTGTCAGAACCACGTCGCGTTCTTGAATCAGGAGAAGTGCCCGATCCAGGGCAAACGCAAAATAAATGACACAAACCAGGGAAAAGACCACGACCCACAGTTTCGGGCTCTTAAAGCGCGAGGTCACTTCTTGCGCTTCCTATTGGCAAGACGTTTTCCAGACCCACAACAACCCCGTCAATATGGACAATTTCCTTGATAGCAATCAAAACGCCTTGCATAAATGAATCTCGACTGAGCGAGTCATGTTTGATCGTGAGTGTTTCTCCAACCGCACCAAAAACAACTTCCTGGCGCGCCACCAACCCGCGTAATCTGAGCGAGTGAATCGGGATGCCCTGAACGTTCGTGCCTCGCGCTCCCATGTCTGCAGGCTCGGTCGCATCAGGATTTACGGCAAGTTCTCGTCTACCCGCGGCTATCCTTTCGGCGGTGAAGAGCGCTGTTCCTGAGGGTGCGTCGAGTTTCTCAGGGTGATGTGACTCAATAATTTCAACCGACTCAAAATAGGGTGCCGCAATCTCCGCAAATGCAATCATGAGAACCGCCCCCATACTGAAATTTGGAGCTACCAGGACTCTAGAGTGCGCCCGCTGACTCGCCCATAATTTCAAGGTGTCAATTCTTTCCGGCGTGAAACCTGATGTTCCAACGACTGCATCAATCCCGTGTTTAATACAAAATGCGATGTTATCCATCACAACATTTGGATTCGTGAAATCAACAACGACTTCACATCGGGCCGTGGTGAGGGCATCGAGTGGATCATCAGCATCAATGGCAGCAACAAGTTCGCAATCGGGATCCGCTTCAATGGCAGCCGCTACACACGATCCCATCTTGCCTTGTGCGCCAATGACACCTACGCGAATCACTTTGCCCATGACTATCCTCTCGATGCGCGCAGATTCGACCTTGTTGGAACAAAGCCGATGGGAACAGGTAACTTTTTATATGGGCCAATCACACTGAGTACCAATGGATCGGCAAGAAACTGCTGAGCCAATGCATCAACATCCGATGCACCAACGCGGTCCACGCGAACAAGAACATCTTCTACGGAGAGCAACTCCTCGCCGTAGAGCTCCGTTTTCGCAATTCGGCTCATCCGGGCACCGGTGTCCTCTTGACCCAGCACGGTCCCACCCTTGACCTGACCCTTTGCCCTTTGCAGTTCAGTGGGCGTAACACCAGAAGCCACCAGTTCTGCCAACTCGGATTGGCAGACATCCAATACCTGCTCTAATTTCGTGGGAATGCAACCGGCATAAATCCCAAATATTCCCGAATCACGAAAGCTCTGCGAGTAGGCATAAACGGAGTAGGCAAGCCCACGCTGTTCACGTACCGCTTGAAACAGTCGCGAACTCATTCCGCCACCGAGAACCGTGGATAAGATGGCGCCGGTGAAGCGACGATTATCTCCTCGGACAAGACCGTGGGTTCCCATCACGACATGTGCTTGTTCCGTCTTTCGCGTGTCTAACGAACTGCCCGGGACACTAACTTTGCCTTTCACGTTCTTGCGGTCATGCTCGTTCCTACCATCACCGAGGTGAGTGTTCGGGCTTGCGTCAAGTGCCTTCTCGACCAGTCGCACGGCACGAGCGTGGTCAACGTTGCCAGCAATTGCGATAACGAGCGATTCGGGTTGATAAAATTTTGAATAAAAATTAACGATCGAGCGACGAGTGATTCCTAGAATAGTTTGGGCGGTTCCCAATATTGGCCGACCTAATGGCGTATCACCAAAAAGAGTCCGAGCGAATTGATCATGCACCAAATCACTGGGGTCGTCGTCGACCATGGCAATCTCTTCGAGGATGACCCCCCGCTCGGCCTCAATATCTTCAGACCTGAGTTGGGCATCGGTTACGACATCGCATAAAACATCAATCGCGAGGGGAAGGTCCACCGCCAACACCTTTGCGTAATAGCACGTGTGTTCTTTACTCGTGAAGGCATTAATGTCACCACCCACGGACTCAATCGCCGCGGAAATATCTAAGGCTGAACGTTTGGCAGTTCCTTTAAAAAGAAGATGCTCGAGGTAGTGCGCGGCGCCCGTGTGGGAACCTTTTTCATCACGCGAACCTGCATCAACCCAAATTCCGATGCTGGCGGAATACACGCCGGGAACTTTTTCCGTAATTATTCTGACCCCGCTGGGTAGGACGGATCGACGAACTACCGATCCATCCTTCCCTGCAAGCAGAGTTTTGGTTTTTGCCATTATTCGGCCGCGTCGGCGCCTTCTGCAGCGACTGCAATCAACGACAGTTTTCCTCGAGGATCGATTTCCTTGATTTCGACCTGAATTTTGTCACCGACCTTGAGAACTTCTTCTACGTTCTCAATGCGACCTTTACCAGCGAATTTCTTGATTTCAGAGATATGCAGCAGTCCGTCTTTGCCCGGTACGAGCGAAATGAAGGCGCCAAATGCTGCCGTTTTCACAACTGTTCCTAGGTAACGCTCCCCAACCTCCGGCATTGTTGGATTCGCGATTTGGTTGATGGCATTTCGAGCAGCTTCCGCCGACGGACCGTCAACCGCACCAATGTAAATCGTGCCGTCGTCTTCGATGGTGATGTCAGCGCCAGTTTCCTCTTGGATCTGGTTGATGATTTTGCCCTTGGGCCCAATCACTTCGCCGATCTTGTCAATGGGGACTTTCACCGAAATCACGCGAGGCGCCGTTGCAGCCATTTCGTCGGGAGCGTCAATTGCTTCATTCATCACGTCCAAGATGGTGAAACGAGCGTCGCGGGCCTGGGTCAGCGCACCTTTAAGTACCTCTGCTGGGATCCCGTCAAGTTTGGTGTCCAGTTGCAACGCGGTCACGAAATTGCGGGTTCCAGCGACCTTGAAGTCCATGTCACCAAATGCATCTTCCGCACCCAAAATGTCGGTCAGTGCAACGTACTTTTGCTCGCCATCAACAACACCAGAGATAAGTCCCATCGCGATTCCCGCAACCGGAGCCTTGAGTGGTACACCCGCGTTGAGCAGCGACATGGTCGATGCACAGACCGAACCCATCGAGGTGGAGCCATTTGACCCGAGCGCTTCAGAAACTTGGCGGATTGCGTACGGGAACTCTTCCCGGGTGGGAAGGACAGGAACGAGTGCGCGTTCGGCCAGGGCACCGTGTCCAATTTCCCGACGCTTCGGTGAACCGACTCGGCCGGTTTCACCCGTTGAGTACGGCGGGAAGTTGTAGTTGTGCATGTAACGCTTGCGATTCTCAGGGTTGAGTGTGTCAAGCTGCTGTTCCATGCGAAGCATGTTGAGCGTGGTGATTCCAAGGATTTGGGTCTCGCCGCGCTCGAATAATGCAGAACCATGTACACGTGGGATGACATCCACTTCGGCGGACAAGGTACGGATGTCCGCGAGTCCGCGGCCGTCAATGCGCATACCGTCGCTCAATACGCGCTGGCGCACCGAATTCTTGGTAACCGATCGCAGCGCTGCACCGAGTTCCTTCTCACGCCCCTCAAATTGTGAACCCAGGGCCGCAAGAACATCAGCCTTGATCTCATCGAGACGATCCTCGCGCTCAGCTTTGGAAACGATCGTGAGGGCTTCTGAAACGGACTTGCCACAGATGTCCTCAACCGCGCTGTAAGCGTCATCTTGATACTCCAGAAATACTGGAAAATCAGCAACTGGTTTTGCGGATGTCTTTGCCAGTTCGCTCTGTGCATCGCACAGCGCCTTGATGAATTTCTTCGAGGCATCAAGTCCTTCTGCAACGACTTCCTCGGTTGGGGCGCTAGCTCCAGCTTCAATAAGTTCAATGGTGCGTTCCGTTGCTTCAGCTTCCACCATCATAATTGCGACATCGTCGCCAGCCACTCGACCGGCGACCACCATGTCAAAGACTGCTTCTTTGAGCTGCTCGTGGGTTGGGAATGCGACCCATTGACTGCCGATCAGTGCCACTCGTACCCCACCAATTGGCCCGGTAAAAGGTAATCCACTGAGTTGGGTTGACGCCGAAGCCGCATTAATGGCAAGTACGTCGTACAGATCCTTGGGGTTTAGGGACATAACGGTCACGACGACCTGCACCTCATTGCGCAAGCCTTTTTTGAACGTCGGGCGAAGCGGTCGGTCGATGAGCCGGCAGGTCAGGATTGCATCTTCACTCGGGCGACCTTCGCGGCGGAAAAAAGATCCGGGGATGCGACCCACGGAGTACATCCGCTCTTCAACATCAACGGTGAGGGGGAAAAAATCAAATTGATCTTTTGGCTGCTTTCCAGCCGTCGTTGCACTGAGCAACATCGTGTCTTCATCGAGATAGGCACAAACGGACCCGGCAGCTTGACGGGCGAAACGTCCTGTTTCAAATCGAATTGTCCTCGTGCCAAATGAACCGTTATCAATAACGGCGCTAACAGATGCAATATCTGCATGCATGGTGGTGTCTCCTTACATTGGTTGAGACACTCGTGGGCTACCGCCAAGTATCGGCGGTCTTCGATCGAGATTTGCGGGTGCGTTCACCCGAAAACCACTACCGAGGACCGACATCCGCGGTGCACCTGAAGTGTCTGATTAATTGTTAACTGATCTACATATTTATTGCCCGATCACCTGACGTGGCGACGCGCTTATTCACTGCCGCCACAGTGAAAGTTATCGACGCAGACCGAGCCGTTCTATAATTGAGCGGTAACGACTGATATCGGTTTTTGTGAGGTAGTTCAGTAGCCGACGGCGCTGGCCAACCATGATCAAAAGACCACGGCGGCTGTGATGGTCATGCTTGTGAGTCTTGAGGTGTCCGGTGAGGTCCTGGATCCGACGACTGAGCATCGCAATCTGGACTTCTGGGGAACCGGTATCACCGGGTTTGGTGCCGTATTCAGCGATGATTTCTTGCTTTACTGCAGTCTCGAGTGACATGTATTCCTCTCGGGCGCGCCGCCTCGACTACCGTGGCAGTCAACGCGGGCATTGATTTCATTGACACGTGTTCGGAAGCGCCCGCCTCCAAACCGTCTGGACGGGCAGCGTAGCAGTGGACAGACCCGGTTAATCACAGCGCCCACGGCGCCCACCAAGCCCACACGGTCTAGGAGTCTTTTTGGTGAAGGAGTTCTGCAATAGCGGCAACATCGAGGGCTATTTGCGTCAAATAGCCGTCCAGACTCTCAAAAACTTCTTGGGGACGAAGAAATTCAACAAATTCTACGCCAACTCGTTCCCCATACAGGTCCAGGTCGGTTCGATCCAGAACGTAGGCCTCCACCCGCTGACTTTTTCCCTCAAACTGCGGATTTGTTCCCACCGAGATCGCCGCCGGTAGTCGATCCCCCAATGCATTCACGTATCCCGCATAAATGCCGTCTGCCGGGACGAGGAGTTGGTCATCCCATTCCACATTCGCCGTTGGGTAACCTAATTCTCGACCTCGTTGGTCACCTCGTACCACGTGTCCGCTCAGGTTGAAATTTCTTCCCAGCAACTCTGCGGCTCCCACGACGTTCCCGAAAGCGATCAATTCACGAATCCTGGTCGAGGATATCGCGCCGGCGGATTGGATCAAATCAAAGACCTTGACGGAGAAACCTAACTCTTCGCCATTTTCACTCAACGTATGTACATCACCACTAATATTTCGACCGTAGGTGAAATTTTGACCAACCACCACGATTTCGGCTTTCAGTCGCTCCTTAAGAAACTTTTGAGAAAACTCACGTGGCGTCAGCTGTGCTAGTTGTAGCGTAAATGCGACTACCTCTACGTGATCAACGCCGTGCTGGGTGAGCAGTTCCTCACGTTGGACGATGTCACAAATAAGTAGAGGTGCTTGGTTCGGCCTCACGACCGCATTCGGATGCGGATCAAATGTGCAAATAGTCAGACTCAATCCAGCCTCATTCGCGAAATTCTTCGCCGCTGCGATAAGTGCCTGATGGCCCAAGTGAACCCCGTCAAAGGTACCTATGCAGACCAATGACCCCGATGTACTCACGGGCGAAGGCTACTTGGTGGGCAAGCCCCGCTAGGGAAGACAGCACGATAGGCGCACAATTCGTCACGGTTTTCGGCAATGGCCGCGAGTTCACCTTCGTGGTCAATTAAGGCGATCAAGGGTTGACTAAAGCCGACCGGCCACGCGATCCGCTGCCCCATGCGCACGGCCAAGGACTGTTCACGGCTCAACAGGACAATCGGCCAACATAAGACGGAAATCTGGGCGAGTGAGTGAACTTCTGTCCACGGATCAACCGAATCCTCCAATCGCTTCATCTCATGAGCGGACTCAGCCTGGAATGGACCCAATGATGTGCGGCGAAGTGCAGTGAGGTGCCCACCGACACCGAGGGACTCCCCCACATCACGAGCGATTGCGCGGATATAGGTTCCGGATGAAACCGTGATGCCAACGTCAATATCCAGGTACTCACCCACCGGAACCATCCTGACCACTTCCAGATTAAAAATCGTAACCTTTCGCTCTGGAATTTCCACCACTTCGCCACCGCGCACGCGAGCATACGCACGACGCCCGTCAATTTTGATTGCACTCACCGAACTCGGTCGCTGCATAATCTCACCGCGAAACGTGTCGAGCGATAATTCAATCGCAGCAGCCGTAACTCCACTGGAATCGATGATCGGTCCCAATTCCCCTTCGCGGTCATCGGTGGAACTTGATGCACCCAGACGGATTGTGCCGTGATAGGTCTTGTGCGCAAGGGCGAGGTGGCCCAGCAGCCGCGTACCCGAATTAATACCCAAGATCAGTACTCCGGTCGCCATCGGATCCAAGGTTCCAGCGTGTCCGACTTTGCGCGTCTTAAAAATTCGACGTGCCCGAGCAACCACATCATGTGAGGTCACACCTGCGGGCTTGTCTACCAGCAACAAGCCAGCGGGCGCCGTCGTCTCGCCGGCGCTCGTTGTCATCGTTCGCTAAGCGCCTTCAGTTTCGCGATACGGGTTGACGTCCCCAGCGTATTTCGCATCTTTTGCTTGCGCGTGTATCCGAGCATCGTCTTCTGCGGCCGTTCGTAATAACTGTTCAACGTGCGCTGCGTTTTCCGGGATCGCGTCAAGAACAAATTCCAGAGTTGGCGTGAACTTTACCCCGGTTCCTTTCCCAACTTCTGTCCGAAGCATGCCCTTGCTGGAAGCCAAAGCAGCAGCAGTTGACTGACGTTCCTCTTCGGTTCCAAGAACCGTGTAAAAAATACTGGCATCGCGCAGGTCAGCAGTGAGACGGACGTCGGTTATCGTGATAAAACCAAGACGTGGATCTTTGATCCGCATCTCTAACGTTTGCGCGACGATTACTTTGATCCGGTCCGCTAACTTTCGTGCTCGTGCTTCACTGCCCATGTCGACTCTCCTTGGACTACTTACGTGGTTTTTCACGCATTTCAAAGGTCTCGATCAGGTCATCGACCTTGATGTCTTGGTAGGAACCAAGGTTGATACCGCATTCGAATCCTTCTCGAACTTCAGTTGCATCGTCTTTAAATCGGCGAAGGGTCGCAATGCTCAGATTGTCGGCCACGACAACTCCGTCGCGAACCAATCGCGCTTTACTGTTGCGGCGAACCTCACCATTGCGAACCAAACAACCTGCAACGGTTCCGAATTTAGATGACTTAAATACATCGCGTACTTCGGCGGTGCCCAGCTGAACTTCTTCGAACTCGGGCTTGAGCATTCCTTTCAGCGCAGCTTCGATTTCATCGATTGCCTGGTAGATGATGCTGTAGAAGCGAACGTCCACACCTTCGTGGGTGGCAAACTCCGCAACCTTGCCTTCGGGTCGCACGTTAAATCCGATAATGATCGCTTTGGACGCGCTCGCCAGTGTCACGTCACTTTTGGTGATCGCGCCGACACCTCTGTGGATTACCCGCAGTGACACTTCTTCGCCGACATCAATTTTAATCAGAGCGTCTTCGAGTGCTTCAACTGAACCGGAGACGTCACCCTTGAGGATCAAGGTAAGTTCAGAAACTTCACCACGCTCGATGGACTCCAAGAAGTCTTCCAGCGAACGCTTCACTCGGTTCTTAGCCAGCATGGCGCTGCGCTCTCGTGCCTGACGTGTTTGGGCAATTTGTCTGGCAATCCGGTCTTCGCTCACGACCAAGAAGCTGTCACCTGCTCCAGGAACCGATGTCAGACCAAGTACCTGAACTGGTGCAGACGGACCGGCAAAATCCACCATATTGCCTTGGTCATCGAGCATGGCTCGAACACGACCGAAGGCGTCACCGGCAACAATCGAATCTCCCGGACGCAATGTTCCTCGTTGCACCAGCACCGTTGCTACCGGACCACGGCCACGGTCCAAATGGGCTTCAATCGCGACACCCTGTGCATCTTGGTGCGGATTGGCACGAAGATCAAGGGATGCATCGGCCGTTAACAAGACAGCTTCCAAGAGAGCATCGATTCCGATATCGTTCTTGGCTGAGACGTCAACAAACATTGTGTCGCCACCGAAGTCTTCGGCAACCAATCCGTACTCGGTCAGTTGACTACGTACTTTGGTTGGATCTGCACCTTCTTTATCAATCTTGTTGACAGCAACAACAATCGGGACGCCAGCCGCTTGAGCATGGTTCAGTGCCTCAATTGTTTGAGGCTTAACGCCATCGTCGGCCGCTACCACCAAAATGGCAATATCGGTGACTCCAGCGCCGCGTGCACGCATAGCGGTAAACGCCTCGTGACCTGGGGTGTCAATAAAGGTAATGGGTCGTTCACCATCACGTGATTGAGCAATTACTTGATAGGCACCAATGTGCTGGGTGATTCCACCTGCTTCCCCGGATACAACATTCGTCTTTCGAATGGCATCCAAAAGACGGGTCTTCCCATGATCGACGTGACCCATGACGGTCACAACTGGCGGACGCGCCTCCATGTCGGCGCTGTCGCCTTCGTCTTCACCGAACTCAAGGTCGAATGTTTCCAAGAGTTCACGGTCTTCATCTTCAGGTGAGACGACTTGAATCACGAAGTTGAGTTCGGTGCCCAACAAGTGCAATGTGTCATCATCGATTGACTGCGTGGCGGTGACCATCTCGCCGAGCCCAATGAGCACTTTGACGAGATCAGCCGGTGAAGCATCGATCTTCTCGGCGAAGTCGGTCAGGCTTGCGCCGCGGGGAAGCCTGACACTGTCACCGTTACCCCGTGGAAGGCGTACGCCGCCCATCGATGGCGCTTCCATATTGTCAAACTCTTGGCGTTTGGCCCGCTTTGACTTCCGGCCACGTGACGGCCGACCTCCTGGCCGACCGAATGCACCTGCCGTGGTTCCACGTCCACCAACGCGAGCCCCGGGACGACCACCACCGGGACCACCAGGACCTCCGGGAGCGCCGGGGCCACCGGGGCTGCCCGCGCCACCGGGGCCGCCGGGGCCACCAGGACGAGTCGGGCGACTAGGAAAACCACCGGGGTGACCGGGACCACCAGGACCACTAGGTCGACCGGGGCCGCCGGGTCGCTGGGGTGTGCGAGCAGCGGGCATCATGCCCGGGTTCGGGCGTGGTGCGCCAGCGACTCCGCCTGGACGTGGTCCCGCTGGCCGATCGGTAACGGGTGAACCAAAGGGATTATTGCCCGGACGTGGCGCTGGCTTGGGCATGCCCGAACTGCCACCAAACGGATTATTTCCAGGGCGCGGCCCAGCCGTCTTAGGCGTAAGTGTTGGAATGGAGGTTGGAATGGAGGTCGTAGCAGACGCGGTTTCAACACTTGGGCTGGGTGCTACCTGCTCGATGGGTGAATCAGGGGCTGCACTGCCCTTGGTGCCGGTCTGCTCTACCGCCGTTTCGGGAGCGCTGCCAACGGCTTCAACAACGGCCTTTTTGGCCACTTTCTTTGAGGGTTTTTGCTCACCCTCAGGTACTGCGGGGAGAACCTCTTTAAGCCTTCGAGCAACTGGGGCTTCAATCGTTGACGAGGCTGAGCGAACAAACTCGCCCATGTCTGCCAGCTTGGCGAGGACGGTCTTGCTGTCCATTCCCAATTCTTTTGCCAGTTCATATACCCGGACTTTTGACACAACTCTCCTGTCTTGGCCCGGGATTTACTTACCGGACCGTTACTGGGCGCCTAGCATTTTCATGCGGACGCGCTCATGCGATGACCTTCATTCCGAAGCGCTCATCATTGTGTTCACGGTCAACCTCTTAATGTCTTGATGGGTCTGATCTTGATGACGAACTTGGACGCGCTTGAGTACTGCGCTCGAAATCAGCACCCATCGGCACCCTATTTCGTGTTCGCAATCGTGCGCAAAAACGCCCAAGGTTCACTAACAGTGCGCCAATCTACCGTGCCAGGGATTCGAAGTGCCCCTCGGACCCGCCGTTGACCTTTTTCAATGCACGAAAGTGTCAGATGAAGGTACGCGCCGCGACCCGGAAGGCTGCTCCCAAAATCAAACGTGAGCGCTGCGAGGTCTCGCTGCCACACCAACCTGATCAGTTCGCTTTTAGGGACAGGCCGGCGACAGCCGACACAGGTCCGCACCGGCTCACGCATTAATTCCACTGTATTAGTTCCCGGGTTACTTTTTTTGCGGTCTACACACCTGGGGTAGGTGCAGAATCGCTACGAATATCAATTCGCCAACCGGTCAACCGGGCTGCCAGCCGAGCATTTTGCCCCTCACGACCAATAGCCAGCGAAAGTTGGTATTCGGGCACAAGTACCCGAGCACTTTTAAGTTCATAGTCGACGATGGTCACCGATGTGACCCTCGCCGGAGACAATGCTTGGGCAATCATCTCGGCCGGGTCATCACTGTGATCAACAATGTCGATCTTTTCCCCACCTAACTCACTCATGATTTGACGTACCCGCTGGCCCTGGGGGCCAATACACGAGCCTTTTGGATTTACCTCTGGATTATGTGAACGAACCGCAATTTTGGATCGATGGCCCGCCTCCCGGGCGATCGCGGTGATCTCAACGGTCCCGTCGGCAATCTCGGGAACTTCCAAAGCGAAAAGTTTGCGGACGAGCTCTGGATGGCTGCGTGAAACTGTGACAACCGGACCTTTAAATCCTTTACGAACGCCGGTGACCAGGCATTTGATGCGGGCACCATGTGGGTAACTCTCACCCGTTGCCTGTTCTTCGGGGGGAAGATTCGCTTCAATTTTCCCAATATCAACCCGGACCATGCGGGGGTTCGTATTTTGCTGAATGACCCCTGACACCAAGTCCCCTTCGCGGCCGGTGAATTCAATGAGGGTTGCTTCGCCTTCGGCTTCGCGTAACCGACCCAGCAGGACTTGGCGGGCAGTGCTCGCCGCGATCCGACCGAAATTCTCTGGGGTGTCATCAAATTCGGGACTAAAACTGGCGACTTCCCCTGCGGCTCGTTCCTCAGGGGTGGTCAGCGCCTCTTGCGCCCACACGGTCACATGCCCGCTCTTTCGGTCAAGCTCAACCCGCGCCTTGGCAGTTGAGCCTTCGGTATGGTGATAAGCGACGAGTAACGCCGCCTCAATGGAATCAACCAATAGTTCTAGGGACAGATTACGTTCCCGCACGAGCGCCTTCAGTGCACTGACATCAATGTCCATGTCTACTCCTCACGGTTAAATTCAATTTGAATAACTGCTTTGTCAACTTCAAGGAATTCGAACGAAATCACTTTTCCCTGGGTATCGGTGCCACTGACCAGGTCGCCTTCAACGCTGTAAACGCGGATCACCGTTTCAACGCGATCCCCGGTAAAGGAAACGTTGACTAGTCGGCTCACCGCCCGGCGCCAATGGCGGATTTGGGTCAATGGCCGATCTGTCCCCGGTGAGGACACTTCCAACACGAACGGGTTTTCTTCGAGCTCGTCAATGGCGTCAAGTGATTCTGAGATTGCGGTGCTGATCTGCGCGATTTCGTCAAGGTCTATTCCACCGTCTTTGTCAACGATGACGGTCAGTACTTCACGGCGCCCTGCGTGCTTTATGGAGCAATCCTCGAGGTCGACACCTAGGTCCACGCATACCGTTTCCGCGGTCTCGCGTGCGCGCTCGAGTGGTATTCCCATAATTATCACCGCGATTTCCAGTTGTGATTGGCCGGTTGTGCTGCTGAGTCTACATCGATGATGAGAACCAAAGTTCCCATGCCAAACGGAGAATCAGAATTGCCACGATTCCTAGAAAGATAATCCGCACAAATGGACTCCCGCGCCGGATAGCGGTGCGAGCACCAAAATAGGCGCCACCCATGTTGCACACCGCCATAAGCAATCCCAGCATCCACAAGATAGATCCAGAAAATCCAAAGACCAACAGTGCCGCTGCATTAGTACCAAGATTCACGATTTTTGCAGTCGACGACGCTGAAAGAAACGAGTAACCCAATAAACTAACCAGAGCGATTAAAAGAAACGATCCTGTCCCCGGTCCAAATATTCCGTCATAGAAGCCGATCGCCGCACCAACTCCGATTGCCGCGACGTAATGTCTTTTTCGTCCGCTCCAACGCATATTGCTTACCGTGCCCATGAGTGGATTCAAAAACGTCCACAACCAGACGAGGGTCAGCGCAACAATCACTCCGGTGCCAAAGTATTCGGTGGGAACGGATTGCGCGGTCAGAGCCCCTATGGCCGAAAAGACGAATGCAACACCCGCCATGGGCAGTGCGGTTTTCCAGTCCGGGTTGAGGTGCTTGATGTAGGTACGCGCTGCTGTCGCCGTGCCGAAAATACTCGAGAGTTTGTTGGTCGCGAGTGCGTTAACTTCGCTTCCGGCCGGTAGCGCAATGAAAAGCGCCGGCAATTGCAGGAGTCCACCTCCGCCACTTACCGCGTCAACCCAGCCTGCCGCCCCCGCCGCCAGTGCCAGGAGCAGGATCGTCCAGAAACTTAGCTCGTACATATGTCGTGCACTGCTGCTATTGCCTCATCTAATGCAATATCAACACGTTCACCGCTTGCGCGGTCCTTGACCTCAATGACGCCTCTTTCCAGTCCTTTTCCAATCACAACGATTGTGGGAACTCCAATTAATTCCGAGTCGTTGAACTTGACACCGGGTGAAACGCCCGCCCGGTCATCGAGAATGACGCGCAGCCCCATTGAATCCCAGATAGCGGCGAGTTCTTCTGCCTTTGTCGCCACCTCTTCTGACTTTCCCGCTGCCACCACGTACAGGTCGGCCGGAGCAACTTCACGTGGCCAGATCAATCCTTTGTCGTCGTGATGCGCCTCCGCGATAACGGCTACGGCGCGCGAGACGCCAATTCCGTAGGAGCCCATGGTGACGGTAACTAGTTCACCATTTTCATCGAGTACTTTCAGACCCAGCGCTTCGGCATATTTGCGACCGAGTTGGAAAATATGTCCGATCTCGATTCCGCGAGCCAAACTGACCGCTCCGCCGCAGGCAGGACATGGATCCCCGTCGAAGACTTCGGCGACGTCAATGAACCCGTCGGACTCAAAGTCACGGCCGCAGACAAGGTCGTACACGTGCCGGCCGGCTGCGTTGGCTCCAGTAATCCACCGGGTCCCGCGCACGACCCTCGGGTCAGTGCGAAATTCGATGCCGCTTGCAGAGTTTTTCCCCAAAGATCCAGGACCGATATAACCTTTGATGAGTTCCGGGTGTTTGGCGAAGTCAGCCTCCTCAAATGGACGGGCGACGCCCGGATACAAAGCCGCTTCTAATCTGCGAGTCTCGATCTCTCGATCGCCGGGCAATCCGATGGCAAGCGGCGTTTCACTACCGTCGGCATTCGTCACGATCATTAAAATATTCTTTAAAGTATCGGCCGCGGTCCAATCACGATCAGATCGAGCGAGGTCTGCTCGCGCATTGGACAGATTAACGAGTGAATCAATTGTTGGAGTGTCGGGCGTCTGCTCTGGGTGAGAGGCCAGAACGTCAGCCGTTAGATCAAGGCCGGGGTCAAAAGTTGCCGTCGCCAGGTGAAAAGCCTCAACATTTGCGGCGAATCCGCATTCACATCGCACGTACGTATCTTCACCAAATGCATTATTAGCGAGAAACTCTTCGCTGCGTGAACCACCCATTGCACCTGCCATCGCGGAAACAATGACGTGGTCGAGTCGCAGGCGGTTAAAGGTAGAGATGTAGGCATCGCGGTGCTTGTTGTAGGAAATGTCAAGCCCTGCGTCGTCGACATCAAATGAGTACGAATCTTTCATGACAAATTCGCGTCCGCGCAGGATTCCCGCACGTGGCCTGGCTTCGTCTCGGTACTTGGTTTGAATCTGGTAGATCGACAGCGGGAGATCGCGGTACGAGGAAAACTCTCCCTTCACCATCAGGGTGAACATCTCTTCATGGGTTGGACCCAGCAGGTAGTCATTTTCTTTACGATCTTTGAGCCGAAAAAGATTGTCGCCATATTCGTTCCATCGACCGGTTATTTCATAAGGCTCGCGCGGAAGCAAAGCCGGAAAATGGACTTCTTGAAAACCGGCCTTGTTCATTTCCTCGCGAACAATGGCTTCGACATTGCGAAACACTTGATACCCGAGTGGCAGCCAGGAAAAAATTCCCGGGGCAATTCGCCGAACATAACCGGCTCGCACAAGCAGTTTGTGACTGGGGACTTCGGCGTCAGCTGGATCCTCGCGCAATGTCCGCACAAAAAGAGTTGACATTCGTTGAATCACAATTACCCCAATTTCACTTGAATTGCTCGTCCAGTTTCCAAACTGGACATTGCACCTGTGCCACCGAGAATACTGGCCAAAGGCACGTCGACATCGATGAGGCTAAAACAACACGGTGGCAAATGTTTCGAGTTGTTTGAAACCCAGTTGTTCATATGTTTTACGAGCCGGGATATTGAAGTCGTTGACGTAGAGGGTTACGACCTTGGTGAATGAGGAACGCACGTGCACGATCGCCGCGGCGAGCGCGGGCACGGCCAGTCCTTGTCCCCGCAGGATCGGGTTGACCCATACCCCTTGAAGCTGAGCAATATTCGCTGTTGCAAATCCGACCTCTGCCTTAAAAAGGACTTGATCCCCTTCAATTATGGCTAGCGCCATCCCTGAATCAATCACCTCGGCAATCCTGCGCCGGTACTGATGTTCTCCCCCGTTCGCGACCGGTGAAACCCCGACCTCTTCGGTGAACATGTCAACGCACGCAGGAAATAGCAGATCAACTTCATGTGACTCAACGATTCGCACCCTTGAGTCACGGGGAACCGTGGGATCACGGTCAATCGTGAGAAATGGTTGGTTATCGCGGACAGCGCGGGCTTTACCCCAAAAGGACTGCATGCCGTGCCACAAATCAAGAACCTGTTGCTGCTGTCCCAGGATCGATGAGCTTCGCCGCCCAGCCCTTTTAAGCTCCCCTGCGAAAGCACTACGTGCCGACGGATCGGTATTTACTGGAACAATATTTGCACCAACAAAAAGTAGACTGTGAATGTGTTCCGCATTGAAAAAGCCCCACAACGCACCGCCTAACCGCCAATGGTCAACGAGCGCAGCCTCTATTCGACTGATGACGAATCCATTTACCTCTGGGTCTTTACCAGCTAACGCGAGTGCCTGTGGCAATTCACGTTGAGTGACATTGCGGACCACCCCAGGGTGAAAACCCACGGTTCGCTCGCGCTCGGCAATGGTCATTGGCTTGGACTAAGCCGTGATGACGGAGGGTTCACCCTTAGTGTCCATCAGCTCGGCAAGTTTCATCGCTTCTTCGATCAAGGTTTCAACGATCTGCGACTCGGGGACCGTTTTGATAACTTTACCCTTAACAAAAATTTGTCCTTTGCCGTTACCAGAGGCCACGCCCAGGTCGGCTTCACGGGCTTCGCCGGGTCCGTTAACGACGCATCCCATAACGGCGACCCGCAGTGGGACGTCAAGGCCTTCGAGCCCGGCGCTCACCTGCTCAGCCAATGTGTAAACGTCCACTTGTGCGCGACCGCATGAAGGGCAGGAAACAATTTCCAATCCGCGTTGACGTAGATTCAAAGACTCTAAAATTCCAATGCCCACCTTAACTTCTTCCACCGGTGGAGCCGATAACGAAACTCGGATCGTGTCACCGATCCCGCGAGAGAGCAGACCACCGAAGGCAACAGCCGACTTAATGGTGCCCTGGAAAGCCGGGCCGGCCTCTGTGACACCCAAATGCAACGGGTAATCGCATTGCTCCGATATCAACATGTACGCCTTCATCATGATGACCGGATCATGATGTTTGACCGAGATTACGATGTCACCAAAACCATGCTCCTCAAAGAGTGACGCCTCCCAGAGCGCAGACTCAACGAGCGCCTCGGGGGTCGCCTTGCCGTATTTCTCGAGCAACCGTGGATCCAGTGAGCCCGCGTTCACACCGATTCGAATGGGGGTTTTGGAATCCAATGCGGCCCTGGCAATTTCACCGACCTTGTCATCAAATTTCTTGATATTTCCTGGATTCACTCGAACACCAGCACAACCGGCGTCGATCGCAGCAAAAACGTATTTTGGTTGAAAGTGGATGTCTGCAATGACTGGAATTCCGGACTTTTTCGCGATCTGCGCTAATGCATCTGCATCGTCTTGGCTGGGCACCGCAACTCTGACGACCTCACAGCCGGCGGCGGTTAACTCGGCGATCTGCTGCAGGGTGCTGTCCACATCAGCGGTCACGGTGGTGCACATTGACTGAACGCTCACGGGGGCGCCGCCACCAACAGCGAGTGGTTTCAAATGATGTTTAAGGATCACTTGCCGTGTCTTGAGCCTGGGCGCAACGACGGGTGGAGGCGGTGCCGGAAGACCTAAATCAATATTCACTATCCCATTATCTGCCCTAATGCCTAACCCAGCGAGATGGGCTTCACCACATCTGCCCAAATCACAATTACCCCCATTGTTAGAAGCACAGCCGCGACGACGTAGGCGACCGGGAGCAGTCGAGCAATATCAACCGGACCGGGGTCAGGTTTACCCCTAACCCGGGCCACCTTGCGCTTTGCGCCCTCGTACAGGGCACCCGCGACATGGCCACCATCAAGTGGTAGTACCGGAAGTAAGTTGAAAAGGAAAAGGAAAAGATTTAACGATGCCGCTAACCCCAGAAATGTTGCCACTTTGGAGGTCAGGGGCGAATCCATGCTGGCAATATCGCCGCCTAGCCGGCTAGCGCCAACGACGGATACCGGTCCATCAAGGGCGCGTTCTTGGCCGCCGATCAACGTGTTAGCCACCAACTCATACAGCCGCACGGGAAGT
>Ga0105049_10002410_pt1 | contig 22125 bp, 26 predicted proteins | sample MAT06_FD_78087 | JGI IMG/M metagenome (GOLD analysis project Ga0105049, IMG submission 78087) | Freshwater microbial communities from Lake Fryxell liftoff mats and glacier meltwater in Antarctica - MAT-06 | ecosystem: Environmental > Aquatic > Freshwater > Ice > Liftoff microbial mat | place...
ACGCACCAACGCGAGAAGTCTCACCGAAATGTGACTACGGGGCATCACGAAAACAATCAAATCCACAAACGGAAAACCCGTTCCGAGTACATCCGATCGACCTGAAAATTATAGGGAAACGGGATTTTATGTTAGCCCCGCGACACGAAAAATGGTCGAGACGGTTGCTGGAACACCCGGTGGACCGGATCACGTCAGGCATCCGCGTCATTGGAAATCATCGTCTGAGCTTGGTGGACTGATAGGTCACCGGCTCCGGGTCATTTAAATTTTTACCAGGAAGACTTTGTTATTCCTGGCAACTCTCCCCGATGCGCCATCTCTCGCATATTGATTCGGGACAGTCCAAAGGTGCGCAGATACCCTCGAGGCCGGCCATCGACGGCGTCGCGGTTGCGAACGCGTACGGGGCTTGCATCTCGCGGCAAGGCGCTCAAAGCTTGTGTTGCAGATCGGCGCTCGACATCATTGCTGGCAAGTCGAAGGTTCTCCTTGAGTTCCGCTCGTCGATCGGCGTAGTTTTCCACTATCTTTTTTCGGCGTTCATTGGCAGCAATTTTTGACTTTTTAGCCATTATCGATCCTCTCGAAATTCGACGTGCGCTCGAATCATGGGGTCATACTTTCGAGTGGACATACGGTCCGGGTTATTCCGACGATTCTTCCGAGTGACATAGGTGAACCCGGTACCAGCCGTTGACCGGAGCTTGATGACCGGCCTGAGATCTTTACTCCTCGATGCCATTAGATTCGCCCCTCTTTCGCAATAATTTTCGCAACCACTGACTCAATGCCACGCTTGTCGATTACCTTGATTCCCCGCGTGCTCACCGTCAGCGTTACCCGACGTCGCAGGCTTGGCACCCAATAGGTCTTTCGCGCAATATTGACATTGAACCGCCGTTTAGTGCGGCGATGGGAATGGGAGACTTGATGCCCAAATCCGGGTTTCGCCCCGGTCACCTGGCAAATGCGTGACATGTAATTGCTCCTTTCGTATCGAAGAGTGCCGACCATATCTTGATAATGATAATCATTTGCATTAGGGTACTGTCTGGCACCAAGGGCAATGGTCCCTGTGCCCGTGGGCCAAAGGAGAGGAAACTAAGAATGAAAAAGGGAATTCACCCGGAGTATGGACCAGTTGCTTTTCGCGATATTGCGACTGGAAACTTCTTTGTGACGCAATCAACTCTGATTCGTCGCGTAAATCTGCAAAACATCGAAGTGGGTGGCGTTCAGATACCCGTCGTCGATGCAGACATCACGAATGAGAGTCATCCTTTCTGGACAGGAAAGACCCGGGTATTGGATACAGAAGGAAGGGTCCACAAATTCGAACGCAAATATGGGGTTCGACCATGAGAAAGTCTCTGATCATTCTGACTGGCGTGAATTCATTAGCCTTGGACGCCGCCCTTGTGACACTGCTCTGGGATCTTCCACGCGCAGTCGCCATTCGTCACACCATTGATCCAATTCAACAAACGCTCACAAGAGTGGTGAGTGCAATGGATGGGCAAGTCGAGAGCGAGCTCAAAGATCTTGAGCATGCATGTGTCGGATGTGCCTTGCGACAAGACATAATCCCCAGCATCGTGCGCTTAGCCCGACAAGATCAATGGGACACAATCGTCGCCTGCCTACCAATAAGCGCGGAAGCGGATCATCTGAGCTCTGTCATCAGCAGCGATCCTGATGTAGCACGATACGTCCGACTAGCTACGGTGATTTCAGTACTTGATACCGAAGACATTATCGGGACGTTGCTCAGCACAGAGCTCCTTCACGAAAGAAACCTTCACACTGGTCCCGAAGATGACCGCGGCCTAGGTGAGGCGGCATGTGCTCAGGTTGAGTACGCAGACGTCGTAGTTACAACGACCCAAATGGCTTCGACATCCGCTGATTTCCTTAATGCGCTAAGACGACCTTCCTCCGTATTGGTTAACGGAGTGGAGAATCTCGAGGGCTTATCCCTAATACAAGGTCGACATTCCGCTTCTGAAGCAAGAAGTTGGCGAACACCGCTGAGTGCGGATCAGCTTCCGGTGTTGACCAGTGACGAGGCGTGGCGGATTGATCTGCAATCACAGCATCCGTTTCACCCTGAACGACTTATGGATCACATTGAGTTGTTGGGGTCCGGATCGTTCCGATCACGCGGATGCTTCTGGGTACCAACCCGACCAGAGATGGCTAACTCATGGGAAGGAGCAGCCGGCCAGGTCACCATCGGGTGTCACTCGGCGTGGGGATCCAAAGAACGAATCACGCGCTTGATCATCACTGGGGTTGGTGAACTTCCCACGCATCTGCATGAAATTTTCAATCAAGTGCTGCTGTCACCGTCAGAGGCTCGACTTGACCACCAAGCATGGATGCTCGTTGAAGACGGTCTAGAACCTTGGCTTGGCGAAATTCGCCGAGTCGCTTGAGAGAGGAATTACCATGGCAGTGCCCAAAGGGAAAATGTCCCGCAGCCGTACGCGTCATCGCCGGTCCCAATGGACCGCGAAACCCACAACGCTCATTCCAGTGACCGTTGGTGGTCTCCTATACCTCGTTCCACGTCGATTGGTACGTGCAGTACAACGCGGCTATATCGATCCCAAAACAAACAATTCCTAGGAGATGATCGTGGTTCGCAAAAAAATTAGTAATGGTCCTGAGATACGCCATGTCAAACGAGCACCCCTGCTAACACCCGACGTGAAATCCATCGATTACAAAGATGTGAATTTATTGCGCAAGTTTCTGTCCGAGCGTGGAAAGATCCGCTCACGTGGGATGACCGGTCTTAGCGTTCAACAGCAGCGCATGGTCGCTAGAGCGATCAAGAATGCCCGTGAAATGGCGCTACTTCCCTATCAAGGCCGCGAACGGTCAGGAACCTCATGAAAGTGCGAGCATCTCTCAAATCGTTTAAGAAGCAGCCCGGCTCGCAAGTCGTACGTAGACGCGGCCGCATCTACGTGATCAATAAGAAAAATCCACGCTTCAAAGCGAGGCAAGGCTAGCGACAATGTTGGTCGGTCAGGCCCTGTTAACTCTGTTGCCCCATCGACCACAACTGCCACACGGTTGTGCGAACACTGCGAGGCTGCAGAAGCACTGAGACCACAGCGTGAGCAACGTCATCCGCGGTGAGCCAGTCGGCGAAGCGTGGATCGTTGTCAACCCGACCGGTGCCAACTGCGAACTCGGTGCCGACGCCCGCGGGACACACCGCGGTGACGCGAATGCCCTTCTCTCGCAGTTCACGATCTAGTGAGCCGGCCAGACCAACCTGGGCGAACTTTGTTCCGGCGTAAATGGCTTCGTCGCCGCCCCCGCGGAAGCCGGCAACCGAGGAAACGATCACGATGTCTCCGGAACCTGTTGTCTGAAGCATTGCGGGAACACCAGCACGCACGGTCCAGACGGTCCCGTCGTAGTTGGTATGCATCATCCGCCGGATTTCGTCGTCAGAATGATCAAGCACTGAGCCATACATGCCGATGCCCGCGTTGGGAACAATGGAATCAAGTTTTCCAAACTTCTCAACCGCGGCGTTAATGAGTGCTTGGTTGTCTTCAACCGAGCGAACATCCATGGGAACGGCAACGGCGTTGTCAGATCCGAGCTGCTCCACCAAAGCATGTAGTCGATCGGCGTTTCGCGCACCCAGTGAGACCTTGGCGCCGAGTTCAACAAGTTGTTCGGCGGTGGCTTTACCAATTCCAGAAGTTGCTCCGGTGATAGCAATTACAGTGTCTCTTACGTCGCGTAGCGCATATGTCATAGTCCTAACCGTAATGGATGTAAAAGTTCACGCCGATAGGCTGTCGCCATGAAAACGGTCGTGATTTGTGGATATGGATTAGCCGGGAGAATCTTTCATGGCCAGTTAATCAAGTCGGTACCAGGCTTTGAAGTCGTCGGAATTCTGACCGGAAATGATGAAAGAACTTTACAGGCACATACTGACTTTCCCAACGCTCTCGTAACAAATAATTTCGAGACCCTGTTGGATCTGAATCCCGACCTAGTTGTTGTCGCTGGGGCGAATGCGACCCACGTGCCACAGGCCCGGGCGGCGCTTTCACGTGGGATCAATGTGGTGATTGATAAACCCATCGCGGTAGACGCTCCTACCGTTGTCGAACTTGGTGTATTGGCTACTGCTAACGGTGCTGCGGTTCTCCCCTTTCAGAACCGACGATGGGACTCGGATTACCTGACCCTGAAGGCCGCGGTTGATTCCGGCGTGATTGGTAGTCCGCATCGATTCGAATCACGATTTGAGCGATTCCGGTTGCTGCCAAAGGGCGGGTGGCGCGAATTAAGCGATCCCGAAGTACTTGGTGGCGTGCTCTACGACTTCGCACCCCACCTTGTTGATCAGGCACTTGATCTGATGGGTCCCGTCGTTTCGGTAATCGCCCATGCTCGAACCGTGTGCGAAACTCCCGTTTCCGATGACGACTTAATCCTGATGCTGCACCATCAGTCGGGCGGAATTTCCTATCTCGCCGGGTCACTCGCAGTTGCGTTGCCCGAACCGCGATTCACTCTCGCGGGTGCTAAGGGCGCACTGCGCGTTAAAGCCTTGGACACCCAGGAGGACCACCTCAAACGTGGCGAAATCCCAACGAATGGCTGGGGCGTTGAACCCAGCGGATCAATTATTGAAATCTGGGTGAGCGATTCGAAGGGTGACATCACTGCTTCGATTCTGCCATTTAAAACCGGTAACTGGCCCGAGCACTACCGAGAAGTATTGGCATTTCTCATCGAATCAGCGACACCAACGGTCACCCTCGATCAGGCGGTAGCAACTATGCGGGTGATGGATGCGGCCCGCGTGTCCGCTTTAACCGGTGAAGTCGTTCGCCTGGAGCCACCGGCTAGCCATTGAGCTCTTGCAACGCCCAACGTGTCCGCATGATTGCGGGTGCACTCTTGCTGCAGGTGAGCGCTGATTCACCAAATGGACCATTCAGTGAATTGGGCGCACCCGTTTGAGGTTCGATACACAAAAAATCTTTGTTACCGGTGTAAACAACAAACCACTCGTGCGAGTTTGTCACCCGCAATTGCAATGCCTTCGGCCATTCAAGGATTACCGTCTTGCTTGGCACGATCAATGCGTCGTCGAATGGGCCTTGATTGACATCAAAATCAGCCAGGACACCCGTTGGCAATGAATCTGATTTGATGAGCAACATCGCATTATCAATATTCAGTCGCGCAGGCGAGCCAACGCCTAATGACTTTCGAAACCAAGGGTGCCAGCCAAGAATAACTCGGCACGGCGCTTCACTCCTTGGCGTCACTTGGATAATTGTTTCAATCGAGTGAGTTTGAATTTCCCAGGTAAATGAGACATCGAGGGGAACGATCCAATCAAGGATCAGTTGCGCTGCCATGAAGATTGTTGAATTTTCACTTTCTTCAACACGCCAACGTGTTAAAGGTCTATCAAAGGAAAGACCATGAATAGCCCAACCTTGATGGTTGATTTCCTGCTGGATCAATTCACCGTCGACCGAAATGGAATTACCAGCCAGCCTTCCTGCCCACGGAAGCATGGGATAAAACCCATATTCAACAGAGTCCGAACCTCCCGCACCCAACAACTCGATACCCTGATAGTTCCAACTGATCGCCCGCCCCGCGAGTGCCGTGTCAAAAATTAGTTGGTGACTACCGAACCGAATGTGCACCTGCGAGTCATTAGACGAGGGCAAATGCCTGTTCCATTTCTTGTAATGGGTCGCTCAGAAGTGGTCCGAATGCAACTTCGGCCGCACCAACCAGTGGGCTGTCCAGCGGTGAGGAAGGAAGTGAAACTTGCGCCCGAGTTTCGGCATTTGGTCGGGATTGATCAATCCGCTTGTTGACAACATCAATGATTTACTGTTTGTTCAGGGCGCGGCGACCACCGAGAACAATGTAATGTGGATCAATGCTGTTCATCAGGTTTACCAGCCCTACACCAACCCACTCGCCGACGTGGCTCAATGACCGTTTCATTTTCTCAGGGTCACTCTTACCCATTTCAATGAGTTCCGGGAATGAGTCCTGACCCGCTGAAAATCCGGCGGCTGCCAAGATCGCGTCCCTTCCCACTTCAGTTTCCCAACAACCCTTACTCCCACAATTACACGACTGACCATTGGGATTCACCACAAGGTGGCCCAGTTCCCCTGCGTAACCACTCGCGCCGGTCATCAGCGCTCCTCCGAGTACGACGCCACCTCCCACACCAACGTCACCGGAGAGATACACCACACTGGAAGTCGCGGTCGCTGCCCCACGCACGTATTCCGCGATTGCGCCTAAATTCGCATCATTTCCCAACACCACGCTCGGACAAACGCCAATGTGTTGACGGAAAGAATCTTCAATCAATTGCCCGAATGGAACATCAATCCACCCCAGGTTTGGTGCCTTTCGCACGAAGCCAAGATTCGTTTCAACAACTCCAGGAATTGCAATACCGACTCCAGCCCAGATCGCTCCAGCCGGTAACAACGTAAAGAGCTCATCTGTACTTTCCAAGATTGTTGCAATTGCCTTTTTCACCGGATAAGGACCATCTTGACGATGGCGGTGGACACTGGCTAATACTTCACCACCCAGACCAACCGCAGCGCCAACAATTCGATCTACCCGAAGGTCGAACGCCAAAACAAAAATGTCTTCCCGCATTGTTCGGACCACCAGCGACGGACGTCCCCGTGATCCACCGACTCCGGCCACTTCCTCGACAAGTCCGGCCGCGGCTAAATCCGAAACGAGTGAGCCAATCGTGCTTCGATTCAAGCCGGTCAGGAGAACAAGATCTGAACGGCTCAACTCGCCATCTTCATGTAGGTGCCGAAGAACTCGAGCGAGATTGTGCCGCTTGACTTCATCGGGTGTAATGGGAGTTGGTGTCAACATGGCGAGCGCGGTTTAACGCATAACCCCCTGTGAACGTTTACGCGAGAGTGCGTCGGCGCCAGCCGCCAGCATCAGTACCGCACCGGTGATCATCAATTTGACACCCGCAGAGTAACCCAGAAGTCCCATGCCGTTATCAATGACAGTAACGACCGCGCCACCGATAAGTGCGTCATGGATCCGGCCACGACCACCGAAGAGGCTCGTCCCACCGATGACTGCGGCAGCAATCGCGTTTAGAACAATGAACTTGCCAGCGTTGGGATCAACTGAAGCTGCGCGAGATGCGAAAACAATCCCCGCGAATGCCGCCGTTCCTGAACAGATTGTGAATACGGTGATTCGAATTCGGCTAACGCTGATGCCAGCACGACGAGCGGCTTCCACGTTACCGCCAACTGCATAAACATGACGTCCGAACGTGGTGCGGTTCAAAATGAATCCAAAAACTAGCGTCAGTACGGCAATGATCGGCACAATTATTGGAACACCACTGAGTGGATTCAATTCAGGATTCACACTTCGTTCCTGACTCAATGCCCACACAATTGCGAAACCAACGACCGCCATCACTGCTGTCTTGATAAGAATCATGGAAAGAGCAGTCGCTGCAAATCCCCGCGCAAGTCGACGGGTCCGGCCTACGTATGAAACGAGAAAGTAGCCGCCAATTATTGCAGCATAGAAAACCCAACCGAGCCAGATCGGTAAATTTTGGTTTTGAATAGCCAGGATCACATTGTCTGTCACTCGAATATTTCCACCCTCACCAATGATCACCAAAATCAAGCCCTGGAAGGCCAGAAACAGTGCAAGGGTGACAACGAATGAGGGAATTCCAATTTTGGCCACAAGTGTCCCGATGAAAAGCCCGATAGCGATACCGGCCAGCATGGCTACAGCAATCGCGATCGGCCAGGCGAGACCCCACCGCGATAGTGAAACCGCGAGTAAGGCGCCGGCCACTCCGGAGGTCACACCCGCCGAAAGATCAATCTCGCCGAGGAGCAGCACAAAAATCAAGCCCATAGCCAAAATCATGACGACAGCAGCTTGAGTGAAGAAGTTTGCAAAGTTCAAAGATGTAAAGAAAACCGGGTTGGCAAGTGAAAAGAGAACCACCAAAACAATGAGTCCGATGACCGCAGGCAGCGAGCCCATGTCGCCACTTCGCACCTTGGTGCGATAATCCTTCCAGGATTCAGCAACACCGCCGCCCTTAGTCTTCATGTATTGGGGAACGTCAACGTCTGCACTCATGAATTCGCTCCATTCTGGGCTGCCAAGTCTGTTTTTCCACCTGTGATGTACTCGACGATTTCTCCACTGGTGGTCTCGTCCACGCGCAGGCGTGTGACCATGGTGCCGAGGTAGAGAACGTAGACGTAGTCAGCCACTTGGAAGATATCTTGGAGGTTGTGGGAAATGATCACGACACCCAGCCCTGCATCGGCCAGCCGGCGGACCAGCGCAAGTACTTGCTCGGTTTGAGCCACACCCAAGGCGGCGGTCGGTTCGTCCAAGATGACCACTCGGTTATTCCACAGGACAGATCGCGCGATCGCGACAGTTTGTCGTTGTCCGCCCGACAGGCTGGAAACCTTCTGGCGCAGCGACGAAACGGTTCGGACTGAAAGTGATTGCAAAGTCTCGCCAGCGCGGGCTTCCATGTGAGCTTCGTCGAGTGCAACTCCGCGCTTTAATTCCCGACCGAGAAACATGTTTTGAACGATGTCGAGATTGTCGCACAGGGCGAGATCCTGATACACGACTTCAATTCCCAGTTCCGCTGCCGCGCGAGGGTCGTCGAGCTTCACCTCTTTGCCCTCAAAAAGAATCGTTCCGCCGTCGAAAGGCTGGATCCCCGCCAGGCCCTTGATCAAGGTTGATTTGCCGGCACCATTGTCACCCACGAGCGCTGTGACCGAACCTGGAAAGACCGAGAAATCAATTCCTCGTAGAACGTCAACTGCGCCAAAGCTCTTAGTGATACCTCTGACTTCCAAGATTGGACTGGAAGATTCCATTTTTTCCTCATCTTCTTTGAAAAAACACTCGAACTGAGAATACGGGGAAGTTCACTCACCAGGCACTACTTTTGATAAATTCAATTGATAGAAGTGTGGGCTCGCGCAGAAGCGCGAGCCCACACCGTTTAACTAACGAACCTTTACTGAATGCCCAATTTGGTGCAAACAGCAGCCACTTCTCCAGCACACAGAGTTGCAACGTCGTAACCAGGTGTAGCAGCGATCACGTCAGCAACATTCTCTGAGTAAATGATCACTGGATCCGAGTACTTCGCAGGAATGCTTGTTCCATTGACGTCAACGGTACCTTCAACTGTTGGGGTTTCTCCATTGAGCAGCGCGATTGCGAGTGCAGATGCATCGCCAGCTTGCAGAGCAGTGTTCTTGAAGACAGTCATGCATTGCTTGCCCAGGAGAACGTTCTGCAAACCGCCAACGGTTGCATCTTGTCCGGTCACGGGAATCATGACGCCATTCTTGTCGAGAACTGCGATTGCAGCTCCACCAAGACCGTCGTTAGCTGCGAGAACGCCATCAATCTTTCCACCAAGGTCGGTGAACATTTGCTCGAAGATAACGCCACCCTGCTGGTTGTCCCAGTCGGGAACTGACTGGTCATTCACGGGTAATACACCTGCAGCAGTAAGCGTGGTTTCGTAACCTTCCTTGAACATTGCAGCGTTGCCATCAGTTGGTGAACCGTTAAGGAACACAACTGCGGCGGCAGCAGGATCAATTCCATTGTCACCCAGGCACTTGAGGAGGCCTTCGCCCTGAAGCTGTCCAACCTTTACGTTGTCAAATGACACGTAGTAGTCAGCAGGTGCGAATGGACGGTCGTAAGCAATGACGGGGATGCCCTGTGCCTTTGCTTTTTCAGCAACGGTTGCACCAGAGCCATTGAGATCAACGAGCAACATGACGCCACAACCGCCGGCTAGCATTTGATCGCCAATGGTCAGGTACTGGGTGGTGTCACCCTGCGCATTTTGGATGTCAGCAGTGAAGCCTGCGGCTTCGAGTGCTGTCTGAATTGCTGGGCGGTCCTGATTTTCCCAGCGATCTGAAGACTGGCTGTCTGGCAGAATGACGCAGGCCTTGCCAGCTGCTGCAGCATCGTCAGCAGGTGCTTCTTCGGTCACTGCGGTGTCGGTTGCAGTGTCTGTTGCTGCCGTGTCCTCACTTGATGAACACGCGGTGAGTACCAATGAGGCTGCCGCGAAACCCGCGAAAGCTACATATAGCTTGTTCTTCATATATTTCCTTTCCCCGCAGGAATTTCCTGCTTAGAGTTTTTCTGGAAAATTAGATTCCCAGAATTCGATCAATCACTAGTTGATCAAGTACTTCGTTGCCATATGTCCGAGCCGCAAGAGCGTCCGGATCAAATGTTTCTTTGAGCAACCGATCGGCGGCTTCGGAGCTAAAGTCGCCGACGCTCGGTTTCGCGAGTTCCGGCGTGCTGGCAACGTCTAGTGCTGCCTTTACCCGAGGATCTTGGTCGAACTCGCGCGCTTTGGCTGCGAGTGCAAGGTAGGTGCGCATGCATCCGCGAGCAAAGTCCCAAATGCCATCACCCCATTCATTGCGATACGGGCGGGCATCAAAGTGCTTTGGGCCGGTGTAGTCGGAGTTTTCCAACAACCGCACCAACATGAAGTCGTCTTTGATCCCTTCCGAACCGAATCTAAGGTCTTGATCAAAGCGTCCAATTTTTTGATCGTTGAGATCAATGTGATAAAGCTTGCCTTGCCACAACGCTTGGGCGACCCCTTGGAAGAAACTCAAACCAGCCATAGTTTCGTGCGCAACTTCTGGGTTCAACCCCACCATTGCCGGGTATTCAAGCTGGTTAATGAAAGCCATTGCGTGGCCGATGGTCGGCAGGAATGTGTCCCCGCGCGGCTCATTTGGTTTTGGTTCGAGGGCAAAACGAATATCGTATTTTTTCTCAGATACGTAGCCGCACAAAAAGTCCAGCGCTTCTTTGTAGCGATCCAGTGCATCGGCTGGGTTTTTACTTGCCGCACTCTCAACACCTTCACGTCCGCCCCAGAGCACGTAGGTGGTTGCGCCAAGTTCCGCTGCAACGTCGATATTGCGAAGAGTTTTTTGGATTGCGAAGCGTCGGACGTTGCGGTCGTTCGACGTAAACGCTCCGTCTTTAAAAACCGGGTGCCAGAACAAGTTGGTTGTCGCCATTGGACACACCAACCCTGATTCTTCTAACACCTTTTTAAATGAATCAAGTTCCGCGCGACGCTGGGACTCACTCGCCCCAAAGGTCATCAGGTCATCGTCGTGAAAGGAAACCCCCCACGCACCGATATCGGCGAGGCCTTTAACAAAGTCGGCCGTTTTAATGGCCGGCCGGGTAGCGTCACCAAATGGATCGCGGCCAATGTGCCCGATCGTCCACATACCGAACGCGAACTTATCTTCTGGCACGGGCGTTAGGCGATCGCTCACGGATTCCTCAATATGTCTCAGCCTAGCAAATTGTTGTGAGCGACAACATAATCCCAAAAATCATGAACCGCAAGCAAAAAACGATAATTTTGATTCATATTCATATAACAATTCGATTACGGGGAGATTTTTATCAAGTAAACGTTTTCACGAACTGCTGCGCCGAGCCAGCGGTCGTTTGGAAAAACATGGAGGGCTCCACCAGTTCCAATTCCAGGATTACCGGCTTACCGTGCAGGTCATCGAGAAGATCGACACGCGCGTAGAGAGGTATGCCAAAACGCTCGGTGACGAATGCCTGCACTGCCGTTGCCAATTCGCGCTGATCAAATCGTGGCACCCGGGGTGATATGTCCTCTTTGAGAAAAAGCCCGTGTTCCAGGTCAGCCTTGGTGTTGGGGGCGAGTAATGGTCCTTTACGGATTGCGTGCGAGTACTCCCCCGAAATAAAGAGCAGCGCGGTCTCACCGATCTCGTCAACTGTTACCAAGTAGGGCTGCACCATTGCCGCCTTCCCTTGGGAGACTATCCACCCGATTAGATCGTGGGCATGGAGTCGTGAGTGCGGATCACCGGTGGAAAAACGCATGGTGTCTTTGCTGCCAGCAGAGATTGTCGGCTTCACGACGAAATCCCCACCGAGTGGTAATTCCCATGTGTCAAGGGGATCAAAGACAAATTGCGTGTCCACTATTGGGAACCCTGCTGAAGCCAAATCGTTGAGGTACATCTTGTTGGAGTTCCATAAGATAATGTCATATGAATTTTTAAGGCGGGACCCATGCATTTTCGCCCAGGAGAGGAATTCCTCGAGCCGGTTTGTGTAGTCCCAGGTATTACGAATAATGATGTAATCAAAGCCGGCCCAATGAATTGATGGATCAGACCAGACAGCCGGCGTCGCCTCAATTCCTACCTTGTGAAATAACTCAACCAAAGGTTGGTCATCAGGATCAAGATCAGGTAGTTCCTCGCAGGTGGCGAGGGCTATTCGAGGGGACACCGGCCAAATGTTAGTCAGTCTTTAGATTTAGGAGACAGTGACGACGATGTCGCGGGTTGAACCGTCAGGATTGGTAACCGTAATCGTCGCGGTCCCTGCAGTGAGTGCCTTTGCGCCTGGGTTAAAGATTGCGCTGCCGTCGTCATAGCCTTGAGTGATTTCAAGTACATCGGCATTGTCAACCGAGATAACCGTGTTTACGGGATCGTCCACCACAATGTCAATCGTGTCGCCGACAACTGCTGCAGCATCCATCTGATCAGATGTAACTATCACTGGTGGAAGCATCTGGCTCGTCTCCGAAGAAGTTGCCGTCTCAGTTGCTGGATCGCTGCTACTTGAGCAACCCGCAAGCACGGTTACGCCGAGAATGCCGATCGTTCCAACCGCGGCGATTGTGTTCATTTTCTTCATGTAAAACTCCTTAGAAGTGGGCTGTGAGGAGAGGTTCCATCACATCATTGCGTTGAGTTGGTCAACACGAACCGCGTGCCGACCACCATCAAATGTAGTGGACAGAAAGACCGCCAAGGCCTCTTGAGCTGTTGTGGGGTCGCTCACACGTCCACCAAAACAGGCAACATTCGCGTCATTGTGCGCTCGTGAAAGTTTGGCGTCTTCAACGGTGCGGATAACCGCTGCGCGAATCCCGTGAATTTTATTTGCAGCCATGCAGATCCCTTGACCGCTACCGCACACGGCGACGCCGAATTCAGCGTCACCCGCTGACACCACTCGTCCCAGTTCGGCACCGAACTCTGGGTAGTCGACCCGCTCTTCGCTGAACACACCGATGTCGTACACCTCATGACCCATCTCGATTAGCCAAGCGCTCAAAGCACTCTTGAGTTCAAATCCGGCGTGGTCACTGGCTACGGCAATTTGCATGAATTCTCCAAAGATCGCGTCGAACTCCAACTGGGATCTGCACTCTCGCGACAAATCCTTCCATGACAGTATCGCCCCGTGAGCATTGATGAGCAAACGTCAAGGAAACTCGTCGTAGTGGTGGGCAGTCTCAACACCGATTTTTTGGTCACACTGGGCCAGTTCCCCCGCGACGGTGAGACCGTACTTGGCCAGACTTTCGACCAGTTTCCCGGCGGTAAGGGGCTCAATCAAGCCGTTGCCTGCGCCCGACTCGGCTCCTCGGTGGCCATGGTTGGCGCGGTAGGTTTGGATCCTTTTGGAGAAGAACTTCTGCAAACATTGGAGACCGAGGCAATTGCTTCGCACGTACAAAAAATTCCAGCGGCAAGCACCGGACTGGCCTTGATCGAAGTTAATGCAACCGGTGAAAATCGAATAATCGTGGTCGCAGGCACCAACGGCCTACTCACTGAGGAAAGTGTCGAAACGGCGTTACGCAGCATTGCCGAATCTGACCAGATCGGAGTGGTTCTTACCCAGGGCGAGGTTCCTGTTGCAACAACGGAACGTGCATTGCGCGTCGCAAAGGAACTAGGAGCAATTACAATTTTGAACCCAGCTCCTATGCGCGATTTCTCTCCATCAATTTTTTCCGTGATCGATTATCTGGTACCCAATCAACACGAGGCCCAAGAACTAGCCGGCTTGAATGACGACTCACTGAAGACAATGTTGGACTATGTAGAAGTTGCGACAAAAATTGTTGACCGTGGGGTGGGCACGGTAATCATTACCCGCGGTGAGAAGGGCGCGGTGTGGTCCACGGTAAGTGCATCAGGACAAGCCGCGGCTTTTCGCATTGTTTCAATTGACACGGTTGCTGCCGGCGATGCTTTCTGCGGTGGACTGGCAACGGCATTGAACGAGGGTTTGCCATTGAATGAGGCGTTGCGCTGGGCAAGTGCTGCTGGAGCCTTAGCCGCAACTAAGTCCGGGGCGGTGACTTCACTCCCGCAGCGCTTTGAGGTTGAAGAACTTTTGAAGTAACACGTGGTCGCTGAGAGCGTGCCGCACCCTTTTTCAAACCAACCTCCTTTTGGTACGTTTTCGGGGGCTTTTGTCGCGAACTCGGTCTCACCTGTAGGAACGACCGACTTTTCGTCTTTTGGATTCGTGACTACGGATCAATGCGTGTTGTTAATTGTCACAATGTGCGCGGGCCACTACAGGGCTGGGAAACCGACCGTGACTGGAACACCGTTGCGTGTGATGGTCACGGTGCCTTCACCGATCGCAACGGGAACACTCTCGGCCGACCCGCGTGCAACGAAAACCGTCACCATGACCTGTGCTTCTCCCTTGCGCGGGACCGCGGTCGATCGGGACATCACCGTGCCGGGTGCTTTCACACCCCAGTCTGTGGTGTGCCAACCGATGGAGGAACCTTGCGTCGCAGACGTCAAATTCCAGTCGCCAACGCCGGCTTTGATCACATCAACTCGTTGATCACCCGAGACCAAAGTGAGCTGACCCTCAACACCCTCAACTCCAATTCCTGGTCCAATCTGCCAGCGCTGGGTGATCTCACGGTTCTGATAATTCGCGCGCTTATTCTTAGGCACCTTGACTTTGGCTGCGTTGATGTAGTCGGCGACGACGAGTACGTCACTCCCTCGAACGTAGGTAACGCAGCGGGTAATTTCAGTATTTGACCAGGCCTGGTCAACCAAGCACGAGTAGTCGTTCCCGCCGGACATGGAGTCAGAACGACTCTTGGATTTAACGACACCCTTCCATCGGTTGTATTTGGTGTTGGATACCGTGAATGTTGAGTGAGCAGCACGTGTTTTAACAAACGACCTCAATGAACTTGAGTTGTACCGGTAGGGACCAGGGTCAGAGATCCATGAAACACCACGCGAGTAGAAGGTAAGCGAACCGCCGTCGTCGTGCGTGTGAGCCGTTCCTGGTCGCACACCTTTGTAACGCAGTGAGTAAAAACTGTCTGGCACACCTGCACCACTCGGAGCCCAGGAATAACGACCGAAAATATAACCACCGTCATAGGACGTGTAGACCGGAGTTGGTGGCGTACCAATTGCGCCTTTAGTTCGGAGCCAATCCGCGCGCCAGTCTCCAACTCCAAAGTTATTTCGAAGTTCAACGGACGCCGTATCACCCAATGACTCAAGTTTAAAATCGGGGCGGACAGCTTGGGCCACGAATCCGTAAAGCAATTCACGCAACTGCGGGATTGGTTCATTAGGAATTCCACAGGTTACAGCAGCTGCCTCTACTTGAGTGAGAAGTTTCTCCATGTACATCGCGTATTGCGGTGAACCTTCAACGTCGCTCCCGTCAAGATTAATCACTCCGCGCGCGATCGCAACGAGGTTTCTCCAGGCCGCATCTCGCAAGTTCGGATCGCCAACGGAACAGAAAGTTGCGAGGGCTCCAACGTGACGGACTAAGTCCGTGTTGTTTGCACCTATCTTGATATCTGTGCCACCTCGATACGACTTCCACATCGAGGTGGCATCTCGAACCGCTGCCTGCTGAATAATTGGATCCTGCAATGTCTGCCAGGCGCAAGCCAGTGTTTGAGTCCGCAAGCCACCATAAATTGACGCATCGACCCAGTAGGAACGACCACTTTGATGGTCGTCAATCCAGTAATACATGAGTTGACGAAAACGATCCACCATCGCTTGATTTTGTTTATTAACCCCACGGAATAACAGTGGCAGGGCCCAGTCCAGTGAATTGATATGCCGATTACCGGAAAGGTCCGCCGAGCCTTGAGGGCGCCAGTTGGGCTTCTCGGTAAGTCGATAACTGCCGCCCTTGCCAAGGTCCACTTTCCCGTCCAACAAAGCATGGGCTTTGGTTCTTTGCCTGCTCTCCGACATGGGGAAAAGGCTGGTACACCAGCTGCCAAGCGCCGTCGGCATTACTGGCGGGGCTGGGACGGGGGCTGGGACGAGAACTGGCGGGGCGGGTGCCACGGGGGTTGGTCCCGGGACCGGAATGTCTTGCGCGTAGGCCATCGGCCCGAAAGCTGACAGGGAAAGAGCCACGCAAACCACGACGGTGGTTGTGCGCGCTGGGAGAAGTCGACCTCGTGGTCGCAGCGACCGCATGTGTTACATCATCACCCCGACGGGGGTGGCTAAGTCAAGCCGGGGGTGCTTTCATAGGTCGCAGCCCGCTCCTGCGCGGCATTCATTGAGGGTGAGGTTGGGCCAAGAACCCAACCAAGGCTCCCCAGCATTCCCGCGACCAAGGGTTTGACGACCGTTAGTGGAATTGTGGGTATTCCCAGCAAATCACGCTGATATTTGGGCATTGTTGCGGCCGCACCTGCGAAAAGTGCACTGTACGGCGGTTTTGCAGCCAGCGGGACCGGAGCATTTCTCACAAATTTCACCGTGCGTAACGCCCGCTCACCACCACAAAGGTCCGGCCTGAATGCATTGAGTTGATCTTGTAATTCGTCAAAGCTTCGTGGCGGATCGGTGACACCCACCATCTCACCGGCGATCGCCCATTCGCGTACGTACTGATCCGGGCCGCCAGGAATTGCGCCACCCCACACTAAATGTGTCGCCAAAAATGAATCCGTGAAAGCAACGTGAACCCAGCGCAATAGTTCGGGATCTGTCGCTTTGTAATCTTTTTCTTCACCCTGTGCGTTTGTGTAGGTTCCCGTCACTTTTCGATGCATTCCGCGGACTCGTGCACACTCCCGCTCAGCCATCATGGTGTCACCAAATGTCACAACGGTGAGCCACTGGGTTGTTCCCGATAGACGGCCTAATGGGTCGGCTTCATAACGCGAATGTTCATCAACGCCAGCAAGGGCACCCGGGTGCAGCGCTTGCATGAGGAGTGAGCGCACCCCACCAACAAGGGTGGGCAGCGAACCGTGTACGACCCACGTTGCCGAACCGGGACCAAAGAAGCCCATGTCAGACCCGCTGCTGAGTTGGGTCACCCACTCGGGTGCACCGTCGGATTGCCCAGAAACCATTCGCCTAAATCCAGAGGCGGTCTTCTCGCGCACAATGGACATTGGATTGATCACCATCTAACTCTGCCCAATAAATGCATAACCCGCACCTTGAAAGGCCGCGGATTTACCCATGATCGGTTTTAAGCTTCTTGGTTGCGAGGTACCAGTCCTTGATATCAAGGCTCGTGTCCTTCAATCGCTCGTCGAGTGCCGCTTGGGTGCGCGGGGCGCCGACGACAACGTCGTCACCGGGCTTCCAGTTCGCCGGGCAGGAAACGCCCTCTTTGTCTGAGAGCTGGAGCGCGTCAACGAGTCGAATAATTTCGTCAATATTTCGCCCGACGTTCATGGGGTAGTAGACCATTGCCCGGACGATCCCTTTGTCGTCGATGACGAAAACTGCCCGGACCGCGGCAGTTCCGTTTGAGACCGAGTGGATCATGCCGTATTTCTTAGCGACGGTCATATCAAGATCAGCGATGATTGGGAAGGTAACCTCCACACCCTGCTTTTCCTTGATCGCCTGGACCCACGCCAGGTGGCTGAAAACGGAGTCGACCGAGTTGCCGACCAGTTGCACATTACGGTCCTCAAAATCTTTGGAACGTTCCGCAAACCCAATGAACTCGGTCGTGCACACGGGAGTGAAGTCAGCCGGATGGCTGAAGAGAACGACCCATCTTCCTATCAGGCCACTTAGTGCGAGTTGACCGAGAGTGGTCTCAACATCAAAGTCGGGTGCGGGATCACCGATAAGTGGGAGTGACACGGCATATTCGGTTGTTTCGGTCATAAATAAGTTAAGCACATATATTCATAGTTTGCGTAGTCAGCCGAGGAAACAGAACTGAGCCCGCCGTGGAGGAGGTTACGGCGGGCTCAGTCTGTGCCATTCATTCACATACGTTGTTAGCTGCTTTGATCAGCCGCCGTCAGGGTCAGTGGGACCGTGAGAGTTTGGCCGTTGCGCAACACGGTGAGTTCAATCTGATCTCCCGGAGCATTCGCGCGAATCGCGACAATCAGTGCGGTTGAGTCGCTAATCAGGTTTCCGTCAACCTTGGTGATGACGTCGCGCTCCTGCAGCCCTGCAGCCTGCGCTGGCGAATTTGGTGTTACGGCGGCGACTGCTCCACCGGGACCGGCAAACTCCATGTCGAGTTGGACGCCAATGATGGGAGTTTGGGACGTTCCCGTGCTGATAAGTTCGTCAACAATTCGCTTCGCCGTATCAATCGGAATGGAAAAACCAAGTCCAATGTTCCCCGAGGCGTCACCCATACCCAATGTTGCAATCGCGGAGTTAACTCCGATTACTTCACCAGATGCGTTAACAAGCGGCCCACCGGAGTTACCTGGATTAATCGCGGCATCTGTTTGGATAGCGTTGATGTAGGCTAGGCCGCCTTGACCACCAGCTGTTACCGGGCGATTGAGTGCACTGATAATTCCTGAGGTCACAGTACCTTGGAGCCCAAGAGGTGAACCAATAGCAATTGCAACGTCACCCACGTTGACGGATTCTGAGTTACCAAGAGTTAACGTCGGAAGATCGGTGCGATCAACTTTCACAACAGCAATGTCGTAGCCAGGATCAGCGCCGACAAGTTTCCCAATAGCCGTTGAGCCGTCAACAAAAGTCACTTCAATTTTTCCGCCATTACCGCCGTTACCGACGACATGATTATTAGTAACGATGTAACCGTCGGAACTGACAACAAAACCGGTGCCGGTTCCTTCACCCTGCGACCCGGAGACATTCAACTGAACGACTGAGGGTTGCACAGCTTCCGCCACGGCCGCAATTGAGCCGGGTACTGGTTCAACCGAACCACCCTCTGCAACCGTAATGGAAGCGCTCGAATTGCTTTGGGCAACTGTGTAACCAACCGCACCACCGACCGCGCCGCCAAAGAGCGCAATGAGGGCCGTACCGGTGACCAACAATCCGACTCGGGCCTTAACCGTGGGGGCCTCACTCGCTGACGGGTAAGAGGTGGGATGCGGTCCGAATGGCGGGGTGACCGGCTCTTGGATAACGGTGCCGACAGGTTCAGTGCCGACAGCCGTGGTGTCACCCGTTACTGAATTTTCCGGCGTAATCGTCATTTCATTCCTCCTGGATTGTGTACTGACCCCATTAGAGTGGACCGGCGCGCAGATGGCTCCGTCAAAATCGAGAGTTGGCCAAGCCCGAACACAATCTTTACCATTTCCTTACAAAACTGGGTGAAAACTCCCTTGGGTAGGCTTCCTCCGTGCGCGAAGTAAAGAGTTCAACGGAAGCGGCCCACGCACTTGCCCACGGAAATCTGGCGATCCTGCCGACCGAAACGGTCTACGGCCTAGGGGCTGACGCTGATAACCACGCCGCGGTGGCCCGAATCTTCACCACCAAGGACCGACCGTCTCATCACCCTGTAATCGTTCACATTTCCCAGCAACAGCACATGCACGCGTGGGCAACTCACATCCCCAAGTACGCCCAGGATCTTGCCACCGCCTTCTGGCCCGGACCCATGACCCTGGTGCTTAAGCGGCTCCCGCGGGCGGGCGACTATCTGACCGGCGGCCAAGACACGATCGCCCTGCGCGTCTCGAGTCACCCAGTATTCCAAGAGGTTCTTGCGGGACTTGCCCAAGAAATAAACGATCCAACAGTGGGCATCGCCGCACCGAGCGCCAACAGATTCGGCATGCTCAGCCCAACAACGCTTGCCCACGCAATCGAAGAATTAGGTGATCATCTGGGCGACGAGGATGTCGCCCTCAACGGTCAAAGTTCGAGTATCGGAGTTGAATCAACAATTATCGATGCGACTGGGAATGAACCCATGATTCTGCGACACGGTGGAATCACCGCTGAGGATATTGAAACAATTATTCAACTTTCCCACAATGAAAGTGATGTGCGAGCACCCGGCACTCTCGCATCTCACTACGCCCCGAACAAGGCACTGCGCCTGGTAACCCAAATCGAACTTCCTACTATCGAATCGGGAGCTTTGATTGCCATGATTGACGTGCAAACGCCGATTGGTTGCACCAGGATTGCCTCACCTGACAGCGCGAACGAATATGCGCGATTGCTCTACTCCGCGCTGCGGGAGGCTGACAAATCCAGTGAAGACGTTATCTACGCCGTTCCGCCAATCGGAGGAGGAATCGCGGCAGCGGTCCGTGATCGTCTTCATCGCGCGGCAACAAAATAACGACTACTTCGGCGCCATGCGTAGCGCAGCATCAAGTCGGATTGTTTCACCGTTGAGGTAACCATTTTCTAGGATTGCTTGCACCAGGTGCGCGTATTCATCCGGTAACCCCAAGCGCTTTGGGAACACGGGAGTTGAAGCAAGTCGTTCCTTTAAACCTGCTGGCATGGTGTCGTAAATCGGCGTATCAATCAGACCTGGCGCGACGGTCATAACGCGAATGCCGACGGCGGCAAGATCACGTGAGAGCGGCAGGCTCATCCCGACGATGCCACCCTTGCTCGCGCTGTAGGCAGCCTGACCAATTTGTCCGTCGAATGCAGCAAGGGAAGCCGTCAGCACAATCACGCCTCGCTCACCTGAGTCATGGGGCTCGTTCATGGCAATGTGCGAGGCTGCTAATCGGGTAACGTCAAAAGTTCCCACCAAATTGATAGTGATCACGCGGCGATAATTGTCAATTGATGCTGCATGATTTTCCCGGTCGAGTGTTCGCTCGGCCCAACCAATTCCCGCGCAGTTAATCGCTGCGTCGAGTCGACCAAAGCGCGTGATCGCCGCGTCCATACCGGCGGAAATTTCATCGGTTTTGCAAACATCAACTCGAACGGCTAGTGCAACCTCACCTAGTTCTGTAGCAAGAGCATTAGCTGCTTCTTGATTCACGTCGGCAATCACAACCCCGCCAGCGCCGTTGGCAACTAAGCGCCGAGCTGCAGCTTCACCCAAACCGGATGCGCCACCACTAATGAAATACACCGAGTCAGCAATCTTCATACAACAAAGACTAGGCCCAGCCCAGTTCGTGTAGTCGTTCATCGCTAATACCAAAGTGGTGTGCCACCTCGTGGATCACCGTGATTCCCACTTGAGCCACAACATCCTCTTCGCTCGAGCACTGCCGCAGAATCGGTTTGCGGTAGATCGTGATGTGATCTGGCAAAAACCCCGAATACCCGGTTCCACGCTTGGTCAGCGGAACACCGTGATACAAACCCAGGAGCCTAGGTCGCCCCGGCTTTTGCTCTTCGACAAACACCGCGACGTTGTCCATCAATGCAGCTAGGCCGGCCGGGATCGTGTCCAAGGCTTCACAGACGAGATCTTCAAACTGAGCCAACGGGACGTCAATCACTTGTTAACCCTCACATGTTAGGCCGACTACCGCTCACGCAGGTCGCTCCCCTACACTTTCTGAGTTGTACCAGGTCCCCATCGTCTAGTGGCCTAGGACGCTGCCCTTTCACGGCGGTAACGCGGGTTCGAACCCCGCTGGGGATACGGTTTCTGTAGGCTGGAAATCACTAGTTTGGCCCCGTAGCGCAGTTGGTTAGCGCGCCGCCCTGTCACGGCGGAGGTCGCCGGTTCGAGCCCGGTCGGGGTCGCTCAGTTCGGAGAGATCCGGACTTGTTGGCCAGGTAGCTCAGTTGGTACGAGCGTCCGACTGAAAATCGGAAGGTCGGCGGTTCGATCCCGTCCCTGGCCACCTCAAAACCCTTGCAGCGCAGGGCTTTTCGGCCGCCATCATTCCTACCAATCGAGCAGGGAAAGCGTTTCTACCCTATTTTCTGCCCTATCACAAGTGCACAATCTGTGGAT
>Ga0105049_10002412_pt1 | contig 22125 bp, 13 predicted proteins | sample MAT06_FD_78087 | JGI IMG/M metagenome (GOLD analysis project Ga0105049, IMG submission 78087) | Freshwater microbial communities from Lake Fryxell liftoff mats and glacier meltwater in Antarctica - MAT-06 | ecosystem: Environmental > Aquatic > Freshwater > Ice > Liftoff microbial mat | place...
CGAGTGGTCATCACCGCCGTCACCCATGTCGAGGACCTGAGCGCCTGCCTCTGGTACAACGAACCGGAAACCATGGGTGGCTCGTTCGAACGCCTTGAAATCGTGGGGGGATACTACTACGCCATTAAGTTCGAGACCAACTGGGACTGGGACAACTCCGTGCCATTCAGCCAAAGGCGAGGCGTGCGCAATGTGACGGTGAAGGATTGCAATATCCACCACAGCGGGCGAGACGGGATTAAACTCACTCCGGCCTGCTCCAATATTTCGATCCTGAACTGCGAAATCCATCATACAGGCGCTGGTGTGGATATCAGCATTGTAACGCGAGATATTGATGGCCACTTGCGCTCCGATGGCGCCCATGATGTGGGTGCGGATGAATACGGTTCTGTTACAGCTGTTCAGGGGCCATCGCAAACAACCGGTTTTGATTTTAAAATTTTGGGCAATCCTGTTGCAGCGCAACTTGTTATTGAAGTGGTTGCTGAAAAAAATGTTGAAACAGTGGCGCAAGTCGCGGGCCTGGACGGGCGTGTTTGGCACAACAAATCCCTTTCGATCGTTGCAGGAAAGTCTTTGCACGGTTTTGGGGCTATTTATTTGCCCAGCGGGGTATATGTGTTGCGGGTGGGCGGTGTTTCTAAAGCATTGGTAGTTGAGTCAGCTAGAAGGCTTGTTTTAAGGCGGCTGAAACTGGAAATTCACCAGCTGGTAGTCACCTGGTGAATTTCCAGTTTCAGCCGCCTTACAACAAGCCCCATTTATCCGATTCGTCCCATGGCAGTAGCTGTGGGGCGAATCTTTTTTTATCCATTTCCAGCGTGTTCAAGGATAGTTTTTTGATTGTATCTCGAAAATAAATCAACTTAACAAATCGAATGGACTTGCCTTGTACGATTTTTGCGCCCACTTCGTTCTGAATTATCTCTTGCCGAGGCATGCACTCCCACTTTCGTTATCCAAATTCATGAAAAAAGCAACCCTATTCGCCGTAGCCAATCTTTACTGCTTGTTGTTGGCTTTCCAAGTTTACGCTCAAAATCCTATCCCACAGGAAACACCAAAGTCGGGAGCTATCGAAGCAATTGATATTGAAGCATTCGCCCCAAAACCTATTGACACCACAGTCGCTCCCACCATTATCGCGTTTGGATCCTGCAACAAAATGACCAAGCCGCAAACCATGTGGCAGCATATCAATGCAAACAACCCTCAACTCTGGTTGTGGCTCGGCGATATCATATATGCTGACACTTCCGACATGCGCGCCTTGGCTGCCCATTACAAACGCCTGAAAACCACACCCGACTACAAAAAAATGCGTTCCAAAACGCAAATAATAGGCATATACGACGACCATGATTACGGTGTGAACGATGGCTGCGGTGATTATCCATTGAAAAAATCGGCGAAAAAATGCCTCATGGATTTTCTGGATGTACCCATGAACAGCCCGATTCGCAAACGTGAAGGCGCTTATAGCAGCTACACTTTTGGCAAAGGCGCACAGCGTATCAAAGTAATCGTGATGGACACCCGATACTTCCGTGATACCTTACAAAAGGATCCCAGCAAACAACGCCGTTACATTCCCAATAAGGAAGGTGAAATGTTGGGCGAGCAACAATGGAAATGGCTTGAAAACGAGCTGCGCTCAAGCACCGCCAACCTCAACATATTGTGCTCAAGTGTGCAAGTCATTGCGGACGATCACGGTTATGAAAAATGGGGGAACTTTCCCAATGAACGCAAAAGATTGCTCTCTCTTATCTCGCATACCAAACCTAAAAACCTGCTCATCCTCTCCGGAGACCGCCACATGAGCGAAGTGTCAAAAATGCAACTAGAAGGGCTACCCTACCCGCTTTACGATTTTACTTCCAGCGGAATCACGCACATCCGCAGCGGGCTTGTAGAATCCAATCGGTATCGGGAAGGCGACTTGATTGTCAAGAAAAACTTTGGCGTGCTGAAGGTCTCCTGGAACGGAACCAGGCCCAGTGTTGCGCTTCAAACTCGGGGGCATCAGAACGAGTTGTTTCAAGAAATTATAGTGAGATATTGATGGAAAATTGTGGTTTGGTTATTTGTTGTACCCGAGCTTGGTATTCGTTTTTCCTAACTTACTGGAACGAATACTAACCCTGGGTACAACAAATAACCAAATCCCCGTTTCAACAATTCCCCAATTTCATCCGCCCAACCATTGCTTAAACGTCTGCGCCTTCTCGCGTGAGATGTCTACGACGGTGCTGACAGGGGCTTTCAACTTCACTTGCAATTTGCCGTAAGAATCCGTCCGGTAGCTTTCCACTGAATTCACATTCAGAAAAACCTGGCGGTTGGCACGGAAAAAAACTCCCGGGTTTAGTAATTCCTCCAACTCGTCCATAGTTTCAAAATCAGTCACCAATTGCTGTTTGTCGGTGGTAATCAAATAGATGAGCGCGTCTTTCTGAAAACCGGCAATGTTGTTTTGGCTCACCACCACATTCATTTTTCCCTGATGGGCAAGGAAGCGCTCCTTATAATGTTTGGTTTCTTTCGAGTCGGCCATTTGAGCAATTAATGTTCGGACTTGTTCCCGAAGATCAGTTTGACCTTGCGCCGTTGCCCATTTTAATTTTTCAAGAGCCCGGGCCAGCTCTTTTTTGTCAACGGGTTTGAGGAGGTAATCAATGCTATTCACCTTGAAGGCCCGGATAGCATAATCGTCGTAAGCAGTGGTGAAAATGACGGGACAGCGCACGGTGGTCCGCTCGAAAATATCGAAGCTCGTGCCATCGCTCAGTTGGATGTCGAGGAACATCAAATCTGGTTCAGCGTGGGTGTTGAGCCATTCCACCGCTTCTTCTACCGAAGCGAGTGTTTCCAATATCTCGATATCGGCAGCAGACTCGAACACCAGTTTTTTCAAATCCTTGGCGACGAGGGGTTCATCTTCTACAATGAGGGCTTTCATAACAATTGTTTTTTTTCAACACATAGGTGCAATAGGACACATGGACGTGATTCTCAACACAGAGGCGAAGTAGTCCATATATCACTGATTATCAACACTATGTATTCTATATGCCTATGTTTTAAAATTGTTCACGCATCCATCAATGGCAGCCTCACCGTGAACGTCTCCGCTGTTTCCAGCACTTCGAGCGGACGGTCGGAGAGGTAATGGTAAAGGGCGCGGAGGCTTTCTAAACCTTGCCGGTTGGAGGTTTCTACTTGTTTTTTTCGTTGGATGTTGTTCGTCACGGAGAGGGTGTTGCCCTCCGTTTCGATGGAAATTTTGAGCGGGTTTTGCGCCGAAATGACGTTGTGCTTCACGGCATTCTCAATCAGGATTTGAAGCGTGACGGGAACGATACCTTTTTCCAGTGTTCCGCTGGAGGGTGTTTTTATGTCAATCAGAATATCGTCTTCAAATCTAGTTTTCAGCAAAAAAATGTAATTTTCGACAAAATCAAGCTCATATTTGAGCGAAACAGTCTCCTTTTCCTTGTGTTGCAAAAGGTAGCGGTACACTTTTGAAAGGTGCTGTAAAAAATCGGAGGCCAGCTGTTGGTTTTCAAAAATCAGGCTGTTTAGCGAAGTGAGCGAGTTGAACAGAAAGTGTGGGTTGAGGTGGTTGGTGAGTGCGATAAGTCGGATTTGGGCCGAACGTTTTTCGATTTCCAGGAGGCTTTTTTCTTTTTCCTCCAATTGCCACCGAACCTCCTGCCGGGCTTCCTCGATTTGGGTCAATACAATCTTATTGCTGCACAAGGCCGCGATGGCCGTCAAAATCTGAAGGTGCCAAGGCGTATAAAAACCCATCTGTGAATGTTCTGAATCTATGACCCCGATAACGCGGCCGTCTGCCAAAATCGGGACCGCTAATTCAGAGCCTCTCGTCGCGTCGTCCACGATGTAACGCGGATCCGCTGTGGTATCGGGGACGAGTTCGGAACGGCCCGTAGCGGCAACCGTGCCGACGATGCCTTGGCCAAGGGGTAATTCGATGGGGTTGATTATTTTAAAATCAGGCGTGGATTTTTGTCCCCAAGCCGCTTTTTGGATCAACACTTTTCGCTCAGGATCAATAAGGTAAATAACACAATCTTCCCAACCAAGTCGGGCAATACATTGCTGGGTCACATCCCAAAGCGTCTCATCCACCGTGCTTTTGTCGCTGATGGATCGGTTGAAATAATTTACAACCTGTTCTATTTCAAGTTCATACTGGAGGGCATTGCTGCGCAACTTTTCCATTTCCAACTGTTGTTCCTGAGCGCGGCGCAAGCGGTTTTCGCGGTAACGTATAAAGAAAGCAACTGCCCCAAAAAATGCCCCGATAGAGAGCAGGCGAAACCACCAAGCTTGCCAGAATGGCTTTTGAATCGTAAAACTAAGTGGATTGGAAGATGCATACCAGCTTTTCCCGGCGATGCTGGCAGCTACTTCCAGCACATATATGCCGGGTGCCAGGTCTGTCAGACGAAAATAGGTGTTGGGGCCAATATTAACCCAGGCCTCGGAATGCCCCAGCAGGCGATAACGGTACTGAACCTTGGCGGCGTTGTTGAAGTATGGTGCCACCACCTCGAAGCCCAGGGTATTCTCCGATGACCTCAATAGCAAGTTGTTAGCTCCAAAGTACAGCACACGGTCGCCATCATGGATGCTGATGGATTGGATGCTCACCGAAAGCGGCTGGTTGCTCAGGGAAATCCGCTCGGGATAGAAATAGTTGATGCCGTTTTGTCCCCCCAGAAATAACATGCCGTTGCTGGCTCGAAGCAGCCCTCCATCGTTAAATATGTTGCTTTGAATGTTGTCAGCAAAATCAAATTTTTTGAGGGTATTAAGGCTTGAATCGACGACAAAAAGCCCGTTATGCGAGCAAATCCAAAACCGCTGAAGCGTGTCGTGGAATATTCCCGTAACGTTGAAGCCGTCGGCCAGAGTCTGCACCGGGTCAACTTGATATTTTTGATTACTTTGGGTCAGCCTGAACAAACCATTCCGGGTTCCGACCAATAATTCACCTTTTCGCTTTTCTAAAATGCAAAAAACGGTGGACATCCCAGGCATAGGGAACCTAAAAAGGAAGCGATAATTTTCGTCCAGACAGGTAACACCTTTTTCTGTACCCAGCCAGATATTTCCTTCTGAATCCTGCATCACCGTGTTCATATTATCTGTATCCCCTGGGAATCGGACGAACTCCATCCTACGGGTCTTTGTTTGAATCCTGTACAGATTAAAACGCCCGCAAAGAAGTTGGTCGCCATTGCGCATCTTCCCAATATAGTCAATAAAGTCTCCTTCCATTTCTTGTCGCACGGTGTCGTTGGCATAAACGGGCCGTCGGTATCGCTCCGTTTTGGGATTGAAAAGCCATACACCTTTATTGGTAGGCCCGAGAACAATGTTTTCTCCATCCCAAGAAAGGCCGCGTACGGTGGGGTGACTGAGTCGGTCTGTAGCCCCTTCAACATTGGGGTAAACCGTCATTTTTCCGGTTTCGAGCGTCAGCTTTTTAAAGCCTGCAAGTCCTGAAAACCAGATATTTCCGTCGCCGTCTTCGGCCATACTGTGAATGCGGTTGTCCCACTGATTCGGAGCTTCAAAATGATAGTTTCGGAGCAGCCCCAAACTCTTTGCGGAGGGCTGCATGGCCACCAAACTGATGTTCGTAGCAGCCCAAACAGTGCTGTTTGCATCCACGAAAACACGCGCCATCATAAACTCATCTGACATAGGTTTGCCTTCGGAAAAAACATGTTGGCGCTCAAACCGGTCGGTATTCAAATCGTAGCTGCACAGCCCGAATTTCGTGTTGACCAAAAAACGCCCCGCTCCAAGTGCGGTGCAACCTGAAACGAACATTTTGCTGGAGCTTTTGCTCAAGCCATATTTTATCGCATCTATGAGCCTCAATTCGCCCCGTTTAAAATCCAGCCAATAGCATTCCTGACCATAAGCGGTCAGAATGCCCAGATCGGGGGTTAGCGCAAAAATTTGATTGAATTCGTACCCGTAAAAGATGCTTCGCGCCAGCCCGGTTTGGAGGTCGAGCGCGCAAATGCCTTTGCCTTTTGCCGGATAAAAAAGCGTGTTTTCGCAGGTATCAATGCGTATAATGGATTGGCGGCCTTCAGGAGTGGGAAAGTCAAATTTAAGGGGTTCAAATCTGGAATTTCCAGTGTTCCATTCGTATAATCCTTTCGTAGTCAATAAAGTAAGGGGACGGTGTCGCATTTGGAAAATCCCGCGAATCAATCTTCCGCCTGCTGTATCAAAGTTGATCTGTTCAAAATCATCCCGTTCTGGTCGGCTGCGCCATACGGATTGGGCCGCAATCACCCAGATTCGACCTTCAGCATCACACATTGCATGGGAAACGGATTCTTTGAAAGGGTACTTTTTTACGTTCCGCCCATCAAAACGCTGCACGTTGGAGTTGGTAGTGACCCATACAAACTGCTCCCGATCCACAAAAGCGTCAAAAAAATTGCCTCCACCCAAACCATATTCCTCCCCGAATACCTGCGCCTGGTATTGCGGGAGCTGGGCTTGGGCGGAGGAGGCCAGCCGAATAAGGAAGAAGAGTAGGTTAGTGTAGTGTTTCACTTCATATTGGTAAATCAAGTAGTTAGACTCAAGTCTCAAATACGCTATCAGCGTTCCTTATCTAAGGTAAAATAATCCTCCAACGATATAGTTCCAACTGCCGGAGCAATGAGATCGTGCTCGATCACTTCGGCGAAGAAAGCGAGTTTATCGGACATGTTGCGATGGATTATTTTCCAAAATGGCAGGGCAGCGTGAAGGAGCCACAGGGGCAAGCGCCGCAATTTTTTATTAGGGGCCGTCAATTTTTGGATAACCTGATTGATTTCGTGTCGGCGATAAACCTGTTTGCAAAGAATTGGGGGCAGCCTGACGCCACCCCCGAATTCAGCAACCGCGTTTCATCCTGCTCATTCGCCCATCATTTTCACTAATTGGATTGTTTTCACTTCGCTTTCTCTTATCAAGGTCATTTGGCAGGTACCTGCCGGAAAATTGGCCAGTGAGATGTTTAATTGGTTCAAGCCGCTCCTGATGTCCACCTTTTGGCGGAACAATTGGACGCCCCGCATATCCGTGATATTCAGCTCCGCCGAACCGGTGGTAGCCGCTTCAAACGACAACATAGTGGCATCAGAAGCCGGGTTTGGTGCAATTTTCATTTGCATAAAGATGCCTTCGGCCTCCTGGGCAGCACTGGCGCCCGATACTTGAATGGTGTGAAGCGCAATAGCTGTGCAGCCCGAAGGATTTGTCACAACAACTTGATAGTCTGTGGTTTGTATTGGAAAAACCGTGATAGATTGCGTTGTTTCGCCCGTGCTCCACAGATAAAATATGCCGCCGTAAGCAACTAAAGCCACCGATTCTCCCGGTTGAATGTGGTCAGAGCCGAGTATGATTGGGGTTGGCTCAGCATTCACTTGAACATTCACAGAAGCCTGTTTCTCCGGGCAGCTGTATTGCGAGGCTACCGCGGTATATACACCGCCCTGACTCAATTGAATGCCGGAGACAAAAGGATCGTGTTCGTTCGATTGAAAGCCATTGGGGCCCGTCCATTGGATCTCAGCATTCGGACTTGTATTGGCATAAAGTTGCAAATCATTCCACTCACAGATGGGTGCATTGGCCGTGGGTGCCGGGGCGATAAAGTTTACATCGCTATCATGTCCGGCATCGAATACGCCGAAAAGTCCGAAACTGGTTATTTCTTCGTCATAGGCGGCGTACAGGGGCGGTAATTCCAAGGCTGAAACAATCAACTTGGATTGCCAGTCACCATTGATATAGCGACCCAATGTGCAGTTTGTTCGATCAAAATCAACCCGTTCGGCAGATGGTAGCCAATAGGCGGCTAAAGTAGCATTAGACCCTCCAGATGTTTGCTCGGATACAAACCAGTTACGGCCTACTACACCCACAGATACCTGATCACTACAAGCAGGCGTGTTGCCATTATATTCGCCGTAAAATGAATCTGTGACGCGCACTTTGACCAAATCTGGTACGCTGCCCGGGGTCATCTGAAAGAGTAATGGTGCGAAACCATCCTGTCCCACAGGGAAAAAAGTAAAGCCACCTACAGGACATAAACGCATACAACTACCTGTACCATTTGTTTCAATGTAACTATCATAATCGCTGGTATAACTGACGGTTGAAGTGCCGAGGCGTAAGTCGTACTGGTTCAAAACAATGCGCCCGCTCGTTAGCGTAAAAGCGGTTGTAATTTCGGGGCTACCCGCCAAAGTTACCACGTCTCCGGCTTTAGCAATTTCCATTCTATCATATTTCCCACTTCCAGATATGGTGGTCAGAGCTCCCCCCAGGAATTTTAACCGGCCATAAACGTTCCCGTTATTGATGAACTTGCTCATTGCGGCTGGCACCGACAAATCGGTATTGGGTGCGGACAAAAGTAGAGACGCACCTGCATCCACTTGCCATAGACCACTGAGCTCGTGGCCGACGCTGTTGGTGGTGAGGCTCGCGGAACCTTGCGCTACCTGAAAAACCGGATCCATCTCATCGCTATATCCACTAGAGGAGGAGAAAATCAACCCGCCCGGCCCTTTTTTCAGAATGGTGCCGCCCCGGTTGGAAACGAGCTGACTGGTTAGGTAATGTGAGGCATTGGCCTGCACATTAAACTCCCAAAGTCCGTAGTTGTAAATATGGCCGATCCCATTGATGTGATCAATGCCGCCACTGGCACAATACATAGTTCCATAGTTTTTAAGTGTGCCATCGCTGTAATGCTTGTTGTTGCCTCCATCAAAAGTGAGCACAGCGCCGTCTTCAATCTTCAGGTGGGCGCCGCTTAAAAGCTTGCCATTGTTGTTCCAGTTCATGGAGACCTTGATCTCGATGTCCGTGATGCTGTTGGCATCCAGTGTCGCATTTTTAAGGGTCAGGTTATCGAGATGAAGATCGGCGTTGTTGATATTTTTGAAATAGACCGAACCGCCCTGGATATCGGTATTTTCAATAACATACGCTCTTCCAAAGGTGGTATTGCCGGCAGTCTGCCGGAAGGTTCCGTCTCCATAAACCAGGCCATCGGCAAAGAGTGTTCCGCCTTGCAAGAGCAGGAGTCCGTCAATTTCGATGGGGAAACCTGCGTAAAATTCACGCGCCACGTTGCCCTGATACACGAGCGTACCATACACATATAGATGGCTCTGACAAACAAAAGCGTTGGTTCGTGTCACAGTATGGCCGACTTTGATAACAACATCCTGAAAATTAGTGGGCACTACGCCGCCCTCCCAGGTGCTGGCAGAAGTCCATGAACCACTTTGCTTGGAATTGATGATCGCAGCATGCATGGCTGAGCCGAAAAAAAATGGGAATAGCAGGGTCAGGAGCAGCCGTGCAGGCTGCCCAAAAAAGACTGGTTTCATTGCTTAAAATTTGTAGGGTGAAGGTTATTTGCGCGATTTAAAAGCCACGCACGGTTTGTAAAGTGAAAGTAATCGGTGTTAGAGGATGGCCTCTATAACGGTTATTGCGTTTTCTGATTCGATGCTGAGGAAATAATGGCCAGCAGGCGTTAAGCTGTCAAAGAGTAGTGTTTCAAGGTGATTTCCAGCATTTTTTTCTGTGGGCGGCAGGATGTTTTTGATAAATTTACCTTGCACATCAAACAGATTTACGGTGATTCTTTCTTTTGTTTTGAGTTCGTATTGCAAGGTGGCTTGCTCACAAACGGGATTTGGAAAAAGAGAGATGTTGGACAAGAAAATCTCCGGCGACTTCGTATCCACCGTTACACCCGTCAGGAATCGAGCTACAGCAAAGGACTTGTATTCGCCGATGCGCGCAGGACCGGCGGCGACCGCTTTACCATCCGGCTGCAATGCCATTGCATAAATAAAATCGCCATTGATGCTTATTGGGAGTATAGCGATCCCATCTCCACTGCCAAAAGCCGGATCGGGCAGTCCGTTCGCGGTGAGTCGCACCATGGTAAAATGGTATTGCTCGCCGCCAGGTTCTACTTGCTGCGAATAACCGCCGAGCAGCATCTTTCCATCCTGTTGGATGCGAATTGCGCGGGCAGCATCGGGATTTTCCGTTACATGAATCATGGCGAATCCGTCACCGCTAAAACTGTTGTCCGGCGTACCATTGGGATTGAAACGGACGACCGCCATTTCAACATCGGCTGTGCCGCCAATGGTTTCCGCATAGCCCGCCAGCACTATCTTGCCGTCGGACTGCAAGGCTACACTGGTTGCTACATCATTTTTATTGGTAAACGATGCTATTACGATACCATCGCCACCTCCAAACCCCTGGTCGAGAATTCCATTGGTATTCAGGCGTATAAGCGCAAAATCCTCATAACCATTCGCCACTGCATATCCTGCTGCCACAATTTTGCCATCTGGCTGAATCAAGACATCTTCTGCTCCCGCATAACTTTCTCCAACCGGAATCGTAACGATGCCGTCGCCACCACCGAAACTGTTATCGAGCGTTCCATCAGGCTTGATGCGGATCAGGGCAAACTCCTCATACCCAGTTAAATTGGCATATCCTGCTGCCACCATTTTCCCGTCGGGCTGAAGAGCAACAGTGCCTGCTCCTTTAAAGGAACTCACAATTTGCAAAGTCACGATACCATCGCCGTCGAAATTGTGATCGAGCGTACCATCAGTATTTAAGCGGGCAAGCAAAAAAAAATTTTCTGTACTATTCCAGGCACTTCCGATACAGAGCATTTTCCCATCGGGTAAAATCATTAGATCAGCAGCATCGATGTCCATATTTGCCAAACCAAGCGAAGCTTTACCATCCCCACTGAACGTTGGATCAGGGTTGCCATTGGGCATGAACCGTGCTATTGCAATCTGATTGGAATTGGTAACATTGGGAATCCAGGTACTCCCGGCCACCACGATTCGTCCATCTGACTGAACGGCCACTGCATTGGGCGTGGCATGTCCGTTTGCCAGGAAGGAGCTGAGTGAATAGCCATCACCGCCGCCAAAAGTGGGGTCGGGCGAACCGGGTTGCGCATGGACAAACCGGGGAAATAAAATGCCCCAGAGAAAGAGAAGGGTTATGACTTTAACCCAGAATTTCAGGTATTTCATTATGTTGTTATTGATTGCTATTTGATTCTTCAAAAAATGATGGGGCAAAGGTGGAGCCGGGGTGGGCTGTCCACAAATCAACTCCATCGAAGCGCTGCAAAACGCCCGCGAAGCGCCGGAAAGAAATGGTGAAGTGCAAGGTGGGGCTTAGGCAGAGGGCGAAGACTCCTCCAAAAAATACATGTCCACTTCTCCTTTGTTCTTGGCCGTGATTTTGCCCCGGTAATCACAAGAGAATTCATTTTTCAACAAGGCAAAGGTGGTGCCGCTCATGTTGATCTTGCCCGGCTCGCTGCTGCTTTCCATGCGCGCGGCAGTGTTCACCGTGTCGCCCCAGATGTCGTAGGCAAATTTTTTCACGCCGACGATGCCGGCCACTACCTGGCCACTGTGCAATCCAATCCGGATCTCGAAGGGATGTGCCATGCCTTTTTTCCGTTGCCGCACAAAAGCCCGGATTTCCAGCGCGGCACGAGCAGCCATCAGTGCGTGTTGTGGGTTGGATATAGGCAGACCGGATACGGCCATGTAGGCATCTCCAATGGTTTTTATTTTCTCCAGTCCATGCCGTTCGATAATCTCGTCAAATGCCTTGAAGTTCAGGTGCAGTTCACTGACGAGCTCGTGTGGGGAGAGTTTTTCTGAAATCTGCGTAAAATCAACAAAATCAGTGAACAAGACGGTTACCTCGTCGAATTGCCGGGCCATGGCTTGGCCGTGTTCCTTCAATTCGCTGGCCACTTCGGCTGGCAGGATATTGAGCAGCAAATCGTCTGATTTTTGTTTTTCCGACTGGATGATCCGATTCGACTTTTGCTGGTTGCGGAAGTTGCGGAAAATGAAAAAGGACAACAAGGAAAGCAGGAGAATGCCCCCGATATAGAACAGGCGCTGTGTCTTTTGGGTTTGCAACGCTCGATCCTGAAGTTCAAGTTGGGTTTTCTGGAGGCTCACTTGGGTGGCTTGCAGGTTTTTCTCGTTTTCCGCCAGGTTCAGTTGTTCTTGCTTTTCCCGGCGGAGACTTTGCTCAAATTTGAGATCAGCCTGCGTTTTTAAGTAGGCCAACTGTTGCAGCGCTTTTTCCTTGTTGGCGAGGCTGATGGCACTTTGTTTGAGCTCCAACTCCTGTTGCTGTTTGGCAGCAAGAAGGATTTGCTGCTGGAGTTTTGCGTCGGTGATGATTTGGTATTGCCGCAGGGAATCTTCTTTTTTGCCAAATTCAAATTGCAAGGTCTTTTTGGTCACTTCCTTTTGCTTCTCCAGATTGTCAATGCTGTCTTTAAGCCCGATATGCCCCTGATAGGCAAAATAGGCGCTGTCAAACTTTTCTGTTGCCTGGTAAATTTTAGAAAGATAGAGAAATGCGTCGCTGGCAGTATTGAGCGATCCGACGCTTTGGGCCAGATCGAGTGCTTTTATCTCACAAGCTACGGCCTGAGTGTAGTTTTTCTGTAGAAAATGGACATTTCCAATATTGGCATAGTTGAAGGCTGCGGCTTTTTTGTCATTGATTTTTTCTGAAATCGCCAATGCTCGTTCGTGGTATTGAATAGCAGCAGGATAGTCCACCAGATTGATGTACACATTGCCAATATTTCCGAGGTTGTTGGCGATGCTGGATTGGTTGCCCAATTGTTCGTTGATCTTCAGGGCACGTTGCTTGTATTCCAGCGCTCTTTTGTAGTCCTTAAATTGGGTGTATACGTTGCCAAGGTTGACGAGGTTGCCTGCTACACTGCGCAGGTTATGGGTATTTTCGCTGATGGCAAGTGCCCTTTCATAATAATCTATTGCTCTTGGGTAGTCGTGGAGTTCGTTGTAAATGTTGCCGATATTGCCAAGGCTATTGCCCATGCCGGTTTCATTGCCGGTGCGTTCATTGATACTGAGCGTTTTTTGGTAGTACTCCAAGGCGCGCGGATAATCAAATATGGAATAATAAACCAGCCCGATGTTGTTGTAGTTGTTGCCGATGCCCTGCAAATAACCCATTCGCTCATTGATAGCAAGGGCTTTCTGGTAGTTATCGAGGGCGGTAGGATAATCTGCCTGCGACAGTTTATTAGCGCCCATTGCACTCAAGGCAGCAGCGAGAAATTTTTTATTCGGAAGTTTTTCTGCGAGTTGGATGCCTTTTGCCGCAAACTTTGTTCCGATAGCAGGGTCAATGGCATAATAGCGCCGCGCAATATCCGTAAGCAGTTTTGCCCGGGTAGTATCTTCTTGAAGATAGGTTCTTTCCAGTTGCAACAATGAATCCAGTTGCCGTTGTTGGGAATGTCCGTTCCATGAGGTCAAGAATAGGAGCAGGAGGAGACCACAATGTTGGGTCATAAACTAAAGATCTTTTTAGTTTTTATTTCACGCAGATGGGTGAAATAATATCAATCCGCAATAAAGATCACGTTTACACATGGCGTCACTCGGGTATCATTGGTCGTGGTAGGGAAGGTAGCGAGGCTCGTGTTGTTGACGATTTCCCGGAACGCGTCAATGCGGATATTGCCAATGGTTTTGGGGAAGTTGAATGTGCCATTTCCGGGTTTGGTAATGCGGTAAAAGGCGTTAGACCGTACCGTTATGCCATAATTCACGCCTCCTTCTAACGCAATTTCGGGTATGCCGGCCAGGGCATTTTCGTGTACTTGGGTGGATTTGACTTCCTTGGTGAGCAATACCACAGGGTTAGGCCCGGAAAGATCCCAAAGGGTCACGCTATAATCGCCGGTAGCGGGAATTTTGATGCCAAATTGGGTGATTTTACCAGACTTTAGCGGGGTAAACCCAAATCCGTATTCCCAGAAATCAGCCGCGTTTTCGACGGTATCAATGTTAATTAAGGCTTCATTGAAAAAATCGAAAAAGGGGCTTTCTTCGGTTGGTTCTGTATCTTTTGCACAGAACAGAAACAAGGTAGACAAAGAAAGCAGCGCAACAAGGGTAATGATTCTAGATTGCATAGTATGTGACTTTGTTGGGTGATAAAGAGGTCACAAACTTAGACAATTCTACGGGATGAGGATATTGTTTTCAAACCACACGCTTGTCGCAGCCACACCCGAATCAAACAACCCTTGTTTTTGATGCATTGTTTGAGCCACTCCAAAAAGGTGTTTCCAAGGTGCCCGCCGTAATAGTGGTACTTGTCTAATATGTTTTCATGATCAGTAAAGGAGCTAAAATTCGCCTGTTCGACCCGTGTTGTGATATCCTCTGCCGAGTACCGCAGTCGGTATTATTGTAACCGTTGTTCACACACTTTTTACCCTCCTTGGTCGGCAACCAACAGGATACCTCAGCAATGCCCTATTTTTGGCCGGACAAAACCTGTTTTTATGCGCCGTTTTCAATTTTACCTCCTTTCAATTTTCTTCTTTTTCACCCTTTTACCTGCCGCAGCTTTAGCGCAGGCGGGTGCTGATGCTGCCCAAAAGCCCATCACACTCGAAGACATCTGGCAAAAAGGCACCTTTACCTCTAAAGGAATACCCGGTTTCAACTTCCAAAAGGATGGCGTACACTTCACCCGATTGGAGGGAAAGGCCATTACACAATACGACCTTCGCACCGGCGAACGCTCGGGGATCATTTTCGACGCCGCTACTTTAAAGACGGATATACCCGCGTGGAAAGGCGCATTCGATGGCTATTCGTTCAGTGCCGACGAATCCAAAATTTTGCTGACCACCAACTCCACGCCAATTTTCCGCTGGAGCACCGAAGCCGATTTTTTTGTGTTTGACCAAAAAACTAAAATACTCTCGCGGCTCTTTGAGGAAAATGTGGTGTATATCAAAGACGGCTCCACAGCCGCCAAACAACGCTACGCCAGCTTCTCTCCCGACGGCTCAAAAGTGGCTTTTGTAGTAAAAAATGACCTGTATTTCAAAGACTTAGTCTCTGGAAAAACCACCCGTGTGACCAACGACGGCAGACAAAACGCCCTCATCAATGGCGCCTCGGACTGGGTATACGAGGAGGAATTTGAACTCGTGCAGGCCTTCCAATGGCATCCCGACGGACAATATATTGCCTATCTCCGTTTCGATGAGCGCGAGGTGCCAGAAATGACCTTGGATATGTATCGCGGCGGGCCTTACCCCGAACCCGTCACTTTCAAATACCCCAAAGTGGGAGAGAAAAATGCGCTCGTGACAGCGCACATTTACGAGCTCGCCAGCGGCGAAACGGCAGACGTGAATATCCCAGACCGTGAGCGGAAAGCGGGCCGTTTGGACGATTACCTCCCACGCATCGCCTGGACACATCGTGGCAAACTTTGCCTGACTTGGATGAACCGCCACCAAAATACACAACGGCTGTTGTTGGCCGATCCAGCCACAGGAACATGTTCTGTTTTACAAGAAGAAAAAAGCAAGTACTACCTTGACCTACACGATGTTACATTCCTGTCTGACGGCTCAGGGTTCGTGATGCAAAGCGAAAAAAGCGGCTTCAACCATCTCTACAAATACGATATGAATGGGAAAGAGATAGCCGCTTTAACGAAGGGTAGTTTTGATGTGACAGCCTTTTATGGAATAGATGAAAAAAACAGCAAAGTCTATTACCAGGCCGCCAGCAAAACGCCCATGGCCCGCGAACTTTTTGAAACCAATTTGAAAGGCAAAAAAACTAAAAAGATCAACAAGCCCAAAGGCACAAACAGCGCTCAATGGAGCGGAACCTTCGATTATTTTGTACACAATTTTTCCACCGCCAATACCCCGCCCCAATACGCCGTGTGCGACCGAAAAGGGAAAGTATTGCGCGCCTTGGAACAAAACGCTGAGCTGCGTGGGAAACAAGCCGAATACGGTGTTATCCCCGTCGAGTTCTTCGATTTCAAAACCTCCGACAAGGTGGAATTGAACGGCTGGATGATAAAACCAAGCGCGCCCGAGTTCCAAAACCAGAAGCTTCCCGTGCTGATGTTCGTGTATGGCGGCCCTGGCAGTCAGCAGGTCACCGATGCCTGGAAAGGATCGAATTACTGGTGGTTTCAGATGCTCGCCCAACAAGGTTATGTGGTGGCTTGCGTGGACAATCGTGGCACAGGTGCGCGGGGCGAGGAATTTAAAAAGATGACTTACAAACAGTTGGGGCACTACGAAGTGATGGATCAAATAGAAGCCGCAAAACATCTTGGCACCCTGGATTTTGTGGATCCTGAGAAAATCGGCATTTTTGGCTGGAGTTATGGGGGCTACATGAGCACCAACTGTATTCTGAAAGGAAGTGATGTTTTTGAAGCAGCCATTGCGGTCGCTCCTGTCACGAATTGGAAATGGTACGACTCGGTGTACACTGAACGCTACATGCAAACCCACGAAGAAAATGAGCTGGGATATGAAGAGAATTCACCCACCAATTTTGCCGAACAACTGGAAGGAAGTTACCTGCTCGTGCACGGCCTCGCCGACGACAACGTACATTTCCAAAACACGGCAGAAATGGCCAACGAACTGATTGCCAAAAACAAACAGTTCGATACCATGATCTACCCCAACCGCAACCACGGCATCAGTGGCGACAATGCCAAATTGCATTTGTACACGCTGATGACGAAGTTTCTGAACGAGAAGTTGAAAAACAAGAAAGGGGAGAAGGTGGCGCGGCCCTGAAGGTGGTTATTCTTTTTGGAAGCCAATGGGTCTTCGCGTTTCCCAGTCTTTGGGTTCACCCCATCTTTTCCACAGCCAATTCCCACTCACCATACACCTTAGCTAATTCAGCCTTTAAATCGCCGTATTTTTTCAAATCAGCATTCGCGCCGGGCTTGCTGTAAAAATCTGGCTCGGCCAATTTTTGTTCCCATTTGCCGATTTCTACTTCGAGTTCGGCAATGCGTCTCTCCTGTTTTTGCACCGCGCGTTCCAATTGCTTTTTCTCTTCTGCACTGATGATTGGCTTTTGGCCGTTGGCTGCTGACAGTTGACCGTTGACTATTAACGGCTGACCATTGACTGCTGGTTGTTGATTGTTGGCCGCCGTCCGTTTTTCGACTTCGCGCATGTTGTCCAACTGGCGTTTCTCAAGGAAATAGTTCACATCGCCGAGGTATTCTTTCAAATGGCCGTCGCGGAATTCTATCGTCCGATCTGTGAGTCCAGACAAAAATTCCCGGTCGTGGCTCACGATGAGTAGGGTGCCATTGTAGTCCGAAAGTGCTTGTTTCAACACGTCTTTCGAGAGCATGTCCAAGTGGTTGGTCGGCTCATCGAGCAGGAGCAGGTTGAAGGGGCGGAGCAACATACTGGCCAAGGCAAGGCGGGCACGTTCGCCACCCGACAGCGCAGCCACTTTTTTGTCTACGTCTTTACCACTAAAAAGGAAGGCGCCAAGGATACTGCGGACTCTGGTGCGCATTTCTTCGGGGCAGTTTCCTTCGAGGGTTTGCAACAGGGTGAGTTTGGGGTCGAGGGTCTCTGCCTGGTTTTGTGCGTAATAGCCCACCAGCACATTGTGGCCGAGTGTGGCTTTGCCCGAAGTAGCGCTTTCTTGTCCGACGAGAATTTTGGCAAGGGTAGTTTTACCCTGTCCGTTCTGCCCTACAAAAGCTACACGCTCCCCGCGAAGCATTTGAAAATCAACATTTTCCAAGACTTTCACGGAGCCATACCGCTTGGTCAGGTGTTCTACTTTGGCCGTTACTTCGCCGCTTCGTGGTGCATCCGGGAAACGGAGTTTCATCGTAGACGTGTCCATGTCGTCAATCTCGATGCGCTCCATTTTATCCAGCTGCTTTTGCATGGACTGCGCCATCTTGGTCTTCGTGGCTTTCGCCATGAATCGTGTAATGGTGCGCTCGCGGTCGGTAATAAGCCGCTGCTGGTTTTCGTATGCATTCTGCGTCAGTTCACGGCGGTCGGCGCTGAGTTCTACATATCTAGAATAGGCCGCTTTGTAATCGTGGATTTTTCCGAGCACAATTTCAGCCGTGCGATTGGTCACATTGTCAAGGAACCTTCTGTCGTGACTGATCACGATGACCATGCCGGGGTAATTGAACAGCCAGTTTTCCAGCCAGAGTATGCTTTCAATATCCAGGTGGTTGGTCGGTTCGTCCAGCAGCATCAGATCCGGGCGACGAAGCAGCATTTTGGCAAGTTCTATGCGCATTTGCCAGCCGCCACTAAATTCGTCGGTCAAACGCTTCATATCTGAGGCCTGAAAGCCTAGTCCTCCCAGCACTTTCTCGGCATCGGCTTCGCTCGTGGCGCCGCCCATGTGGTGCAGGTGTTCGGTGATATCGCTCATCTTTTCGATGAGTTTGTGGTACTCGTCTGATTCGTAATCCTCCCGCACCCCGAGTTCATCGCTGACGCGGTGAAGTTCACTTTCGAGTTCCAGAATTTCGGAAAACGCCGTCATGGTCTCATCAATCACCGTCTTGCCTTTCGGCATGAGCATATCCTGGTGGAGATAGCCAAGGGTGAAGTGGCCGGGCACCACTACTTCGCCTTCCTGGGGCGACATTTCCTGGGCGATGATCTTGAGGAGTGTGGATTTGCCCGCACCATTGCGGCCTACAAGGCCGACGCGCTCACCTGGCTTGAGCACAAAATTCACGCGATCGAGCAGGATGCGGTCGCCGTATTGGATGTAGATGTTGGAGAGAGATAGCATAACGGGGCGCAAAGGTACGCATTTACACGTTCTTGCGGAAGGGACAGTTGTTTATTCCGAAAAGTTGAGAAAATTACCCCGTCAACCAAATGTCGTTTTGAACAAATGGTTAGTTGCGTTCTTCAAAGCGAGTTAGTTCTTTGGGGATTTCCACTCAAAGTGTTATTTTCATCATTGCTTTTTGTTCTTATCTCCAAACGTGACTTTTATGAATGGCCATGCTAAGCAATACCTTTAGTTCTTGGCTCCATGACCCACTGTTCAGTGTCATGATGATAAGGTTCATAGAGAAGTTTTTTTGTTATATTTTTGCATGGTACATATACATTCTTTTAATGCAGCATCTTCATCCTACAGAAATCCGAAAGGAAAAGTATTCGGATTTTGTTCTTCCAAGAAGTGCAAAAATTCAAGTGCTGAAACAAGAACACTATTGCGTAGTGGAAGGTTACTCCATTATGGGCGAAGCACCGAAGTCTTTTATTCGGGTCTACGAAGGAGAAACACAAAGCCAATTGAAAATTGCTGCCACTAAGTCTCCTCAAAAATCAAGACACCTACATTTTACAAAATTTTATAGGACGGAGAATAAACTGAAATTACCCACTAATATGGGCAATCTTAACACTTGGACTTTGTATCTCGCCAAAACCGGTCACAAATGGTACCCCATTGAGTCAATCACTGAGCATCTGATTGCCAGAGTCGGGGCTGTGCTTGGCTTGAATATGGCCAAATCTCGCTTAGTGAAAGTATCAGGGCAAGTAAAATTTTTAAGCAAGTATTTTTTGAACCCAGAACAAGGTCAAGAGTTGGTTCATGGGATAGACATCCTAGCTGCTTACGTCGACGATCGCGCGTTTGTGGAAGAGATCGCAGTCAAGAAAAAAGAACGAGACTTCTTTACCCTTGAGGACACAGTTGCAGCAATCGAACAAGTCTTTCCATCTGAACTTACTACAATACTTGAATCTTTTTTTATCATGCTTTGCTTCGACGCTTGGGTAGGGGTTCAGGATCGCCATTTTCAAAACTGGGGAGTAGTTCGGGATATTTATGGGGAAAAGCCTCCTTATTTTTCACCTATATATGATTCAGCACGGGGTCTTTTTTGGAATCAAACAGAAAACAAGATATCAGAATGGGCAAAAGCCAAGCAATTTGAACAACAAGCAGAAAATCAGATAAAAAATTCCGTTCCCCAATTTACCTTAAGGGAAAGGCAAAAGATCAACCATTTTGACTTAGCAGAGGTTTTATTATGTGACGAGTTTTTACCCCTTAAGTCTGTAGCCTGTAAAATTTTCACAGATGAGGGTTTGAATCGAGTACAAAGGATGATTCGTAGAGAATTCAGACAATTGTTGAGCAGAAACCGTGTAAACCTTATTTGCAAATGCCTTGAAATTCGACATCATAAATTTAGCAAGTTATTAATTTGAATTTGAAATCTTTGTGCGCCGTTTTGCGTTTTCAATTCCCAAACCCATTCTTTCACCAAACCATTTTCAGCCATGTTACAAAAATTGAAAGACTTGAAAGACTTGATTTTTAAGTCGCAGGGGCTGGAGAATGTGAGTACTCCCCCTGACAAAAAAATGACCTTCTTAGTGATGCACGACGAAAAGCATGTTGGCACACTTGAACTGGAGAACGGTAAATGGTCTTTTTCATACTCAACCTTTTTCAAAAAGGGTTTCCACAAATCAAAATCTGGCGAACAAAAGAGAGCTTCGCTCCCTGGTCCGCTATTTGGATTTCCGGATGTTGAAAAAAACTATGAGTCCGAAATCTTATGGCCATTCTTCGCCGGACGTATCCCAGGGTTGAAACAACCGGATGTCCAAGCTATTATTGAGCGTGAGCAAATTGATAAGAATGACCTTGCAGCACTACTCGAAAGATTTGGTAAAAAAACCATTTCAAACCCTTTCGAGTTAACTTTATCTGTTTAAACACGTTATTTCATCGGTACTTAGAGGAGACTTTACCAAAAAAATGGTAAAGTCTCCTTGTTTTACATTGGTAAACCAGATAGCATCCCCACTTCCCATCTCCCCCCTTCCTCCGCAATCTCCACCTTTTCAAACACCGCCCTCGCCTCCGCCAAATGCCGCTCCGTATCCGCATAACGCCCCGAAATATGCCCCAAAATCAACCGCTTCACCCCCGCTCGCCGCGCGATTTCCGCAGCCTGGGCGGCTGTAGCGTGGAAAAAAGTCTCGGCTTCCTTCACGTTTTCATTGGTAAAAGTGGCCTCGTGATAAAGCAAATCCACGCCGCGAACGATTTCGGCTACTGGCGCTGAAAAGGCGGTATCGCTGCAAAAAGCGTAAGAAACTGGCTTCGACGGGTCAAGGGTCAATTCGGCATTCGATACCCGCCGGCCATCGGGCAGTTCCAGATCCCCGCCCGCTTTTATGGCCGGGATGTCGTTGAAATGAATGCCGTATTCCTCGATTTTTTCGGGGCGCATATTGCGCAGTTTGGTTTTTTCGCGGAAAAGCCAGCCAGAGGTGGGACTGCGGTGATGCAACGGAATCGTCCAGACTTCCAGCCTCGGGGTTTCAAAAACCTTGGCTGAAATGGTAGCATCTACTACGTGAAATTCGATCACGAAACTAAGCCTGACCCCGCACACCCGGATGGTCGTTTCTATCAATTCCTGCAGGCCAGGCGGCGAAAAAATATGCAGGGTTTCACTGCGTTTTTTATGGCTCCAATTGGTAATCAACCCAATCAGGCCAAACACGTGATCGCCGTGCAAGTGGCTGATAAATATCTGTTTACAGGTATCCACTTTGACGCGATATTTGAAAATCTGCATCTGTGTTCCTTCACCGCAATCAATCAGAAACACCTGATTGTCAACCTGTAAAACTTGCGCTGTGTAGTGGCGACCGTGGAAGGGGCCGCCGGAGGAATTGCCGAGGATGGTTAGTTGCATGGTAAGTATCCCGGAACTCCGTTCCGGGCAAGTTTTTCAATTTCTTTTTCAAAACGCCTTCCGTTCCTGAACGAAGTTCCGGGATACTGCTGATCACTTCACCAGCACCACCGTCCCTGCCCGCAACGCAATCTCATTTCGCGTCTCGTTCAGTTTCTGCTGGATTTTCATAAAACGCATCATCGCTTCGAGATCGCCGGATTTGGAAGCGGTCTGAACACGGGTAAGGTTCAACGCACACATTTTCTGCACTTTTTTGAGTTTGAAACGATCAAGCGCCTGCCGCATGTCGAGCGTAAAATTTCGCTCCGGCATGGGCTGGTTTTGCAGCGGGTAATTCCACATGGCCTCCCAATTGGGGGAAAATTCCCAAGGCTCAGCGAGCAAGTC